>PVBE010159649.1_pt1 | contig 107195 bp, 101 predicted proteins | sample 1631181 | NCBI WGS metagenome assembly PVBE01 (sample SAMN08397723, study PRJNA350692) | Marine metagenome, whole genome shotgun sequencing project. | isolation source: water | place: Pacific Ocean | collected 2012-04
ATACAGCGCTCATCATTACGGGCGCGCTGGTCGGGTCTTCGGGCGCGATCCTTTCCTACATCATGTGCAAGGCGATGAACCGCTCGTTCATCAGCGTTATTCTCGGCGGTTGCGGCGGCGAGGGGGCGGGCCCGGCGGCAGGCGCCGCCGATGGGAATGATGATCAGGAAGCCTACCAGAAAGGCGAGCGCGGTAATGATCCAGAACGCTTCGATCGATTGGTCGACCACAAGCCACGCGCCGACGGCGACGATGGCAATGCCGATCAGCAGGTTGAGCAAATGCTGACCCGGAAAGACGACGGGCGAGCCGCCGACGATGCCCTGAAGCTTCGCGAATGCGACCACCGACCCCGAGAACGTGATCGCGCCGATGGCAACGCCGAGCGACATTTCAATCAGGCTTGAGGTATGGATTGCGCCGGCGATGCCAATGCCGTAGGCCTCGGGCGCATAGAACGCCGCCGCCGCCACCAGGACCGCGGCCATGCCGACAAGGCTGTGAAAGGCGGCCACCAGTTGCGGCATCGCCGTCATCTTGATGCGCAGCGCAATCACCGTCCCGATCGCGCCGCCGATCAACAGACCGGCGATAATCAGTTCGAAGCCAACGACTTCCGGATTGAGCAACGTGGTCACGACCGCGATCGCCATGCCCGCAATACCAAGCATGTTGCCGCGGCGTGCGGTTTCGGGAGACGACAGCCCCCGCAGCGCCAGGATGAAACAGATCCCGGCGATCAGATAGGCGATTGCGGCAAGGTCAGCGGACACGCGGTTTCCCTATTTCTTCTTCTTGAACATCTGCAGCATCCGCTGCGAAACGACAAAGCCACCGAAAATATTGACCGCGGCCAATGCCACGGCGACGAAGCCGAGGATCTTGGAAAGGTGCATTTCTTCGGGTCCTGCGGCGATCAGGGCGCCAACGATAATCACCGACGAAATCGCATTTGTTACCGACATCAGCGGCGTATGCAGCGCCGGCGTGACCGACCACACGACGTAATAACCCACGAAGATCGCCAGCACGAAGATGGCGAGGCGGAATATGAACGGATCGATCAGCGTGGCTTCCATGGGTCCCTGCCGTCAGCTTGCCTGTTTGAGGACGTCGTGAACGACCTGCCCGTCGCGGGTGAGCGCGGTTGCGGTAATGATTTCGTCTTCCCAGTCGATCTTGAGCGATTTGGTCTCGGAATCGACCAGCGGAGACAGGAAGTTGACCAGGTTGCGGGCATATAAGGCACTCGCGTCGGTCGCGAGCCGTCCCGGCACGTTGCGGTGGCCAACAATCTTCACGCCGTGCGCCTCCACCACTTCGCCCGGCTTCGAGAGTTCGCAATTGCCGCCCGATTCGACCGCGAGATCGACGATTACCGACCCCGGCTTCATTTCCGCGACCATATCGGCGGAGATCAGAGTCGGTGCCGGGCGGCCCGGGATCAGCGCCGTGCAAATGACAATGTCCTGTTTTTTCAAGGTTTCGCGCACCAGCACTTCTTGTTTCTTCTTGTATTCCGCACTCATCTCTTTGGCGTAACCGGCGGCGGTTTCGGCGGCGGCCGATTCTTCGTCCTCGACCATGACGAATTTGGCGCCGAGCGATTCCACCTGTTCCTTGGCGGCGGGACGCACGTCGGTTGCCGACACCACCGCCCCAAGCCGGCGGGCCGTGGCGATCGCCTGCAATCCGGCAACACCGGCCCCCAGCACCAGCAACTTGGCGGGGGCGACGGTACCGGCAGCGGTCATCATCATCGGCATGGCGCGGCCAAATTCGTTGGTCGCATCGAGAACCGATTTGTAGCCCGACAGGTTCGATTGCGAGGAAAGGACGTCCATGCTTTGCGCGCGCGTAATGCGCGGCAGAAATTCGAGCGAGAAGGCGTCAACGCCGGCTTCAGCATAGGCCTGCGCGGCGGCCGGATCTTCGAGGGGGGCGAGCATCCCGATCAACATCGCGCCGTTCTTGTACCCGCCCGCGGAATCATCGGCTTCGTCCGGGTTAGGGCGACGCACTTTGAGAACGACGTCGGCTTCGGCTAAAACCGAGGTGATCTTGTCCGCGACCGATGCCCCTGCTGCGGCATAGTCCCCGTCCGGATAGTTGGCGGTCGCGCCGACACCCGCCTCGACCGTCACCTCGAACCCGAGCGCAATCAGTTTTCTTACGCTCTCAGGCGTGGCGGCGGCCCGCGGTTCGTCGGGCCAGCGTTCTTTGGGAACAACCAGTTTCATCAGCGAATAGCGGACTTTTCATCAACGGAAAGGGGCGCTGGACATCTGCGCCCGGTGGTCAAAAATTGCCCCCGCCTAGACCGGGGGCTTTACTCTTCCAGACCGCAATTCGGCCCGGCGTTCGATAGCTACAAAATAAACAATGCCATCAGCGCCATCGTGATCGCACTTACGACCACCACCCAGCGCATCAGTTTCGTAAAGTTCAGCCACGCACCGTACGACTGCCGATATTCTGGCGTCATCTCTGCGCTCGTCTGATCGGCCAATCCTGTCACCTCTTCGTGAAATCGCGCGGCACTATAGCAAAGTCGCCAAACCGGTCAAAGCAGGGGTTGCCGCGGCAAAACGTAGCAAGCAGAAAATCTGGCGAATCGGTCGCGATGGCCGGATTCCGGTCAGCCCGGCCCGTCGCCGGAACCGGTCAAACTGGCGAAAACCGTCTCGCCATCTTCCGTCGGCACCCAGATTTCACCGGGCCCATCGTGCCAGCCGCGGCGGCGGATCAGGCGCGCAGCCGCAAGTTCTTCAATCGCGCGCGGCTCGCCGAAAACCCGGTTCAGCATCCCTTCGGACATTCCCTGCACCGCCTTGGGGGCACTACACAGGCGCACCAGAATCTTGTGATGCACGCTGCCCGCCTTTACCTCGAATGCTGTGTTCATGGCGCGGCGGCCTCGAGATCGGTGATAAACGATTCGATGACCGCAAGACCCCTCGGCCAGAACGACGGATCGCTCGCGTCCAGACCGAAAGGCGCGAGAAGCTCTTTGTGGTGTTTGGTTCCGCCGGCTCGCAGCATGTCCAAATATTTTTCCTGAAATCCTACTCCTGAGTCGAGATAGACGGCATACAGCGAGTTCACGAGGCAATCGCCAAACGCATAAGCGTACACATAGAACGGCGCGTGAATGAAGTGCGGAATGTAGCACCACCAGTTCTCGTACCCGTCGGCAAAGATGAACGCGGGTCCGAGGCTTTCGCGCTGGACCTCAAGCCAGATTTCGCCGAGGCGCCCGGGCGTCAGTTCGCCGCCCCGGCGTTCGTCGTGGACCCGCAACTCGAAGGAATAAAAGGCGATTTGCCGCACCACCGTGTTGAGCATGTCCTCGACCTTGGAGGCCGCCATCACCCGGCGCACGGCGGCGTCGTCTTCGGCATCAAGAAGCGCGCGGAACGTCAGCTGCTCGCCGAACACCGACGCGGTTTCGGCAAGTGTCAGCGGCGTATCCGCCATCAACGCGCCCTGCGGTGCGGAAAGGACCTGATGCACGCCGTGGCCAAGTTCGTGCGCCAGAGTCATCACATCGCGGGTCTTGCCCTGATAATTGAGCAACAGATAGGGGTGCGCCGAGGGCACGGTCGGATGGGCGAAGGCGCCGGACGATTTGCCCTCGCGCACCGGCGCGTCGATCCAGGCGGACGCAAAAAACCGGCGCCCGATGGCGGCAAGTTCGGTTGAAAACTGGCCATAGGCGTCCAGCACCGTCTCACGCGCCTCGCTCCAGGGGCGAATGCGGTCGGCATCCTCGGGAAGGGGTGCGTTGCGGTCCCAGTATTCGAGTTTTTCGAGTCCGAGCCAGCGCGCCTTGAGCAGGTAATACCGGTGCGACAGGCGCGGATAGGCGTCCTCGACGGAATCTTTCAGCGCCGCCACGACATCGGGTTCGACGAAATTCGACAGGTGCCGCGAATCGGACGGGCGCCCGTAATTGCGCCAGCGGTCCTCGATCTCTTTGTCCTTGGCAAGCGTGTTGGTGATGAGCGCAAATAGGCGCAAGTTACCGGCGAACACCGTTCCCAGGCTTTCGGCCGCTTCGCGGCGCACCGCGCGGTCCGTGTCCGACAACAGGTGCAACGCTTGTTCCGAGGTGAGATCGCGCCCGCCGACGGGAAATCGCAGCCCGGCCATGGTCTGGCCGAACAGGCGAATCCACGACGAACCTCCCGTGACCTGTTTTTCGTGAAACAGACGTTCGAGGTCGTCGCGCAATTCGTGCTTGCGGAAGACGCGGATGTCGCGAAGCCAAGGGCCATAGTGGGCAACGCCGTCATCTTCGAGCCGCGCCGCCAGGTCTTCTTCCGGCAGGCGATTGAGTTCGAGCACGAAAAACAACAGCTAGGCGGTAATGTCGTTGACGCGTTCGCTGGTGTTCTGGAAGAACTGCGAAACGCTGGCATCGTCCATGTGCCCGGCGTGGACGAGATGGGCATAACTGGCGACACGGCCGAGGGCATCCTGGATACGCTCGTATTCGCGGATCGCCTCGCCCAGCCCCTGGCCGTCGAGGGCTGAAACCTTGCCTTGGTGCGCCGCCGCAAAGGTCTCCGCTGCGGCTGCCGCGGCATCCATGTCGCGCACCAATTCCGGCGCGTCGGTCGCGCCATAGAGATCCGTCAGGTCCCACTCGGGGAGCGGGCCGAGATCGGCGGCGGGGTCGGAGGCAATATCGGGCATGGGCTGAATTCCGGGGCTGCGTCAGCCAATTAAGAAGTGGCCGTGGGCGGCGGCGACCAGCTTCGCCCGTGAGGTTTGCCAGGCCTCGGCGCGGACGTTGGCGACGCGCCGGCCCTGGCGGGTGATGATGCCGCGCGCGAAGGTGTCGGCGGGGCCGGCACTGCGCAGATAATCGATCGACATGTTGATGGTTTTGGGCAGCGCCACGCTGTCCCCTTCCCAGACCAGATGAAATAGTGCCGCCGCCTCCAGCAGGGCTCCGATGACGCCGCCATGGATGGCGGGCAGGGTGGGATTGCCGATGATTTTCTCACTGGCGCGCATCCGGCACATCAGGCCCGCGTCGTCGCGTTCCAGGGACAGGCCCAAAAACTGCGCATAGGGAATTGCAGCGCAAAGCTGCTGCGGCTCGCCCGCCACCCTGGCCGCTTCGATCAATTCCGTCACCGTCATGCGCTATTTGCCCGGCCTGGAAGCGGGCTTGAACCGAGCATGAACGTCGCCAGGCTGGCGGCGATGTCGCCGCCTCCATCCTGGTAGGCGTGGCCGCGGACAAAGGCGACACTGCGCGTCATCTTGTAACATTCGGCAGCGGCAAAGACGGCCTCGCACGAGGCCGCGGGTTTGAGATAGTCAATCCGGAGATCGAGGGTGGCGATCTGCATGATCCGGTCGAGGGCGGCAAAGGTGGCCATGCCGCTGACGGTATCGAGCAGGGTTGTAATGACGCTGCCGTGCAGCCCGCCGGTTATCGGATTGCCGACCAGTTCGGCGCGCCAGTCGAGGCGCACGCAGCCGCGTCCTTTTTCCAGCGAGACGATTTCGGCGCCGAGTGCCCGTAACTGGGGAATGGCGGCGGTGAACTGCCGTACCGCGTCAAGGTCGATGGCAGAGGCGCTGCCGTTCATACCTCGAAAAAGTCCCGGTACCAGGCGACAAACGCGGGCACACCCTCGTCGATCGGCGTTTTCGGGGCAAATCCGAGATCGCGTTGCGCCGAGTCGATGTCGGCAAACGTTGCGGCAACGTCGCCCGGCTGCATCGGCATCATGATTTTCTCGGCCTTGCGACCCAGCGATTCCTCGAGCACTTCGATCAGCCGCATTAACGGTTCGGCACGGTGGTTGCCGAGGTTGTAAAGAACATGCGGAACCGCGCCATCATCGGGTGCCGGCGGGTGGCCGAGGACAGCGAGTATGCCGGCGGTAATGTCGTCGATGTAGGTGAAATCGCGGGTCATGTTGCCTTTGTTGAAAATCCGGATCGGCTCACCGGCAAGGATCGCACGCGTGAACAAGAACAAGGCCATGTCGGGCCGGCCCCACGGCCCATAGACGGTGAAAAAACGAAGCCCGGTCTGGGGGATGCCGTAGAGATGGCTGTAACTGTAGCTCATCAACTCGTCGGCCTTCTTGGTGGCGCCGTAGAGCGAGAGCGGCAAATCGGTCCGGTCCGAGACCGAAAACGGCATGCGCTGGTTGCCGCCATAGACCGAACTCGAACTCGCGTAGACAAGGTGTTCGAGTCCGCCCAGCGCGCGCGCGACTTCGAGAACGCTCAGATGGCCGACGAGATTGGCGCCGACATAGTCGAACGGGTGATCGATGGAATGCCGGACCCCGGCCTGGGCAGCGAGATGGACGATCCGGTCGATGCCGTCGATTGCGGTCGCCGCGGCGAAGAAATCATCGGTTCTGGCAATGTCGATCCGGGCGAATTCAAAGGTGCCGTGTTTCCGCAAACGATCAAGCCGCGCCCGCTTCAGTGACACGTCGTAGAAGTCGTTGAGGCTGTCGATGCCGGCGACGGTTTCGCCGCGCGCCAGCAGCGCCTCGCACAAGTGATAGCCGATGAATCCGGCCGCGCCGGTAACCAGTACTGTCATGATTCCGCCTCTGTCCGCCCGCACCGGCGACAAGCCCGACACGAACGCCGGTCCGGTGGGCGGCGCACCATAGCGCCCGGCTGGACCGGAATCACGCCTTTCACGCCCGAAACAGACATGCTTGAGTGTCCCGAATTGAACCAAATTGGATCTGCCGGTCGCGTCCCGGCCCCTCGCCAACCGCCGCATCTTGATGGAAAATTGTTAATAAACAAAGGCTTAAGTCATATTCAGGCCAGATCACCGGATTGTGGCACCAAGTGTCCCCATCTGGGATACCCTGTGATCTTGGGGAATTTCCGAAGGAAGGTGCCAAGGATGGCGCAGACCGTTCTTATCGTTGAGGACGATCCCTCGCAACTCCGGTTCTTCAAAACCGTCATCGGCGGCCTTGGGTACAACCCCCTCGTCGCCGCGGACGGTGAAGGCGCGCTGGACCATTTCGGACAACCCGCGCAGCGCGGCACGATCGACCTCGTGTTGCTCGACCGCGTGCTGCCGGGGACCGACGGCATCGAAACACTCGAAAAGATCAAGATCACCAGTCCCGAGGTGCCAGTGATCATTCTCACCATGGAGGGAGGCGTCGGTACCATCGTCAAGGCGATGCGCGCAGGCGCGGCCGACTTCCTGATGAAGCCGGTAAGTCCCGAGCGGCTTGAGGTTTCGATCGAGAACGCCCTTAAGTTGCGGACCCTGTCTGGCGAGTTGTCGCGCATGACGCGCCAAATCAGCGGTGAATTCGAATTCACCGACCTGATCTTCGAAAGCGAGCAGATGCGCGCTCTGGTCGAGCTGGCGAAACGCGCCGCGCGTTCCAGCATTCCGATTCTTATCGATGGCGAGAGTGGCGTCGGCAAAGAAATGGTCGCGCGCGCCATTCAGGGAAGCAGCGACCGCGCCGGCCGGCCTTTTGTCTCCGTAAACTGCGGGGCGATCCCTGAAAACCTGGTCGAAAGCATTTTGTTCGGGCACGAAAAGGGTTCTTTTACCGGCGCCTCCGCCCGCCATACCGGTAAATTCCAGGAAGCCTCGAGCGGCACGCTGTTCCTTGACGAAGTCGGCGAACTGCCGCCCGACATTCAGGTCGAACTGTTGCGCGCGTTGCAGGAAGGCGAGGTCAATCCGATTGGCAGTTCGAAGCCGGTTGCGGTCGATGTTCGCCTGATCTCGGCCACCAACCGCGATCTGCAACAGCGGGTGCGCGAAGAGCATTTTCGCGAAGATCTTTTTTACCGCCTCAACGTCTTTCCGTTATCGGTGCCGCCGTTGCGCGAACGACCGGTCGATATCGCGCCACTGACCGAATACTTCGTCGCCAAATTCTCCGCCTTGGAAAAGAAATCGGTGCGCGGCGTTTCCAGCGAGGCATTGGGGCTTCTTCAGAATTACCACTGGCCCGGCAACGTGCGCCAGCTTGAGAACGCGGTATTTCGCGCCACGGTGCTTTGCGATAGCGACACGCTGGCAGTTGCCGATTTCCCGCAGATCGCGCAGTACCTGGGACTGGTGGTCGATATGGACACCGCGCCGAACCCGGGCGTCGAAGGGAGGCTTGGCCATGGCAGTGCCCAAGCCGTGATCCCCCTGACCGGTCCGGGTGGGCGCTTAAGGTCCTTGCGCGAACTGGAACTCGATGCAATCAAGATTGCGCTCGACCGCAGCGGGGGCCATATGTCGAAAGTAGCCCGCGAACTTGGGATCGGCCGATCAACGCTCTACCGGAAAGTACGCGAACTCGGGATCGGCTTGACGGAGGCCTCCACCCTCTGATGCGCCGCCGCCCCGATCGGGTACCATGCATCGAGTTTCATCGGATTCGACCCCTCCGGGAGCTTGCATGACCCTCGCGACAGTTTCGCTTAACGACAAATATTCGCTTCGGTCCGGTCGGGTCTACCTGACGGGGACCCAGGCGCTCGTGCGACTGCCGATGATGCAGCGCCAGCGCGATTTGGCGGCGGGGCACAACACGGCGGGATTCATTTCCGGCTACCGCGGTTCGCCGCTCGGCGGCTACGACCTCAACCTGTGGCGCGCGCAAGCGCATCTCAAAGAGCACCACATCCATTTTGAACCGGGCGTCAACGAAGAACTGGCGGCAACGGCGGTATGGGGCTCGCAGCAGGTCAATTTGTTCGAGGGCGCGCGCTACGACGGGGTCTTTTCGATCTGGTACGGCAAAGGCCCCGGCGTCGACCGCGCGTGCGATGCGTTCAAGCACGGCAACGCGGCGGGAACGGCGCCCCTTGGCGGGGTGCTGATCGTAGCGGGCGACGACCACGGCGCGAGTTCGTCGACGCTGGCCCACCAAAGCGATCATTCGTTGATGGGTGCCATGATCCCGGTATTCGCACCGGCGGGCGTTCAGGACTACATCGACTTCGGCCTGCTGGGCTGGGCGCTGTCGCGGTTCGCCGGGCTTTGGGTCGGGTTCACGGCAATCGCCGAAACGGTGGAAAGTTCGGCTTCGGTTGATGTCGATCCGCACCGCCTCGACATCGTCACGCCGGAAGAATTTGCGATGCCGCCGGGCGGCCTCAACATCCGATGGCCGGATACGCCGCTGGCACAGGAAGCGCGGCTCCACGACTACAAGCGCTACGCCGCCAAGGCGTTCGCGCGCGCCAACCGTATCGACCGCATCGTGCTCGACAGCCCCAAGCCCCGGCTCGGCATCGTCACCACCGGCAAGGCGTATCTCGACGTTCGTCAGGCGCTTGAATATCTCAAGGTCGGTGAAGCCGAGGCCGCGGCCGCCGGCCTTCGCGTTTACAAGGTCGGCATGAGCTGGCCGCTCGACCGCGAGGGATTGCTGGAATTCGCGGATGGCCTCGAGGAGATTCTGGTCGTCGAGGAAAAACGGCCGCTCCTGGAGGATCAGGTCAAGGCGCAGCTTTACGATCTTCCCCCCACGCGGTGCCCGCGCGTAATCGGGAAATACGACGAAAACGGCACACGGGTCCTGTGCACCTCCGGACTGCTGACGCCCGGTGAGGTTTCGCGCCTGCTCGCCGGCCGCCTCGGCCGTTATCACAAGAGCAGTTTCATCGATCAGCGCATCGCCTACCTCAGCGCCAAAGAAGCCTCGATTGCCGCCACCGCGCCAGCCGCGGTGCGCATGCCCTATTTCTGTTCGGGATGCCCGCACAACACATCCACCCGGGTTCCCGAAGGCAGCCGCGCGCTGGCCGGGATCGGGTGTCATTACATGGCGTTGTGGATGAACCGGAGCACCGCGACCTTCACCCAGATGGGCGGCGAGGGCATGACATGGGTCGGGCAGGCACCATTTACCGATACCGACCATGTGTTTCAGAACCTGGGCGACGGCACCTATTTCCATTCGGGCAGCCTGGCGATCCGCCAGGCCGTCGCCGCCGGTGTCAACATGACCTACAAGATTCTCTACAACGATGCGGTCGCCATGACCGGAGGTCAGCCGGTGGAAGGTTCTCCGACCGTCGAGGCGATTGCCGCGCAGGTTTTCGCGGAGGGCGCGCGCCGCGTCGTGATCGCGAGCGATGAACCCGAAAAGTATTCGACGCTGGCAAGATTTCCGCCCGGCACCACCATTCACCACCGCCGCGAACTCGATCAGGCCCAGCGCGACCTGCGCCGGGAACCCGGTGTCACGGTGATGATTTACGATCAGACCTGCGCCGCCGAAAAACGCCGCCGCCGCCACCGTGGCCTCTACCCCGACCCGCGCAAACGGGTGTTCATCAACCAGGCCGTATGTGAGGGCTGTGGCGACTGCTCGGTCGCCTCGAATTGCCTGTCGGTGGTGCCGGTCGAAACCGAATACGGGCCCAAGCGCACCATCGACCAGTCTTCGTGCAACAAGGATTTCTCGTGCCTCGACGGGTTCTGCCCGAGCTTCGTCACCGTCCACGGCGGCACCAGGCGCAAGAGCCACCGCACGCCGGCCGACATCGGTGAAGCGATCGAGACCCTGCCGACGCCCGCCTCCCCGGGCGTCGAAAGACCCTACGGAATCATTATTGCCGGGGTCGGCGGCACCGGCGTCATCACCATCGGCGCCCTGATCGGCATGGCCGCCCACATCGAAGGCAAGGTGGTTCTCGGCCTCGATCAGGCAGGCCTTGCGCAAAAGAGCGGCGCAGTGATGAGCCATCTGCGGATCGCGATGCGGCAAGAGGACCTGCACGCGGCGCGCATTGACACCGGAGCCGCCGATCTGTTGTTCGCGGCCGACCTGGTTGTGGGCGCCGGACCTGAGGCGCTTGCCAAGATTGAAAAGGGTCGCGGGTGCGTTGTCGCCAATGACCACGACATTCCAACCGCCGCCAGCACGCTGGACCGGGACGCCTCGGTACCCGTGTGCGTACTGCGCGAACGGCTGATCGAGGCCGCGGGCGGTGAGGCGACCCATTTTGTCGATGCCACGCGATTCGCGACCGCCCTGGTCGGTGATTCAATCGCCACCAACTTGTTCCTTCTCGGATACGCCCTGCAAAAGGGCGCGATACCGGTTTCGGTGGAGGCGTTGGAGCGCGCCATCGAACTCAACAAAGTGGCGGTCGAAAACAATCTGCGGGTTCTGCGCTGGGGACGGCTGGCAGCGCACGACGAGGCGGCCGTGGAGCGAGCCCTCGGCGCCGCGCCCGAAGTGGCCGCGCCGGCGGAAGATACGCTCGACGCCCTGATCGCGCGGCGCACCGAATTCCTCACCGGCTATCAGGACCGGGACTACGCCGAACGCTATCGCGCCACAGTTGAAGGGGCCCGCGCCGCCGAAACCAGCCGCGCGCCGGGCCGCGAAGGATTTGCCAAAGCAGTTGCGGGCAACGCCTTCAAGCTGATGGCCTACAAGGACGAGTATGAAGTCGCCCGGCTTATTATCGACCCGGCTTTTCGGGCGCGGCTGGAAAAGCAGTTCGAGGGCGCCTTCCGGCTGGAATTTCATCTTGCGCCGCCGATCCTGTCGCGGCCCGACCCGGCGACCGGCAAGATCAGGAAACGCAGCTTCGGGCGCTGGATGATGCCGGTGTTCCGGGTGCTGGCGAGCCTCAAGGGATTGCGTGGCACTGCCTTCGACCCGTTCGGCTACCAGGCCGAGCGCCGCACCGAACGCAGGTTGATCGCCGATTATGAATCGCGAATCGCGGAGCTCGCAGCGGCGCTGACACCAGAGAACCATGAGAGCGCGACCGCGCTGGCTCGCCTGCCGGAGCAGATTCGCGGTTACGGCCACATCAAGGCCGATTCCATCGAGAAATCAAAACAGCGTGAGGCCGACCTGCTGCACGCCTTCCGCAATCCGGACGCGGGCAAACGAGCGGCGGAATAACCAAGGGGAGAACTCCATGAGTGATAGGGGTGCCGTCATTGTCATCGGCGCAGGGCCGGGCCTCGGCGCCGCGGTGGGGCGGCGTTTCGCCGCCGAAGGGTACGGTGTCGCTCTGGCGACCCGCACCCCGGAGAAGGCAGAGGGCGCCGCTGCCGGCATCACCGACGCGGGTGGCGTGGCGATCCATGCGGCTCTCGACGGCACCGACGAGGCCGCGGTCGCTGCCTTCGTCGAGCGCGTCGAATCCGAACTCGGACCGATCGCTGTGGCGGTCTACAACGCCTCGGGCCGGGTGGTGAAAAGCATCCTCGATCTCACGACCGAAGAAATGGAGGACACGTGGCGCAAGGCCTGCCTCGGCGGGTTCATCCTCGGACGCGAGACGGTTCGGCGCATGGTGGGACGCGGGCGGGGCACCATTCTGTTTTCTGGCGCGACTGCGTCGCTCAGGGGTGGCAAGAATTTTGCCTCGTTCGCAGTCGGCAAGTTCGGTCTGCGCGCGCTCGCCCAAAGCATGGCGCGCGAATTCGGGCCCCAGGGTATCCACGTCGCCCACATCAACATCGACGGGCAAATCTTTTCAGAACGCTATGCCGAAGAAGCCAAATCGCGCCCGCAGGACGGCATGCTCTCGCCCGACGCGATCGCCGATGCTTACTGGCACCTGCACAGCCAGCACCGCAGCGCCTGGACCCAGGAACTCGATCTGCGGCCCTGGGTCGAGAAATTCTAGCGCCACCGTTCCATTCGTCGGAGAGTCGGTTGAGTCCCGGCGCGGCAGGCGTCAGGCCCGCCGGATCTGTCTGTCCAGGAGTCGATCTACTTCCGGCGCGGTAAACGTCATGCCTGCCGGAACGTCCGCCGGTGGGTCGAATTTTTCCACGCGGTGGGCGTCATGCCTGCCGGGCCCGCCTGACTTTTGAGTTAGTCCATCCCCGGCGCGGCAGGCGTCAATCCCGCAGGACCGGTCTGTCCAGGAGTCGATTTACTCCCGGTGCGGCAAGCGCAGGTCCGCTGGGAGCGCCTGAAAAATGAGTTAGCTCATCCCCAGCGCAGCCTTGTAGGTGTCGAGCAGCGCTTCCTGTTCCTGAACCTCGTTACGGTCCATCTTGCGCAATCGCACCACTTGGCGCACCACCTTGGGATCGAAGCCGTGCGCCTTGAGTTCGGCGTAAACCTCGCGAATATCGGCAGCAAGCGCCGCCTTCTCCTCTTCGAGGCGTTCGATGCGCTCGACGAAAGATTTTAGATGCGCCTGCGCCGCGCCGCCAATTTCGTTCATGTCTTTATCGTCCTCTATCGGATCCCCGCGTCCGGCGCGGCACCATAAGGGAGCGGGCGATGGTCCGCAATCGGTTGACGGCACGCCCGCGTGGATCCGGCGCGCCCGTTTTCGTCCTTTCCGGTCCCGCGTTCCTTGACCGCCGCCTGTCGCCCGGGCGGGGTATCGGCTCCTTCGTTATCGCGCGCCCGCGGCCGGCACCTGATCTGCCTCTACTCCGATTACAGTTTCCTCGATCAACAAGTCGACCACGTGGCGCAGCGCCTCGTCGTGGTCGGCGCCATCGGCAACGGCCTTGTTGTAGCGATCAAGCTGGCGCGAGGCACTCGTTCCGCGGCGCGCGATTTCGCGCGCGTGTTCGACTTCAGCGACGCAATCGAACCGCTCCGCGTCCTCGCGCACATAATCGAGCAGTTCGTCGAGAAGGACGCTGTAGGGCACGCGCTCGCCGCGGCCGAAATCGACCAGCTCGCCGGCAGTTCCGTGACGCTGGGCGAGCCAGCGGTTTTCGTTGACCAGCGTGCGCGGATAGACGCGCCAGCGCTGATTGTTGCGGCGCAGCCGCATCAACATGCCGAGAACGCACAAATACAAAGCGGCAACGGCGAGCGTGTCCTCCAAACGCGTGCACACATCGGTCATGCGCAGTTCGAGGGTCGGAAAGCGGTCTGAGAGGCGCACATCCCACCAGATCTTGGTGGCATCGTCCACCAGCCCGGCCGAGACCATGGCGGCGATCAGACGCTGATATTCGGGATAGCTTGCGACGAAATCGGGCAAGCCGGTGCGCGGCAGTCCGTCGAATACGCTGAGCCGGTAGGACATCAGGCCGGTGTTTTCGCCGCGCCAGAACGGCGACGAGGTGCTGAGCGCCAGAAGGTGCGGCAGGAAGTACGTTACCTGGTTCATCAGATCGAGACGCAGGTCATCGTCCTCGATGCCGACATGTACGTGAAGTCCGCAGATCAGCAGGCGCCGCGCGACGGCCTGAAGGTCCTTGGCGAGCATATTGTAGCGCGCCCTGTCGGTATGCTCTTGTTCCTCCCAGGCGGCGAAGGGATGGGTTGCCGCCGCGATCGGGGCGAGCCCGTAGCGCCCCGCGACCTCGCTGATGGATTGCCGCAGGTGCGCGAGGTTCTCACGCGCCTCGGTGATGTTGGTGCAGACCTTGGTTGCGACTTCGATCTGCGCGCGCAGAAATTCGGGCTGCACCTGGCCGTGCAGTCGCGTTTCGTATTCGTCCATCATCGCCTGCGGCGGGTCGACGGCGAGGTCTCGGGTTTCGCGGTCGACAAGGAAGTATTCTTCCTCGATGCCGATGGTGAACGACGGTTCGTGAACATTCATGGCTGGACCTCTGCATCCTCGAACACGCCGGGACCGGCAACAACGGTGCGCAAAGCCGGCCCGACGATACCGGCCCATTCTGCCGCCCCATGATGGGTGTCGATCAGATCCTGGCGGATTTCGATTGTGACGTGCGGACGTCCCGGTTCCGCGCCGTGAACCCAAAAGCTGTAGGCCGGCGGATTGATCCCCGAATAGGGTTTGTTGTCGCCGACGACGACGCCCGGAGTTTTTCGCAACTCGGCGATCAACGGCTGGGCAAGGCGCGTATCCTGGTTCCAAAGAATTCCGATGTGCCAGGGCCGCTCGATCCCGTCCATGACCGGTGTAAAGCTGTGTATTCCTATGGTGGCGACGACGCCTTTGCGGGCTTCGTGACCGGCGATCAACATCGCGGCATTGGCGTGGTAGGGCCGGAACGATAGTGCCGTCCGGCGTTCGGCTTCGGCGGCATCGACACGTTCGTTGCCGGGCACAGGGACGCTGTCGCTGATCCTGATAATCGAATCGGGGTGGTCGATATGACGGTTGGGGTCGATAAAGAGCCGCGAGTAGTTCGCCACGATCGCCGGCGCATCGATCATGTCCGCAAGCCGCCGGGTTACGTCGCCCGCGCCGATGTCCCAGGCGATGTGCCGGAAAAGAAGCGATTCGTCGAGACCAAGCCGGCCATAGGCCGACGGGATCGCACGGCCGCCATGATCGCAGAGCAGTACCGCGCGCAAGGCGCCCTGTTCGTTGACGACCTCGAACGGCGGCGGGTCCGGCGTTGCGCTGGCGCCCGGATCGGGACCGGTGTCGGGTGTCGGCAAGGGGTCGCCCGCGTCGATATTCATGGCCCCGTTATAGCCGAATTCCGCGACGCCGGGCGCGTCCGCCCTATTCGGCCAGGAGCTCGCGGGCGATGATCAGGCGGCGGATTTCCTTGGTTCCGGCACCGATTTCTTGGATTTTCGCGGCCCGGTACAAGCGGTTGACCTCGGTCTCACGCATGAAGCCAAGACCGCCGTGGATCTGCACCGCCTCGTCCACGACCCGCGAGGCGCTTTCGGCGGCATGCAGCAGCGCCGCCGCCGACAACGAATGGAGCTCGCCGCGTCCCGCCTGCGCGCGATCCGCACTCGAACACCGGGCCAGCACGCGATAGGAAAACGTCCGCATCGATTCGACCGCGGCATACATTTCCGCGATTTTCGCCTGCACCATCTGAAATTCGCCGATCGGTCTGCCGAACTGCTTTCGGTCCTTGGCGTAGGCAATGGACAGTTCAAGTGCGCGTTCCGACATGCCGGTAATCATCATCGTGTAGATCGCGCGCTCGACGTCGAGGCCCGACATCATGATGCCGAGACCTTCGTTTTCATTGCCGAGAAGATTGGCGGCCGGCACGCGGCAATCGTCGAAATACAATTCCCCGGTGGGGCTGCCGCGAATTCCCATCTTGTCGAGCGCGGCCGCGGCGGAGAATCCCGGCATGGTGCGCTCGACGATGAATGCCGAAATTCCGTGCTTGCCGCGGTCGGGGTCGGTCCGGGCATAGACAAGCGCGACGTCGGCGATCGGGCTGTTGGTAATAAATGTCTTGGTACCGTTGAGCACGTAGGAATCGCCGTCGCGGATTGCGCGCGTGGCCATCCCGCCGAGTGCATCCGATCCCGCACCCGGTTCGGTCATGGCGAGTGAACCCACCCACTCGCCGGAACAAAGCTTCGGCAGATAACGTTCCGCCTGATCGGGTGTCGCGTTGCGGGCGAGGTTGTCGACACAAAGGTTGTCGTGGCTCTGCCATGTGGTGGAAAGCGCCGGGTCAACCCGCCCCAGCGCCTGACCGATGAGTCCGCTGGAAAAAAGGTCGAGTCCGGCCCCGCCGAATCGTTCCTCGACCGTCGCACCCAAAATACCCATGCGCGCGAAGCGGGAGAATCCGTCGGTGGGCCAGGCGCCGTCGTCGTCCATCTGCTGAACCAAGCCGCCGAATTCCGTTCGCGCGGCGCGGCTGAGTTCGCCGAGAAGCAAGGTGTGGCCCGGCGAGAGTTCGAAGTCGGGCGCGTCCACCGGGGGTGCATTGCCGCCGCGCCCGGTTTTCGTTATTTCAGATGAGCCGGTCACACAGGTATTAAGGCGCAACGCCGCGGACGGGGCAACGCCGAATTGACCAGCCCGGCGCTAGGTCGTGGACTCACAAACGACGCAAGGCATTGAAACGACTTGTTTCTTCGCCAGCCGCGGTTTGTTCCAAACAGGTCAGCAACCCACTGATCTGTATTAGTTTTCTGGACTAATGGGTACGTGACCTAGAGCGGTTCCGTTTTGATCGGAACCACTCTCGCTATACTGTCGCTCACGGCAGCGGACCCAAGGATCCACGCCTGCGCGGGCCCGCCGGTCAAGCGGCGGGCCCATTTTGCGGCCAGGGGCGGTTCCGGATGAACGGGAATCGCCCTAGATGTCTTCGCCAAGGACCTTGTTGATTTCACGAATGTTCTGGCGCGCGCTTTCCATGTGCGGGTTGACCGCGAGTGCGGCTTCAAACGCCGCAATCGCCTCGCGCAACTGGCCGAGACGGATATTCACCAGTCCAAGGCCCGACAGCGCTCCGAAATGGCGCGGCTCCAGTGCCAGTGTGTGCTGGATGTCCGTGATCGAAGCTTCGAATTCGCCCATCAGGTAATAGAGTGTCGCCCGCCGGTTCCAACCCTCGGCAAGCTCGGGGGCGCGCGCGATTACCGCATCGAACCGTGCCAGCGCAGCCTCGAAGTTGCGGCCGTTCATCGCCACATTCCCGGCGGCGAGCAGGCGGTCGATGTCGGCGGCGCCCGATTCAAACCAGACTTCCCAAATGCGCGCCTGAATTACGGCGGCCTCCTGGGAATCGGCCGTGGCTTTGAGTCGCGCGAACAGGCCGTCGAGTTGTTCGTCCCCTTGGCGTGCGCCCGCGCTGCCGACGACCGAAATCGTGAGAACCATCGCAGCCAGATAGATAAGGATCCGCCGCATGCCGGGACTCTAGAAGCTGTGACACAATGGGCCAAGCGCGCGGCGGGGAAAGCCGGGGGCCATGCGCCGCAACCGGAGAACCAAGATCGTCGCCACCCTGGGACCGGCCAGTGCGGCGCCCGATACGATCCGCACCCTGTTCGAGGCCGGGGCCGGGACATGAGGCCGGCCACCCGACGCGCCTCACTGGAAAATGCGCGCGCCGCCTCGCCATTCGCCGATGCGAATGAAGTGAAGCCGCGTGGAACTCGAGCCTCCCCTCACCGGCGCTCGGTAAGGGGCCCGGCCATAATCCCGGACCTGCGGGTCTTGCCGCCCCTAATTCAGGAGAGAAGGATCCTCGCGCTCGACTATGCGCACCAGCGTCGGCCATTCGCGCTCGCCCGGCATGACCTTCGAATAGATGGCGTCGAACTGGGCAGCGCCGTGCTCGATAACGTGATCGGGCAAAGTCTGGATGGCGGCACCGGTCGCCATAACCTCGATCTGCGTGCGGCAGCACTGTTCGAAGTAGTGGGCGAGGTGAAACGCTTCGGGGATCGTGCGGCCCGCAGTAATGATTCCGTGATTGCGCAACACGAGAACCCGTTTGTCGCCGATATCGGCGGCGACACGCCCGAGTTCGTCGCCAGATGGCGCCAGACCCTCATAGTCATGGTAGCCAACCTTGCCGTGAAAGCGGAGCGCCGACTAGGTGAGTGGCAGGAGCCCGCCTTCAAGCGCCGACACCGCGACGCTGTATGGCGAATGCGTGTGGATGACGCAGGTGACATCCTGGCGCGCCGCATGGAGCGCGGTGTGAAACGTGAATCCGACAGGATTGATGGTATAGGGCGAATCGCCGATGACGTTGCCGTCGAGGTCGAACTTGACGAGACCGGATGCCGTCACGTCCTCGAAGAAAAAACCGTAGGGATTGATGAGCAGGTGGTGGTCCGGCCCCGGCACGCGCGCGGTGACATGGGTAAAGATCATGTCGGTCATGTCGAAATGCGCAAGCAGCCGGTAACACGCCGCGAGATCGACGCGCGTTTCCCATTCCTCTTCGCTGACCTGGCCTTTGAGAGAACCTATGCCGACGACGTTACGCGGATCGATTACTTTGCGGCTGACACGGTCCATGGTGCCTCCCCCCTGTTGTGATCGGCGGCGCCCAGGCGCGGGCGCGTAGCATCGACATCGGGGTTTGCCCACCGTGAGGGGTCCACAATGCCGCCGCCCTGCCCGAACCCCGACCGCCCGCACTACGGCAGCGATAGGCCCTGCCGGGCGCGATGTGAGTTCAAGAGCCGTACTGTTGCCCGAGTGCACGAGGCCGTGCCTGCGCCAAATTGTCGCAGGCCGCCTGTGCCGGGCACCCCGCCCCAAGGCGCGTGGTCCCTCCAGGACCGGCCGCCATCCAGAGTCGCCTCACGCCGTCTTTCGAGACCTGTTCCGCTGCCTGTTTCGTGGCGCCGGTGCCGCTGACTTGCCTGCGCGGCGCCCGTCGCGCGACGCCTGAAGCTGCACCGCTGCTGCACCGCGACTGTCCAGCGGTCCGATATTGCCAACGGAATTGTCGCCAACGCGCTTGTCCCGGCAACCCGCGCGGCGCGGCACCTTGCGGGTCACGCCAGACCCTTCGTTCGGCAAAAGGTTTCTCGCCGACGTTCGGATTTGGTTCCGTTTTGTCTCTACTGAGACAGACTTGCCGGTTTCGGGCCGCCGGTGGCCCAGTCGAGCAGCTCGACCGTGTGCACGGCAGGAATGCCGGTATGGCCCCTTAGCTGGACAAGACAGCCGATGTTGCCCGCGGCCACTACGTCCGCGCCTGTCGACTCGATGTGAGCCGCCTTGCGGGCGCCAAGATCGGTGGCGAAATCCGGTTGCAGCACGTTGTAGGTTCCGGCCGATCCGCAACAAAGATGCCCTTCGGGCACGGCGCAAACCTCGAACCCGGCCTCGACCAACAGACGCGCCGGCAGGTCGGTTATGTTTTGGCCGTGGGCAAGGGCGCAGGCCGCGTGATAGGCGACCCGCAGACCGGCGCCCGTGCCGGGCCGGACATGAGCCGCGAGATCGAGGCGTGCGATCACTTCGGAAACGTCCGCTGCAAGCGTCGCGATGGCGTGCGCCGCCTCCGCATGAGCGGGATCTTGCGCCAGCACGTGGCCGTAGTCCTTCAGCATGGTGCCGCAGCCGGAGGCGTTCGCGATCACCGCATCGAGCCCGCGGGACTCGTTTTCTCCAGTCCAGGCGGCGACGTTGCGCGCGGCTAGCGCCGCCGCCTCGCGGTCCCGGCCGAGGTGATGGGAAAGCGCCCCGCAGCATCCAGCTTCCGGCACCACCACCACCTCGCAACCGAGGCGGCGCAATAGCCGGATCGTCGCTTCGTTGATTTCGGGTGCTATCGGTTGCTGGACGCAGCCCGCAAGCAGGCCCGCCCGCATCCGGGTCTCGCCTTCGGCGGGCCATATCTGCGCCGCCGCGTACGCGGCCCGCGGCAGGGTGCGGGGCGCCAGACGCAATAGCGCCATGAGCCGCCCCGGCAACGCGAGCCCGATGCGCCCGGCGAGCGCCGCCAGAATCAGAAGCGGCCGCAAACGGCGCGGATACGGCAGCACCCGCGCCAGCATCGCCCGCAACGCGCGGTCGGGCCACGGGCGGCGGTAGGTGTTTTCGATATGGACACGGACGTGATCGACCAGGTGCATGTAATCGACCCCCGACGGACAGGTCGTCATGCACCCCAGACACGACAGACAGCGGTCGATGTGGAGGGTAACGGTCGCGTCGGCGTCGCGGCCCGCCTCGAGCATATCCTTGACGAGATAGATGCGCCCGCGCGGGCTGTCGAGTTCGTTGCCGCGTAGAACATAGATCGGGCAGGTTGCGAGGCAGAATCCGCAGTGGACGCATTTGCGCAGAATCCGGTCGGCCTCGGCAATCGCCGGCGCGTGAAGCTGTTGGGGCGAGAATTTGGTCTGCATGTCAGACCGCCCCGGTCATGCGCCCGGGGTTTAAGATGCCGCGCGGATCGAACGACTCCTTGATGCGCCGCGACAGCGCCGCCAACGCTTCCGGTTCGGGGTGGAACACAGGGACGCGGCGGCGCACGTCGTCCGGTGCGCGCACCAATGTCGCGTGCCCGCCGGACTTAAGGTAACCCAGTGCGGTACGAACGTGATCCGCATGAGCGTCCTCTGCGGGTTCGCCGCCGAACCAAATCCGGCCCGCGCCCCAATCGACAAATAATTCGTACTTGAAAAACGCATCCAGAACATTTGAGGCATGGTCGGAATCGGTCGGCGCAATCGACAGCCGCCAGAGGTCCCAGTCGCGAGCCTTGTCCGTGGTGAACAATTCGGCGTTGCCGACGCCGCGCCAAAATGATTCGGACTCGGTTTGATCGAGCTCGTCGAATTTGGCATCGAACGTGTCCGAGAACTCGTCATGCAACACCTGTTTTAGGCGCGCGGCGCGCACCTCCACGGATTTGGCCGGGCCTTCGAGCCGGAATGCGCCGACCTCCCCTCCGAAATCTCGAATCCGTTGGACTACCGGAATCTCGATCTCGTATCCGCCGTAGGCGGCGAGGCCGGTAGGCTCGACCGCGGCAGTGACGGCAGCGCGGAAGGTCTCTTGATAGATTCCGACCGGAAGGCCGAGGCAGACAACGGTGCGCACCGTTTCCGGCGCCGGAACGACCCGCACCGTCACCTCGGTCAGCACGCCAAGGGTGCCGAACGACCCCGCCATCAGTTTCGACATATCGTAGCCGGTGACGTTCTTGACCACACGCCCGCCCGCCTTGAACGCCTCGCCGCGGCCCGAGACGGCGGTAAACCCGAGTAGATGATCGCGCGCCGCACCGGCGGCAAACCGGCGCGGGCCCGACAGATTGCAGGCGAGCACGCCGCCGATGGTGCCGCGCCCGGCTTCGCCGCCATAGAGCGGCCCGAAGTCGGGCGGCTCGAAGGCAAGCATCTGGTTCTTTTCAGAAAGCGCCGCCTCGATCTCGGCCATGGGCGTACCGGCGTGCGCACTCAGCACCAGTTCTTCGGGCTCATAGGATGTAATGCCCGAGAGGCCCGACAGGTCGAGCACGTGGGCCGCGTCTACCGGCCGCCCAAAGCCGCGTTTGGAGCCGCTGCCGACGATCTCGAGCGGCGTTTCCTCCGCCACCGCCCACGCCACCGCCTCGCGGACCTGGGCGTCCGTTTCAGGCCTGAGAACTTCGGCCATCAGAACCGGGGCAGATCGGGAAACGGCATTTGGCCGCGGTGGATGTGCATCTTGCCGAGCTCGGCGCAGCGGCGCAGTGTCGGAAAGACCTTGCCGGGGTTGAGGCGGCCGTCGGGATCGAAGGCGCACTTGAGGCGCTGCTGGTGGTTGAGGTCGTCTTCCGAAAACATCACGCCCATCAGGTCGCGCTTTTCGACGCCGACGCCGTGCTCGCCGGTCAGCACCCCGCCGACCGCGACGCAGAGTTTCAAAATATCGGCCCCCATCGTCTCGGCCTTCTCCAGGTCGCCGGGCTTGTTGGCGTCGTACATGATCATCGGGTGCAGGTTGCCGTCGCCGGCGTGGAACACATTGGCGACGCGAAGCTCGTATTGCGCGGCAAACTCGGCGGTTTTAACCAGCACCTCGGCAAGCCGCCCGCGCGGGATGGTACCGTCCATGACGATGTAGTCGGGGGAAATCCGGCCGATCGCAGGAAACGCGGCCTTGCGGCCGGCCCAGAAAGCGAGACGCTCCACCTCGTTCCGGCTGCGGCGGATATGGGTGGCCCCGGCCTGGGCGGCGATGCCCTCGACCCGGGTCAGCAGGGTATCGATTTCTACCGGCGGCCCGTCGAGTTCGACAATCAACAGCGCCGCGACGTCGCGGGGATAGCCGGCGTGGCAATATTCCTCGGCCGCATGGATTGCGTCGCGATCCATCATTTCCATGCCGGCCGGAACGATCCCGCCGGATATGACCCGCGCCACGCAGTCGCCGGCGGCCGCGTTCGAGCCGAACCCGAGCAACAGCGCCTGCGCCGCCTCGGGCTTGCGCAACAGGCGCACGGTGACTTCGGTGATGACGCCGAGCAATCCTTCCGAACCCGTCATCACGCCCATCAGGTCGTAGCCGGGGGCGTCAAAGTGTTTGCCCCCAAGGCGCACAACATCGCCGTTCATCAGCACGACCTCGAGGCTCAGCAGGTTGTTTGTGGTGAGCCCGTATTTCAGGCAATGAACGCCGCCGGAATTTTCCGCCACGTTGCCGCCGATGGTGCACACGATCTGGCTGGAGGGATCGGGCGCGTAATAATAGCCGTCGGCATCCACCGCCTCGGAGATGGCAAGATTGGTGACGCCCGGCTGGACTACGGCGCAAGCATTGGCGAGGTCGATGTCGAGGATGCGGTTGAATCTGGAAAGCCCGAGCAGGATTCCATCGGCCAGGGGCAGCGCGCCGCCGGAAAGCGAAGTGCCGGCGCCGCGCGGCACCACCTTGACGGCGCGGGCCTGGCAAAAGCGCAGCACTGCCGCCACCTGATCGACGGTCTCGGGCAGGACCACCGCGAACGGGGGCTGGCGGTAGGCGGTGAAGCCGTCGGTCTCGTAGGCCTTGAGCGCGGTCCCGCCGGCGATAACGCCCTCGCCCGGCACCAGCGACCGCAGGCCCGCGATAATATCGTCGCGTTCAGCCAGCACGGCAGAATCCGGCTCCGGCATGTGCATGACGGTCTCCCTTCCGGGGCTATCTTAGGCGAGGGGCACGGCGGGGGCGAGGCGGGCCGGATCCCGGCCGGGCAAAATAAAACCGCGTCTCTCAGGGCGCGGTTCACAACCGAATGGCGCGATTCAGCCCTGGCGGGCCTTGAACCGGGGATTGCGCTTGTTGATGACGTAAACGCGGCCGCGCCGGCGCACGATGCGGCAATCGCGGTGGCGCTTCTTGGCGGTCTTGAGCGAGCGTAGAACTTTCATCGGTCTCATCCCGGCGCTGCGAGGTGCCTTACATAAGCGGGCCACGGCGGGCTGTCAACGCCCGTGGGCCGGAGTTTCGGCGGCTCGCGTTGATTTCTGTCTGCCGGGCGATGACGCCTGAATAGGGCTCGGGCATCGGCATGCGGCGCTACCTCGGTCAGAGCCGCTAATTTAGGCAAGCTTCCGCGGCGGGGAATACAAAAATAGCCCGCGCCCGGTTTGCGGCTCGACCAGCAGGGGCGTCGCTCGCGGTTCAGACTCGACGCGCCTTGAAGCGCGGATTTCGTTTGCTGTTTGCAAAGACGCAAGCGCCGCTTGCACTGAATTCTCGCCACTTGCCTGACCGAATTCGGCGGCACCGGCGCTGCGGTGAAAAGAATGGCGGTGGCAATGCAGTTTTTAAGAAAACAAATGAAAAGTTGGCGCCTGACATTGGCTCTACTCTCAAGCGCAGCGATTGCCACAACACTTATTTCGCTCTCGACGAATCGAATCGCATCGCTTCGTTAACGTGTCGCAACGCCGCAGCGTCAATTTGACCCACTGCCAGCACAGTCATTGCGGTTTACATTTTCGGTCGATTTCGTTTGCCGCAACAGGTACGGATAAAGTGCCGGTTTACGGCGCGGGGGGGTCATGGAACGATGACCCGAACCGACGGACATAGATTATTCTTGTTCTCCCGATTGCGGACGCAATCGTGGAGTTCCAATCGCGTTCGCACACGCGAGACAGATCGGCGCGCACAATCTTCGTTGCGAACAAACGCTGACTCCCGTTTGAACGAGTCACCAAGAAACAAAAATTCTGGACCGCGCACTCGTTGCGGACGAGTCCGGCGACGCCCGCATCGCCCGGACCTTGCGCGACGGTCGCGTGCGCCGAGAATTCGTGTCGATGAAAAGACCATTGGTGCGCGCCGTCGATTCGACCGGAGCGCGGACCCGACCCGACAGCTCAGCACAATTTTGCCGTCCGAGAAGTTCGCGCCGGCGCACAAGCCGCATCGGAAGCACAGCGAATTTTATTTGGTAGTTACTCGCGAAACACCAGTGGGATGAAACAGAAGTCGTTCAGCAAAGAAATCCGTTGGCCGGCCGCGGCGTTGTTCCATCGCCTTGTGCCCCTGACGTCGGCTTTCAGTATGGAGGTAACAATGACGACCCGCAGTACGCTCTTGGGCATTTGTCTTTTCTTTGCGGCCTTTGCAATACTCGTAGCCGGGCCGGGCCGAAGCGCAGATCGCCCCGCTTCAAATTCCGTTCGTCGAGGATTGGGCTGCTTCGCCGCACGCCCGGCTGACGGCTGAAGCGTTCCGGCATTGGGACGAGGCGGGAGAAATCCCCGGCGCCTGCGCCCGGTGCCATTCGACGCCGGGATACCGGGACTATATCGGCGCCGACGGCACACCGCCGGGCATCGATGGCCCGGCCCGATTGGGCACGGTGGTCACCTGTATCGCCTGCCACAACGACGTCACCATCGCCATGAACAGCGTCACGTTTCCGTCCGGCCCGACGGTGGAGAATGTCGGCGACGATTCGCGGTGCATGACCTGCCACCAGGGACGTGAGTCGACAGTCAGCGTGAACGAAGCGCTCACCGGGCTGCCTGACGACGAGGTCTCTGAAAAGATCCGATTCTTGAACGTCCACTACCGGACCGCCGGGGCCACCCGCTACGGCACACAGGCGAAGGGCGCCTACGAGTACGCCGGACTCACTTATCGCGGCTACTATCTTCACGACGAGGACTCGCAATCTTGCGCCGACTGTCACGAGCAGCACACCCTCAAAGTGAAGGTTGAAGTGTGCGGCGAATGCCACCGCAAGCCCGAGACCATCGCCAAGAAGTCGGACATGCAATTGATCCGGCGGACCAAGATGGACCACGACGGCGATGGCAACGTCCAGGAAGGGATGGGCTAGGAACTGGAGGCGGTGCACGCGAAACTACTTGTCGCGATCCAGATCTACGCTACGGCGATGACCGGGAAGCCGATCATCTACGACGGCCACTCGTATCCGTATTTCTTCAACGACAAAAACGGGAACGGGAAGAACGACAGAGGCGAAGCCATCTACCCCAACCGTTACCAATCCTGGACTTCGCGGCTCCTGCGGGCTGCCTACAACTACCAGTTCGCAGCCAAGGATCCAGGCGTGTACACGCACAACCCGATGTATGTAATCCAGACCCTCCATGACAGCCTTGCCGATCTATCCAGTAAGGTCGATGTCGACATGGCTGGCATGGTACGGCCGGAGTAGTGCCTCTTGGTCGGGCTCTATCGCGCCGTAGCGAAAACAAGGTCTAGATAGGGTTGATGCGACGCGGGCGGGGAATGACTGCGACCATTCCCTGTCCCGCTCTTTTCGACAACGCGCGGCCCCTCGGGCGCCACGCGCCTTCGCTGAGCAAAGCCGCACCCCCGGGTGCGGCTTTCTTTTTCCGTCGCCCACCCCGCACACCGGGGCAATGTCATCAGCAATAAACAATGGTGGGCGCGGCTGGGATTGAACCAGCGACCCCTACGATGTCAACGTAGTGCTCTTCCGCTGAGCTACGCGCCCGCTCCGCCCGCGCGAACAACCGCCCGGGGGCCGTGACTTGAGGGGCCGACTCTTAATGTCTGGGCCCGGCGCAATCAAGCCCGCCGGAAGGTCCCCCGGACCGGGCGGGCCCGTCCCCGGCCCGAAGCCGGGTAGCGACGAATGCCGGTGCTCACTTTGGGCTCGCGTGGTGCGCCCGATTGCGGCAGTCTGGGCTGATGCACGACTCACCGAGCCGCGCCCGCGATCAGTCCCCCCCGGCTTATGAAATCCTTGCTCCCGACCGGCAGTCGGTGCCCTACGTCTATGCCTCGCCCCACAGCGGCGACTACTACCCGCCGGAATTCATCGCCGGCACCGCGCACGACGCCCTCGGCCTGCGGCGCTCGGAAGACAGTTTCGTGGACCGGCTGTTCGGCGGCGCCCCGCGCCACGGCGCGCCGCTGTTGCGGGCGCTCTATCCCCGGGTCTTTGTCGATCCCAATCGCGAACCATTCGAACTCGACCCGGCCATGTTCGAGGACAAGTTGCCGGATTTCGTCAATACCAATTCGGCGCGGGTCGCCGTCGGCCTCGGCACGGTGCCCCGGATCGTCGCCAGCGGCGCCCCCATCTATGACCGCAAACTAACTTTCGCCGAGGCACGAACGCGCATCGATCAGGTTTATGTACCTTATCATTCGGCGTTGCGGCGGCTGGTCGAAACGACCGTCGAGCGGTTTGGCGGCGCGGTCGTAATCGATTGCCATTCGATGCCCTCGGCAACCGCGAAGGAAGAGCGCGACTCCGGCCAGCAGCGCGCCGACATTATTCTGGGCGACCGGTTTGGCGCCAGTTGCCATGCCGCCATCGTCGAAGTGGCCGAGGACATCCTCGGCGGTTTGGGATACCGGGTGACGCGCAACGACCCGTACGCTGGCGGATTCGTCGCCCGCCACTACGGCAGGCCCGGGCATGGAATCCACTGCCTCCAGATCGAGATCAACCGCGCTCTCTACATGGACGAGGCCCGGATTCGGCCCCACGCCGGCATGAAAACCCTCACCGCCCACCTCGACACTCTGATGGCGGTACTCGGCCGCATCGATCCGGCACGGATCGTCCGCGCGACCGGCATCGCCGACGCCGCCCAGTAGCCGGCGCTCACAACGGGAGCCCGGGGGAAGCCCGGGGGAGCCCGGGCCCGCAACGGGACCCGCAAAAAAGGGGCCCGCCTACTTTGTGGGTAGGCAGAGCCCAAGTTTAGGGAGGAAATACCCAGAAAGGGTACTCAGCATCGATGGCATGGAGAATGCCGATGCTGCATTACAACATATAGTAGCTCCCGTCCCGTAAACCAAGGCATTTCTAGCGTGTGGCCGTTAATTACGATTTACGTGCCTTTTCGGCAACAACTCGAATTTCCTAAAATACTGAATTATTGAAGAAAACCGGCGAGCCCCGCCAGGTATCGGCGGATTGGCCACACGCGCTCGGACGGCCAGATCTGGCACGGCGTTTGCGGACCCGTTAACCAGCCGATGACGGCCGGAAGACGGAGGATCCGCCATGCCCCGCACCCGATCCCTCGCCATCGTGGCGCCCATAGTCGCTGCCTTGATCTCCAGCCTGGCGGCAGGGACCGCCGCCATCGCCGGTGACGCGCCCTTTTCCGCCACAACCGGCGCGCTTTGCCGCGCCCCCATCGCCGCCATGGAAACCCGTCACCGCATCCCGCGGATGATGCTGTCGGCGCTTTCGCTTGCCGAAAGCGGGCGCTGGCATGAGGGCGAACGGGAAAGTTTTGCCTGGCATTGGACTGTGACCTCCGGCACCGATGCCTGGTACTTCGACGCCAAGGAGGACGCGGTGGCCCAGGTGCGGGCGCTAAAGGCACGCGGCGTGCGCAACATCGACGTCGGCTGCATGCAGGTGAACCTGAGATATCACCCGGATGCCTTTGCCTCGATCGAGGCGGCGTTCGATCCCGCCACCAACGTCGCCTACGCCGCGCGTTATCTGATGAGCCTCAATCAGGCAACCCGGTCCTGGAGCCAAGCGATCGGACGCTACCACTCGGCGACGCCCGAGCGCGGGCTCGCCTACCGCCGCAAGGTCGAAAAACTGTGGACCTCGGAACGGCGCCGCTATGCCGCGGTACGCCGCGCCGAGATCATCGCCGAGTTCGAGAGGCGGCAGGCCGAACGCGATGCGCGCCTTGCTGTATCGCGGCGCCGCCAGGGCCGCTCCAGTCCGCCCGCCTGAGCCGTCACAACGTCACACCGGACCGCCGGCCCGATTGGTGCGCCACGCCCCGGGGCCACTAGAGCGGTTCTGTTTTTTTCCGAAACACTCTAGTTTTTTTGTCGCTCACGGCAGCGGACCCGAGAGTCCGCGCCTGCGCGGGCGCGCCGGTCAAGCGGCGGGCCGCCTTGCGGCCACGGGCGATTCCTGACGAACCGGAATCGCCCTAACGCGCCGCGCCGCGGATCGGCTGGTTGTGGCGCCTTGCACCCGGTTCGAAATTCGCCAGCCGCACTGGTTGACGCTTGGCACCCCAGTCGCCCGGCGGCCCCTCGATCACACCCGCCATCGCCGTCCCGCAGTTTCCGCAGCGGCCGTCGGCGGTTAGCGCCCAGTGGTCCAGCACATACCAGTCGCGCCCGATCAGCATCTCGCCGCAGGCGTGGCAATAGGTGCTGGACTCGGCGTGATCGTGAACGTTGCCGACATAGACATAACGAAGCCCCGCATCGAGGGCGATGCGGCGCGCCCGGCCCAGAATCTTGTGTGGCGTTCGCATCACGTCGCGCATCCTCCAGTCGGGGTGAAAGGCGGAAAAATGCAGCGGCACATCGGGCCCGAGGTTTTCGAACATCCAGCGGCATTCGGCCGCGATCTCGGCTTCTGAATCGTTGTGCCCCGGAATCAGCAGCGTCGTAATCTCGATCCAGACGTCGGTTTCATGGCGCAGGTACATCAAGGTATCGAGGACCGGCTGCAGGTGCGCCGAGCACAGCGTGCGGTAGAAGTCTTCGGTGAACCCCTTGAGGTCGATGTTGGCGGCGTCCATGTGCGCGAAAAATTCCCGGCCCGCCTCAGGCGTGACATAGCCGGCCGAAACTGCGACCGAGCGGATGCCCTGTTCGCGGCACGCCTTGGCCACGTCGATGGCGTATTCGAGAAAAATAACGGGATCGTTGTAGGTGTACGCAATCGAGCGGCAGCCGAGGTCGACAGCGGCCCGCGCCAGGGTCTCGGGCGAGGCGGCATCGGCCAGCGTATCCATCTCGCGCGACTTCGACATATCCCAGTTCTGGCAGAACTTACACGTCAGGTTGCAGCCGGCGGTTCCAAACGACAACACCGGCGTGCCCGGCAGGAAGTGGTTGAGCGGCTTCTTCTCGATCGGATCGACGCAGAAACCGCTGGAGCGGCCATAGCTGGTCAGTACCACCTGGCCGCCCGCCGCGGCGCGCACGAAACAGAGTCCGCGTTGGCCGTCGTGCAGCTTGCAATAGCGCGGGCACACGTCGCACTGGATGCGGCCGTCGTCCAGCCGGTGCCAGTGCCGCCCGGCCACGGTATGCGGCGAGCGGATCACGTCATCCGTCAGAATGTCTGGCATGGCAGGCCTCCGGGGCCTTGGGGACACCTAGGGGGCTTGGGCAAATTGCGCCGCCCCCAGTGCAGGGCCTATTATACAGTGTCGCCCCGCTCGCCCGGAAGCGCGCAGCGCCAAGGCCCCCGGAGGCCCCGATGACGCCCACACCGCACCTGCACGAACCGGAAACCGTTCGCCCCCCGGCTGTCGCCGGCACGTTCTACCCGGCGGACCCAAACGAACTCGCGGGCGAAATTGACGAAATGCTGCGGGCGGCCGCGGCCGATCTGCCGGCCACGGTGCCGCCGCCGGTCGCCCTCATCGCGCCGCACGCGGGCTACGTCTATTCCGGGCCGGTCGCCGCCAGCGCCTATGCGCGCCTCGCCCGCAGCGGTCAACGCTTTCGCCGCGTCGTCGTGATCGGACCCGCCCACCGGGTCGGGTTCGAAGGCGTCGTCGTCAGTACCGCCCGCGCCTTTGCGACCCCGCTTGGCGAAGTGGCGCAAGACCGGCCGGCGCTGGACCGGCTTTTGGCGCTGCCGCAGGTGTCGGGGCACGATGCCGCACACGCGCGCGAGCACAGTCTCGAGGTGCATCTGCCGTTTCTGCAAAAGGTTCTGGGCGAATTCCAGATGGTGGCGCTGGTCGTCGGCCAGGCCAGCGCCGACGAAGTCGCTGCGGTGCTGGCCCCGTTCCTCGACGACCCCGAATCCCTGATCGTCGCCAGTACCGACCTCAGCCACTACCACGACTACGCCACCGCGCAAGCGATGGACCGCGCGACGGCGGATGCGATTGCGGCGCTCGACGAAGGCGCGATCCGCGACGAAGGCGCTTGCGGGCGCCTTCCCGTGCGCGGGTTGTTGAAACTTGCAAAGGAGCGCGGCCTCAGGGCCGATCTGGTCGATCTCCGGAATTCGGGCGATACCGCCGGCCCGCGCGACCGGGTCGTGGGCTATGCCTCGTTCGTGCTGTGGCGCGAGACGGCGCAGGACGAGCTCGACGCGGGTGACCGGGAGCGTCTGCTTTCGGTGGCGGAGCAATCGGTGCGGCACGGTCTCGACTATGGCGCGGCGGTCGGCGTCGACACGAGCCTCTACTCCGCCCGCCTCCAGGACACCGGTGCGAGCTTCATCACGGTTACGCGCGCGGGCCGGTTGCGCGGCTGCATCGGATCGCTAGCGGCGCACCGGCCGCTGGTTGCCGACGTGGCCGCCAATGCCTATGCCTCGGCCTTTACCGACCCGCGCTTTCCGGCGTTGCAGGCGTCTGAGTGGCCGGAACTCGCGATCAGCGTTTCGGTGTTGAGTCCCGCGGTCGCATTTCCGGTGACCGACGAGGCCGACTTGCTGGCGCGCCTGAAGCCCGGAATCGATGGGCTGATTCTTCATGAGGACAAACGCCGCGCCACATTCCTGCCCCAGGTGTGGGATCAGTTGCCAAGCTCGCCGGATTTCCTTTCCCACCTCAAACGCAAGGCGGGTCTCGCCGAGGATCACTGGTCGGACCGGCTGCGGTTCTTCCGCTATACCACCCAGTCGTTCGGCCGGCCGCTTCCGCCCCTCACGGCCCCCTGAAACCTCGATTCCCAGGACGGATTTTTGCACTCAAACTGCGACCTAGTTTGGTTTTCTGCTATTCGACCTGAGATTCGCGGTTAAGCCTCTTGATTCAAAGACTTTGTCTGGTTGACAGTTTCGACCGTGACTTTCATTGTATCGCGTCGTGCGGCCCCGTCCGGCCGGATTTGGACGCGCAGGACCGCAGTAACCGGGGCAAAAGGGCGGTAACTTTATGAGCGGAAACGACCCGTTGCCGGGCCTCCTTTCGAGCCCTGTGTTCCGGCCCGACGACCGGCGCGCAAATCTGCGTCCGGCGAGGAGCCCGGGCCGGACCTTTGCCGCGGCCCTGATGGCGGCCCTGGTCGTTGCGTTTGCAGTGATCGCGCTCACCCGTCCCGCCGTCCCCGATCTCAAGATCCAGAACCCGACCGTAGCGGCCGCGACGGCGCTCGCCGAAACCGATTTGCCCGGCGATTCCATGCGGGCCGCCGCCGGTCCTGATTCCAACGCGCCGGTTCGCCTCGCCGCGCTGGTCGAAGAAGAGCGCGCGCCGTTTGTACGTTCGGTCGTGGTCAAGCGCGGCAGCACGCTGATGAACACGCTGCTGGCCGCCGGCGCCGGCCGTGACCAGGCGTACGAAGCGATCGCCGCGCTCGAAGAGATTTTCAATCCGCGCACCCTGCGCGCCGGACAGGCGATCGAGATTGGCCTGCGACCGGGCGCGGATGACTCGGCGGCGCCGGAACTGATGTCGGTGACGATTCCCATCAACCCCGAACAAAAAGTGGCGGCGATCCGCCGCGACGGCGGCGGCTTCGAGCACGACGAAATCGCGATCTCGCTGGAGCGCGACTATGTCCGCGCCGAGGGCACCATCGAGGACAGTCTGTTTCTGGCCAGCGAGCGCGCCGGTGTTCCGGCGCGGCTGATTATGGACATGATCCGCGTATTCAGCTGGGACGTGGACTTTCAGCGCGACATCCGCGAAGGCGACAAATTCGAGATTCTCTACGAACGTTTTCGCAACGATGCCGGCGAGGCGGTCAAGAACGGCGAAATCGTTCTCGCGTCCATGACCCTCGGCGGCAAGGAGATCCGCTTCTACCGGCACGTCGTCGAAGACGGCACCATCGACTACTTCGACGCCAACGGCCAAAGCGTGCGCAAGGCGCTGCTGCGCACCCCGGTGGACGGGGCGCGCCTGAGTTCGCGTTATGGACGCCGCCGCGATCCGATTCTCGGTTACACCAAGATGCACCGCGGTCTCGATTTCGCCACACCGTCGGGGACGCCGATCATGGCCGCGGGCGACGGGATGGTCGAAAGTGCGGGCCGTAACGGCGCCTACGGCCTTTATATCCGCATCCGCCACAACTCGACCTACAAGACGGCCTATGCCCACCTCAAGAGCCTCGCCCGCGGCGTGCGCACCGGCACCCGCGTGACGCAGGGCCAGACCATCGGCTTTGTCGGTTCCACCGGACGCTCGACCGGCCCGCACCTGCATTACGAGGTCCTCGAAGGCGGACAGCAAACCAACCCGCTAAACGTCAAGCTGCCTACCGGCAAGAAACTGGAGGGCGACGAACTCGCCGGTTTCGAGACCCACCGCGACGGTCTCGAATCCATCCTGTCGGCGACGCCGGCCCTAGTTGCCGCCGCCGACTGACGCCGCCGCGGCTTGCCGGATGCCGTGCGTCTCGTCAGAGCCGCTTTATCCGTTTGGGGTTCGCCGAAAGTCATTCCACCGGAGCGGATGCTGCTCTAGGCTGAGGCTTCCGCAACCGAGATGAGCCGCGCGTCGGCATGACCGAACCGCAAGACATCGACCGCCGCGCCCTGTTGCGCGGACGCTGGCGCAAGCGCCCCGAGCAATCTCCCGTCTACAGACGCCACAAGACCGTGCGCCCGCCAGGCGCCAACCGGACCGACGAATTTCTCGAACTCTGCAACGGCTGCGGCGCGTGCGTCTCGGCCTGCCCTTACAAGGCGATCTATCTCACCGCCGCCAAGACCACCGCCGGCGAAGCGAGCCCCGAGATGTTCCCCTCGGTCTCGGCGTGCCGGCTGTGCGAGGACACCCCGTGCATCGCCGCCTGCGATACCGGCGCGCTGATGCCGCTCGAACGCCAGGACATTCGCCTCGCCCATTTAAGGGTGGTGGCGGAGAATTGCTGGGCCGCCAACGGCACCGATCCCGACTGCGACGCCTGCGCCCAGGCGTGCCCGGTGCGCGCGCGCGCCATCAGCGTTTCGTCCGGGCGGGCGCCGATCCTCTTCGAATCGGGTTGCACCGGCTGCGGGCTGTGTTACCACGCCTGCCTGTCGCCGGCGAAGGCGCTGCGCGTCGAGGCGTTCTAGACACAAACACAGAATGTAGTATTCATCTGCGTAACCATACTCAATTGGAACTGGCTGCCTCATCGGCGCATTTCTTTCGGAGCGATAATAATCTTGGGCGGTCAGGGTTCGACCAACCTTTGAGATTTAGTGGGGGTTCGAGCGTCCGAATCAGATCGGACTCAATCTCCTCAACCACTTCATGTTCGTACACGGCCAACTGGAGATGGCTACGCATCCAAGAGGACAGCCGTCGCTCGCTCTCCTCCGAAAACTTGAACTGGTATGTTTTCGATCCGGGACTTCGCTGAATGGCCTGTAAGCCAAATTGCTCCCTAATCAGCGCCCCAATGGTTCGTCGAAGTGTTGAAAAACCCGATCCCTTTTCTCCAAAATGGAGGTCAACAACTCTCGCCCGAAGGTCGGAGGCGCTTCCAACGTAAAGCAAACCATCTGTTCCTGATGCCACGCCTGGAAGTTCTGTGTCGTCACTTGTGTACACGGCGTAAACCCCAGACCGATTTGTCGCGGGAACGGCGGACCACGGGCCGCGTAATTTGGCCCAGTGGTCTATTACTCGGTGGAGTATCTCATCGCCGGACATCGCTACCTCTTTATCCGACTTTGTTGGATGCCGCTCCAAACTCGCGGTCTTACGCCGCCGCTTCGACCATTTGTCCGTCAATGACGAGGCCGCGCTCGTTCGCCGAGACCTGAACCGTGTCGTCCTCGCCGATGCGCCCTTCGAGCAGAATATTGGCGAGCGGATTCTGCAACTGGCGCTGGATGACGCGCTTCAGAGGCCTTGCCCCGTACACCGGATCGTAACCCGCGCCGGCGAGCCAGGACCGCGCCGTTTCGTCGAGTTCGATCGAGACCTTCCGTTCGGCCAGCAGCGCGCGAAGGTGCCCGAGCTGAATCTCGACGATACCGGTCATGTGTTCGCGGCTGAGGCGGTGGAACAGCAGGATCTCGTCCAGCCGGTTAAGGAACTCGGGCCGGAACGCCTGATGGACGATCTCCATGACGGAATCGAAGACGGTGCCGGTCTCCTCGCCCTCGGGCTGGGCGGCGAGAAAATCCGACCCCAGGTTCGAGGTCAGCACAATTATCGTGTTGCGGAAATCGACCGTGCGGCCGTGACCGTCGGTGAGCCGCCCGTCGTCGAGCACCTGCAGCAGGACGTTGAACACATCGGCATGGGCCTTTTCGATTTCGTCGAACAGGATCACCTGAAAGGGCCGCCGCCGCACCGCTTCGGTCAGCGCACCGCCTTCGTCGTAACCGACATAGCCCGGCGGAGCACCGATGAGCCGTGCGACCGAATGCTTCTCCATGTATTCCGACATGTCGACGCGCACCAGCGCCGCTTCGTCGTCGAACAGAAAGGCGGCGAGTGCCTTGGTCAGTTCGGTCTTGCCGACCCCGGTCGGACCTAGGAACAGGAACGAACCGATCGGGCGGTGCGGGTCCTGCAATCCGGCGCGGGCACGGCGCACCGCGTTGGAAACCGCCGCCACCGCCTCTTCCTGGCCGATCACGCGGCGCGCCAGCGCGGTTTCCATGGTGAGCAGCTTGTCGCGTTCGCCGGCCAGCATTTTGTCGACGGGGATACCGGTCCAGCGCGAGACCACGCCGGCGATATCTTCATCGGTGACCGCCTCAGAGATCATGCGCGCGTCCTCGCCGCGGTCTCCTTCGGCGAGCTTCGCCTCTAGTTCGGGGACGATCCCGTAACGCAGTTCACCCGCGCGCGCGAGATTGCCCTCGCGCTGAACGACTTCGAGTTCGGCGCGGGCGGCGTCGAGCTGTTCCTGCGCCTTGTGGATACCGGCGAGAACATTCCTTTCCGCTTGCCATTTCGCGGTCAGGCTGGCCGATTCGGGTTCCAGTTCGGCGAGCTCGTGTTCCAGCGTTTCAAGTCGTTCCTTCGACGCCGCGTCGGATTCCTTTTTCAGCGCTTCGCGTTCGATCTTGAGTTGAATAATGCGCCGGTCGAGTTAGTCGAGTTTCTCGGGCTTGGAATCCGCCTCCATGCGAAGCCGGCTCGCAGCCTCGTCCACCAGGTCGATTGCCTTGTCGGGCAGAAACCGGTCGGATATGTAGCGATTCGACAAGGTGGCCGCGGCAACGATGGCCGAATCGGCAATGCGCACCCCGTGGTGAAGTTCGTATTTTTCTTTCAGGCCGCGCAGGATCGAAATCGTGTCCTCGACGGACGGCTGGGACACGAATACCGACTGGAAACGCCGCGCCAGCGCTGCGTCCTTTTCGACGTGCTTGCGGTATTCATCCAGCGTGGTGGCGCCGACGCAATGCAGTTCGCCGCGCGCAAGAGCGGGCTTTAGCAGGTTCGACGCGTCCATCGCCCCTTCGGCGGCGCCCGCACCCACCACCGTGTGCAATTCGTCGATGAACAGGATCACCTCGCCCTGCGAAGCGGAAATCTCGGACAGGACAGCCTTCAGTCTTTCTTCGAATTCGCCGCGGTACTTCGATCCCGCGATCAGCGCACCGAGATCGAGCGACATCAGGCGCCGGTCGCGCAAACTTTCAGGCACGTCGCCGTTGACGATGCGAAGCGCAAGCCCCTCGACGATGGCGGTCTTGCCGACGCCGGGTTCGCCGATCAGGACGGGATTGTTCTTGGTGCGACGCGAAAGCACCTGAATGGTCCGGCGGATTTCCTCGTCGCGCCCGATCACCGGGTCGAGTTTGCCCTCGCGCGCGGCCTGGGTGAGGTCGCGGGCGAATTTCCTGAGCGCCTCGAAGGTATCTTCGGCGCTGGCCGTGTCGGCGGTGCGGCCCTTGCGGATGTCGTTGATGGTGGAATTGAGCGCCTGGGGGGTGACGTTCGCTTGTCGGAGGGCGTCGGCAGCCGGCGTTCCGGTGGCCATGGCGAGCGCCAGCAACAGCCGCTCGGCGGTGACAAAACTGTCGCCCGCCTTTTCGGCGATCTGGTCCGCCGATTCGAATACCCGCGCGATTTCCGGAGCGAGATAGACCTGGCCCGCGCCCGACCCCTCGACCGTGGGAAGCTTGGCGAGCGCCGTTTCGGTTGCCTGCAAGGCGGTGCCGGCGTCGCCACCGGCGGCGGCAATCAGATTGCTGGCCAGCCCTTCGCGGTCGTCGAGCAGAACCTTGAGCAGGTGTTCCGGTGTAAAACGCTGATGGCCCGATCGAAGGGCCAAGGATTGCGCGACCTGGATAAAGCCCAGGCTGCGCTCGGTATAGTTCTCGAACTCCATCACGGACCCCTTGTCACGGCAGTCTCAGGACCCGGCCCCCGGAAACGGCGGGCCAGGCGGCACGCGGTCGAGCGCCCGCGCCCTTGTCGATATGGTGTGGCGGCAAGGCCGCACAAGCGCCGTTTCTGCCAAACAAACCCAATTTTGCCCCGTTTTTGGGGGTTTTGACACCGATACAAAGCCAAAACAAAGCCAATCCGAACCCAATACGAAGCCAATTTCGGGGGGTGCAAAGCCAATTCGAAGCCATTTCAAGGGGCTGCGAAGCCAATCCCCGGAGAGCGAAGCGGGCCGCGCAGCGAGCATGTAGGACATTGTTCCTGCTTGTACAAGGGCCCCGCAACGATGGCGCGGGAATCTGTCTGGCGCGGATACTGGGGGGTACGGGGGTTCGGCGAGACGCAGGGCGGGCCGGCGGCGGTATCGGGATTCGGCGAGGCGCAGAGCGGGCCAGCGGCGGCCGGCAGGGTACCGGAGGTTGGGCCTTGTGCCCTAGTTGATGGTGTCGTCGGGGCCGGCGGTTTCGGAATCGGCGGTGGTCTCAGTCTCGTTCTGGGTTTCGGTCACAGCTTCAGCCTTCGACTGGGTCTGGGCCTGGGGCTGGGGCTCGACTTTGGCCGCCACCTTGACCTCGGCCTTGGCCGGGGTCGAGTCGGGCGCGGCGTCCTGGTCGCGGCCGTTACCGCGGCGCGGGCGCCGGCCGTCGCCGTTGCCGGCGTTTGCGTTCATCACCCGGTAGTAGTGTTCGGCGTGCTGGTAGTAGTTTTCCGCCGCGATCCTATCGCCTGAAGAGTTGGCGTCGCGCGCAAGTGCCATGTACTTGTCGTACACCTGCACCGCGGTACCGCGAAGTTTGATATAGGGCCCGCTGCTCTCGATCGAGCGGTTGGGGCCGTGATTGAATCCGCGCTTGCCTGACGAGCGCGGGGTGCGACCGCGCCGTGAACCGGTTCCTTGTCTCATAATCTCATTGTGTATTGCCGCACCTTGGGCCCTGTTCTCTCGGGCATGCCGATACACGCCCGCCCCCGAAACAGCAACCCCGGCCATACGGCCGCGTGCCCTTCAAAATTACGTTATCGGTGGACCTTCCGCCGGCCATCCAGGCCCAAGGGCCCTAGCCCTCCGTGGCGGGTTCCGCGGATGACCGTAGTCGCCAGACCCCTATTATCCAAGCCTTTTTTTCCGCTCGTCGCTAACATTGGGGTCCGGTGGCAATAATGCAACGCTCAATTCCCGCCAGATCGTGCTGTCCGTCAATTTCTTCGAACCCGGCACTTTTCAGCAATTCCACGACGGCGCGCGCTTGGCTCGCGCCCACTTCGACGAAAGCCGCCCCGCCGGGCGCCAGCAGACCCCACAAATGCGGTGCGATTCGCCGGTAGGCATCGAGTCCGTCGGCCCCGCCATCAAGGGCCAGGCGCGGATCGTGGCAAGCCACTTCGGGCTTGAGCTGCGCGATCTCGGCGCTGGCGATATAGGGCGGGTTAACCATAACCGCGTCGAAGCGATCCGAAAGGCCCTGGCTCCAGTCGGCGCAGACGAAGCGGGCGCGGTCGGCAAGACCGAGAGCGCGGGCATTGGCGCGCGCGGTCGCGAGCGCCGCCGCGGACTTGTCGGTGCCGAGCCCGGACGCATCGGGAATCTCCGCCAGCAGCGCCAGCAGCAAGCAGCCCGACCCGGTGCCGAGATCGAGGATTCGGGGGCGCACCGCCCGGCCGCCAAGGTGAGCGAGTGCCGCCTCGACGAGACATTCGCTGTCGGGCCGGGGATCGAGGGTGGCGGGCGAAATCTCCAGGTCGAGCGACCAGAACCCGCGCCGGCCGAGGATGCGCGATACCGGCTCGCGCGCGGCGCGGCGCTCGACCATGTTCTTGTAGCGCCCGGATTGCCGGGCGGTGAGCCTGCGCCCGGGTTCGCCAAGAAGGGCACCGGCATCGAGCCCGGTCGCCGCTTGCAACAACAGCTTGGCATCGCGCCCCGCACCCTCGACGCCGGCACGATCGAGCACCGCCGCCGCCGCGAACTGTGCCGAGGCGGTGGTTTCGCCGCCGGTTGCGCGCCGGACCGCAGACGCCGCCCCGGCAAAATCGGGTTTCGCGGCCGCGCCGCTCATTTACCTTCGCCGACCTGGGCAAGGCGGTCGGCCTGATCGGCTTCGATCAGAGCGTCGATCAACTCGTCCAGCGCCTCGCCCACGAGAATGCGTTCGAGTTTGTGCGAGGTCAGATTAATGCGGTGATCGGTCACCCGGCTCTGGGGAAAGTTATACGTGCGCACGCGCTCGGACCGGTCGCCGGACCCGATCTGGCCGCGCCGGGTGGCGGCCCGTTCGGCGTCGCGTTGCTGGCGCTCGCGCTCGTAGAGGCGCGCCCGCAGCACCTTCATCGCCTTGGCGCGGTTCTTGTGCTGGGATTTCTCGTCCTGTTGCGAAACGACGATTCCGGTCGGCAGGTGCGTCACGCGCACTGCCGAGTCGGTTGTGTTTACCGATTGCCCGCCCGGCCCGGAAGCCCGGAACACATCGACGCGCAGGTCCTTGTCGTCGATCTTGACGTCGACCTCCTCGGCTTCGGGCAGGACCGCGACGGTCGCGGCGGAAGTATGGATGCGCCCGCTCGATTCGGTGACCGGCACGCGCTGGACCCGGTGCACGCCCGATTCGAACTTGAGGCGCGCGAACACGCCGCGGCCGGAAATATCGGCCTGCGCTTCCTTGCAGCCGCCGATGCCGGTCTCGCGGAAATCCATGACTTCGAATTTCCAGCCGCGCAGATCGGCATAGCGCTGGTACATGCGGAACAGGTCGTTGGCAAAAAGGGCCGCCTCGCCGCCGCCGGTGCCGGCGCGAACCTCGAGGATCGCGTTGCGTTCGTCGGCCTCGTCCTTGGGCAGCAGCAGGACCCTGAGGGTGTGCTCGTGCGCGGGAAGGGCGGCCTTGAGTTCGGCGAACTCTTCGCGCGCAAGCTCGGTCATGTCGGCATCGGCGCCCGGGTCGGCGAGAATGTCCTCAAGACCCGCCATCTCTTCGGCGACCTTCTTCCACGCCGCGACCGCCTCGACCACCGGCGTAAGATCGGCGTACTCGCGCGAGAGCCGCACGAATTCGTTGGTGCCGGCAAGCGCCGGATCGGCCATCGCCTTTTCGAGATCGGCGTGGTGGCCGAGAATCTTTTCGATCTGGGTTTCGGAAATCATGGCATGTGCGCTCAGGCGCGGGTTCGGGACCCTTGGTTACGCGGTCTCAATCAGGTGCGCCGCCAGCCCTTCGAGCGGGATTTCCGTCTGGTCGCCGGAATCGAGGTTGCGCACCGTGGCGGCACCGCGCGCGAGTTCGTCCGGACCCAGCAGGACGGCGGCGCGGGCGTCGGCACGGCTGGCGCGCTTGAGGCGCTTGGTCATGTTGCCGCGCAGGTCGAGCCGCACGATGAGCCCGGCGCGGCGAAGCTCTTCGGCGACGATCATGGCGCGCGCCATTTCCGCCGCGCTGACCGGTACGATGGCGACCGGACGCCGGGGCACGGGTCCCTCGTCGAGGATCAGGGCGAGCCGTTCGATGCCACCGGCCCAGCCGGTGCCGGGCGTCGCCGGGCCGTCCATCGCCTCGATCAGGCCATCGTAGCGGCCGCCCGCGATAACCGCCCCTTGCGCGCCGAGCTGGTCGGTGGTGAATTCGAAGGCGGTGTGGCAGTAGTAATCGAAGCCGCGCACGAGTCGCGGGTTGAGTTCATAGTCTATGCCGAGATCGCGCAAACCGCCGCACACGGCATCGAAAAACGCCCGCGCCGCGTCGCCGAAGGAGTCCGCGAACACCGGCGCAGCCTTGACGATGGCGCGGTCGCCCTCGTCCTTGGAATCGAGAATCCGCAGTGGATTTCGTTCGAGCCGCACCTGGCTGTCGTGCGACAGCGAATCGGCATGGCTGCGCAAATATTCGACCAGCACCGCACGGTAGCGCGCCCGGCTTTCGGCGTCGCCGAGGCTGTTGAGTTCGAGCACGGTTTTCGACCGCACGCCCAACACATCGAGGATATGGGCGGCGACGGCGATGACTTCAACGTCGGCCGCCGGTCCGGGCTCGCCCAGCAGTTCGACGCCGATCTGGTGGAACTGGCGGTAGCGCCCCTTTTGCGGACGCTCGCGCCGAAACATCGGGCCCTCGTAGTAATAGCGCAGCGGCAGGTGCTGGCTGAGGCCGCTCGAGATCAGCGCCCGCGCAACGCCCGCGGTGCCCTCGGGCCGCAAGGTGATGCTGGTCCCGCCTTTATCCTCGAAGGTGTACATCTCCTTGGTGACGACATCGGTGGTGTCGCCGAGCGTGCGCTGAAACACCTCGGTCATTTCGAAAACCGGCGTCGCCATTTCGGCATAACCGTAGCGCGCCGAGATTTCGCGCGCGGTCTCGGTGATATAGCGGTGGTGCGCCGCCTCGTCGGGCAGGATATCGCGCGTGCCGCGCACCGGCTGAAGAGCCATAAGAGTCCGGCCTGCCGCTAGGAAGCGGCTTTGAGGGGATCGGAGGCCGCGGTTCCGGCCTCGATCTCGGCGGCGCGCGCTTCGACCAGTTCGACGATATGATCGAGCAAGTCCGGGTCCGAGATCTTGTGATCGGGAATGCCGTTCAGATAGACCATGTGAGTACCGGCACCACCGCCGGTCAGGCCGATCTGGGTTTCACGCGCCTCGCCGGGGCCGTTGACGACGCAACCGATGATCGACAGCGTCATCGGCGTGATGATGTGGGCGAGGCGTTCTTCAAGCGCGGCCACGATCTCGATCACCGGAAACGCCTGGCGCGCGCAACTGGGGCACGAGACGATCGAAACGCCGCGGTGGCGCAATCCCAGCGCCTTGAGAATCTCGAACCCGGCGCGCACCTCTTCAACAGGATCGGTCGACAGCGACACCCGGATGGTGTCGCCGATCCCCTCGGCCAGCAACATGCCGATGCCGACGGCGGACTTGACCGTGCCGGTGCGCAATCCGCCCGCCTCGGTAATGCCGAGGTGCAGCGGCGCGTCGGTCGCCTGCGCCAGTTGCCGGTAGGCGGCAAGCGCCAGAAACACGTCCGAGGCTTTGACGCTGATCTTGTAGTCGCGGAAGCCCTCGTCCTCGAGAACGCGAGCATGGGAAAGCGCGCTTTCGACCATCGCTTCGGGTCCGGGCTCGCCGTATTTTTCCAGAATATGACGCTCCAGCGAGCCCGCGTTGACGCCGATCCGCATCGAGCACCCGTTGTCGCGCGCCGCTTTCACCACTTCGGCCACACGGGAACGGGCGCCGATGTTGCCGGGATTGATACGCAGGCACGCAGCCCCTGCTTCGGCGGCCTCGATGGCGCGGCGGTAATGAAAATGGATATCGGCCACGATCGGCACCCGGGATTCACGCACGATTGCGCGCAGCGCCGCGGTCGAGTCCTCGTCGGGGCAGGAGACGCGCACGATGTCGGCGCCGGCGTTTTCCAGCGCCCGCACCTGCTCGAGAGCCGCCGCGGCATCGGACGTGAGGGTATTGGTCATCGACTGGACCGTTACCGGTGCGCCGCCGCCGACGGCGACACTGCCCACCCGAATCTGCCGGGAGACGCGACGATCAATGTCTCGATAGGGTCTGAGGCTCATGGCGGGTCCACGGCGCGCCGGCGGACTGCGGCAGGCGCCGATTTCGGCGCCTTTATGGGCGATTTCGAGGGGTCCGTCAAAGCGCCCGGCAGGCAGCGGCAGACGCCCTGGCGACGGAGCTCCGGCCTTTTGATCGCCCGTCTTTCGATTCCCCGGCGTTGGCCCGCAGCACTAGGGTAACTTTTTGATTGGGCTCAATTCTTTTCGACGCTCGGGCGAAATACCACGGCTCCCGGAAGCGTCCAGATATCGCGATTGAACCCCTAGGGCACTTTCCGGCCGGATTGAATCGATTTGATGGCGGCAAACACGCTTTTCGGGGAGGCACGCCGTGAAACGCGATGCCGGTGCATCGGGCGAGCGTCGCAACGCGCCCGAGGAGCCTATTGGCCCCACCGAAGGCCGGGATTCGGCGCGCCGTGGCAGCCGTGGCATTGTTGCGTCCCTTATTGTTGCGTCCCCTACCCGCGGACCGCGCCGCTCCACGGCACAACGTATCTCCGGTCAAACGGTTCAATCCGGTCGGAAAAGGCTCTAGTTGGCGCCGGTGCCCTGGCGCAGGCGGCCGGGATCGAGGGCGACGTTGCGCAGCACCGCCCCGTCGGGCCCCGCCTTGGGCACCGTCTCGCCATCGACAAAAATGCGGATCGCACCGGCGTTACCCATCATCATCACCAGCCCCGGCCGGTTGGGCACGAGATAACGGTCGCCCGGACGCAGCACGCCGGTGAGCAGAATTTCCGCACCGGGTCCGCGCACCTGTATCCAGCTTTCGTTCACCGATACCAGCACTATCCGGGCGTCGGTGTTGGCGGCGCCGAAGGTCTGACCTTTGCGGGTGCCGGTGCGCGCGCCGTCCGTTGCCAACGGCGGCGGCAACAGGGCGCTGCGGATGCGTGCGGGTGCGGCGGCGCCGGGGTCCGCTCCGGTTCGGCTCGGCGCCGTGGGCGCGGCAGCAATTTGCGTTTCGACGCGCGTGGGCGCGGCGGCAACCTGCGTTTCGACGCGTGCGAGTGCGGCGGCGGCGATGTCCGCTCCGGTTCGGCTCGGCACCGTGGGCGCGGCGGCAATTTGCGTTTCGACGCGAGTGGGCGCAGCGGCACCTTGCGTTTCGACGCGCGCGGGCGCGGGCGCGTCAGCCGCGGCTTCAGGTTGAGGTGTGGCGGCCGGCTGCACGGGAGCGGTTTCGTTCGCATCCGGCAGCGCCGCGATCCGGGTTTCGGTTACCGGCGCCGGGAGGCCCCCGGCATCGCGCAAGCCGTCGGCCGCCACCGCTACGGACGGCGTTTCGGTGGCAGCGGTTTCGGCGCCAGTGGTCTCAGATATGGTGGATTCGGTTACGCGACGCGACGGCTCCGTCATACCGGTCGCCACCGCGCCGTTATCAGTGGCGGGCACAGGCTCAGTCCGGGTGCGAACGGGCGTCACCGCCGCGACCGGAACCGCGTTGGCCGCGGGCGGCGCCAGCGCGGCAACGGTTTGATCCGGTTGGCTGAGCGGCGCCGGATCGGCGGCGGCCCGGGCGGTTTCGGGACCGGCAGCGGGGGACACCGCTGCCTGGGCCGAGCGCAGCGGCGAATCGGAATCCGGCACGGCCGCCAGCCGTTCGGGTACCGGCGACACCGCGTCGGCGGTTTCGCGTTCATCCTGGGTGACGAAAAACCAGCCCGCATAAATGAATAGCGCCACCAGCAGCGACACCGCCAGAATACGACCGGTCGGAAGCCGGTTGGCATCCATCGGTTCGGGAAATTCGAGTCTTGTTTCGGGTGGCGGGCCTAACGCTTCGGACTTGTGCTGGCCGACCACCCGGTCGGGATCGAGTTCGAGGAACTCGGCATAGGAACGCAGGAACCCGAGCGTATAGACATGCCCGGGCAAATCTGAAAAGCGGCCGTCTTCGATCGCCTGAAGATATTCGAGATTGATACGCAGCGACTGGGCGACGGTGGCGATCTGAATGCCGTGACGCTGGCGGGTGGCGCGCAATTCGGCGCCGACGCCGCCGTAGCCGGGCTCCGGAACCGCAACGACCTCGCGAAGATGCAACCGACCGCGCTGGTCGCGCGAATCCGTGGCCTTCTGTTTATGCGGGTCCCCAGTCCCCATGTTCGCCGTCCCACCCGGGTCCGACGCTTAATCCCATTCGGCATGAGGCCAGCGAGCCCCTTTTGCCCAAGGGTAAACGCCGCAAGTAAGACGCAAGCGAAACCGGGCGGCACTCAACACGCCGCTGGCCGATCTCCCGGAGCTGGGCGGAGCCCATTGACGCCTGCGTCAGAAGCCGGGAGTAAAGCAGATTTAGGCAATTCCCGCTACGGCTTGACTGGCGCCGTGGTGATCCTGCGCGAAGTCCCTGAAGGATTTTGCCCGAGAAGCTTCTTGCCCCCCTACACCAGGAAGTGGTGGTCCTGGGCGAAATTCTTCAAATTGTCGCGGATCGAGTGGTCGCCGGCATCGTAAAGCCGGTTCATGTAGGCGGTGAGTTGGCCGCAATCGAGACTGCGGATCATTCTTTTGACCGCGCCGACCGCGCTCGGCGCCACCGATAGAGCGCGCAGGCCGACGCCGACCAGCGCCATCGCATCGAGCGGCCGGCCCGCCATTTCGCCGCACAACGAGACCTGCACCCCGGCCTCGCCGCACGCTTCGACCAGAGTACGCAGCAGCCGCAGGAAGCCCGGCGCCATCACATCGTAGCGCTCCGACAGGCGCGGACTGGAGCGGTCGGCGGCAAACAGGAACTGGATCAGGTCGTTCGATCCGATCGACACGAAATCGACCAGCGGCAGCAGGTTTTCGAGTTGCCAGAACAGGGCCGGCACTTCGAGCATGATGCCGACCTCGAGGCGTGCCGGTGGGGCCACGTTGCGGCGCGCCAGACGTTCGATTTCGAGATCGAGGATGCGGCGCGCGGCGCGCAGTTCGGGCACTTCGGCGACCATCGGAAACATGACTCCGAGGTGGCGCCCCGAGGCGGCATACAGCAACGCCCGCAACTGGGTCCGCAACAGCGCCGGCCGGTCGAGGCCGACCCGAATCGCACGCCAACCCATGGCCGGGTTTTCTTCCCGTTCCAACGGGCCGTCCTGATAGGGCAGAATTTTGTCGCCGCCAATGTCGAGGGTGCGGAACAACACCGGTTTGTCGCCGGCTTCATCGAGAATGCGCGAGTAGATTTCGATCTGCGTCCTGACGTCGGGAAACTCGGGCTGGACCATGAACTGGAGTTCGGTGCGAAACAGCCCGATGCCCTCGGCACCCGAGTCTTCGAGATGCGGCATGTCGAGCAGCAGGCCAGCGTTCATGTCGAGCCGGATTCGCACGCCGTCACGTGTGATCGCGGCTTCGCTGCGCTGGGCTACGTATTCGGCGCGGCGCTCGTTGCGCGCGGCGAGGTTCTCATCGTACTGGGCAAAGACGTCTTCGGCGGGGCGTAAAAACGCGACGCCGTGACGGCCGTCGACGATCACCGGATCGCCCGCGCGCACCTTCTTGATCGATTCCCCGAGCCGGCCGATCATCGGCACGCCAAGGGATCGGGCGACCACCACCGAGTGTTCGGTTTGCGAGCCCTCCTCAAGCAGCACCGCTTTGAGGTTTGCCGCGTCGTAGTCGAGCAATTCGGCGGGGCCCAGACTTCGCGCCACCAGAACGGCGTTTTCGGGCAAATTCTTGGGGTCGAATCCGCCGCGGCCCGCGAGGTGACGGAGCAGCCGGTTGGAAAGGTCCTCGAAGTCGTGCAGGCGTTCGCGGAAAAACGGTTCGCGCATCTGCGCCATTCGCGCCCGGGTTTCGAGCTGAACGCGCTGAACGGCGGCGTCGGCGGTAAGGCCGCCCCGGATCGCCTCGCCGATTCGCTCGCGCCAGCCGCGGTCTTGGGCGAACATGCGGTACGTTTCGAGGATGGCGCGATCCTCGACGCCGCCGCGCGCCGCCAGGCCCGCCAGCATGCCGTCGATGGCTGCGGACAAATCCAACAGCGCCTGTTCGAGGCGCTGCGTCTCGCGCTCGGGATCGTCGGCAATCAGGGCATGGACTTCGACTGGCGGATCGTGAATCACCGCATCGCCGTGCGCGAGTCCGTCCGACAACGGGGTGCCTTCGAGCCGCTGCGGCAAGGTGACGTTGCCCTCGGTTTCGAGCAGTTCATCCGCGGCAACCAACTGGCCCGACGTCACCAGTTCGGCCAGCACCATGGCGATGGTTTGCAGCGCCTCGACTTCGTCTTCGGCGTAGGCGCGCGGGGAGCGGTTCTGCACCGCGAGCACGCCGACGACGGAGCCGGCGCGCAACACCGGCACGCCGAGGAATGAATGAAACGCCTCTTCTCCGGTTTCGGGGCGGTAGGCGAAGTGCGGATGGTCTTGGGCATCGGCGAGACTGAGCGGGCGGGCATGGGCGGCAATGTCGCCCACCAGCCCCTCACCGAAGCGAAGCCGGGTGGCGTGAACCGCCTCGCGGCGGAGCCCGTGGGTCGCGAACAGTTCAAGGATTTCGCCGGCGCGGCGCAGATAAACCGAACACACCTCGGCCACCAGGTTGGCGGCAATCGCGCGCGTCACCTCGTTGAGGCGGGCCTCAGCCGAGCCGCCCGCGGCCATGATTTCGCGCAGGCGCCGCAGCAGAATGCGCGGGCCGGTCCCTTCCCCTTCGGTCATCGGATCGGGATCACCCGGCGCCGGGTGCTGCCCTCTGCATTGGCGCCGGACCGCTGGCCTCACCGGCGCGCCGCGCCTGGGCCGCGAGCGTGGTTACTGCCTGGCCGATCAGTTCGGCGAAGATTTCCGCCACCGGCTGTTCTGACTTCACCAGTCCGACGCTCTGACCGGCCATGACCGACCCGCCTTCGATGTCGCCGTCGATCGCGGCGCGCCGGAGCGCCCCGGCCCAGAACCGTTCGATCTCGAGTTGAGCTTCGCCGAGCTCGACCTCGCCGCCGTTGTAACGCGAGATCACGTCGCGCTGCTTTTCAAGGAAGGCCTCGGTTGCCTTGTTGGCGAGTGCGCGCACCGGGATTACGGGAAACCGTTTGTCGAGCTGGACCGAGAGAACGGCGTCGCGGGCGTTGGCGCGGATGAACGCCTTCTTGAAATTTTCATGGGCGATGCATTCAGTGGCGCAGACGAAACGCGTCCCCATCTGCACGCCCGAGGCGCCACCCTCGAGGTACATGGTGATGGCTTCACCGCGTCCGATGCCGCCGGCGACGAACACCGGCACGGCGTCAATCTGCGGCAGGATTTCCTGCGCCAGAACGCCGGTGGCAACCGGGCCGATATGGCCACCGGCCTCCATGCCCTCGATGACCAGGGCGTCGATGCCGTTGCGCACCAAGCGTTTGGCGAGGGCGAGGGCGGGCGCAAAGGCGATTGCCCGGGCACCGCCGTCCTTGATGCGCGCAATCGCCGTAGCGGGCGGCAGCCCGCCGGCCAGGGCGACATGACCGACGCCGCGCGACGTGCACACCCCGATCAGTCGATCGAGATCAGGGTGCATGGTGAGCAGATTGACGCCGAAGGGCCTGCCGGTGAGATCGAAAGTGGCGGCGATTTCGGCGTCGAGCTGGTTTGCGTCCATCGCCCCGCAGGCAATTACGCCAAAGCCGCCGGCGCTGGAGATCGCCGCCACCAGATGGCGTTCCGACAGCCACGACATCGCGCCGCCGAGGATCGCGACCTCGCAGCCGAAAAACTCGGTACCGCGGCGCCACAGGGCATCGAGCCGCGCGCGGGCCGCCTGCCGGCCGTCGGCGTCAGTCAGCATCGAGGCCGTAGGCCGTGTGCAGCGCCCGTTGCGCGAGTTCGACGTAGTCCTCGGCGACCAGAACGCTGACCTTGATTTCGGAGGTCGAGATTACGTGGATATTGATCCCCTTCTCGGCGAGCGTCGCGAACATCAGCTTGGCGACGCCGGCGTGGCTGCGCATACCAACCCCGACCACGGACACCTTGGCAACGGTGTCATCGGCAAGCACGTTCTGGATCCCGAGTTCGGCACGCAGCGCTTCGATCAGGGCGCGCGCCTTATCGAGATCGGCGCGCGTCACCGTAAACGTAATGTCGGTCGCTTTGCCGTCGTGGGACGAACTCTGAACGATCATGTCGACGTTGATGTTGGCGTCCGCCAGCGGCCCGAATACCGCCGCGGCAACGCCGGGCCGGTCGGCGAGACCCTGAAGCGTAATCTTGGCCTCGTCGCGCGAACAGGCGATGGCGCTGACGATGCCCTTATCGAGAATCTCGGTTTCGTCGACGACCATCGTTCCCGGACTCCGGTTGAGGCTGGACAGAACCTGCACCCGAACGCGGTGCTTCATGGCCGTTTCGACCGAACGGGTCTGCAATACCCGCGCGCCGACCGACGCCATCTCCAGCATTTCCTCGTAGGTGATCTTATCAAGTTTGTGGGCCTTGGCGACGATGCGCGGATCGGCGGTATAGACCCCGTCCACATCGGTGAAAATATCGCAGCGGTCGGCCCGCAACGCCGCCGCCAGCGCCACCGCGCTGGTATCGGTACCGCCGCGCCCGAGCGTGGTGATGCGCCGGTCGGGGCCGACTCCCTGAAATCCCGCCAGCACCGCGATGGTGCCCTCGTTGAGGCACGCCTCGATACCGCCGGTGTCGATTCCCCTGACCCGGGCATTGCCGTGGACTTGATCGGTATTGACCGGCGCCTGCCAGCCCATGAACGAACGCGCCCTGAGCCCCAGCGTCTGAAGAGCCAGCGCCGTCAGGCCCGCGCTCACCTGTTCGCCCGCCGAGACCACGGTATCGTACTCGCGCCCGTCCAGTCCCGGGGCGAGGTCCTTGACATAGCCGACGAGGGTATCGGTTGTGCCCGCCATGGCCGAGACAACCACCGCGACCTCGTCGCCACCCTGGGCCAGTTCCTGAACGCGCGTCGCAACGGCGCGGATACGATCCAGATCCGCCACCGATGTGCCGCCGAATTTGGCTACGATTCGCGCCATTGCCCTGCCGCCGCTCCCTGCCGCAGCCGCGCGCGCGCCGAAACGGCCGCCGCAGCGCCTGAAATACCAACCCTGACCCGGAAAAGGCGCTTATATACTGGCTAGCACGAGGGCACGCAACAGCGTCGGGCCCCGGCGCCCGGCCGAGTGCCCGCCCGGCGCCGCAAAACACCGAGGATGGTTGAATTCGAATGACCGGGAGCCAAAAGTCCAGCGCCGAAAGCGAAAAGAGGCAGGCGGATGTCGCGCGTGCCAATCTCGGCGCGGCCAGCGGCCGTCCTGCGGGGAGGGACGCGCTTTGACCGGGACCGCCGGAACCAACGTCGACAGCGAAGACGTCGCGCGGTTCGAAAGCAACGCGCCCCTGTGGTGGGACGAATTGGGACCTTTCGCGCCGCTGCACCGCCTAAACCCGGTGCGAATCGGTTATGTCCGCGACCGCCTGTGCGCGCATTTCGGCAGGGATGCAAGACGCTTCGATTCGCTTGAACAGCTTTCCGTCCTCGACATCGGTTGCGGCGGCGGCCTGTCGTGCGAGCCGATGGCGCGGCTCGGGGCGGACGTGACCGGCGCCGACGCGGGACCTGAGAACATCGCCGCGGCGCGCGCCCATGCCGAAACCATGTCCCTCGACATCGCCTACGTCGAAGCCACCGCCGAGGCCATGGCCGCAAGGGGCAAGCGGTTCGACGCGGTGGTTTGCATGGAGGTGATCGAACACGTCCCCGACGCGGGCGCGTTTCTGGCCGCCTGCGGTTCACTGGTGAACCCCGGCGGGGCAATGGTGCTGGCGACCCTCAACCGGACCCTCAAGGGCTATGCGCTCGGCGTGGTGGCGGCGGAATATGTGCTCGGCTGGCTGCCGCGCGGCACCCACGACTGGAACAAGTTCGTGCGCCCCTCGGAACTGGCGGCGGCGCTGCGGGGCGCGGGGCTGACGCTCGCCGATCTGAGCGGCGTCGTCTTCGATCCGATCCGCGCCGAATGGCGATTGGGGCGCGACATTTCGGTTAACTACATGGCGTTCGCAATCAAGGAACACTGAGGGCGGCGGTCTCCCGCGAACCAGTATATGGCGTTCGCGGTCAAGGAACACTGAGTGCGGCGGTCTCCCGCGAACCGGTATATGGCGTTCGCGGTCAAGCCGGTCTGATCGGGACGGTCTCCCGCGAACCGGCCAAGTAGGCCGGCACGGCGCCGCACCGCCGCGCTAAAGTATCATTCTGTGGAAAAAACGGCGCGCGGGCACGCTTCAGGCGTCTTCGCGATTGGGCCAAGGCAGGACGCCGAACTCGACCCCTTCTTCCTTGAGGTCGCGCGCTTCATCAGACGTGGTCTCGCCGTAAATATTGTGGTGCTCGATCTCGCCGTAATGAATCTTGCGCGCCTCTTCGGCGAATTTGGGGCCGACGTAGTCGCAGTTCTTTTCGACCTGATCGCGCATCGTCCTGAGCACCTGTATGACCTCGACGGCCTTTTCGAGACCGCCCATCATGGCAACCGCGGTCTGCGGCTCGGGCGCCGCGGCCGGAACGGTGCTGGACGGCGCCGCCGAGTCCGCTTCCACCGGCGATTCCGTCGACGCCGGCCGGGGCGCCTTGCCGGTGCGGACGTTCGGCGTCATCAGCGCCTTGGTCACACCGGTATCGCCGCACGCCGGGCAGGCGATTTCGCCCGCCGCGCGCAGACGCTCGAAGGTGGCGCTGTCGGCGAACCACGACCCGAAGCCGTGGTCACGGGCGCATTTGAGTTCGAAAACGATCATGAGCAGCGATGCCAAAGAGAAACCGTGCCGTCCGCGGCCAAGCACCGCGTTCCGGGCCCTACTACTGTAACATATGGCGCGCCGCAACCGCCGCAAGGCACACAGATGCCACACCCGACATCAAAACCGCCCCGTTCCGGCCCGCCTGGCCCACCTGAGGCGCCTCGGCCGCGCCCCATGAACCGGACGGAGCCCTCGCCGTGGGTGGTGCGGTTTGCGCCGCTGGTGCCCGCGGGCGCAGCCGTGCTCGACCTCGCCTGCGGCGCCGGACGCCACACCCGGCTGTTCGTCGAACGCGGCCACGCCGTGACCGCCATCGACCGCGACCTGACGGACTTGGGCGATTTTGCAACCGAACCCGCCGTCGAAGCGATCGTGGCCGACCTCGAAAACGGGCCCTGGCCGCTTGGGCGCCGCGCCTTCGCTGGCGTCGTGGTGACGAACTACCTGCACCGGGCGCTGTTTGCGGACATTGCACGGGCGGTGGCGCCAGGGGGCGTGCTGATCTACCAGACTTTCGCCCGCGGCAACGAAGCCTATGACAAACCCCGCAACCCGGATCACCTGCTCGAACCCGGCGAACTGCTGGCTGCGTTCGGCGGCGAATTCTGCGTTGTCGCCTACGAGCACGGGTATCAAGACCGGCCGCGGCCATCGGTGGTGCAACGCCTGTGCGCCCTCAATCCGGAGAACGGGCAAGCTCCTTTGGCGCCGCCGCTCGACCCCTGAACCCTCGCGCCTGGGGCGAATCCAGTTCGTCCGGAATCGGCCTTGGCCGCGAGGCGGCCCGCCGCTTGTGCGGCGCGCCCGCGCAGGCGCGGACCGTTCGGTCCGCTGCCGTGAGCGACAAGAAAGCTGGAGAGGTTCCGATGAAAACGGAACCGCTCTAGCTAGGCCGCGCCCTTGATTTTGGCTGCACCACTGGGCGGCGTCTTGTAGGCGCGGTCGTGATCGAGCGCCGGGATGCGCGCCTGCGCCGCCTCGCATTCGGCGCAATCGAGAACGGCGGTGACGACACCGGGCGCCTCGCCGCCGTCGGCCAGCACCTCGCCCCAGGGCGACACGATCAGCGAATGGCCGTAGGTTTCGCGCCCCCGCGGGTGGGTTCCGGTTTGCGCCGGGGAAATGACGAAGCACCCGGTTTCGATGGCGCGCGCACGCAGCAGCACATGCCAGTGCGCCGCGCCGGTCTGGCGCGTGAACGCCGAGGGAACCGTCAGGAACCGTGCGCCCGCTTGCGCAAGCGAGCGGTATAGATGGGGAAAGCGCACGTCGTAACAGATGCTGAGCCCGATCGGACCCCACGGCGTTGCCGCCAGAACGGCTTCGGTGCCGGCCTCGAAGTTGGCCGATTCGCGATAGCTTTCGCCGCCGGGCAGATCGACATCAAACATGTGAATCTTGTCGTAACGGGCGGTGACGGCACCGGACCCGTCGATCAGGAACGAACGGTTGGCGACTTTGCCGCCGGGCAGCGCAATGCCCAGCGAACCCACCAGCACCCAGGCCGAAGTCTCGTGCGCGGCATCGCAAAAGGCGGCAAGGGCGGGATGATCGGATTCGAGCTTCGCCTGCTCGCGAATTTCGCGCCCCCCTGCCGCCATCATCGCGACGTTTTCGGGCATTGCGATCAGGTCGGCGCCGGCGCCGCGGGCGGCGTGAATCGCCACCACCGCGGCGTCGATGTTCGCCGCCATGTCGTTCTGGGCGTTGGTTTGAATGCAGGCGACCGTGAAGGCCGGAGACATCAACCCGCCGCCAGCAATCCGTCGAGTTGGCCGCCGCGCTCAAGCGCGACCAGTTCGTCGCAGCCGCCGATGGGCTCCGCACCGATGAAGATTTGCGGCACCGATTGCCGCCCCTCGGTGCGCTCCATCATCTGCTGGCGTTTCGTGCCGGAAAAAGTGACGTCGATTTCGTCGTAGTCCACACCCTTGTGATCGAGCAGGCTTTTGGCCCGCGAGCAATAGGGGCACATCATTGTTGTGTAGATCGTGACTTTGGCCATCGGCGGTAATTCGCAAGTTACGGGTGCCTGCCCGAAATATAGGGTGGCGGCGGCGCATTACAAAAGGGGCCGGGCGGCAGGACCCACACGGAGCCGCAAAACTTGGTGAATATCGGCTTTTCGCTGAGGCGCGCGAAATCGTCCGGCGCCGCGACAGTTGCGCCAAGGGTACGATTCCGCCGTTGGAAGCCGATGGAACTGGCCGCCGATGCCGGAAAAACATGAACCCCATCAAGAGGTTAGCCGAGCCGTGCGGGCCGACCCAAGAGGCCGTTCGGCGAGAGATCAAAAAGCCGGAATCGCACCCCGAGCGCAGCACCAGGGCAGACGGGGTCGCTTTCGGCGATCCCTGAACTGTCTAAGCGGCTCGAACTTCTTGAAGAACAGAGCAATTCCGCCCGCAGGGCTCGAACCGCGCCGGTTCAATCCCCCCGGATGTTGCACTAACCCGGCACCCGCGGCGCCATGACGTGGGCGAAGGTGAGAACATCGACGCGGGCGGCGCCGGCCGCCAGCAGCGCCCGCGTGCACGCTTCGGCGGTGGCGCCCGAAGTCAGGACGTCATCGACCAGCACGAGCGCCCGGTCGGCGATCCGCGCCGCCTGCCCGGGCCGCACCGAAAAAGCTCGGGCCACGTTCTTGTAGCGCGCGGCGCGGCCGAGCCCGCCCTGGGTTGGGGTGGCGCGTCGGCGGATCAGGAGATCGGGCATGACCTCGAGGCCGCACCCTTGCCCGAGCGCCAGCGCCAGCATCGCCGCCTGGTTATAGCGCCGCTGGAACAGGCGCCGGCGGTGCAGCGGCACCGGCGCCAGCGCATCGGCCTCTGCGAGCAGCGCCGCGCCGGCGCGCGCCATCCACGCCGCCATCGGCCGGGCGCGTTCGGTGCGGTCGCCGTGCTTGAACCCCAACAGCAAAACGCGGGCACGGCCCTGATAGCGCACCGCCGCCCGGGCGCGGCCGTACTGGGGGTGGTATTCGAGGCAGACGCCGCACAGCGTGCCGGCCTCGGCCTCATATTCGAACGGCCGCCCGCAAGCCGCGCACACTGGGTCGGCGACAAAGTCGATCTCGTTCCAGCAGCGGCTGCACAAATGGGCGCTGCGGTCCACTGCCGCCCGGCACGCCAGGCACTGCGGCGGCAGCACCGAATCGATGGCGCCGCGAAGCACGCGGGTCAGGACCATGTGGACGGGGATCGCCATTGCCAGGAGTCAGTTTTCGGGGTTCAGGGGCCAAGGGTCAAAGATTTGGGGCCAAGTCAGGGCAGCGCCCGTTCCATCCACCGGATGTCCCAGTAGCCCCCGAACTTGCGCCCGACTTCGGAAAATGTCGCGACCTCACGAAATCCGAACCGGCGGTGAAGCGCGACCGAGGCCTCGTTCGGAAGCGTGACGGCGGCATAGGCGCGGCGCAGGTCTTGCCCTTCGAGGGCCGCAAACAAGGCGCCGTAAAGCGCCGCCCCGATGCCGCGGCGCTGATCGTCGGGGCGCACATAGACGCTGGTCTCGATCGAGGTGTCGTAGGCCGGCTTGGCACGAAAGCGCGTCGAGCAGGCGTAGCCGAAAATACCGCCGCCGGTTTCGGCAACGAAAATACGATAGCGCCCGGTGTCGCCGAATTGCGAAAACCACGGCGCGCGCGCCTCGACCGAGAACGGCTCGATGTCGAAACAGACGGCTGTGTTTTCGACATGATGATTGTAGATCCCGGTGAGTGCAGCGAGGTCGGCGGGCCGCGCGGGCCGGACTTCGACGTTGCCGGAATTCCGTCCGGCGGGTACGGCGTCGGCGTGGTCGCGCGCAGGCATGGCCTACGATGCCCGATTGCCCCGGCGGGCGCCAGCAACCTTGGGCGTGGATGTGCCGACAAACGCGGGCGTGCCTGCGAACCTGACCGTGCGTGTGGGCGTGCCGTGGATGTGGGCGCGCGACCGGTCAGCTTGCGAGTTTCAGCGCCTCGCCGGTTTCGAGCAGGGTCTTGAGGCCGCTCAGGATCATCGGCAAGGGCGCGCGGCCGTGATCGAACGCCTTCCGGCCCGGCTTGAAATTGCAGCCGGAGGCCAAATTCAGCCATCCCCGTTCCGGCCGCCCGATTTGCGTGCCACAGTGGCCGGGATGACGGATTCGCCGATGATTTTCGACCCCCGCGCCGTGGCGGCGCACCGGGCGCGCGCCGAATCGCTGGCGGGCGAGGCGGGCTTCCTGTTCCGCGAGGTGGCGGCGCGGCTGGCCGAGCGCGTCGGCGAGGTGAATCGCACGTTCGGCCGCACCCTCGACCTCGGCTGCCGGGGCGGCTTGGTGGCGAAGGCGCTCGATGAGGCCGGGGCGGTCCGCAACCGCGGCATCGTCACGTTGATCGAGATGGCGGGCACGCGCGACGCGCAACTGGAAGGGCCCACCTTTGTCGCCGGAACGGAAGAGGCGCTTCCGTTCGCCGACGCAAGCCTCGATCTGGTGGCCTCGAATCTGACCTTGCACTGGGTCAACGATCTGCCCGGCACGATGGTTCAAGTCCGGCGGGCGCTCAAGCCGGACGGTTTGTTCCTGGCGGCGATGCTGGGCGGCGAAACGCTGACCGAACTGCGCCAGGCCCTGGATCAGGCGGAACAGGAGTGCGAAGGCGGCATCAGCCCGCGGGTATCGCCTTTTGTCGACGTGCGCGACGCCGGCTCGTTGTTGCAGCGGGCGGGATTTGCGCTCCCGGTCGCCGACGCCGACACCATCATCGTCACCTACGCGGACATGTTCACCCTGATGCAGGATCTGCGCGCGATGGGCGAATCGAACGCGGTTGCAGAGCGGCGCAAGACCTTCCTGCGCCGCGAAACGCTTTATCGCGCGGCGGAAATCTATGGCCGCGACTTCGCCGAGGACGGCGGGCGCATCCGCGCCACGTTTCAGGTGATCTGGCTGACCGGGTGGGTGCCGCACGAATCGCAGCAAAAGCCCCTGCGGCCGGGAAGCGCCACCGCGCGCCTCGCCGATGCGCTCGGGACCGAAGAGCACTCCATCGGCGAAAAAGCGCCGGGCCCGCGCAAAGGCAAACCAAACTGAGGCGCTAGAGCTTTTCCCGTTCGCATGCGCTCACGCGAAAAGCTCTATCCGTTTGACATAGTACGCAAATCGTCGTCGCCGGCGATTCCGCCGGCTCGGGATTTGCGCTAGACGAAATCCCTGAGCATCGCCACCAGCGGCCGGTCGGCGGGCGGCATGGCGAGGTCGCGCATGGCGGTGGGGCGCGCCCACTTTAGCGCGCTCGCATGGCGCGCTTCGGGAATGCCGTCCCACACCCGGCACAGGTAGAGAAACATCAGGAGATGAAAGTCCTCGTAGGCGTGGCTCGCTAAGGTGAACGGCGCGAGGCAGCTTTCGCTCACGTCTATGCCGAGCTCTTCCTTGAGTTCCCGGATCAACGCGGCCTCGGGCGTCTCGCCGGGCTCGATCTTGCCGCCGGGAAATTCCCACAGTCCCGCCAACGGTTTGCCGGGCGGGCGTTGTGCCACCAGCACGCGCCCGTCCTGATCGACCAGGGCAACGGCGGCGACAGGAACCTGCGGAGGCTCGCGCCGCCGCCGCCAGTCGTCACGGGCAAGGCTCAGGTTCCAGGCCGGAAAGTCCGATTTGCGGGCGCGGAAATAGGTACGGTTCCGGCCCGTCAGCGTATAGCCCGCCTTTTCCAGCAGCCGCCGCGACGCCGGATTGCCGAAAACGACGCTGGCCCAGAGTCGCGCAAGCCCGAGCGTCTCGAAGGCAAAATCGGTGACCGCCTGAACCGCCTCGGCGCCGTAGCCCCGGTTCCAGACCGCCTTGCCGATCCAGTAGCCGATCTCGGCGCCCTCGGGCGCGCCGCCCTCATCGTCGGTCGGGCGCAAGCCGATTGCGCCGATCAGCGCATTGCCGGATTTCAATTCGATGGCAAACCCTCGCTCGGGCCCGTCGTGCGCCGCCGCAATAAAGGCGCGCGCATCCGATTCGGAATAGGGAAAGGGAATGTTGGCGGTAACCCGCACCACGTCTTCGTCGTTGAGCAGCCCGACCAAGGCCTTGGTATCGCTTTCGGCAAACGCCCGGAATCGAAGGCGCGCGCTTTTGGGCGCGGGCATGGCCGCGACGCGGCGGGGGCGGCGCGGGCAACGGGAACACGCGCGTTCCACACATAGACGGTGAGGGCGGGGCCACCGCCCTTGCACGGACCCGGCCCGACATGCCGAAAGCCGCATTTTTCGAGCACCCGCGCAGACGCCGGGTTCGACCCCAGCAGGGCGGCTGACATGCGCCGCGCCGCAAACGCGCGGGCGCCAAACGCGAGCACCGCCGCAACCGCTTCGGTTGCGTAGCCGCAGGCCCAGAACGGCCGGCCGATCCAGAAGCCGAGTTCGTATCCGTGCGCGCCGGGGGCGAGTTCGACGGCGCCGGCAAGACCTGGTTGCGAACGGCGTTCGATTGCGAAACGGACGCCGGTTTCGGGTGCCGGCGGATGGGCGCGGCAAGCAGCGATCCAGGCTTCGGCATGGTCGAGGGTATAGGCGAAGGCCTCCGGCGCGAGCGGCCGGTAAACGGACGCATCGCCCAACAGGTGGGCGAGATCGCGCGCATCCGTTTCGCAAAATTCGCGCAACCGCAAGGAAACCGTGCCGACGAGAGGGAAGCCGCCAGCTTTGGCCGGGAGCGCGCCATGAACGCCGGCCGGGAGCGAAGCGGGAATATCGCTTTCCGCGCGCTCGGAGCCGGCGGCGTGTAGTGTCATCGGGCCGGAGCCTTTCCGTCAGGACCGGTAATCGGCATTGATGGCGATGTAGCGTTCGGTCAGGTCGCAGGTCCAGACCCTAAAGCGCCCGCGCCCGATGCCGACATCGACGTGGATGTCGATCTCGGCGCGCTTCATGTATTCGGCCGCCTGGCTCTCGTCGTAGTCGGGCGCCACCGCGCCATTCTGCGCCACCACGATGTCGCCGAAGCGGATGTCGAGCTTGTCGCGGTCGGCGCGTTCGCCCGCCTTGCCGACGGCCATGACGATTCGCCCCCAGTTCGGGTCCTCGCCGGCAATGGCGGTCTTGACTAGCGGCGAGTTGGCGATCGCGAGCGCGATCCTGCGTGCGCCCTTGCGCGAGGCGGCGCCTGAAACGGTGACTGAGACGAATTTCGCGGCGCCTTCGCCGTCGCGCACGATTTGATGCGCAAGCCCGGTCATCACAGTTTGCAGCGCCGCCTTGAAGCCGCGCAACCGCGGATCGGACATTCCGGAGACCGGTTCGTGCGCGGTCCCGGCGCCGGTCGCGAACAGCAACACCGTATCCGAGGTCGAGGTATCGCTGTCGACGGTGATGGCGTTGAACGAAACTTCGTTGGCGCGCGCAAGACACGCCTGCAAAACATCCGCCGGGATTGCTGCATCGGTGAACAGAAACGCAAGCATCGTCGCCATGTCGGGGGCGATCATGCCCGAGCCCTTGGCAATGCCGTTCAGCGTATAGGTGCTGCCATCGAGCGAGAATGTCTCGCCCGCGCCCTTGGCATAGGTGTCGGTGGTGCGGATCGCCTCCGCCGCCGGTTGCCAGGCGTCCGCCGCCAGCGCACGGTTAAGCCCCGGAACCGCCTCGATCAGGCGGCCGACCGGCATTTCCTCGCCGATGACACCGGTCGAGGCCACGTACACCTGGTCGGCACGGCAACCGATCAGGCGCGCCACCGCCGCCGTCGTCGCCGCCACCGCCCGCACCCCGGCGTAACCGGTGAACGCATTGGCATTGCCGGAGTTGACGACCAGCGCGCGGGCCGAACCGTGGCCGAGGATTCCGCGGCACCAATCGACCGGCGCGGCGGCGGTTTTGGAGCGCGTGAACACGCCCGCGACCGCCGTCCCGGGCTTGAGTTCCGCCAGCATGACATCGGTGCGCCGGGCGCGGATGTTCGCTTCAGCCGCCGCCAGGCGCACGCCGGTGACGGCGGCAAGGGCGGGAAAGGCGGCGGGCGCCAGCGGCGAGCGGGGAAGATCCATCACGGGCTCGGGTCAGGGGCCGCGCGGAAAGCGGTCCCGGAATTAGCGGGTCCCCAATGGTAGCGAGCCCGACCGGGCCCCGGCAAGGCGGCGTATGCGCTAGTCCTCGGATTCAGCAGGCGCAGCTTCGCCATCGGCGGGTTCATCCTCGCCGGCGGCGGGCGCGCCTTCGGCAGCGGCAGGCGTGCCGTCGGAATTGAAGTAGACGATTTCAGCGCCGGTTCGCCGAACTTCGAGCACCTCGTTGACGGCATCGCGGAACAGTTGCTGACGGATTTCGTCGGCCACCGCTTCGAGCGGCGGCGGGGCGGTCTCGCGGCGGTCCTCGACCATGATGACGTGCCAGCCGAATTGGGTCTCGACCGGCTCCGAGATTTCGCCGATCTCCATCGACCAGGCCACGTCGGCAAAGGGCGCCACCAGATTCTCGCGCGGGTAAAACCCGAGGTCGCCGCCGGCCGGCGCCGACAGGCCGGTCGAGCGCTCACGCGCCAGAGTCGCGAAATCGGCGCCCTCCTCGAGTTCGACGTAAATCTCTTCGGCCTCCTCGCGGGTCTCGACCAGGATGTGCCGCGCCCGCACCTCGACTTCGCCGCCCTGACTGACGATGTTTTCCTGGTAATAGGCGGCGACAGCCTGTTCGGTCAGGACCGAATCGCCGATCTTCTCAAGAAATGCGTCGCGCAGAAGCTCGTCGGTGGCGATGCGCAGGCGGCGCTTGAAGCCGTCGTCCGATTCGAGTCCGTCGGCCCGCGCCTGTTGCACCAGCAGGATCGTGTTGATTATTTCCTGCACCGCCAGCGGAAAAAGCTGCTCGCGCGGGATCTGCTGGAGTTGCGCCGGCAGGGTGGCGATGAACCCATCTACATCGGAGAGGCGGATTTCCTCGCCATCGACCGTGGCGAGGAGGGCATCGGGCGGCGCCTCCTCGTCCTGGGCGTGTGCCGGGTGCGGCGCCAGCGATAGAAGCAGGGCGGCCAACGCCGCTGCGGCAAGCGCCGGGTGCAGGAATCGGAGGGTCATGGAGAGAGGCCTTTCGGGGTTGTCGCGGCGGGTCGCGGTCGCCGGGCGGCCCTTATAACATGGCCCGCCGGGCGCAACGCCTGCGAAAGGGGGGCTTACGGCCCCTCATGCAGCCCTGATGACGCCCGGGCCTGCGGCGTCAGGACCTCGACGCGGCGCGTTGACAGACCCCGGCGCGGCGCTTATGTCTCAAATTCCCCGGCGTCACGGCGGGACATTCTCCTTTTTCGGGGTTGCGCATGATTGGCTCCCTCGCCAAGCGGTTTTTTGGTTCCGCCAACGACCGCATCATCAAGGGCTTGCAGGGCAACGTGGACCGTATCTCGGCCCTTGAGGACGAGGTCCGGGCGCTGTCGGACGAGGGCGTGCGCGAGCGCACCGATGAATTCCGGAAACGTCTGACGGCCGGCGAGACCCTCGACGACCTGTTGCCGGACGCCTTCGCCCTCGTGCGCGAGGCGGCGTGGCGCGCCCTGGGCGAGCGCCACTTCGATGTGCAACTCGTCGGCGGCATGGTGCTCCACGACGGCAAAATCGCGGAAATGAAAACCGGCGAGGGCAAGACCCTGGTCGCGACGCTTGCGGTTTATCTCAACGCCCTCGGCGGCCTGGGCGTCCATGTGGTCACCGTCAACGACTATCTCGCCAAGCGCGATTCGGCGTGGATGGGGCAGGTCTATACCTTCCTCGGTCTGACCGTCGGGTGCATCGTTCACGGTCTCGACGATACCGAACGCCGCGCCGCCTACGACAGCGACGTGACCTACGGCACCAACAACGAGTTCGGATTCGATTATCTGCGCGACAACATGAAATTCGATCTGGCCTCGATGGTGCAACGGCCCTTCAACTACGCCATCGTCGACGAAGTCGATTCGATTCTGGTCGATGAGGCGCGTACCCCGCTCATCATCTCCGGCCCGACCGAACAAAGTTCGGAGCTTTACACGAAGCTGGATCTCCTGATCCCCAAGCTCACCGAACCCCATTATGAAAAGGAAGAAAAATCCCGCACCGTGGTACTGACCGACGCGGGCGTCGAATTCCTCGAAGAGAAGCTTAAGGGCTCCGACCTGACGAAGGGCGACAGCCTCTACGACATCGAAAACGTCGCCGTCGTCCATCACGTCAATCAGGCGCTGCGCGCGCACAAACTGTTCGCCCGCGATACCGATTACATCGTCAAGGACGACAAGGTCGTCATCATCGATGAATTCACCGGACGCGCGATGGAAGGGCGGCGCTATTCCGAAGGACTGCACCAGGCCCTGGAAGCCAAGGAACGGGTTTCGATCCAGCAGGAAAACCAGACACTGGCCTCGATCACCTTCCAGAATTATTTCCGGCTCTACCCGAAGCTCGCCGGCATGACCGGGACGGCAGCGACCGAAGCGGCCGAATTCGCCGACATCTACAAGCTCGAGGTGGTCGAAATTCCGACCCACCTGGTTATGATCCGCGAGGACGAGGACGACGAGGTCTACCGTTCGGGGGTCGAAAAAGACAAAGCCATCGTCGAACTGATCGCCGAGTGCCAGAAGCGCGGCCAGCCGATGCTGGTGGGAACGGTCTCGATCGATAAATCGGAGCGGTTCTCGAGCCTCCTGAAAAAGAGAAAAGTTCCCCACAACGTGCTGAACGCGCGCTATCACGAACAGGAAGCGCACATCATCGCCCAGGCCGGACAACTCGGCGCCATCACCATCGCCACCAACATGGCGGGCCGCGGCACCGACATCAAACTGGGCGGCAACCTGGAAATGCGCGTCGCCGAGGAACTAGGCGACCTCGACGAAGGGCCGGAGCGCGACGCCGCCATCGCCAGGATCGAAGCCGAGATTGCCGAGGCCAAGGAAGAAGTGCTGGCGCTCGGCGGGCTTTATGTGATCGGTACCGAACGCCACGAAAGCCGGCGCATCGACAACCAGTTGCGCGGCCGCTCGGGCCGCCAGGGCGATCCCGGCCGTTCGCGGTTCTTCCTGTCGCTGGAAGACGATCTCATGCGCATTTTCGGTACCGAGCGCATGGACGGGATGCTGCGCAAACTCGGCCTCAAGGAGGACGAAGCGATCGTCCATCCGTGGATCAACAAGGCGCTGGAAAAGGCGCAGCAGAAGGTCGAGGCGCGCAACTTCGACATCCGCAAGAACCTTCTCAAATACGACGACGTCATGAACGATCAGCGCAGGGTGATCTACGAACAGCGCATCGATCTGATGGAAGCGGACAACGTGTCGGAAACGGTCGTGGACATGCGCGAAGAAATCCTCGCCGATGCCGTCGCCAAACACATCCCCGAAAAAGCCTACGCCGAAAAATGGGACACTGCCGCCTTGGCGCTCGACTGCAAACGCATTTTCGGCCTCGAGCTGCCGGTCGAAGACTGGGCGCGCGAGGAAGGCATCGCCGACGAAGAAATCCGCGAACGCATCGGCGATGCCGCCCGCAAGAAAATGGCGGAAAAGGCCGCGCGCTATACCCCTGAACTGTGGCGCTCGGTCGAAAAGAGCCTCTTGCTTCAGATGCTGGACCAGCACTGGAAGGAACACCTGTTGGGGCTCGACCACCTGCGCCAGGGCATCGGCTTGCGCGCCTATGGCCAGAAGGACCCGCTCAACGAATACAAGCGCGAAGCGTTCATGCTGTTCGACGACATGCTGTCGCGGTTGCGCGAAACGGTGACGACGGCGCTGTCGCACCTCGAACTCCGGTTCGAGGAACCGGCGCAGGTGGCTCAGGCGGCCCAGTCGCGCGCAACCGGCGAAATGCACGCGCGCCATGCCGATCCGCTCACCGGCGAAAACGAAGTCCCGGATGGGGTGCCCGCGGCAAGCGGGACCACGACTCTGGTGCGTCCGCCGGCCTCCGCTTTCGATGCCGACAATCCCGCCACCTGGGGCAAGGTGCGCCGCAACGCGCCGTGCCCGTGCGGATCGGGCAAAAAATACAAGCAATGCCACGGCAAGGTGGTGTAACGGCGGCGGCAGTATGCGGAAGGGGTGGCTGGCCGGGCTTTGTTATTTTGCGGTGCTTGGACGCCGCTTGACGGCCGGCTTTGCCGCACACCGGTCGGCGGCCGGAGGGCAGGCCCGGTGCCGAAAATTTTCAACGCGGACAACATTCTCGACCCCGACAACATTTTCGACCCCGGCAATGGGCAATTCGATTATCGGGGCCGGGCGGACGCCGCTCTCGCGGCTTCGAATTTTCGCGGCTCTTTGTTTTCTCGTGAGTTTGACGGCGCCGGTGGATGCGGGTGCCGCCGAATGCCGCGCGCCGAGAGGGGTTCTGAAGACCGAAACGACGTGCGGCGAAGTCGTGGTCGATGGGCGGGTCCGGACGTTTCGCTATTGGCTCCCAAAGTATCGTTCGATCGTGCCACTGGTGATCGTACTTCATGGCGGCGGCGGCAGCGGCGCCGGACGCGAGGCGCTTGCCCGCTACCGGATGACCGACCTCGCGCGCGACCATCGTTTCGCCATCGTCTATCCGGATGCCTTCGAGGGCCACTGGAACGACGGGCGCAAGGCGGCATTTTCAGTGGCGCACCGCGAAAACATCGACGACGTGGCTTTCATCGCGGCCCTGATCGACGACTTGACGGCGCGCCGCCCCATATTCACGGATTCGGTTTTCGTTGTCGGCATGTCGAACGGCGGCATGATGGCGCTCCGGCTTGACTGTGAATTGGCCGACCGCGTGATGGTGGCGGTGTCCGTGGCCGGAAGCCTTGCCCCCGAGGTGGCGAAAAATTGCGCGCCGTCTGCCGGCCTTTCGGTGCTGATGATCAACGGCACCGCCGACCCGCTGGTGCCGTACGAGGGGGGCCGGTTGCGGACCCGGCCGGGCGACGCGGCCGCGTGATCGGAATAGAAGACACCGCCGCCCTGTTCGCGCGCGCGCTGGATTGCGCGGAAGACCCGGATATCCAGTTATTGCCCGATCCTGACCCCACCGACGGCTCGAAGATCACGCTTCATACCTGGTCCCGTTGTCCGAGCGGCGGCGATCGCGAGCGGGCTTTCTACAGCCACTACCGCGTCGCGCTTTATGAGATGCGGAACGCGGGTCACGTCTGGCCGGGCGGCGAGCATGTGCTGCCACGCCTCACTGGCCCCATGAACCGTGATTTCGACGCGAGCAACGTGATCTGGTTGTTTTTTGACAACGTCTGGCGTTAGGGCAAATCCCGAGCCGGCGGAATCGCCGGCGACGACGATTTGCGTTCTATGGCAAAGGGAAAGAGCTTTTCGCGTGAGCGCATGCGAACGGGAAAAGCGCTAGCAACGGCGGCACGGGGACTTGCGTTGGGGACTTGCGTTGGGGACGTGCGGTGGGGAGGTGGGTTGGAGGCAGACGCCGTTTTTCGTAACGAGGGACGCCGCCCTACTGAACCCCCACCCGGCCCATTTCGAGAAATTTTTCACGGCGGCGGGCGCGCAGGCTTTTGCCGTCCACCGGCAGGCTTTCCTTCAACGCCTCTGCGATCGCATCGCCGAGCGTCGCGATGGCGAGTTCGGCGTCGCGATGGGCGCCGCCCAGCGGCTCTTCGACGATCCTGTCGATCACCTTGAGCTCGAGGAGATCCTGCGCCGTCAGTTTCAGTGCGTCGGCGGCATCGCGGGCGCGCGCCGCATCGCGCCACAAAATCGAGGCGCAGCCCTCGGGTGAGATCACCGAATAGATCGCGTGCTCCATCATCAGGACGGTATCGCCGGCGGCGAGTGCAATCGCCCCGCCCGAGCCGCCCTCGCCGACGACGCAGGCCACGAACGGCACCTCGATCCGTAACGAACATTCGATCGAGCGCGCAATCGCCTCGGCCTGACCGCGTTCCTCGGCGCCGATGCCCGGGTGCGCGCCGGGGGTATCGACAAAACTCAACACCGGCATGTCGAACCGGTCCGCGAGTTCCATCAGCCGCACCGCCTTGCGGTAGCCTTCCGGGTGGGCCATGCCGAAGTTGTGTTCGACCCGCCCGGCCGTGCCGGAACCTTTTTCGTGACCGATCGCCATGACGGGCGTGCCGCGGAACCGGCCGAGCCCGCCCACCAGAGCATTGTCGTCGCCGTAGGCGCGATCGCCGTGCAGCGCCGTGAAGTCTTCGATGAGCGCCGCGGTGTAGTCGGAAAAATGCGGCCGGTCGGGGTGGCGCGCGACCTGCATCCGCTGCCACGGGGTCAACTTGCCGTAGATCTGGTGGAGGACCGAATCGCACTTGGCCTCAAGCCGCGAAACCTCGTCCGAGATGTTGACCTCGCCCGATTCAGTCAGGTGGCGAAGCTCTTTGATCTTGCCTTCGAGTTCGGCGATGGGTTTCTCAAAATCGAGAAAGTGGTTGGATTCCATGGGCTTATCCTACACGTCTCGGGGCGGGGGGCAAAACCCGCTCACCTGTCGAGCGATTCGGCGAGATCGACGATTCCCTGCGCCAGCTTGATCGAGGCGTTGTCGAGCAGCCGCCCGTCCAGCGCGACGGCCCCTTCGCCGCGGGCCTGGGCTTCCAGCATCGCCTGCAAGACGCGCCTGGCGTGCGCGACCTCCTCGGCTGAGGGTGTGAAGACATCGTAGGCAAGCGCGACCTGGCTCGGGTGGATCGCCCATTTGCCGACGCAGCCGAGAACGGCGGATCGTCTAGCCTGGGCGCTGTAGCCGGCCGGGTCCTGAAAATTACCGAACGGTCCGTCGACCGCCCGCAGCCCGTTGGCGCGCGCCGCCACCACCATGCGCGCAATCGGATAGTGCCACAGGTCGCCCCAGTGGATTTCGCGATTGCCGTCGGGGCCGGCATCGGTGAGGACCACGTAGTCCGGGTTCGGGCCGCCGATGTTGGTGGTCTTGATGCCGGTCGAGGCGGAGTAGTCGGCGACACCGAAGTGAAGCGATTCGATGCGCGGGCTCGCCGCGGCGATGGCCCTGAGGTTCTGCATACCGAGCGCCGATTCGATAATCAGCTCAAGACCGATCTTCCTTTCGAATCCCTTCGCCGCCTCGATCTGGGTGAGGAGCACATCCAGCGTATAGACATCCTCGGGCGTGCCGACCTTGGGCACCATCATCAGGTCGAGTTTGGCGCCGGCCTGCTCCACCACGTCGATCACGTCGCGGTACATCCAGTGGGTGTCGAGGCCGTTGACGCGCACCGACATGGTCTTGCCGTGCCAGTCGATGTCGTTGAGCGCCTCGATCACGTTCTTGCGGGCGTCTTCCTTGTCGCCGGGCGCGACCGCGTCTTCGAGGTCGAGAAATATGATATCGGCGGGGCCGGCGGCGGCTTTCTCGAAAAACTTGGTGACCGAACCCGGCACGGCGAGTTCAGAGCGGTTGAGGCGCGAGGGCGCTTGGCGCACGGTTTTGAAGGTCATGGGCGGCTCATTGTTATCGCAGATTTGGCGGCGGGACCATCGGCGCCGGCCGGGCGTGTGTCAATTGGTGCCGGGCTAGAGAGACTATACTGTCAAAGCTATGCTCCCCGCCGAGCACCCCCCGCATGAGGATTATCCGATCCCCCACCTAGTCCGGGACCAGATCGAAGACCGGCTCGCGGCACTGGAGCGCCGGGAATGCGCGCGGATTGTATTCGCCGTCGAATCCGGTAGCCGCGCGTGGGGGTTCGCCTAGCCCGACAGCGATTACGACGTGCGCTTTCTTTATGCCCGGCCGCAGGATTGGTATTTGTCGATCACACCGGGACGCGACGTGATCGAACTCCCAATCGAGAACGAGCTAGACATCAGCGGTTGGGACATCCGCAAGGCTCTCGGCTTGCTGTTGAAGGCCAACCCGGCACTGCTGGAATGGCTCGAATCGCCGATCGTCTATCGCGCGGAGGCGTGGGTCCACGCGCGGCTACGGGAGCTCGCCGACAGAAGCCACCATCGGCGTGCGGCGGCCTACCACTATCTGTCTCTGGCCGGTGGCCAATACCGGCGATCCATCGCCGGACGCGACCGCGTCACGATCAAAAAGTACCCGTATGCGCTGCGTCCGGTGCTGGCCCTCATCTGGCTGCGCCAGAACCCCGCCGGACGGGTGCCGATGGCTCTTCCGCATCTGCTGGACTCGGTCGATATCTCCCGCGACGTGCGCCATGCCATTGACGCCCTGCTTGAGGCCAAGCACCGCACGCGCGAACTTGGCGAGAGTTCGCGTCGTCAGGTGCTCGACACCTTCATCGAACGCGAACTCGACCGTGCGAAGGCCGACGTGATGGCAATTCCGCCTGCGCCAAACGCGGGGCTGGCCGAGGCCGCCGATTCGCTGTTCCGCGAAGTCGTTGCCATGGAATAGACCGCGGGCTACGTCGCGGTCATTGTTGTGGCGGCCTGACCCGGCCTGGACCTTGGGCCGCCCTACCGGCGCGCCAGCGGGTGACGGTCGGCGACCAGTTTGTGCAGGCGTTCTTCCAGGACATGAGTGTAGATCTGCGTCGTCGAAATATCGGCGTGCCCCAGCATCGCCTGGACGCTGCGCAAATCGGCGCCATGACTCAAGAGATGCGAGGCGAAGGCATGGCGCAACACATGCGGCGACACCCGGGCGCGGTCGAGGCCGCATTCGACCGCCAGGGCCTTTAAGGTCTGGGCGAAGCGCTGGCGCGTCAGGTGGCCGTCCCTGGATCGCGACGGAAACAGCCACGCCGAATCCTCGTCCGGCAAAAGGAACACCGCGCGCACGCCGAGATAATCTGCAATCGCATCGGCGGCGGTTTCGCCGAGCGGTACGATCCGTTCACGCTCGCCCTTGCCGCGCACCATCAGGAACGGATCGCCCGTGACCGCGGCGAGCGGCAGGGCGACCAGTTCGCTGACGCGCAATCCGGTCGCATAAAGCGTTTCAACCATCGCCCGCAGGCGCAGACCGTCGGGCGTGGTGTTCGCGGTAGCGGCCTCCATCAGGATTGCGACTTCGGCTTCGCTCAAGATCTTGGGCAGCGCGCGCCGCCGCCGCGGTGAATCGAGCGCCCGCGTCGGATCGTCTTCGCGCACGCCTTCGGCGCACAGGAACTTGTGAAACTGGCGCAACGCCGAAAGCCGCCGCGCCGCCGTGGATGCGGCCATGCCGGCACGCCCGAGGCCCGCCATGTAGTTGCGCAGCAGGCGGCTGTCGGCGGCGGCCGCATCGCACCCGCGGCGCTGCGCGAAGGCCTGAAAATCGCCGAGATCGCGGCCATAGGCCTCAAGCGTACGGAGCGCCACGCCGCGTTCGGCCGACAGCATTTCAAGAAACGACTCGATATGGCGGTCGAGAATGCGCGGCGCACGCGCCCGCCCGGGGGCCTTGCGCGCCCGCTTTCCACCCACGCCCACGCCGGGGCCCCTAGAGGATTTGCGCCAGCACCGCTTCGATCGCGATGGCGCGGGCGTAGCCGTCGAGTCCGACGGCGCGAAGTCCGGTGATGACGGCTTCGAGGGTCAAGGGATGCGCCGTTGCCGGGCCGCCTTCGCCGAGCGCCATCAGGGCGTAGATCACGGTTTCGCCGACGTGGCCGTCAACCGCCGCCACCCGCAGGTCGCGCCACAGGGCGGGCGCGGGCACCGAGGCGGTCTCGAGCGGCGGTCCATCGAGCAGCGGCGCCCAAGCGCCCGGCGGCACGATCAGGCCGAGCGATTCGAACACCGTGAGAATCGTCCCCGCCCGCGAGCGCCACAGGTACGGCGGCGATTTGAGTTGCTCCGCCCACCACGCCGGCAGCGCACCGGGGGCCCACAGCGGCGGCTCGGCGAGCGGCGCAATGGCGATCAACGGCCAGAGGTCAAGCGCCGCCTTGGTGGCCTCGCCCTCCGCGGTCGGGGCCTGAGCCCTGGCGGCATCGTACCAGATGCGCGCCACCTCGAATTCGCCGGCGGCCAGCAGCGCCAATCCCGCATCGCCCGCAAACCACGCCAGTTCGTCACTGACCGTGAAATTCAACAACGCCGCGCGGTTGACGCGCGCTGCCGTGGCAAAGCCGCCGATCCGGCGCGACACCCGCGCCGCCTCGCGCATCGCTTCGGCACGCGCCGCCGGGACGGTCTGAATCTGTCCGACCTGAAAAAGAAGGGCGCGCGAACGCGGGCTGTTCTCTTTGAGCGCGATCGATACGGCGTTGTTGAGCTCATCGGACGTAAACGGCACGCTGGCATAAATCTGGGCCAGCGATTCAGGCGAGAGCGCACCCAGCGCCTCGGCGCGCTCGCCGGCGGCGAGCTTGACGGCGATGTCGGTGTTGGGCGCGGTCGCAATCGCGCGCAGGAGCGCAGGCCCGGCGCCCGCGACCGCATCGGCGGGAATGTCCTGACCGGCAACCCGGAGCATCGCGATGTGCAGCGGCCGCGGGTCGGGCAAACTGACGACGGTAGCGCCGGGATCGCCCGCAAGCGCCGCGATCAGCGTGAAAAACGCTTCATCTCCGGTCTCGCCGATTTCGCGCAGCAGGTCGGCGCCGAGCCGGGCGGCCTTGATTTCTTCGCGCAGCGCGCGGCAAAAACTGAGTCCCTTGATCCAGTAGACGCCGGCGCGGCCGTTCGCAACTTCGCGTTCGACCACCGTGCACGCACCGGAATGATCGCCCGAGAGAAAGAACCCGTCGGTTTCGACCCGCGCCAGCACGGGATCCTCGAGCCCCGGCGGCGCCACCTGCACCAGATCGAGTGCCCCCTTCATGTCGCCCGCCGCCGCCAGGCGCTCGACCCGAAGGCCGAGCAAACTCGGGACCGTAGCCTCGCCCTCGGGCACCGGCGCCGACGTCAGCAGCAACGCCCGCGTCAGGGTCTTCATCGCCCGCGATTCGGTCACCACCGGCAGGCGCGCGATTAGCGATTCGATACGCGGCCGCGACGCCCCTTCCCAGAGCCGCGGGCCGAGCCCGCCGTCCTCGGGGCCAAGCACGCCGACCGACGAGGAGTCGAGCGCGCGCAACGGCGACACGGCAACCGGCTCGTCGTCTTCGTTTTCGTCTTCGGCGGTGGCGTCATCGCCTTCCAGCTCCTCGTCCTCGTCTTCCGGGTCGGTGATTGTCACTAGCGACTGGCTGGGCTGCTCTTCCCCGGAGGTCAGCTCTTCGGACGCGGCACCGGGCAGCAGCCGTATCGGCTCGGAATCTTCGTCTTGCGCTTGCGCCGGCGCGGCCGGTCCGGCGGCCAGAATCAGCGCCATAGCCCCCGCCGCCAACACCAGCGGAAACCGCCGCCGCGCTTCAGGACAATTCGTCATCGGACCCCCTAGTTTGGAAACCGGTCGTTGGGCACGACGATTTCGAGACCCCCTGAGGGGGCGGGAATGTCCCATGCCACGAGGAAGGCCGCACCGGTCACCAGCAAGGCGAAGATCAGGATTATCGCGTAGAGAGATGCTCTCGACATTCTATTGGGTTGGCCTCGGCTTTTCCGACCGTTCGTCGGAACGGCCCCGACCTGCTATGCTGGAGGCTAATTATGGCAATGATGCGGCATTGTATCGGTTGGCCCGGACCGGTTCAACGGAACCCCGAGCGCGGCGCCGCAACGGAAGCGCGGGCCCCATGACACGAACCGGAAGCGGCCGGAGCGGCGGACCGGAAAAGAACACCATTGTTCTGGTCGGGCTGATGGGCGCCGGCAAAAGCACCATCGGGCGGCGCCTCGCCAAGCGGCTCGGCATGAAATTCGTCGATGCCGACGGTGAAATCGAAAAGGCGGCGGGCTGCACGGTGGAGGATATTTTCGCGCTGCATGGCGAGTCCGCCTTCCGCGACGGCGAGCAGCGGGTGATCGCGCGCCTGCTGGAGGGTCCGGCGCACGTGTTGGCGACCGGCGGCGGCGCGTTCCTCAACGCGGCGACCCGGGAATCCATCAAACAACGTGCGGTCAGCGTGTGGCTGCGCGCCGATCTCGATACCCTTGTGCGGCGCGTCAAACGCGGAAGCGAACGGCCGCTGCTCAAGAACGGCGAGCTCCGCGAAATTCTGGCCGGCCTGATGAAGGCGCGTGAGCCAATTTACGCCAGCGCCGATCTGGTGGTCGATTCGGGCGACGGGCCGGCAGAAAATGTGGTCGACCAGATCGTCGCCAATCTGGCCAGCGTCCCGCGGCGGCAGGAGCGTCACGGCGGCCGCGCCCGACACCGGACCGGTACCGCCAAGCCCCCGGACCCAAAGCAATTCCGGACAGGCCATGACGCCTGAGCGGGTCACGGTCAATCTCGGCGCGCGCGGTTACGACATCCTCGTCGCCCCCGGGTTGGTCGCCGCGGCCGGGCGGCACATCGCGCCGTTGCTGGCGCAGCCCCGCACCGCCATCGTCACCGACGACACCGTGGCCGGCCTGTACCTCGAGCGCCTGGGCACCAGTTTGAGCGAGGCCGGGATCGAGTGGACCGCAATTCAGGTGGCGCCGGGCGAATCCAGAAAAAATTTTTCAACCCTCGAATCGGTGCTCGACCGGTTGCTGGAAGCGCGGATCGAGCGCCAAGACACCGTGATCGCTCTCGGCGGCGGAGTGATCGGCGACCTCGCCGGATTCGCAGCCAGCATCCTGCGCCGCGGCGTCGATGTTATTCAGATCCCGACCACCCTGCTGGCACAGGTGGATTCATCGGTCGGCGGCAAGACCGGCATCAACGCGCGCCAGGGCAAGAACCTGATCGGTACCTTTCACCAGCCGCGTCTGGTGCTGAGCGATACCGGCGCGCTCGACACCCTGCCGCCACGGGAGTTGCGCGCCGGCTATGCCGAAATCGTCAAGTATGCGCTGATCGGCGATGCGGATTTCCTGACCTGGCTGGAGACCAACGGCGAGGCGGTGCTGGCAGGTGACGCCGCCGCACGCACCCATGCCATCGTCACGAGTTGCCGCGCCAAGGCGGCGATTGTCGCCGCCGACGAGCGCGAGGCGGGCGAACGCGCGTTGCTCAACCTCGGGCATACGTTCGCGCACGCCCTTGAGGCCGAAACCGGTTACGACGGTTCGGTTCTCCACGGCGAGGCGGTGGCGGCCGGACTGGTGCTCGCCTTCGAGCTCTCGGCACGGCTGGGTCTGTGTGCGCCCGAAGACGCCCAACGGATCGCGCGCCACCTGCGCGCCGTGGGTCTGCCGGCCGGCCCGGGCGACCTCGGCCTTGGCCGCACACCGGCCACCCTGCACGCGCACATGGCGCACGACAAAAAGAGCCGCGGCGGCCGCGTGACTTTCGTGCTGGCGCGCGCCGTTGGCGAGACGTTCCTGTGCGACACGGTCGAGCCCGCCGAGGTCGAGGCGGTCCTGGCGGCGGCGTGAAGGCCGGCACTGCGCCCGCCCCCATCTTGACCGCCGTGCCGCCCGGCCTCATAAATCACGGAATGCCGCTCGCACGGCCGGCCGCGCCGCCTGGCTGGCCGGTGGCGCGAGGCCGGGTCACCGGGGGCCCCTGAATCATGGAAACCGCGCTTCTTATATCGCTTGCCGCCATCGCCGTTTTGTTGCTGCTGTCGGGATTTTTCTCCGGCTCCGAAACCGCCCTCACCGCGGCTTCGAGGGTCCGAATTACCGAACTCGAACGCCAGGGCGACCGCCGCGCGAGCATCGTCGCGCGGCTGATCGAAGCGCGGGAACGCCTGATCGGCGCCATTCTGCTCGGCAACAATCTGGTCAACATTATGGCATCGGCGCTGGCCACCAGCCTTCTGATCGGCTGGTTCGGCGACGCCGGTGTCGCCTATGCCACCGTCATCATGACGGCGCTGGTGCTGGTTTTTGCCGAGGTACTGCCCAAGACCTATGCGCTGCGCCATCCCGAGCGGACCGCGCTGCGCGTCGCGCCGGTGGTTCGCGTCCTGGTCGTGGTGCTGGCGCCGGTCGTGCAGACGATTCAGGCGATCGTGCGGTTGACGCTGCGGTTGTTCGGGGCGGAAAAAGGCGTGCAAGCGCACCTGTTGTCACCGGCGGAAGAGATCCGCAGTGCGATTCGGTTGCATGCCGACGAGGGCGGCATCGTCAAACGCGAAAGCGACATGCTGCGCGGCATCTTCGACCTGTCCGATGTCGATGTGTCCGAGATTATGGTTCACCGAAAAAACATGATGATGGTGGACGCCGACGAACCGGCTGAGAAGGTGGTGGCGGAAGTCCTTGCCAATCCCTATACGCGGGTGCCGATGTGGCGCGACGAGCCGGAGAACATCGTCGGCGTCATTCACGCCAAGGATCTGCTGCGCGGTCTCAGCGATGCCGGCGGCGACATCGCGGCGCTCGACCTCGATGCCATCGCCGTACCACCCTGGTTCGTGCCGGAAACGACGCTGCTTCTTGAACAGCTGAGCGCCTTTCGCGCCCGCCATGCCCACTTCGCGCTGGTGGTGGACGAGTACGGCTCTCTGATGGGACTGGTGACGCTGGAAGACATTCTCGAAGAAATAGTCGGTCCGATTTCGGATGAATACGACGTTGCCGTCCAAGGCGTCCGCCAGACTGCCGACGGTCATTATCTGGTCGAGGGCGATGTGACGATTCGCGATCTCAACCGCGATCTCGGCTGGAACCTGCCCGACGAGGAGGCCAGCACCGTCGCCGGCCTGGTGATTCACGAGGCGCAGATAATTCCCAATGCCGGACAGGTGTTTCAGTACTACGGCCACCGCTTTGAAATTCTCCGGCGCCAGCCCAACCAGATCACGCTGCTGCGCCTGAGCGGCCCTGAACCGGCCGACGACGAAAGCGACGCAGGCGCTTCGTGACGGCCGTTCTACGCCCGCGCCTGGGTGCGCCGGAGCGGGGCTGCGCGCCGCGTGAGCAGCCGCGCGTGCCTGAATCACCGCGCCGGTGGCAAGAGACAGGGGTCGTTCCTTGATCGGCGAACTGTTCGCAATCATCGCACCGGTTTTTCTTATTGTTGCGATCGGGTTCGCCTGGGCCCGGATCGGGCGGCCGTTCGATACCGAATTCGTCACTGCGATCGTGCTGATGGTGGCAACACCGTGTCTTGTTTTCTCGTCGCTGACGGGCCTCGGCGTCGATCTGACGCTCTCGGGCGAGGTCGCGCTGGCGCAGTTCCTGTTGCTGTTGACGTGGGGCGTCGTCGGCAGTCTGGGTTTGCGGCTTGCCGGAAATTTGCCGGCGCATTCGTATCTGCCGACGCTGATGTTCGGCAATCTCGGCAACATGGGGCTGCCGCTGTCGTTCTTTGCCTTCGGGGCGCCGGGCCTTGCGTTGGCCACGGTCGCGTTCGCAGTGCACTCGATCGCACAGTTCACGGTCGGCATCGCGATTGCTTCAGGAACGGCGAGCCTCAAACAACTGTTGCGGACTCCGGTGGTGTGGGGCGTCGCCGCCGCGATTCCGTTCATGGCGACCGGCGCCACCGTGCCCCCGTGGATTCACAACACCACCTCGGTACTGGGCAACATTCTGGTCCCGATGATGCTGTTGACAATGGGGGTTGCGCTAAGCCGGTTGCAATGGCCAAAACTTGGCCGCAGTTCCGCGTTGGCCGTCGTGCGGCTGGTGGGCGGGCTTGCCTTCGGGTTGATCGTTTCGGAGGGGCTTGGCCTCGACGGAACCGCGCGCGGTGTCGTCATCATCATGAGCGCGATGCCGGTGGCGATCTTCAATTTTATCTTCGCCCAACGCTACAAGCGCGCGCCCGACGAAGTGGCGGCGGCGATCGTGATTTCGACGGCACTGTCGTTTTTGACGTTACCGGGCCTGTTGCTGATTGTGCTCTAGGACCGGCGGCGTTTTGGGACGCTTCGCGGCGCGAGCGCAAATCCGCCGGAGCCCGCACGGCGGCGGCCCAAGTTACTCCGACAGGTAGTGCCTGATTATCTTCCGATCAACCGGCCCGAGCGGCCGTGAGGTGGCCAGCCCGCGCGGTTGCGGTCCGCGGCGCGCCTACGCCGCCACTTCGGCCGGAGTCCTGGCGGTGATCGACAGCGCGTGAATCGGGCCCGCAAGTTCTTCGACGAGAAAGCCGTAAACCGCACGCTGGCGCGCGAGCCGGGACTGGCCCTCGAAGGCGGTGGACACAATATCGACCCGGAAATGGGTCTCGCCCTCGGGGCGGGCGCCGGCATGGCCGGCATGGGACGCCGATTCATCGACGATGGTCAGCCTTTCGGGCCTAAGCCCGGTTTCGAGCTTGTTCCGGATCCGGTCCTGAACCGACATGGCGCTTCTCCTTCCGAAGTGGGCTCTACCTTGCAACGGCATATACGAGCGCCCATACTTTCACAATGAGCCGTGCTACCAGAAAACCGAAGAAGGAAGCACCCCCGACGCATTCCTGCCAGCACCCCGGCTGCGACGAAGGGGCGCCCTACCGCGCACCGAAGTCACCGCAGGCGCTGGATAATTTCGTCTGGTTTTGCCTCAAGCACGTGCGCGAATACAACCGCGCCTGGAATTTTTTCCAGGGCATGAGCCAGAACGAAATTGAAGCCTACCAGCACTCGTCCAACACTTGGCACCGGCCGACCTGGTCGATGGGGGTCAACGGCGGATCGAACGAGCGCATCGTCTATACAATGAACGGGGCGCGCGACGATTTCGGCCTGTTCGCAAGCGTTCGCCGGACTTACGGCCACACCACCAATGCGCGCCTGCACGAGGCGCCGGCGATTCCGGGGCCCGTCGTCAGGGCGTTCGCGACCCTCGAACTCGCCCCCAAGGCCACCGCCGAGGACGTCAAGAGCCGCTATAAGGAACTGGCCAAACGGTTCCACCCGGATCTCAACGGCGACAACAAAGCGGCCGAGGAAAAAATCAAACACATCAACCTTGCCTATTCCCTGCTCGTCTCCAGCGGTTATTGCTAGGCCGGAACGGGCAAACCTCTTACGGACAGTTAATTCATGACGACACCCGAAGCGCATTCCGACGCGTGGCAAAACGAACGCAACCTGCCCGACATCAAATTGTCGGTGAAGCAGATGTTCGGCATCGACAGCGACATGGAGGTGCCGGCGTTTTCGCAGTCGAGCGAGCACGTCCCCGACGTCGATGAAGCTTACTGCTTCGACCAGGACACGACGCTGGCAATCCTTGCGGGATTTGCCCACAACCGCAAAGTCATGATCCAGGGCTATCACGGCACCGGCAAATCGACTCATATCGAGCAGGTGGCGTCGCGCCTCAACTGGCCGTGCATCCGCATCAACCTCGACAGTCACATCAGCCGCATCGACCTGATCGGCAAGGACGCCATCGTCATCCGCGACGGCGTTCAGGTGACCGAGTTCCGCGAGGGGCTGCTGCCGTGGGCGCTGCAAACCCCGACCGCGCTGGTGTTCGCCGAATACGACGCGGGCCGGCCCGACGTGATGTTCGTGATCCAGCGCGTGCTTGAGGCCGACAGCAGACTGACGCTGCTGGACCAGAACCGGGTGATCCGGCCGCACAAGGGGTTCCGCCTGTTCGCGACCACGAACACGATAGGCCTCGGCGACACCACCGGTCTCTACCACGGCACCCAGCAGATCAACCAGGGCCAGATGGACCGCTGGAACATCGTCGCTACCCTCAATTACCTGCCGCACGACGCCGAGGTCGAAATCGTGCTCGCGAACGCGCCGAACTACGACACCAAGAAGGGGCGCGAGAGGGTCAGCATGATGGTCCGGGTCGCCGACCTGACCCGCTCTGGATTCATGAACGGCGACATCTCCACGGTTATGTCGCCTCGCACCGTTATCACCTGGGCCGAGAACACCGACATATTCGGCGATCTCAACTTCGCCTTCCGCGTCACGTTCCTCAACAAGTGTGACGAGATCGAGCGGCCGGCGATCGCCGAGTATTTCCAACGCTGTTTCGGCGAGGACCTTCCCGAGGCCCCAGCCGAAGGCAAGACCGAGTGACCGGGGCCCGTGAGCGAGCCCCGCACTCCTGCTGAAATCTTCAAGCGTGCGCTGTCGGCGGCGACGCGGGCAGTCGCGCGCGATCCCCGGCTGACGGTATCGTTCGGCGTCGAAGCCTCGGGCCTCAAGGGGCATGAGGCGCATCTACCCTCGCCCTCGCGCGACTTGCCGCCCGGCGAAGTCAGCGAAATTCGCGGCACCGCCGATTCACTCGCCCTTCAGATCCGCCACCACGACCGCCGCCTGCACACCACCTTCACTCCCGCCAACGCCATCGCCAAGTCGGTGTACGACGCGGCTGAACTGGCCCGCGTCGAGGCGCTTGGGTCGATTCGCATGAGAGGAGTGGCGCACAACCTCGCCGCCGCACTGGGTCAACTGTGCGAACGCGCGGGCTACCCGGCGCTCACCGACAAGTCCGAGGCGCCGATCGCGGACGCGGTGCGGCTTTTGGTGCGCGAACACCTGACCGGCCAGGCGCCGCCCCCCTCGGCGCGCGCGCTGGTGAACCTTTGGCGCGCAACGATAGAAGAAAAGGCCGGCGACGATCTCAACGCGTTGGCCGCCAACATGACCGACCAGAGCGCTTTCCTGCGCCTGTCGCGGCAGATGATCGCCCACCTCGACCTCGCCGACGATACGGAGCTGGAACCCGATCCCGACGATGCCGAAACCGGCGACGACGCCGATGCCGAAATGGAGAATCAGGGCGAAAGCGACGACGGCCAGGGCGAGGCGACGGGCGCTTTTTCGAGCCTGAGCGACGACGCCGGCGAGGGCGACATCGACGATATCGGCGAAAGCGAGGCCGGCGACGGTGCCGACGCACGGCCGCGCGACATGGGTGCCGACGGCGAGCCCGGCGGGCGCCCCGAACATTGGCCCGAGTTTGCCCGCAACCGCAGCGATCCGCCCTACTGCGCCTACGCCACCGAGTTCGACGAAACCGTCAAGGCGACGGAACTCTGCAATGCCGAAGAGCTCGCGCGCCTTCGCCGCCACCTCGACCAGCAGCTTCAATACCTGCAAGGAACGGTGGCACGACTCGCCAACCGCCTGCAACGCCGTCTGTTGGCGAAACAACAGCGCAGTTGGGAATTCGATCTCGAGGAGGGGTTACTGGATTCGGCGCGGCTCGCGCGCGTCGTCGTCAACCCGATGCATTCGCTCTCGTACAAACAGGAACGCGAAACCGATTTCCGCGACACCGTGGTGACGTTGCTTATCGACAATTCGGGCTCGATGCGCGGGCGGCCGGTAACGGTGGCGGCGATGTGCGCCGATATTCTTGCCCGCACGCTCGAGCGCTGCGGCGTCAATTCGGAAATTCTCGGCTTCACGACCGTGGCGTGGAAGGGCGGGCGATCGCGCGAACGCTGGCTGTCGGCGGGCAAGCACCGCAACCCCGGCCGTCTCAACGATCTGCGCCACATTATTTACAAGTCCGCCGACGAACCGTGGCGGCGCGCCCGCAAGAGTCTTGGCCTTATGCTGCGCGAAGGGCTTCTGAAAGAAAACATCGACGGCGAGGCGCTGCTGTGGGCGCACAGCCGCCTGCTGGCGCGGCCCGAACAGCGCCGCATCCTGATGGTCATTTCCGACGGCGCGCCGATCGACGATTCGACCCTCTCGGTCAACCCCGGCAACTACCTCGACCGCCATTTGCGCGACGCCATCCAGTGGATCGAAACCTATTCGCCGGCCGAACTGATCGCCATCGGCATCGGCCACGACGTTAACCGCTATTACCGCCGCGCCGTGACGATTGTTGACGCCGAGCAATTGGGCGGGGCGATGACCGATCAGCTCGCCGCGCTGTTCGACGAAATGAGCACGCGCCGCCAGCGCTTGCATTAGACCAGCATCCGTTCAGGTGGAATCGCTTTCAGCGATACCTGAACGGATAAAGCTGCTCTAACTTCTTGAAAAGTAGAGCAATTATATCCAAAGTGCTCGAACCGCGCCGGTTCGATCCCTGCGGATACTACTCTAGCGGCGCTCGGCGATCCTGTCGGGCGACGCCTGGGGTGCTCGGGCGCGGCACCCTGACGTTTTCGGATCGAAACCCGAGCGTCAGGCCTCGGCTGGCACTCCCCAATGCCGGTCGAGCGCCTTCGGATGGCGGTGCAGTATTTCTGCTGTGTCGCGAAGATCGGCGCCGAAGCGAAACATCGATATTCAAACCAAGGCCGCACGCCGGATCGTCGCCGGATGGCACCCACGCGACGGCGTGGCGCCGCACCGGAAGGCCGGCGAAACAAGGCGCCGCCGGCCGGCCATTTCGGCTGTTTTGGCGCATCAAGGCGCGCCGCGCGGTCAGTAGCCGCACTCGATGAACCCGTCGTCGTAGGACACGCAGTCTTCTTCGACAATGCGCCAGATGAAATCGACGAGGTCGCCAGAATTTCTCGGATAGGCCGGTTCGTGATCGGCGGCGACCGGGCTTGGCGCCAGTACATAAAGCACCACCATCGTCCACAGCCCGGCGGCGACCACAGCAAGCAGCATTCGATCCAAAGTCTTCATGATGTGTCCTCCTCCGGTAGGGTCCGCCGGCAAGCCGCGCGGATCATTTGGAGCAGACGGCAACGCCGCCCCCGAAGGAAAACTAGCATTAACACGCCCTCCCGCCCTGCCCGGCGTGGACGCCTCTGCGGCGGCGCACGGGTCCGGGCGGCCTTGCCCGGCCAGAACGCCGCAACGCCTAGTAGCTGCAAATGATCTTGCCGTCGTTCATCGCGAAGCAGTCGGTTTCGACCACGCTCCAGATGAACCACTCAAGATCCTCGATGGATTCGGGATAGCCGAGCGGTTGATGGACCGTGACAGGTTGCGGCGAAAACGCATAGAGCGCAACCGCGGTCCACAAGCCGGCGGCAATAACCCCCAGCAAGATCCGGTCGATCGCTTTCATGGCGTCCCCTTTCTCGGGCGGTCTCATGATCCCTATTCCGGTTCGTGCCGGTGCGCACGACCCGAATAAGGCGTCGGCGCCCGGTGACGACCGTTCGCTTTCTCAAATGTCGTGACCCGGGCGGCAACCGGCAACGCAAAACGGGCGCCCGCGCGCGCGGCAAGTTGCCGCATGGCGGGCAGCGGGCGGCGGCCCAATACTTCAGGGGCAGGAGGGTATCGCCGCTCCGACGGCAAATGCGGTATGTCCCTATCCCAATCCAGCGCCGATCCGGGTGGCGGCGCGGCTACCGGTCCGGATGATCGGACGCGCCCGCCCGCCGCGGTGACACGCAGACGACAGGAGTTTCGACATGACCTCCAAACCCCCCTCAGGCAAATCCCCCAGGGGCCAACCGCGTTCGGACCGGAGTCGATCCGGCGGCGCTGAACTCGATTTACGGGGCCGCACCCGCCGCCGCGTGATCTGGGGCGTCGGCGCCGTCGCGGGCGGGGTCCTGGTTGGCTGGGCGTCCGGCGTGTTCCGGTCCGATTCCGCCAGCGCCGCCCTCATTACCGTTTACCGCGATCCCAATTGCGGTTGCTGCCATGTCTGGGCGGACATCCTCGGGCGGAACGGATTCGATGTGCGGATCAAGAATGTGGACGACGTCATTGCCATCAAGAAACGCGAGGGCGTTCCCCTTGAATTGGCCTCATGCCATACGGCGCTGGTCGATGGCTACGCCATCGAGGGCCATGTGCCGGTCGAAAGCGTGAAGCGGCTACTGGCGGAGCGGCCCGCGGTGGGCGGTATCGCGGTGCCGGGAATGCCGGCAGGATCACCCGGCATGAGCGGACGGCGGACCGAGCCGCTTGAAGTCATCGCGTTTTCGAGAGAGGGCACCATGACCCTGTTCGACCGCTTCGACTAGACCCGGTCGCCAAGCCGCGGGCGTGGCGCCGCGTTACGAACCGGGGGCTTCCGCGGCTGCATGAGCGAGCTGCGCGGTCGCGTCGTCAGCCGGAAAAAAGGTCTCGATCCTAAGTTCCTGAACCGTCACGTCCTGCGGCGTGCCGAAACTGGTCATGGCGGTGAACCAGGCCTGGCGCACGCCTGGCGCAATAACGGATCGGCCAGGATTGCCGATAGCGGCAACGCCGCCGCGGCCTTCAAAAATGTCCGTCTCGCGTACATGATGGTTCGCCCCCGACGGGGAAACGCAGATCGTTATGGCGCAGATCGTTTCGGCAATGGCACAATCTCGACTATCGCAATTCATGAAGCATTCGCGGCGCCGTCCTTTTCCACATTGGCGTGAGGCGGTGACCCGGCGGGCGGCGCCGATAATGGCGGCGGTGGCTTTGGTGGCGGCAGCTTTGACGCTGCCCGTGCCGGGCGCGACGGCGGAACCGGTGAGGGTCGCGACAACGCCCGTCGCGCTCGCCGAATCCGGCGAGGACGCCGCCAGTGCCGAGGCGCGGCTCGGGCCCTTGAGGTTCCTGGGTGGTCTTGAACTGACCTCGCCCGATGCACGTTTCGGCGGTTGGTCGGGATTGGAGGTAACGGGTTCGCGCCTGATTTCCGTTTCGGATAGGGGCCAATGGCTGAGCGCAACGGTGCGGTTCGACGCCCAAGGCCGCCTCGCCGGACTGTCGCAGGCGCAGATGTTTCCGGTTCTCGGCGACGAGCGCGACGTCTTGCGCGCCAACAGCCTGCGGGATGCGGAATCGATCGCCCGCGACGGGGCGCACCTGTTCGTCGCCTTCGAACGCCGCCATCGAATCCGCCGCTACGCCGGTGTCGAGGCCGCAGGGCTCATTCTGCAACCCCTGCCCGGCCTTGCGGCGGCACCCTACAATGGCGGGATCGAGGCGCTGACTGCGCTTGCGCCCGGGCGGCTGTTTGCGGTGGCCGAGGAACTTGCCGACGAAACCGGCGCCTGGCGCGCCTGGATCGTCGAAGACGGCGCGCGCCAGACATTGACGGTGTCGGGTGAGACCCGCTTCAAGCCGGTCGGCCTCGCGACGCTGCCGTCCGGGGATCTTTTGTTGCTGGAACGCCGGTTTTCACCGCTCGCCGGGTTCGGCGGGCGCATCCGCCGCGTCGCCTTAGCCGATGTCATGCCCGGCGCCCGGGTCGAGCCTGCCGAGGTCGCGCGCCTGAGCCCGCCCGCAATCGCCGACAATTACGAAGGCATCGCGGTGGCGCACGCAGACGGGCGCACGCTGGTGTTCGTCATTTCGGACGACAACTTCAGCATCTTCCAGCGCACCCTGCTACTCGCCTTCGAATGGACCGGCGATTGACGCCTCTCTAGCGCCGCGGTCCGTAGTCAGGCGGTGCCGAACAGCCGGTCGCCGGCATCGCCCAGGCCCGGCACGATGTAGGCTTTTTCGTTGAGGTGGCTGTCGAGCGCCGCGACATAGAGCGGTACGTCCGGGTGCGCCGCCTCGACCTTGGCGACCCCTTCGGGTGCCGCCACCAGCGCCAGAAACCGGATGTCCTTGTCGGCAACGCCGGCCGCATTCAGCACGTTGATCGCGTGAATCCCCGAATTGGCCGTCGCCAGCATCGGATCGACCAGAATGAACATCCGCCCCTCGATCTCAGGAAGTTTTACCAGGTACTCGACCGCCTCTTTGGTCTTGGGGTCGCGGTAGACGCCGATGTGCCCGACCCGCGCCGAGGGCATCAGTTCCATCAGCCCGTCGGCCATGCCGAGACCGGCGCGCAGGATCGGCACGATCGCCACCTTTTTGCCGGCGATGAACCGGCCCTCGGTGGCGGCGACCGGGGTTTCGATGGGTTCGGCCCGGGTCGGCATCAGCCGCGTGATCTCGTAACCCATTAGCAACGAGATTACCCGCAGCAAGGCCCGGAAATCCTTGGTCGGCGTGCGTTTATCGCGCATCAGGCTGAGTTTATGCGCGATCAGGGGGTGGTCGATGATGTGGAGGTTCTTGAAGTCGTGTTTTGCCATCTGGGTTTCGCCCCTCGTTGTTTCGGCGCAGCATAACGGGGCGTAGGCACGGCGCAACCACTTGGGCGGTGCCGGCCACCCAGCCGCTTGCGCCGATGCAGCGGCCGTGGTTTTGTCCCGCGGGTCTTAAACCGCACGAGGAAAAGCATGCGCGTCTCCGGGTTGTTTCTGACGGTGGTGGCGGTGTTCATCGCCGCCCTGATCGGCGCCAATATCATCGCCGTCAAGATGATCGAGGTCGGCGGTCAGATTTTGCCGGCGGCGATCATCATCTTTCCGGTGAGCTATATCGTCGGCGATGTCCTGACCGAGGTGTACGGCTACAGCCAGGCGCGGCGGGTGATATGGCTCGGATTTCTCGCCAACCTGATCGTCGTGGCGGCGATCTGGATTGGCGGTCTGCTACCGGCAGCCGGGTTCTGGGACGGACAGGAGGCCTATCAGAGCATCCTCGGCTTGGTGCCCCGCATCGTCGCGGCCTCGTTCGTCGCTTATCTGGTGGGCGAATTCGCCAACGCCTATGTGCTCGCCAAAATGAAAGTCGCCACCGAAGGCCGCCACCTGTGGGCGCGCACCATCGGCTCGACCCTGATCGGGCAGGGGCTCGATTCGACCGTGTTCATCGTCCTCGCCTTTGCCGGCGGGCTGCCGCCGGGCACGCTGGTGACGACAGTCATTACGCAATGGCTGGTGAAATCGGCCTACGAGGCGCTGGCAACGCCCGTGACCTATGCCGTGGTCGGCTTCCTCAAGCGCCGCGAAGGGCTCGACGCCTACGACCGCGAGACGCGCTTCAACCCGCTGACGCTCTCGGACTGAGAGGCGAGTGAGAGGCCCCTCCCGCCAGGACCCCGGCCCGGCGCGAACAAGGACGGCATCCGGACACAAAAAAGGCCCGCACGTGCGGGCCGCTTCGGAATCGCCGGGAAACCGGACTAGCTTGCCGCCCGCGCCTCAATCGCCCTGGCAATGGAGCGCTTGATCCGGCGGGCGCGCAAGGATAGCTGCGAATCCTTGGCCTTGAGGAGAAACTTGTCGAGGCCGCCGATATGATCGACCGATCGCTGGGCGTGGCGCGATATCCGGAGCCGCACCGGGCGGCCGAGCGCATCCGAGAGCAGCGATACCTGTTGCAGATTAGGCAAATAGCGCCGCCGCGACCTGTTATTGGCGTGGCTCACGTTGTTGCCGGTGAGCACGCCTTTTCCGGAGAGTTCGCAGCGTCTGGCCATGGTTCCAATCCTCTCCCGGGGTCGCGCCCGGGCCGCGCTTTATAGCCCAAGGGGGCGGGCCGAAGTCAAGAGCCGTCACGGCCGCGCCGGGGCCCGCAGCGGTTCACGCCAAAGGTCTGGGAACGCGGGCGTGCCGCCCGTCGCGGTGAGCGCGGAGACGAGCCCCGAAGACGCTGCCTTGCCCCGACGAACCGCCGCAGCATAGTCTCGGGCGGAGAGGGCCCGTAGCGCCCCGCGGCGCGCCCCTTGGCACCCCGGCGCGGCGAGCCATTCTGTCCCGGGATCGGACACGCCGGCCGCGCCCCGGCCGGAAATCAACCTCTGGGTCCGGTCCGACGCCGCGCCCGTCACCGGAAATTTCCTTCGCCAAGGAGCGAGAACGCATGGCCTTTCGATCCCTGTTCACGGGCCTTGTGGCTGCCCTCTGCCTGCCGGCGATGGCGAGTGCCGCCGAACTCACGAGCCTGAGCGGATTCTCCGACATCGGGCGCGTGTTTCTGCCGCTCTATGCGGCCACCGGCGCCATCGTTCGCGGTGACGGCGAGGGGCTCAAGTAGTTCGCCGTCAGCGCCGCCGGCACGATCCTGCTCACCGAAGGCTTGAAGCAAAGAGTCGACGCCAGCCGGCCGAACGGCCGGGGCAACGACGCCTTTCCGTCGGGACACGCGGCGACGGCGTTCTCGGCCGCGGCCTACGTGCATTATCGCTATGGCTGGCAATGGGGCCTGCCGTTCGAGGCCGCCGCCGCCGTCGGGTACAGCCGCGTCAAGCTGAACGAGCACCGCTGGCGCGACGTGATCGGCGGCGCGGTCCTGGCGCATGCGGTCGCGTTTCTTGCCGTTGACGCAAAAAACGACTCGGTCATCGTCATTCCGATCATCGGCGGCAAGAAAAACGAGTTTGGCCTTCTGGTGAAGGTCGGGCTCTGACGCCCGGTTGACGGGTCTTCTGGCCGCCTGCTGGGCGGCCGGGCGGGTCAGATCCGAGCCCAGAAACCGGGATCAGGGCCGGCGCGACGCCTCCCACTGCGCCCGGGAACGCCTCCCGCTGAGCCCGGGAGAGGGGATTTCTGTTTGTATATTGGGCGCGGGCGTGTCTAAATCGCCTCGACAGTCTTCGAAGACCCCGGCGGATCCTGCTGCAACGCCTCGCGCGGCCGCACAACCTCTCGGAAATCGCAGACCTGAGTAGGGGCGCATGGTGCGTTCCCGTGTGGCAAGTATCGCAAGACACGAAACACAAAAGACGAAAGAACGATCGCATGACGACTGGAACAGTAAAGTGGTTTAACCCCGTCAAGGGCTATGGCTTTATCGCCCCCGACGATGGCGGCAAAGACGCATTCGTGCATATCTCGGCGGTGGAACGCGCCGGGCTGCCCGGCCTTCAGGAAGGCCAGCGCGTCGAGTTCGAATTGCAGGCTGGCCCCAACGGCAAGTCCTCGGCTGAGAATCTAAAAGTCACCGAGTAGGGAGACACCTGAACCGCCGGGCACCGTCCCGGCGGTTCAGACCCCCAGCAACCAGGTCAAGGCACCCGAGGCCGGGTTGCGAACTGCCGTTACCGCCCGCTCACCGAGGCCCACCACCCGGAGCCTCTGGCGAGCCGTGGGGGCGTGCGCGCCCACGACCGCGGCCGCCGACCCCGCCCCTTCGAGATCCGCGACCCCGAATGCCTGCGCCAGGTACCCGATGTTGGGGGCCATCGCGCGCGGGGTCAGGTCGGGCGGCGTGTAGTTGAGCGGCGCCGAGAGAACGATCTTGCCGAACAGGTTGTCGCCTTTCAAAAACGTTATCTGTGTGGCCGAGCCCTTTGGGAGGCCGAGGAAATAATTGGCCTCGTCCTGGTCCATCACCCGGTCCATCAAGACCTCCATTCCGAGCACTTGTTGGTAGAAAGCGAGGGCCTTGGCGTGTGATGTGACGCAATGGGCCGAGGTGACGACCGGTGTATAGCCCGTGGGCGTGGTGCCGTGGTCCTCGAGAAAGGCGCGGATGTCACCAAGCGGTGTGCCGGGGGCACCCCGCACCTCGACGAAATTTATGATAACGCCGTCGGGCCCCTCGAAAACAACCTCAAGGGGCGAGTCCGCGCCCTTGGCGAGATCGTTGGCCACCGGTTCGGTCCAGAATTCGTAACCCCGCCGCACCAGGTCGGCATGGGACGCAAAGATATCCCGGGTATAGAAATTGAGGTTGAAGAGCGCGTAGAAGCGGCGTTCGCCCCGCGCCCGCACCGGCTCGCGGGCCGCGGCATCGAATTCGACCAGAAGCACCCGCCCCACTTCGTCGCCGCCCGCCTGGCAGAGGGTGGCGCGTGCGGTGGCGCCTGCGGGCAACCCCCAGAGCCGCTCGAACCCGGGTCCGGCCCACGTTTCCACCGGACCCGCGTCGAGGCCGATGACGTCGCGGTAAAAGCCGAGCGAGGCTTCGAGGTTTTCGACGCCAATAACGGCGGCGGCGAGAGGAGAGCCGGAACCTTTCGCGCGTGCCATCGTCTTTCCCTCGCTCTTTGTGCCTTCCTCGCGCTGCGCCGGTCCGGCGCTGCGCCAGCCTGTCTCCGGGCCCGCCAACGGCGGCGCACGGCGGCGCGGGCCAAACGGCGGCGCCAGCGGAATCGGCCGCGCCCCTACACCGCCTCGATGAGCAGCGTGATTGCGCCCGAAGCCGGGTTGCGCACGGTGGTTACGGCCCGCTCGCCGATACCGGGAAGGTCGATTTCCATGCGCGGCGCATAGGTTTCGGCCTGCGCACGTTCGCACGCCGCCTCGGCCGCACCGAGATCCGCGACCACGAACGCCTGCGCGATATAGCCGATGTTGGGAGCCTGCGAGCGCGGAATCAGGTCGGGCGGGTCGTAGTTCACCGGGTACGACATCGCCACCTTGCCGAATTTGTTGTTGCCCTGAAAGAACGTGATGTGGGTGCGCGAGCCCTCGGCGAGGCCGAGGAAATGGTTGGTCTCGGGTTTCGAGAGTTCTTCGTCGATGATGATCCCCATGCCCAGCACCTGGGTATAGAAATCGACCGCCCTGTCGCGCGATCGGACGCAATGGGCCGAGGTGACGACGTTGGTATAGCCCGTGGATGTGGTGCCGTGGCTCTCGAGATAGGCGCGCATGCGGCCGATCTGGGTGTCGGGGTCGCCGCCCTTCAGTTCGACCAGGTTGATCGCAACCCCGTCGGGCCCCTCGAAGATGACCTCGATGGGCGCGCCGACGGCGTCGCTGAGTGCGTAGTTCACGGGTTCGCTCCAGAATTCGTAGCCGCGCGCCGAAAGATCGGTGTGGGCGGCGAAAATGTCGTGAGTATAGAAATTGAGGTTGAACAGCGAATAGGCGCGGCGCTCACCGTTTTCGCGGACGCGCTGGCGGTCGGGCGAATCGAACTCGGCCAGCAGCACGCGCCCGACTTCGTCGCTGCCTGCCTGGCAGAGCGCGGCGCGCGCGGAGGCGCCTTTGGGCAGATTCCAGAGCCGCTCGAAAGCGGGCCCCGCCCATGTTTCCACCGGACTTGTGTCGAGGCCGATGACGTCGCGGTAGAACTTCAGCGATTCTTCCAAGTTTTCGGCACCAATGATGGCGGCGGCAAGGGGCGAGCCCGATGCGGATTCGGTGTTCATGGCTATTCCTCCGTTTCGATGAGCAGTTGCGCGGCAGCGCGCGGCGACAGGCTGCCGGCCGCAACCCGCGCCTCGATTGCGGGCACCAGCGGTCCCGCCTTGGGCGCCTTTCGCAGGCGCTGCAGCAATTCTTCGGTGACTTCCGCCCACAGCGCCTCACGGGCCTGGGTTGCGCGGCGCGCCTTGAGCGCGCCCGAGTCGGTCAGGGCCCGGCGGTGACGTTCGACCGCCGCCCAAACCTCGGCAATGCCGGTTTGTGCAAGCGCCGAGCAGCGCAGCACCTCGGGCGACCAGTGCGCGCTTTCAGGCCGCAACAGCGACAGCGCCCCCTTGTATTCGGCGGCGATGCGACCGGCGGCCGCGGCCAGATCGCCGTCGTCTTTGTTGACCAATACCAGATCGGCAAGTTCGACGATGCCGCGCTTGATGCCCTGCAATTCGTCGCCGCCACCGGGCGCAATCAACAGAAGAAACATGTCGACCAGGCCCGCGACCGCGGTTTCGGACTGGCCCACGCCCACGGTCTCGACGATGACAACATCAAAGCCCGCGGCCTCGCACAACAGCAGCGCCTCGGAGGTGCGGCGCGCGACCCCGCCGAGCGTGCGGCCGGCCGGCGAAGGCCGGATGAAGGCAGCGTTCTCGCGGGCGAGGCGCTCCATGCGGGTCTTGTCGCCAAGGATCGATCCGCCGGAGCGGCGGCTGGTCGGATCGACCGCCAAGACCGCGACCCTCAGTCCGGCGCCGAGCAGGTGCATGCCAAAGGATTCAATGAAGGTCGATTTGCCGACGCCGGGGGCGCCCGAAATGCCGAGCCGCACCGCGCCGCCGGTGGCCGGCAACAGTGATTCAAGAAGGGCGGTCGCCTCATGGGCGTGATCGGCACGTTCGGATTCGATCAGGGTGATGGCGCGAGCCAGGGCGCGCCGGTCGCCGGCGGCAATCTCGGCGGCAAGACCGAGCATGGCGCTTTCAGGTTGGGCGGTCACGGGCAGCGCCGGCGTCCGGGCACACGGGGGAAACGGGCCATGGGCCCACGATAGTCGAAGCGGGGTGGCGGCGGATATACCGCACGGAGATATTGCCGCGCCCCACGCGGTTGGGTCAGGGCTCGTTCTTGATTCCGGCCTGACGGGCCAGGCGCTCGATCGTCTCGGGATCGAGCTTTTCGCGAACGCGCTTGCGCACGTCCAAGGCTTCCTTGATCAGGGCGCGGCGTTCGCCACTGATGTCTTTGGCCGGTGCCGCATCTTGAGCCGGTGCCGCATCTTGAGCCGATGCCGCATCTTGGGCCGGTACCGCATCTTGGGCGCGCACCGCGTCTTTGGCCGGTGCCGCGTCTTGGGCCGGTGCCGCATCTTTGGCCGATGCCGCGTCTTGGGTCGATGCCGCATCTTGGGCGCGCGCCGCGTCTTTGGCCGGTGCCGCGCCAGATTTGACCTTTTCGCCGGACTCGGCCGTCTTCGGTGGCGTCGTCCTCGAGAGAATTTCTTTGATGCCCATGAGACCTAATAGCCCAACCCGGGACCGGGGAAAATGGAGGTTCGACACTGAAATGTTGATTCTTCAGATCTCCTAACCCCGATGTCCGCCCGCATGTTGAAGTTAACCTTTTGATTTCACGCGATTCTATTTGGCGTCTCCTACCAATTCCATCCGGCCCCAAGCCGGACGCAGACGACGGGCGCGCGACCCCTTCAAAATGGTTACGATTTACGCAAATGAAAACCGAAACGGCAAATCTGCTGACCTGGCTGGCGGCCGAGGGCTCAGAGACCAATCGGGCCGGCATGGCGCGCTACGGGATCACCGTGGACCGGGCTACCGGCGTTTCGGTGCGGCACCTGAGGGCGCGGGTGCGTGATCTGCGCCAGGAATTCGATAAACAGCAACGCGACGTCCTCGGCTGGTCGTTGTGGGCCAGCGGCCAGCACGAGGCGCAAATCATGGCCTCGATGCTGATCGATCCCGAGTCGCTGACCCGCAAGGGGATGGACCGGATTGCCGCCGGGTTCGATTCCTGGGATGTGTGCGACGGGTATTGCAACAACTTGTTCCGCCACAGTCGCCACGCCCATGCCGCCGCAGCCGCCTGGACCCGGCGCCGGGCGGAGTTCGTGCGCCGCGCCGGTTTCGCCCTGATCGCCAGTCTTGCGGTGCACGACCGCGACCCGCCCAAAGGCGTATTCACCGCCCATCTCGGACGAATCGAAGGTGCCGCCGGCGACGGGCGCACGATGGTCAAGAAGGCCGCGGCCTGGGCGCTGCGCCGGATCGGGCGGCGCGGCCCCGGACTGGCACGGCAGGCGCGGACATTGGCGCGGCGGCTTGCGACCGACCAGCGCCCGCCGGCCCGCTGGATCGGGCGGACGGCCCTTCGCGAACTCGGCTCCGGCACCGGTTAGGGTCGCCCCGCCGAGGCCGCCTTGCGCGTGTGCCGCCTCGCCTGGGGTTGGCTATGTGCCGTCGGTCGAGACCGCGGGTTGATCGAACGAGGCGCGGTGTTCATTCGAAAAGCGGTGGTTGTACCAACCGTCCGGCGGCGGACTGTCCGCTTTGCGCGCGATGTCGAACGATTGGTTGGCGTGAAAGGTGACCTTGGTTCCGATTCCGCGCCACAGATCATAGGGAACAAAGGTGACGTTCTGTGCCGTCTCCGCAGCGTCGAGACGTTTCTTCAGTTCGGGCTCGTTCTCCATACGGGGACGGAACCGGAAATCGAACGAGGCGCGAATGGTCCCGAGATTGTTGTAGGACGAGTTATGGATCAACCGCGAATCGACGATCATTCCCTCGCCAAGGCCCGGCGCAAATGTACCGGGCTTGCCAAACTCGACCGTTTTGAGCGCGTCCTCGTAGTTGTCGAAGGCGCGTAGCGTGTTGAACTCTGTTTCCGGCGTCGCTTCGAGCACGTCGAGATTGAGCGCTTTACCATCGATATAAATGGGGATGAAGAAATTGATGAAATCGATGGGTTCGCCAGCCCAGACATCGGAATGGGGCTGGAGCGCCTTGTAGGGATGCTGGCTCGCGGCCAGCCGATCCAGCCGCGACTTTATCGAAAACCGCAGATTCGCCGGGCACTGGCTCCAATCGAAGACCGTTCCGGCGTCATAGTGCTCGAGAATGGCGGCAAGGCGACGCTGAATCTCGTTGAACTCGGGTTCCAGTTCGATCCTTGGGATTAAGGGCGCCGTTGATGGTCAGGTTGGTGATTTCTTCGTTGTGGTCGCGCAGGTTCAGGTAGGGGTCGTCGTGATCACTCTTGATGCCATGTGCGGCAAGGGTCCCCGAGACATAAGCGTGGCAGGCTTCAACCAGGTCGGCATAGAGACCTTCAGGCAGCGTGAACATCGCCGCAAGACGCGCTTCGGATTCGGGCGAGAACGTCGGCTTGACGCGCGCAAACACGTCGTCGGCGACGGCCATGTAATCTCGAATAAGGGAATCTTCGTTGGTCGGCATGTTGTTTGATCTCCGTCTTTCAGAATGCTGCGGCGAGCGGATTTCTTGACGCCGATTCGGGAAACGCCACCGCGCGGGCGGTGAAACCGATTTGATCTTCTCTGCACGAACCAACGACGAAACATGCCATTGCCTCGTGCCGCATGGTCCTTGCCCACGATGTTGCCCGGCAGCAGCAACAGACCCGCATCCAAGCGGGTCGGAAGGCAAACCGACTCAACCTTGCGTCCCAAAAAGGGGTCCTTGATACCGTCCACAATACCAAGAAAAACCCTGCCGAGCCGGGGTTAATTCTTTGCTTCCGACCGCGATTTGAATTGCAGGGGATGGATCAATTCGGCGCCGGGTCCGATGCTCGCCGGGGGTCAATTGCTCGGCCGCGTTCGCTTGCTGGGCCGGGTCCGATTTCGGGCGGTGGGCTCGTTCTTTCGGCCGGGTTTAATTGCCGTGCCGCCTTCGATTGCTGCGCCAGCTTCGATTGCTGCGCCGGGTTCGATTGCGGGGCGGTCTCGATTCCGGGGGACCGGCACGGAGCCGGCGCGGTGGCATTCCAGGGACGAACGCCCCCTGGCACGCTGGATCGGGCGGACGGCGTATCGCGATCTCGGCGCCGGGTCGGGCGACGCGGGCCGCGGCCGGGAAATCGGCGCGGCGGGTGTTGGCCCCGCTTGACCGGGCGGCTAAAATCGCCACCTAAAGGGGGACCTTTTTGGGGGCTGCCGGGCTTGCCGCGCGGGCACCGGCCGGAAACTGGGCGCAACGGGCCATGGAAGAAGACCGACTGGGGGAAGACGAATTCCGCGACGAGATCCGCAAGCACCTGACCGAGGGCAGCACCTGGGTGCGGCTGATCTACATGATCCTGTTCGGGGTCGCTTTCTACGTTTCGGTGATCATTCTCGGCGCCGTTGCGGTACTGCAATTCCTCTTCAAGCTGTTTTCCGGCAAGCCGATCGACCGGCTGCGCAGCCTGGGCCAGAGCATCGGCATGTACCTGTACGAAATTGCCCTGTTCGAGACCTTTCAGAACGAGATCAAGCCCTACCCGTTCCGCCCGTGGCCGCGGCCCGCGCAACCGCGTAGCCGCAGCGCGGCGGAATTCCGTGTCCGGCGGCGGCCCCGCCCCGCGGGTGGCGCCGCGCCCGGCGCGGCACCGAACCCCGGCGATCCCGGACCGCGCCCCGGGCCAGGTCCGAGTGCAGGGCCGGAACCAGGGCCAGGGCCGAGTACGGGGCCAGGATCGGGATCGGGGCCGGAACCGGGGCCGAGTACGGGATCGGGGCCGGGACCGAAACCGCCCAAGACCTAGTCCCACACAAAGATCCCCCAGACACCTTCGCTCCGGCCCGCGCCTGTCGGGCAGGGCCGATGAACCTGCCAACTTCAGCGCCTGAAAATTCTTGACGAGACATCGCCGCGGGGGATCGAGACGGTCATGCTCGTCAATCCGTCTCCCCACTGACGCCTAGCCGCTGCGCCCCGCTGCCCCGTCCCAGCGCGCCGACATCAGCGCCGCCGTTGCGTCGTCCGGCCCCGATCCGGTTTCCGCCTCCGTGTCCGTTGCCGAGTCAGGATGCGCGGCGCTGGTATTGGCGCGGCCGATCTCGCCGAGATCGGTCATCAACCGGTCCATCGCCCCCAGGTCGGCGGCATAGACGATCGAGCGTCCATGGCGGGTGGCGCGCACCATTCCGGCCTGCACCAGATGCGAAAGATGAAACGAAAGCGTCGCCCCGGGCAGCGCAAGGGTCGCGGCGAGGCGCCCGGCGGCGAGGCCCGACGGCCCGGCCTGTACCAGCAGGCGGAATACGGAAAGCCGCGTTTCGTGGCCAAGCGCCGCCAAGGCGGCAACGACGGTTTTTAATTCCATATTTCCAGTATAATGGAACTATAAGCCACTTCAAGGCACCGGCGGCCGTTCCGGGGCCGCAACATCGGCGCCTGAATCGGAATGGGCCTGCGGGGCCGCCCGGAATCCGGCGGCACGATCGATCAGGCTGCGGCGCGTCTCTCCGCCAGCAGGCCGAGCACTTCGGCGGCGGCGTCCTGAATATTCGTGCCCGGGCCGAAGATGGCGCCGACGCCGGCCTCGCGCAGGAATGTGTAATCGGCCGGCGGGACGATACCGCCCACCACCACCAGCACCTCCGATGCGCCCTGCCGCCGGAGTTCGGCCACCAGTTCCGGCACCAGAGTTTTGTGGGCGGCGGCCTGGCTGGAAATGCCGACGATATGGACGTCGTTTTCTGCCGCCTGGCGCGCCGCCTCGCCCGGCGTCTGGAACAAGGGTCCGATGTCGACATCGAACCCGAAATCGGCGAAGGCGGTGGCGATCAATTTGGCGCCGCGGTCGTGGCCGTCCTGGCCCAGCTTGGCGACCAGAATGCGCGGGCGGCGGCCCTCGTTGTCGCCGAAGGCGGCGACCCGGCGCTGGATTTCGCGAAACGCCTCGTCGTCGCCGAACGCGCCGCCATAGACGCCGGTGACGGCGCGGATCTCGGCACGGTGGCGCGTGAACACCTGCGCCAGCGCCTCGGAAACCTCGCCCACGGTGCAGCGCGCGCGCATCGCCTCGACCGACAGCGCGAGCAGGTTCGGCTCACCGTTGGCGCCCTCACCGAGCGCGCTCAGCGCGGATTCAACGGCGCCACCGTCGCGGCTGGCGCGGGTTTTTTCAAGACGCGCGATTTGCGAATCCCGGACCGCGTGGTTGTCGATCTCTAAAAGCTCCACCGGCTCCGCTTCGTCGGCGCGGTATTTGTTGACGCCAACGACCACGTCCTCGTCGCGCTCGATCCGCGCCTGACGGCGGGCGGCGGACTCTTCGATTCGCATTTTCGGCAAACCGGCGGCGACCGCCCTGGTCATGCCGCCCGCGGCCTCGACCTCGTCGATGATCGCCTGCGCGGCGGCGGCGACCGAGTGCGTCAGATGCTCGACGTAGTAACTGCCGCCGAGCGGATCGACCACGTGGGAGATCCCGGTTTCCTCGGCAAGAATCAGTTGCGTGTTGCGCGCGACCCGTGCCGAAGTTTCCGAGGGCAAGGCCAGCGCCTCGTCGTAGGCGTTGGTGTGCAGGCTTTGCGTGCCGCCCAGCACTGCCGCCAGCGCCTCATAGGCGGTGCGGACGACGTTGTTGAGCGGGTCCTGTTCCGTGAGCGACACGCCCGAGGTCTGACAGTGGGTGCGCAACGAAAGCGAACGCGGATCGGTGGCGCCGAGTTCCTTCATCATGCGGGCCCACAACAGGCGGGCGGCGCGAAGTTTCGCAATCTCCATGAAAAAGTTCATGCCGATGGCGAAAAAGAACGAGAGCCGCGGCGCAAACGCATCGATGTCGAGCCCGCGCTTCAACGCGGCGCGCACATATTCGCGCCCGTCGGCGAGGGTGTAGGCGAGTTCCTGCACCACCGTCGCGCCGGCTTCCTGCATGTGATAGCCGGAGATCGAGATCGAGTTGAACTTGGGCATGTGCGCGGCGGCGTGGGCGATGATGTCGGCGACGATTCGCATCGAGGGTTCAGGCGGGTAAATGTATGTATTCCGCACCATGAATTCCTTGAGAATGTCGTTCTGGATGGTGCCCGACAGCGCCTCCTGCGCGACGCCCTGCTCCTCGCCGGTGACAATGAAGGCGGCCAGCACCGGTAGCACGGCGCCGTTCATGGTCATGGAAACGCTCATGCGATCGAGCGGGATGCCGTCGAACAGAATCTTCATGTCATCGACCGAATCGATGGCGACGCCCGCCTTGCCGACGTCGCCCGCGACGCGCGCATGATCGGAATCGTAGCCGCGGTGGGTGGCAAGGTCGAAGGCGACCGACAGCCCGGCCTGCCCGCCGGCCAGCGCCTGGCGGTAGAAGGCGTTCGAATCCTCGGGCGTCGAAAAACCCGCATATTGGCGCACGGTCCAAGGGCGGTTGGCGTACATAGTGGCGCGCACCCCGCGCACGAACGGCGCAAAGCCGGGCATGGCCTCCGTGATCCCGCCGGTTTCCGACTCCGATTCCAGCGCCTCGAGGTCGGCCGCGGTGTAGAGGGACTTCACGTCGATGCCCTCGGGCGTCTTCCACACCAGGTCGTCAGCGGCGCGGCCCTTGAGTTCGGCCTCGGCGAGCGTCTGCCAGTCGGCGAGGGTTTTCTTGTCGAATGTCGTCATAAACTCAGGTGATCGGAAATTTTCGCCATCTTATCCGAATTCCGACTTATGGTTTAGGTCGAAACTGCCAGGAGCGTCGAAATCAATGAAAGCCTACATTGTCGGGCGGATGAATATTCAGAACCGCGAATGGATGGAGGAATATTTTTCGAAAGTGCCGAAACTGATTGAAGATCATTCTGGGCATTTTGTCGTGCGCGGCGGCGATCCCGCCCATTTGGAGGGCAACGAGGCGCTTCCTGATGCCGCATTTGTCCTCAAGTTCCCCTCTCGGGCCCACGCCTTGGGTTTTTGGAACTCGGACGAATTCAAGCCCCTAATAAAACTCCGGCAAACCGGATCAAGCTTGGAAGCAATGGTCGTGGACGCGCTCGAATAGCTTTGACCGCCGCCCTTGCGCACAGCCGGTTCGGGCCTCACTCTTCTCACATGCCGACCCTAATTCGGAAACCCAAATCCCGCGTCACCGCCCTCTTGGGTCCCACCAATACCGGCAAGACCCACTTTGCGGTCGAGCGCATGCTGGGCTACCGCAGCGGAATCATCGGCCTGCCGTTACGCCTCCTGGCGCGCGAAATCTACGACCGGGCGGCGGCGCTCAAGGGCGCGGGTGCGGCGGCGCTCATCACCGGCGAGGAACGGGTCGTCCCGCCGACGGCGCGCTACTTCGTCTGTACGGTCGAATCGATGCCGGTATCGCGGCCGGCCGAATTCGTCGCCGTCGACGAAATTCAGGTGGCGGCGGACCCCGAGCGCGGGCATGTCTTCACGGACCGCCTGCTGAGTGCGCGCGGCAGCTTCGAGACCCTGTTCATGGGCGCGAATACGGCGCGCCGCCTGATCCGCCACTTGGTACCCGGCACCGAGATCGTCACCCGGCCCCGGTTCTCGCGGTTGACGTTTGCGGGCGCAAAGAAGCTTTCGCGCTTGCCGCCACGCTCGGCGATCGTCGCTTTCAGCGCCAGTGACGTTTACGCCATCGCCGAATTCATCCGGCGCGCCCGCGGCGGCGCCGCCGTGGTGATGGGTTCCTTGAGCCCGCGCACGCGCAACGCCCAGGTCGCCCTGTTCGAAGAGGGCGAGGTCGATTTTCTGGTGGCGACGGATGCCATCGGCATGGGACTCAACCTCAACGTCGGCCACGTCGCCTTCGCCGGCCTTTCCAAGTTCGACGGCCGCCGCACGCGTCCCCTGACCGCCGCCGAAATCGGCCAGATCGCGGGCCGCGCCGGCCGCCACATGAACGACGGCACCTTCGGCACCACCGGCGAAGCGCCCGATCTCGACGGCGACACCGTGGCGCAGATTGAAGCGCACCAGTACCAGGGCCTGCGCCGGCTGCAGTACCGCAACACCAAACTCGATCTCTCGTCGGTACCGGGTCTGATTACCAGCCTCGAGATGCCGGTCCCCGATTCCTGCCTCGTGCGGGCGCAGGACTCCGATGATCTGATGGCCCTCAAGGGGCTGTTCCGCGAGGACGACATCGCCCGGGCCGTGCGCTCGCCCGCCAACGTGCGGCTGTTGTGGGACGTGTGCCGGATTCCGGATTTCCGCAAGACCCTGCCCGACACGCATGTCCAGTTGCTGGCACGCCTGTTCCGGCACCTTCTTGAGGAGGGACGAATTCCGGCCGACTGGCTGGCGGCACAGGTCGCGCGCCTCGATCAGGTCGACGGCGGCATCGATACCCTGTCGCAGCGCCTCGGCTTCATCCGCACCTGGACCTACGTGACCCACCGCGAGTCGTGGCTCGACGATCCGGTTCACTGGCAGGAACGCACCCGCGCCGTCGAGGACCGGCTTTCGGATGCGCTGCACCGGTCGTTGACGCAGCGGTTCGTCGATGCACGCACCTCGGCACTCCGGCGCAAATTGCGCGACGCCGGCGAATGGCACGCCACCGTCACCGAGGAGGGCGAGGTCCGGGTCGAGGGGCACGACCTCGGCCACTTGAAAGGGTTCCGGTTCGTCGCCGCCGATGTTTCCACCCTGCCCGAGGGGCGGGCGCTACGGGCCGCCGCGCGCCCCGCCATCCATCGCGAGATCATGGAGCGCGCACGCACCCTCTCGGAAGCCGCCGACACTGCCCTTCGGCTGACGCCGGAAGGACGCATCCTGTGGCAGGGGGAAGCGGTTGCGCGCCTGGAAGCCGGAAACGCGGCGCTGACCCCGCGGCTTTCCCTGGTCCACGCCGACCTGCTGTCCGGGCGGCCCCGGGTCCTGGTACGGAAACGGCTGGAGCGATGGCTGGATAGCCACATCGAATACACGCTCGGACCGCTGGTGCGGCTGTCCCGCGCCGATCTCGTCGGCGCCGCGCGCGGCCTTGCCTACCATCTCGAGGAGGGGCTCGGGTCGGTGCGTGCCGGCCATGTTCAGGACCTGGTGGCGGCGTTGCAACGCGACGAGGCGAGTCGGCTGTCACGGCTGGGCGTGCGCTTCGGGCGCGTGTTCGTCTACATGCCGCCCCTGCTGAAACCAGCGCGGGCGAACCTTCGGCTGATCCTGTGGGGGATCCATCGTAACGCCCCGGCTTTGCCGCTCGAGGCGGCCGGGCGGGTATCGGTGCCGGCAGCCGAGGCACCGCCCGGCTTTTACGAGGCCGCGGGCTATGCCGTTTGCGGCGCGCGCGCCGTGCGTATCGACATGCTCGAGCGCCTCGCGGCCGAGGCGGCAAAATTGTCGCGCGTAGGCGCCTTCACGGCCAGCCCGGAACTCCTGTCGCTGGCGGGGTGTACGCGCGATGAATTTCCCGCGGTGCTGAAGGTGATGGGATTTCGCGTTGTCTCGCGCGACCCGGACGGCGAAGCGCGATATGCGACCCGCAAGCCGGCGCGCGTTCGCGGCCGCACAGCCGGACCCGGGAGCGCAAAACTGCCGGAGCAAAAACCCGACGCTGCGGCGCCCGCGTCCGATTCGCCGTTCGCCGTATTGCGCGCTCTCGACTTCGCGCCGCCACGCGGGCGCGGTAAGCCTCGGCGGCGAAAATCTCCCGCCGGCCCGCGCAAGCGGAACCGTCCCGCGTGAAGCCCTCCCGCCGTCTCGATCAGTGGCTGTGGTTCGCCCGGTTCTTCAAGAGCCGCAGCCTCGCCACCAAGGTCTGCGACTCCGGCAAGGTGCGATTGAACACCAAGCGTGTCGGGAAGCCGGGCCAACCGGTGCGGGCGGGCGATGTACTTACGTTCGCGCAAGCGCGCCGGGTTCGCGTTATCCAGATCGAGGACATCGGCACCCGGCGTGGCCCGGCGGCGGAAGCGGCATTGCTCTATACCGATCTCGCTCCGCCCGCAGCAAAGGCGAAAGCGCCGGCGCCAACTGACGGGTCCGCGGCGCCGCGGCGCGAGGCCGGCGCCGGCCGCCCGACCAAGGCCGAACGCCGTGCGCTCGAACGGATTCGCAGCGCCGCGCGGCGGTGACGCGCTCCGGGCCCCGGCTTGATGGGTTTCGGGGGCTGTGCTAGTGATTCAATTTCGGCAACTGGATCGGATCGAGTAGAACCCAATTGCCGGAAAGAATTGAACACTATCAAAAAGTTAGCCCAGTGGTGCGGGCTGGCATTGGGGCGTCGGAATGCCGGAGTCGCACCAACAGGATACCTCTATGATCAATCGGATTCGAGACATCGCGGCGGCCTTCGGCGCGATGGATGCCGCGCGCGCGCAAGAAGATTCGCGCGTCGCCGAGGACACCAAACGCCTTGCCGCCGCCGTCTTGATGGTTGAAGCGGCCAAGATAGACGGTCAATTCGATGATACCGAGGCGGAAGCGATTTCCCAGATCGTTCAGAAGAATTTTGGCCTCAGCACCGTCGAGGCCACCGACTTGATTGCGACCGCGCGCGAGGCCCAGGCGGAACCGAACCATCTCGTGAAGTTCACGCGCGCCATCAAGGACCATTTCCCGATCGAGGATCGCATCGGTATCATTGAAATGCTGTGGGAAGTCGCTTATGCCGACGGCGTTCTGCATCCATTCGAGGCAAATCTCATGCGCCGCGTGACCGGCCTTATTTATGTCTCTGATCAGGAATCGGGAGCGGCGCGCAAACGGGTCATCGCGCGGCTCGGCGTCAAAGCCTGAATGACCCCGTTGATCTCCCGGCGGCGGCGGAAAGGCAGGAGCTGAAGACCCTATGACCTATATCGTCAATGAGGCCTGTATTAAGTGCAAGTTGATGGACTGCGTAGAAGTCTGCCCGGTGGATTGTTTCTACGAGGGCGAAAATATGCTGGTCATCCACCCCGATGAGTGCATCGACTGCGGAGTGTGCGAGCCTGAATGCCCGGTCGAGGCAATCCTGCCCGACACCGACGAAGCCTCCGAGAAGTGGATCGAACTCAACCGCGAATACGCCGACACGTGGCCCAACATCACCGAGAAGGGCGAAGTGCCGGCCGACGAAGCCGAGTTCCGCGCCGAAGCGGGCAAACACGAGAAGTATTTCAGCAAGAACCCCGGCGCCGGTTCCTGAGCGTCGGCCACCCCCTACTGGGGGTTGTTTTTTCAATTCTATCCTGAACTTTTACGCGAGACCGGACGGCGCCGTGGAAATCGGCGTTATTTTGTGTTATAGTCCCGGTTCTATTAGGGTTCAGGCCGTTGCTTCCGGTCTGTGAGGGGTCGTCGCTTCGGCGTATCGGAGCGGGATGTCCCAGATCGGGACGTAATTGAGGCCGTGACGGCGGTTCTTGGCCAACCGCCGCGAACCGGGTTACACCAGTATCGACGGCCCTGCGCGGCGGGTGTGTTTTCGCTGCGAGCGGGCATGTGTCTTCGGCTTCCGCAGCTTTAGGTAAAGAGGGATATGGCAAAGAAGAAGACTGCACCCAAGAAGAAGCTGCCGTTCGCGGTCAACGACTATGTCGTCTACCCGACCCACGGCGTCGGCCAAGTGACGGCGATCGAAGAGCAGGAGATCTCCGGCCACAAGCTGCAGCTGTTCATCATCACTTTCGACAAGGACAAGATGACGGTACGGGTGCCGGTGGCGAAGACCGCAACCGCGGGCGTACGCAACCTGGCCTCGCCCAAGGTCCTCGAATCCGCCCTCGTCACACTCAAGGGCCGGGCCCGGGTCAAGCGCAACATGTGGTCGCGCCGCGCCCAGGAATACCAGGCCAAAATCAATTCCGGCGATCCGGTCTCGATTGCCGAAGTGTTGCGCGACCTGCACCGTGGCCCGGATCAGCCTGAGCAATCCTATTCCGAGCGCCAGATCTACGAGGCGGCGCTCGAACGACTGGTCCGCGAGGTCGCGGTGGTCGAGAAGATCGACGAAGACGCCGCCACCGCCAAACTGCAAAAGGTACTGGAAGCCGCCTGAGGCGGGCTCCGGCCCGGCTAACAATGCGCCCGTCCCGGATGCCGGGGCGGGCGTTTTTGAATCGCGGCATACCCATATTGAGCGATTCCGGTTCGTCTGGAATCGCCCGTGGCCGCAAGGCGGCCCGCCGCTTGACCGGCGCGCCCGCGCAGGCGTGGACCCTCGGGCCCGCTGCCGGGAGCGAAAAAGAACTGGAGTGGTTCCGATCAATCCGGAACCGCTCTAGCGGCCGAACCCGCGAGCGGATCTATGAATCGTCAGGGCGGCCCCCCGAATGATCAAGGCGGCCAAGTGAACCCTTGATCGGGGCCCGTGGTGTCCTTCACACTGCCGCACCCTTCTCCCACAGAAACTCACCCAGCCCTTCATGCGCGATCCCGAACCCAACGAACTTGTCGCCACCCTGACCGACGTGCGCCGCATCTGGGCGGTGGGTGCGATTCACGGCGACGCCACCCGGCTCGCGGCGCTTCACGCGGAGATTTCCGGCCGTTTCGCACCCGGCGACCGGTTCGTCTATCTCGGCAATTATCTCGGCTACGGCACACAGATTCAGGCGGTGCTGGACGAACTGCTGTCCTTCCGCCAGCGCCATTTCCGCCCCGGCATGGAAGCCGGCGATTTCGTCTATTTGCGCGGCGCCCAGGAGGAAATGTGGCGCAAGTGCCTGCAACTCCAGTTCGCGCCCAACCCGGGCGAGGTGTTCGAATGGATGATGGGGCAGGGCCTGGAAGCCACCGTCCGCGCCTATGGCGTCAACCCGGACACCGCGCGCGCCCACCTGCGCGACGGCGCGTTGTCGATCACGCGCTGGACGACCGGATTCCGCGAGGCGGTGCAGGCGCAGCCCGGCCACGACGAGTTGCTCAATGGCGTGTGCCGCGCCGCATTGACGGAAAACGGCCGCGTCCTGTTTGTCCATGCGGGCCTCGACCCGGCGCGGCCTATTTCAGAACAGGGCGACATTCTGTGGTGGGGGTCGGGGTTCTTCGATTCGATCACCGAGCCTTACGGCGAGGCAACGATGATTGTGCGCGGCTATGACCGGCGCCACCGCGGCCTCGCCATGACGCGCCACACCGCGACCGTCGATGGCGGCTGCGGTTTCGGCGGCCGCCTGGCGGCGGCGTGCTTCGATTCGGAAGGCCGCGCCCTCGAATGGATCGAGGTCTAGGGGGCCCTACTCCGCGACGATCTTGATTCGCATACCCGCCGTCAACCGCTCGCCCGCCGGCAGCCCGTTGAGAGTGCGGAAGCGTTCCACCAGCAGCTCCTCGAACGGCAGGCCGCGCGCCAGCGACTCGACCGTATCGCCGCGCCGCACCGTCATGATTTCCAGTGTCAACGGGTGAATGCGGGACGTTTCGCGGGCAGTCAGCCTGCGGAATGAAAAGGTAACGCGCTGCAATTCGACGCGCAGGGCCGCCGTGCGCGCGGGCGGGGTCAGAAACATGAACCTGTAGATTTCGCGCGCACCGAACTGGATCGCCACCAGCCGCACATCGAACGCGCCTGAATAATTGCCGACCTGACCGCGGATTTGCGTCGTCGCGGTGGCGGCATCGAAACCGTTCACGTTGAGACGCTGAAGATCGTTCAGACGCGTCCCCGCGGCCCAGATGTCGCGCAAATAGATCAGCGGATCGGGGTGGGTGTCGCGCCCGGCCTGGTCGAAAATTATCGCCGCACCCGAGGCCTCGCGCGCCAGCACCGCCTCCTGGGTATTGAAGATCCGGAACCCTCGCGGCACCTCGAAGCGGAATCCAAGATCAGGGTGCGCGAATTCGCGGCCGCGCACGATGCCCTGTTCGGGATCGTCGCCAAAGAGCATGCCGGACACGGTGTCGAGCAGCATATCACGCCGGACGGCACCGCGATCGCCGCCGGCCTGCTGGATCGCGCGCGCCACCCGGTCGGGCGTACGCGGGTGGGTGGCGAAAAAACCACCTTCGAGGTCGGCAACGGCGACGCCCTGAAATTTCGCCTGCAACTCGGTTTCGAGGCTCAGGGTCGTCAGGAAGCTCGCCATCGCGCCCGGATCGTAACCGGTGGCGCGCAGGTACCGCACGCCCAGCGTGTCGGACTCAAATTCCTGTTCGCGCGAAAAGCCGGAGAGATAGAGTTCCGAGCCTAGGTTCGCGAGTTGGCCGATCTGATTGTTGGTGACCGCGCCCAGGATCGCAGCCCCGAGGCTTGCCACCACCGCCCGGCTGTAGCGTTGGGCGGTATGGCGCGCGGCGACGTGGCCGATTTCATGCGCGATCACGCCCGCAAGTTCGGCTTCCGAATTGGTTAGCGCGATCAACCCGCGCGTCACGTAGACGTACCCGCCCGGCAGCGCAAAGGCGTTCACTTCGGGAGTATTGAGAACCGTAAACGTGAATCGCGCATCGGGAACGTCGGAATTGGCCGCCAGGCGCCCGCCGATCTCGGCGATGTAGCCGCCGATGCGCGGGTCGTCATAGACGCCGCCGAACCGGTCGGTGATTTTCGTGTGTTCCTGCGCGCCGATGCGCTGCTCTTCGGCCGGCGACATGAACAGGGTAAAACTTTGCTGGCCGGTCGCCGGATTGACCGACGTGCAGGCCGCCAGAAGCAGCAGCAGGCCGAGCGTTGCCCACGGCATCCGTCTCCCTGCCTGCGGCCACTGTCGCGCCATAAGGTTCATCGGTCCACAACATCGATCTGTTCCGGGTGCGTCACGTCAATCATCGGTCCATTCAGCGATTTGATCTAGCCCCTGACCCGGACCCGGCGGCCTGCGTAGCTTTCCGGACCAAGGCCGGCATCACGGAAGGCCCGCATATCGCGCGGAGCGATGCTAACGGTGAAATCGGTGCGGTAATCGGGCCCGAAGTTGAGGTAGCCGCGGCCCCTCACCAGCGCAGTATCGACCACTTCGCCCTCGACGAGTTCGAACCGGTCGATCAGGGCGGGCGTCTCCGCCACCGTCCGCACGCGGTAAGAGTCGCTGGCCCAGATGCCGAGGCCGGCCGCGCGCGCGGCGCCTTCGAGCGCCAGCATTTCAGCAATGAGCGCGCGGTTGTCGGCGAACGAATAGACCCGGGCGAATCCGAGACGCAGCAACTCGCCCTGCACCCAAACTCCGGTATCGAGGTGCGGGTGCGCCAGTTCCCGGCCATAGCGGTCGGTTTGGCGGCCGCCGTAGGACAGCGAGACCCGGCTACCAAACGTCAGCGTTTCGAGGGCGGTCTTGGCGTCATCCGCAAGCGGCTGAGCGACGAACCCGGGCCGGCCCAACGGCAGTTTCGGCGCCTGGATTCCAACCAGACGGACGGTGCGGCCATCGTCGAGCACCAGCGTATCGCCATCGACGATTTCGGCGACGGTCGCCTCGCCACCGGATCGAAGGTCCTGCGCCGCCACCGGAGGGGCCCAAAGAAGAAGGCCGGCAAGGGCGAATGCAGCGAAGCGCAAGCGCGAGAACCGCCCTCGTCCGGCGCCGCCCGCACGGTGCCGCGGCCCTGCGGCAACCTGCCTCCCTTGGTCGCGCATTCACAATCCCTTACAATCGGCGCCCGTTCACCGTTGGGCAGCGCACCGTCCCCTCATCATGAGAGAAAAAATCATACAGGATCGCGTGCCGCCCGTACGCCGGGCGCTTGCTGCGCTCGCTGCGGCCGGGGCGGGCCTCTTGCTGTGGGCGGAAGGCGCGCAGGCACAAGCCGGCGAACCGATGCTGATTCAATACGCCGCCGGGGCCTACGACTTCAGAGACGATGACGAGGAATTCGAGGCCCGGATCGAATGGCGCTCGGGCTACCGGATGCAGTTCGGCCTTGGCTCGCTGATGGGCGCGATGACGGACGCGAGCGGCGACGTGTTCGTGTACGCGGGCGCGTTCTGGCCGATTCCGTTGGGCGATCGGTTCGAGGTGATTCCCAGTTTTGCGCCCGGCCTCTACGGCCGCGGCAGCGGCAAAAACCTCGGCCACGTCATCGAGTTCCGCAGCCAGATCGAGATCGCCTACCGGTACGATACCGGCGCACGCCTCGGCCTTGCCGTCAGCCACATATCGAATGCCGGCCTCGACGACCGCAATCCGGGTGCTAACTCGCTGGTATTTACGATCTCGATACCGCTTACGCCGCCCGATTAGGCTTAGGTCGGCAACCGCAATGCGTACCGGAGGACAGATGGTGGTGGATGCCTTGCGCGCGCAGGGCGTCGATACCGTTTTTCAGGTACCGGGGGAAAGTTTCATCCCGTTGCTGGATGCGCTGCTGGACGCGGACAACGAAATCCGCACGATCACCTGCCACCACGAGGCGAGCGCCGCCAACATGGCGGATGCCTACGGCAACCTGACCGGGCGGCCCGGCGTCTGCATCGTCACGCGAACCCCCGGCGCCGCGCACGCCGCTGTCGGTGTCACCACCGCGCGCCAGGATTCGACGCCGATGGTGCTGCTGGTGGGGCAGGCCGAACGCGGCATTCTCGGGCGCGAGGCGTTTCAGGAATTCGATGCCCCGGGCATGTTCGGCTGGACGGCGAAGTGGGCGGGCGAGGCGCCGTCGGCGGCCCGGCTGCCGGAATATCTCGGACGCGCGTTTCAGGCGGCGCTGTCGGGCCGGATGGGCCCCGCGGTTCTTTCGCTGCCGCGCGATGTGCTGGGCGAATCGGCGGACGTACCCCTTGCCCAGCGCACCGACCCGCCCGCGCCGCACCCGCATCCCGGCGACATCGAACGCCTGGGCGAACTTCTGTCGCGCGCGAAGCGGCCCTTTCTGATTTTCGGCGGCTCGGGCTGGAACGCGGATGCGGCAGCCGCTCTAGCCGCCTTCGCCGAACGATTTGCCCTCCCGGCGGCGGCCTCGTTCCGGCGCATGGACCGCCTCGACAATACGCACTCATGCTACGTCGGCGATCTCAATTTCGCGCCCGATCCGCAACTGGTGGCGCGCGCGCGCGAGGCGGATTTGATCCTCGCGCTGGGCACGCGGCTCGGCGAAATCCCGACCCAGACTTATACCTTGATGAATTCGCCGCACCCGGAGCAGACGCTGATCCACGTCTATCCCGAGGCCAGCGAACTCGGCCGCGTGTTCGTTCCCGACCTCGGCATCGTCGCAACGCCCGCCACCTTTCTCGAAGCGACGGCGGCGATTCCGGCAATCGAATCGCCGCCGTGGCGGGAATGGACGGAACGCGTGCGCGCCGAACACCTCGAGACTCTGGCGCCCGCCCCCTGCCCCGGCGCCGTCGATATGAACGAGGTCATGCGGACCGTACGCGAGACCCTTCCGGCGGACGCAATCGTCACGGTGGACGCCGGAAATTTCTCGCAATGGCCGCAACGGTATTTCCCGTTCCGGCGCTATCCCTCGCTGCTCGGGCCGGCCTCGGGCGCGATGGGCTATAGCGTGCCGGCGGGAATTGCCGCCAAGGCGGTGTTCCCGCACCGCCCGGTGGTGACGTTCGCCGGCGACGGCGGCTTCCTGATGGCGGGATCGGAACTTGCGACCGCGATGCAGCACGGCCTTTCGCCGGTGATCCTGGTAATCAACAATTCCATGTTCGGCACCATCCGCGCCCACCAGGAACGCCAGTACCCGGAGCGGGTTTCGGGCACCGCCCTGCAAAACCCCGATTTTGCGGCCTACGCCGAAAGTTTCGGCGCCTTCGGCGCGCGCGTGAGCGCAACACACGAGTTCGCGCCCGCCTTCGCGGCGGCGCTGAACGCGGGCCGCGCTGCGGTACTCGACATTCACCTCGATCCGGAGGCGATATCGGCGCGCGCGACCTTAAGTGAGATTCGCGCCGCCGCGCTCGCCCGGAAGACCTGAGCGGCGCGCGCCGCACGCCCCCCCCCGGGCCGGCTCGGCACGCGGCGGGAGACAGGCGGCGGGAAAAAGGGTGGCAGGAAAATGGCCGGCCGGAGGCGGCGAGTTCAGCGCCGGCAGGGCCACGCCAAGGGCGGACCGAGCCTCCGGCGGACCGCGCCGAAGGCGGATCGCGCAGGTTTCATTGACCGCCCCGGCTCGGCACGCCTACAACGGAGCCCACGCGCCCGTAGCTCAGCCGGATAGAGCACCAGATTCCTAACAATCGATGCCATTATTGAGAGATAATTATTGTATTATTTACAATACGTTATAGCACTAATAATCGGGTGGAAATCATTTGTGAATGATTTGTGAATGTCATATGGTCGTAATACACCAATATTCTTGTGTCTACCATCAAAAGTCGATACACGACTTTTGTGCGCTCGTAGCTCAGGGGATAGAGCACCAGATTCCTAAAGGATTGGGTGCCATAGGGGAAACTCTATGAGTAGAACCGCTCAAAGTCGGGGAAACCTGTAAAATGGCAATCCCGAGCCAAGTCCCGTAAGGGAAAGGTGTAGAGACTTGACGGGTGGCATCTAACCCAACTTCGGTTGGTATGATGAAGGGAAAGTCCAGCACACAAACATCCCTTAATTATGGGATGGCAACGAAAGTTGTAGTTGTGATGAATCTGGGGGTCGCAGGTTCGAATCCTGCCGGGCGCGCCAAATATATACCCCGTAAAGACCCTACACTGTGTTCTCAAAGTGTGTTC
>PVBE012046858.1_pt1 | contig 107181 bp, 99 predicted proteins | sample 1631181 | NCBI WGS metagenome assembly PVBE01 (sample SAMN08397723, study PRJNA350692) | Marine metagenome, whole genome shotgun sequencing project. | isolation source: water | place: Pacific Ocean | collected 2012-04
ACCGCCATACTCCAATATTTTGCGGCTTCGGTCAATTCAACCTCAAGATGGCGGCCCTTCGGGAATACGCACAGGCTCGCCGGGCCCAGAAATGGCATTGCCAGTTCAAGCAGCCTGTTCAGTGGGGCAACAGCCCGTGCGGTGACCACATCCGCCGGATAGGGCTCTAGCGTTTCGATGCGGCAACACATCACATCCGCACGCAAATTGAGCGTATGAATGACCGCCCTAAGAAATGTACATTTGCGCTTGTTGCTCTCCAGCAAAGTCACGACAACGTCCGTCCTCGGCCGCATAAGCAGAGCCAAAACGATTCCCGGCAAGCCCGCACCAGATCCCATATCAAGCAAGGATTTCGCCGTCCCGGGGATTAGGTCAAGAATCTGCGCCGAATCCAGGATGTGACGCCGCCAAACATCCGACAGAGTCGCTGATCCCACTAAATTATACTGTTTGTTCCAACGCTTCAGCAAATCCACAAAGACCAAAAGGTCGTCCAATGTTTCACGTGAAACATTTGCGATCTCCGCAAATTGATCTGGCGTCAATGCATTTTGGGCCACGAGATGCTTAGATCTTTGTTGCGAATGGGGCCCATCATGGACTTAGGCCGTTTTGCGTCTGTTTGGTCGCTTGGCAATCCCCAGCAACAAGGTTAGCGCCGCTGGCGTCATTCCCTCTATCCGCGAGGCCTGGCCAAGCGTCGTTGGCCGCACAGTTTGAAGTTTCTCGCAGACCTCATTGGACAAGCCAGACAGTGAGCGATAGTCAAAATCGCGCGGTAATCTCAAAGACTCATCGCGCCGAAACGCCACAACATCCGCATCTTGCCGTTCAATATATCCGGAGTAATGAGCGTCAATTTCAACTTGCTCCAAGCAGTCGGCGCCAAATTCCTGCAATTCAGGCCACATTCGAAAGACGGTAGCAAGACCAATATCGGGGTAGGCCAGCAAATCAAATGCAGATCGGTGCCGGCCATCTTGGTTAACGTTTAAATTCCATTTTTTTGCTTCGGTGGGCGTCACGGTTCGGGAGGAAAACGCGGCGCGCGCCGCAGCTAACCCCTCTGACTTGTGGCGAAAATGGTCTTCCCTACAACTCGATATAAGCCCTAGCTTCATGCCTTTGGGCGTTAACCTTTGATCCGCGTTATCTGCCCTCAGGGAAAGTCGGTACTCGGCCCGCGAGGTAAACATACGATAGGGCTCCGTGACACCTTTGGTCACCAAATCATCAATTAACACTCCCATATAGGCCTCTGATCGGTCCAATACGAAAGCTGGCGCCTCTGACGACCCGGAATGCCCGGCGAGAAGCGCGGCGTTGACCCCGGCCAGGAGCCCTTGTGCAGCGGCCTCCTCATATCCCGTTGTTCCATTGATTTGACCAGCAAGAAAAAGGCCCGATAGCTTTTTGGTTTCCAGCGACGCGTAAAGCTCCCGCGGGTCCACACGGTCATACTCAATGGCATATCCGTAGCGCTTAACAACCACAGCCTCAAGCCCCATTATGGTTCTCAAGAACGCGTCTTGGGCGTCCTCGGGCAGTGACGTCGATATTCCGTTGGGGTAGATGGTGTCGTCGTCCAAACCCTCTGGCTCTAGGAATATTTGATGGCTATCGCGATCGGGAAACCGCATGACTTTGTCCTCAATGGACGGACAGTAGCGCGGGCCAACACCTTCAATCTGGCCGGTGTACATTGGCGCCAGATGAACATTAGCCCGAATGACCTCATGGCTTGCTCGGCTTGTCCCCGTAATATGGCAGTGAATCTGACGCTGTGAGATTTTCTGCGTTAGGTAAGAGAATGGGACGGGCGGTACGTCGCCCGGTTGTTTTTCTAGGCCAGACCAATCGATTGTCGCCGCATCCAACCGGGGCGGCGTTCCAGTCTTCAATCGGCCCATTTGAAAGTGTAAATCCTCAAGCATCCGCGCCAAGCCCAGGGAGGGCGCCTCGCCGATGCGGCCGGCTGGAATTCGTTTTCTGCCAATGTGGATTTCGCCCCGCAGGAAGGTCCCAGTCGTGAGTATGACCGCTGGTGCCCTGAACGCGCCGCCCGCTGATGTCACAATCCCGCAGATCGCATTTCCATCAATTATCAGTTCCGACGCTTCGCCTGCGAGGATGGTCAAGCTTGCAAATTCTGCAAGTGCTTCCTGCATGCCTCGGCGATAGAGCGCTCGGTCCGTTTGGGCCCGCGGACCCCGAACCGCGGGGCCCTTTCGGCGATTAAGTAAGCGAAACTGAATTCCTGCAGAATCCGCAACGCGCCCCATCACGCCATCGAGCGCGTCTATTTCCCGAACCAAATGCCCCTTTCCCAGACCGCCAATGGCGGGATTGCAGGACATCTCACCTATTTTAGAGGGGTCGTGGGTAAGAAGCAGCGTTTTGGCACCGAGGCGTGCGCCAGCTGCCGCAGCCTCACAGCCCGCATGCCCACCCCCGATGACGATAACATCATATTCTTGCCGACCGAACATCCGCACCTCTTTCGCACCCCTCAAACGACACGAGACCCCCGCCTTTCCGCCGGAGCCTTCCGCATAAGACCGCCCCTTACCTTCAATGCAATCTTAGGTCATCTAAATTTAAGCTTGCATGGCGATGGCCCAAACATGTCCCGCACCACGAGGGAAATGTTTCACGTGAAACACTATTTCCCAATGCAGAATTCCGAGAATACCGCATCAAGAATGGATTCGACATCTATCTTGCCCGTAATTCGCCCGAGCGCCCCTGCTCCCAATCGAACGTCCTCTGCCCAAAGCGCAATGTCGTTGGGGCGGCTCTCAAGGCATCGATGGAGCGCAGCCTGGCATTCGACCAAAGCGATGCGGTGGCGGGCCCGGGTCAGGTTTCCCTCCCAGCCTGATCCGACCAGCTGCGTCGCAATCTGCGTAAGCCGCTCTAGCAGCCCCCGCACACCGGCCCCGGTTTTTACCGATATGGGGATAACCGGTTCGGGAATATAGTCCCTAATCCGACCACCGCCCTCGCGGACCAAATCAATCTTATTCAAGACGCTCACATCGCCAGAATTGGGCTCGACACCCCACGGGATTTGCTGATCAGTGGCGGTTGCGTCGTACATAAAGACCCGAATATCAGCAGCGGCAGCAGCCTTCCGCGCCCTACGAATGCCCTCGGCCTCAACCGCCCCCCCAGCTTGTCGTAAGCCCGCCGTATCAGCAACGGTTACAGGAAGCCCCGCAAGATCAAGGTGTACCTCAATCACATCTCGTGTCGTACCCGAAACATCCGAGACTATGGCAGCGTCTCGGCGCGCCAGCGCATTAACCAAACTTGATTTTCCGACATTTGGCGCGCCAATTACAGCCACCCGAAGACCGTCGCGGACACGCTCGCCTTTGTGATCATCTAGGAGGTGCTGACCAATATCGCGCTCAATTGTCTCCAGAATCTCAATCACATCATCAGGTGTGTTTACGGGAACCTCTTCATCGGGAAAGTCTATGACCACCTCAAGTAGAGCCGCGGCGCGAACCAATCGAGCTCGCCATGTCTCATACAGCCGGCCAAGGGAGCCCTCCATTTGCCGGACAGCCTGGCGACGTTGAATTTCGGTCTCAGCGGCGATTAGGTCAGCAATACCCTCGGCTTCCGTAAGATCAAGCTTTCCGTTCTCGAAGGCCCGGCGCGTAAACTCCCCTGGCTCAGCAGGGCGCAGTCCCAGCTCCGTCAAGGCGGCCACCAAAGCGGCTACGACGGCATGGCCCCCATGGATATGACACTCCCCAACGTCTTCTCCGGTGACGCTGTGGGGGGCTTCGAATCTAACAACAAGGCCTCGGTCAATCAGCTCTCCGTCTGCGGGATTATGGAGCAGGCGTGCGGCTATTTGTCTTGGGGGTGAAATAGCTTTCCGCGTCAGTTTCTCTAAAGCCCCAACAACGCCAGATCCAGATAGTCGGACGACGGCGATCCCGGCGCGGCCCGCCCCCGATGAGAGGGCAAAAATTGTCTGTCCGTCCAACTTCATAAAGTTTGTGGCAACACGAGAGCGCTCTACTTATCTTTTTTTCTGCCCGGTTTTGTCGATGAGACTCCAGCCGCAGTCCAAAACGCCTGTTGAAATTGCTCCATTGCCATCCCGGTCATTGGTAACCAAGCCTTGGCAAGATTTTCCGGATTGACAAAGGGGGCGGCATTGTCCGCGCCCCGTTTCATGTGATCAAGCGTGATCTCATGATTTGGCGTTACATCCGGCAAGCCCATAAATCGCCGCGCTTCTTCCGGGGTACAGTCGACCTCAATCGTGCCTTTCATCATCATCCCCTCTCTAACTCAGTTTACAGACCCGCCCACGCGAGCAGCGATGCCCCGGCAGTGAGCTGAACTGAGTCGATTTCCTCTACAGTCCAAGATAGGGTACGCCCCGATTGGTCAGCCAGATCCGAAGAATTAAACCAGGTAATGTCTCATGTCGAACATTCACGCAATCCGCATCCACAAACCAGGGGGGCCGGAGGCGCTCGTTTGGGAAGCGGTGTCTCTGCCGGACCCCGGACCGAAAGAGATCCAGGTAAAACACACGGCTATCGGACTCAACTACATTGATGTCTACCACCGAATGGGCCTCTATCCCCTGGACCTTCCAAGCGGTGTTGGAATGGAGGGGGCGGGAACGGTCGAGGCGGTGGGCTCTGAAGTAACATCTTACTTAATAGGAGATCGGGTTGCGTATGGAACGGGCCCGATCGGCGCCTACGCGGAGCGATCCAACCTTCCAGAAGACCGGGTCGTTCCCGTGCCGGAAGAGATCTCTGATCAGCGCGCCGCCGCCATGATGCTACAGGGATTAACCGCACACTACCTACTCAACAGCACATACAAGGTTCGACCCGGAGATATAATCCTGATTCACGCCGCCGCCGGCGGTGTTGGTCTCATTGTTTGCCAGTGGGCGAAATCTTTGGGCGCTACTGTAATCGGTACGGTTGGCTCCCCAAAGAAGGCTGATCTCGTCTCTCAGTATGGCTGTGATCACCCCATCCTTTACGGAGAAGAAAACTTTGTGGAGCGCGTAAAGGACTTGACCAGTGGCTCCGGAGTGCATGTTGTCTACGACTCCGTTGGTAGAGATACGGTATATAAATCTCTACAGTGTCTCCGGCCCCGCGGTATGTTGGTCAGCTTTGGCAATGCTTCGGGCCCGCCAAATCCAATTAATATCGGCGAGCTTGGTACTATGGGCTCCCTCTTTGTGACACGGCCAAGTTTGTTTCACTATTTCGCACAGCATAACGATCTACAGTGCGGCGCTCAGGACCTTTTCAAGGCTGTGGAGTCCGGAATTGTCCGTATAGAAATTAACCAAGAATACGCCCTGAAAGATGCTGCTCGCGCACATCGAGATTTAGAAGCCAGGCGCACCACTGGCTCCTCAATCCTTATTCCCTAAGCCAACTTTTAATTTGGTTGTGTGTTCATGGAATCGAAGAACTCATCATTGTTCTTCGTTTGACGCATCTTATCGATCAGAAACTCCATAGCATCGCTGGTTCCCATAGGATTCAGAATCCGGCGGAGTACAAACATCTTTTGTAGGATCTCTTTATTAACTAAGAGTTCTTCCTTGCGGGTGCCAGATTTCATAATATCTATTGCTGGCCACACTCGTTTATCAGCAAGCTTCCGATCAAGCACGATCTCGGAGTTCCCCGTGCCCTTAAACTCTTCAAAAATGACTTCATCCATGCGGCTGCCCGTATCAATTAGAGCTGTCGAAATAATTGTAAGAGATCCACCCTCCTCTATATTCCGAGCCGCCCCGAAAAACCGCTTAGGGCGCTGAAGAGCATTTGCATCAACTCCGCCAGTGAGAACCTTGCCAGATGATGGAACAACAGTGTTATAGGCTCGGCCTAATCGAGTAATTGAGTCCAAAAGTATTACAACATCCCGCCTATGTTCTGTTAATCGCTTTGCCTTCTCAATTACCATTTCTGCAACTTGCACATGCCGCACAGCAGGCTCATCAAAAGTAGAACTAATTACCTCGCCCTTTACTGAGCGCTGCATATCAGTTACCTCTTCTGGGCGCTCATCAATTAAGAGTACGATCAAATAGCACTCTGGATGATTGCCTGTAATGGAGTGTGCAATGTTTTGTAAAAGCATTGTTTTCCCGGTGCGGGGTGGTGCAACAATAAGCCCTCGCTGTCCTTTGCCAAGTGGCGCGACTAAATCAATCACGCGCGCACTTCGGTTTTGCACTGTGGGGTCATCAAGCTCCATATCAAGCTTTTCTTCAGGATAAAGAGGTGTCAGATTATCAAAGTGAACTTTATGGCGTGTTTTTTCGTGATCTTCAAAATTGATTGTAACAATCTTAAGAAGAGCAAAATAGCGCTCGCCATCTTTTGGGCTTCGAATCTGACCTTCAACTGTGTCACCAGTTCTTAAAGAAAACCGCCGTATCTGGCTTGGGCTAACATAGATATCATCCGGGCCAGGAAGATAATTGGCCTCGGGCGAACGCAAAAATCCAAATCCGTCTTGCAGAACTTCCAATACCCCCCCAGCCGTAATATCCACTTCGCGCTCAGCAAGCTGTTTCAAAATCGCAAACATCATATCCTGCTTGCGCATTGCGCTTGCATTTTCAACCTCCAGCGTTTCAGCAAACGCTAGAAGCTCTGTTGGCGATTTTGCTTTAAGCTCCTGCAACTTAAGATCGTGCAGTGTCATGATTATATCAATTTCTTGTTTTAGACAGGGCTATGGGATGTTTCGATCCGCTAAAAAGCCACCTACGAATAGAAGTGTCTAACTGATCTGGCCACTCTTCTGAGAGACCTGTTTTAAGCTAAATCAAAGACTTAAGCGGAGGGTAAGGGGGCGGACTAGGCATTCCTTTGAGAAGCAACGAAGGCAAATACCCAAGTTAGATAAGTTACATAAGTTAGATAAGTTAGATAAGTTAGATAAGTTAGATAAGTTAGATAAGTTACATAAGCTCTCTATAGCTTATCCTAAAACTTTTATAGCCTGAATCATAATTAAATTAAACCTTATTGCTAAGAATTGTATATTTAGTCTGGCGCGGAAGCTGAATAGTAAGCGTTTGGTGATTGAGATATTAAGCAGCAAGGAGCGCTTATTCTTATCTATCAATCTAAATAGACTCTAATAGTGGATAGTAGTAGGGCCTGTGAAAAACTGAAACACAATGTTTTACACAGCATATTCACAGGAAAAAACAGATAACCACAAGAGACCATGGTCAATCTAGAACACTTAAAATTTTATGGGCTGCAAGTAACCCATTGTTTTTCTTATAAAAATAGATGTATAGGGGAAGAATGGGTTGGCGAAGCGGTTTTGGCTGGATTACAAATTTAAAAGTTCACAGGCTGTTAAAACAAAGCTCTTTCATATTAAACGTTGCTTATAACATTGCAATATAATTTCAGAAATCCAGGTGTTGTTTGGCCAGATGATTTAAATCCCATAAAATCATTAACTTATCCCCAAAAAGACCCCCCCAAGAGTGGTTATTAAAGGCTGGTAACGACATATGGAACAGCAGAGCCGAAGAATGGTACAGATCTTATCTTATGTTTCCTTGACAGTGCCGTGATTGCAAATACAAATTTAATGTATCCAGATTTTCCGTTTCGGCAAGTGGCTTCCTTCAGATTGGTATACATTTCAATAAAACCAGCAACGCTCACTTCAATCGCTTAAGTTAATAGTCAGCACGCCCCAAAACGAAACCCGGTTGGACCTGGCTGACGAATATGCCGCCTTTACATCACGTCATCACCAGCTTTCGGGTGTGGCTCTCATCTTTTGTTGGCAACATGGTGATAAAACAGATGATATGTTTTTTTGGTAGGATGAATGTCTCAGGTTAAACGGCCAGGAGTCTATTTTCATCTTCATTTAGTCTCAGACGCCACTGGAGAAACGCTTAATTCTATCTCCAAAGCAATATGTGCACAGTTCGAGAATGCAAAGGCGATTGAGCATGTCTATGCGCTTGTACGGTCTCCGAGACAATTAGATCAAGCGCTGAGGGAGATCGAAGGTACGCCCGGCATCGTTCTTTATACCATGATGAGCGATGACTTGCGCAAAGCATTGGAAGACCATTGCCAGAAATTGAGTATGCCGTGTGTTTCTGTGCTCGATCCGGTTCTTTCAATATTAGCGAACTATTTGGGGACAGAGGGCACCCATAAAGCAGGCGGTCAACATGAGCTAGATGCTCAATATTTTAACCGTATTGATGCCTTGAATTTCACAATGGCCCATGACGACGGTCAAAACGCCGAAGATCTACAGAAGGCTGATCTAGTACTTGTGGGCGTCAGCCGAACCTCGAAAACACCTACTTGTATTTACTTGGCAAACCGAGGAATCAGGGCGGCGAACGTACCAGTTGTGAAGGATGCCCCCCTAAACGTATCCTTTGAGTCACTGAAGCGCCCGTTAGTTGTGGGCTTAACGGTATCCAGCGAGCGTCTTATTCAAATACGGCGCCACCGTTTGATTGCCATGCAAGCAAGCACGGACACTAGCTATGTGGAAGAAGAGGAGGTTCGCAAGGAAATAATATTTGCCCGCCGATTGTTTGAAAAACATGGTTGGCCGGTCATAGATGTTTCACGAAGATCAATTGAAGAGACCGCCGCAGCCATTTTGAATTTTGTCTCACGCCGCAGCCAGGCGGAATCGGGCGGCAAAATCATCAATCGCGAAAGGATGTAGGATAGGGCTTGAGCACCAATGTTGACATACTTGTAGTGCTTGCTTCAGCCAGCAAAGCCAGGGCTAAACTTCTCACTTCAGCCGGCGTTAAAATAGTCGTTAGGCCCGCCCGAGTGGATGAAGATAGCGCCCGCAAATCTCTCACAAAAGAGGGCGCGGGCAGCCGCGAGATTGCCGAAAGCTTGGCGGAACTAAAAGCCTTAGGGGGGGCGTCGCAAGAAGAGGAGCTGCTTATCGCAGCCGATCAAGTATTGGTATTTAACGATAAAGCGCTCGGAAAGGCACAAAACATAGAAGAAGCGACAGACCGGCTACGGGCATTTATGGGGCGGAAGCACGAACTTATTACGGCAGCCTGCGTCGCAAAAAATGGATCCGTAATTTGGCGTCATGTCGACACGGCTAGGCTTTGGATGCGGCCGCTCTCAGACACATTTTTAGAATGTTATGTGGACCGAAACAGACAAGCTGTCCTACAAACGACGGGGGGTTACGAACTGGAAGGAGGGGGGGCCCAATTATTTAGCCGTATCGAGGGCGATTATTTCTCCATTCTGGGACTACCTTTGATACCGATACTGGGCGTGCTTCGAGAACACGGTGCTCTAAGGAAATGACTATATCAGGGAAAACGCAGGTTGCGGCAGTGCTTGGCTTCCCAGTCAAACAATCGTACTCGCCGCGCCTTCATGGTCGCTGGCTAGAGGCTCTCAATATCGACGGGATTTTGGTTCCGTTTGAGGTCTCACCTGAGGATTTATCCTTGGTTTTGCCAACATTCCCGAGGTTGGGACTCGTTGGGGCCTGTGTCACCATCCCCCACAAGGAAGCAACACTTACACTTATGCATAACGTTGACGATGCAGCTCGTGCTATTGGCGCCGTCAATGTCATTAGCATTAACGACAATGGTGAACTCATCGGTAGAAACACCGATGGATACGGCTTTATTGAGAGCCTTCGGCAATCGCTTCCTGACTGGAAAGCAGATCACGGACCGGCTCTGGTTTTGGGGGCTGGGGGTGCGGCGCGAGCTGTTGTCTACGGCTTGGCCAGCGCTGGCGTGCCCGAAATTCGAGTAATCAATCGCACACGAAAGAGAGCAGAGAGATTGGCGAAGGAGCTGTCAACCTCAATAGGTTGCAGAATGTCAATATGCGATTGGGATGAGATGGAGAATCATTTGAGTGATGTGGCAGTGTTGGTCAACACAACGAGTCTTGGCATGGTAGGAATGCCACCGCTAAGGCTTAGCCTTAATCACCTGCCTGTAACGGCTGTGGTTGTCGATATCGTGTATGTGCCTTTGATGACGCCCCTTTTGGAGGGCGCGAGACAACGTGGCAATCACATTGTCGATGGCCTCGGTATGCTGATCCATCAGGCTCGGCCAGCCTTCAGGGAGTGGTTCGGTGTCGACCCAGAGGTCACCGAGACGCTACGCTCCTTACTCATTGCAGACCTGAGGGTGTGACGTGATTAAGATCGGCCTGACCGGCTCCGTAGGAATGGGGAAGTCGGAAACGGCAAAGATGTTTGCCGCAGAAGGTGTGCCCGTGTTCGACGCTGATGCAGAAGTTCATCGGCTCTATCAAAAAGGCGGCGCGGCGGCGGCGCTTTTGGCGCGGGGTTTTCCTAGCGTCGTTATAGACGGCAGGGTTGATCGTGGTCTCTTGGCTGAGAAAGTGCTTAATGACTCTCTGCAGCTCGCCAAGCTTGAGCGAATCGTCCATCCGTTTGTTGAATCGGCTTGTTTCTCGGTTGTTCAGGAAGCGGAAGCTAAGGGCGCCACGATGATTGTCTTGGACATCCCGCTTTTATTTGAAAAATCGCGCACGTTGGAAGTCGATGTCATTGTCGTCGTTACCGCACCGCCGGAGGTGCAGCGTGAGCGGGTTTTGGAGCGGCCGGGCATGACCGAAGCAAAATTTGAGTCGATACTGAAGCGTCAGACGCCCGATAATGAAAAAAGGCATGGCGCAGATTTTGTTGTTCTGACTGATAAAGGACTAGATTTCGCACGAGAACAGGTTCGGAAAATAATTGAGCTGGTGCGGGCGGGCCGCACATCTTCTGATACCGTTAGCGGATAAGAGATTCGGCTGGCGGAATTCGAGGTGACCCGGGGAGCAAAGATGCGGGAAATTGTTTTGGATACCGAGACCACGGGCTTGGACGCTAAAGGCGGGGACCGAGTTGTGGAAATTGGATGTCTTGAGCTGGTTAACCACGTGCCAAGTTCAAAAAATTATCATACCTACATAAATCCTGAGCAACCCATGCCTGCGGAGGCGCAGCAGGTGCACGGTCTCTCGGATGAATTTTTAGCCGATAAGCCGGTTTTTGCATCAGTGGTCGATGGGTTTTTCACTTTTATCGGCAACGCTCCGTTGATTATTCACAACGCCCAATTTGACTTGGCGTTCTTGAATGCTGAATGCCGACGGGTAAAAAAGCCTGCAATACCTGATGAACGAGCAATCGACACACTTTTGATTGCGAGGCGGAAGTTTCCGGGGTCGCCAAACTCGCTCGACGCCCTGTGTCGTCGGTTTGAGGTTGACACAAGCGCCCGTGAGAAGCACGGCGCGCTCACCGACGCCGAACTGCTGGCACAAATCTATCTGGAGCTCATTGGTGGTCGGCAGCCAGGATTAAACCTGAAGCAATCGTCTTCTGCCACAGCTTCGTCTGCCGAAAGTTGGGCACCCAGTCTACGCACCCGCCCTCTCACACGTTTGCTAACCGATGACGAGCTTGCCGCCCACAAAAAGTTTGTTGACGAAAAGCTTGGCAAAAAACCACTTTGGTCGCGAAGCTAACGCCTGATATGAACCGGTGCGCCGCCTACCCGGGCGGCTGCTCGGTGCTCGGCGGACCCTGCTCAGCTTGTTTTGCGGCAAGTCGCCTTTGGTAAAGCGCAACAAAGTCAATTGGATCGATCATCAAAGGCGGGAATCCGCCATCTCGCGTTGCGTCAGCAACGACACGTCGGGCAAACGGAAACAGCAATCGGGGACACTCAATAAGAACCACGGGCTGAAGTTGATCGGCGGGGATATTGGAGAGCTGAAACAGGCCCCCGTAAGTAAGCTCCACAATAAAGGCCACATCTTCATCACGCTTTGCCGTTGCCGCGATCTTAAGTTCAACGTTAAACTCGGTATTACTGCGTGGTGCCGCATGAACATTCACAGAAATGTCAATCTTTGGTGAGGCCCGGCTATTGGAAAGAGAGGCCGGCGCGTTTGGATTCTCAAAAGATAGATCCTTCGCGTATTGGACCAACAGACGAAGCTGCGGAATGTTCTCAGTGTCCGCCGTCGGCTGTGCGCGGCCGTTTCCTTGGGGGGGGGCGGCGGATTGATTGTCTGCTGCCATGAAACCGTTCCTCAACGGGAGTTAATGCTCCACTGCGCCACATTTTTGGCTAACATGTCCCGCACCACGAAACAAGCGGGCCGGGCGCTGGAACTTCAGGCCTTGCTGCAGCGCCGGCGATGAAACTCGGCTAAAAAGGCGGCAAATCTGACCTCACGCGGCGTGAATAGTCGCAGGTCGGGCATCTTTTGCGAGGGTGCGGTTGTTTGACTCACAAAGGCCGCCTAGATAATAGGTTTAAAACTTAATATGGTGCGGTGGCAAAGTAGACCCGAGCATGGAGTTGGGGTTAAGGTGGAAGTGATACGTTTCACGTACAACGAGACTTTCGAACACTACGGTGCGCCATATTGCGTAGGTGGTTGTTAAAGGGGTTCTCTTGGGATGAGCGGATTTCCGTTTTTTGATATTTTCTTGTTGGCGATGATTGCGGCCTTCATCGTGGTTCGACTGCGCAGCGTCTTAGGCCGGCGCACCGGCAACGAACGGCCCCCTCAAAACCGGTTTGCTCAACGCGATGTGAAAAAACGCGCCAATGGCGCTGAGCACGATGGAAACGTTGTGCCGCTGCCGGGCAGAGGACCCGCAGCCCCGAGCGCTGAAGAAGCCGTTCACAAGGAGGCTATTGAGAAAATTGCACCCGCGGGTTCGCCGGTCGCCGATGGGCTTATGGAGGTTCAGACTGCCGATCGCTTTTTCGATCCGGAGCAATTTTTACAAGGTGCCAAAAGCGCATATGAGATGATCGTTGATGCATTTTGCGCGGGCGACAGAAAGTCTCTTCGTCCTTTGTTGGCCGATGAGGTCTACGAGAGTTTCGATTCCGCAATCGGCAGTCGGGAACGCGAATTGCTTACAGTGGAATCCGATTTTGTCGGAATCGAGAAAGCTGAAATTGTTGCGGCCGCTCTAAAAGAAAAAATCGCCGAGATTACGGTAAGGTTCATTAGTGAAGTAATTTCGGTCACAAAGAATGCCGACGGCGCCGTCGTCGAGGGCGATCCAAATGCGGTAAGACGGGTAACGGATATTTGGACATTTGCGCGCGATACGCACAGCGGCAATCTAAACTGGGAATTAGTCGGAACAGCGGCCGGAAGCTAGCTCGCTAAAAAGACCTGTCGTTTGATGCTCGTGTCCTTGGGCGTCAAATTCAAGAAGAATGCTATGATAAATCGCCCTGCTATCAGCGGTGCTATTTGTGCTGCGGCTGTTGCAGCAATTTTCGGACTTGCGCTAATGGGCGCGTGGTTGAACCGATCGGGCGCACTGGATGTGCCGAACGTGCGAGTCCAAAAGATGTCATTCTCGGGTCTGCCGGGGTGGCAAGACGACGCCCAAGCCCAAGCCCTGCCTACCTTTGTCCGCTCGTGTGAACGCATAAGACAGCGTGAACCGAAGGCAAGTCTCGGGTCCAATGTTCGGTCGACAGAACTAAACGATCTCTTTGGCGTGACGGATGATTGGCGTGAGGTGTGTAATGCCGCGTCGCGAGTAGACAGTAAAGACAATGTGGCGGCGCGGCATTTCTTTGAATCGTGGTTTACACCTGTACAAATCTTTGAGTCGGCACGAAGGCAAGGTTTTTTGACTGGATATTACGAGCCGCAGCTTGAGGGCAGCTGGCGACGAAGTCCCGCTTTCGACGTGCCTCTTTTACGTCTGCCAACCGATCTTGTTCAGGTCGACCTTGGCAATTTTAGAGATGGGTTGAAGGGGGAGCGCGTGGCTGGCCGCGTCGTTGGCAGCAACTTGCAGCCTTATGATACTCGAGCTCAAATTACAGCAGGCGCACTGGACGCTGAAGATCGCACCCTTGTTTGGGTTAACGATACCGTCGATGCGTTTTTTCTGCATATTCAGGGCAGTGGACGTGTCGTCATGCAGGACGGCACTGTCATACGCGTCGCATATGCTGGTCAAAACGGGCGTGCTTACTCAGCGATCGGAAGAATTTTGGTGGAACGCGGCGAACTCACTCTTGAGGAGACCTCAATGCAATCCATTCGGCTTTGGCTCAACGACCATCCGCTTGAGGCGGGCGAGTTGATGGATGTGAACGAGTCCTATATTTTTTTCAAGGAGGCCCCGGTCGGAAACCCGTTGCTGGGTCCGGTGGGCGCGCAAAACGTGCCGCTCACACCGCGGCGTAGCTTGGCCGTGGATCGCCGGTATTATGCATTGGGGTTGCCGGTTTGGATTGACATCGACACAACGGCACTCAAGTTTGATGGCGAGGAAACGTCGCTCAGGATACTCACGATTGCGCAGGACACGGGTGGTGCCATCAGAGGACCGCAGCGGGGCGACTACTTTTTAGGATTTGGCGACGAGGCCGGAGAAATTGCCGGCCGGATGCGCGCCGAGGGGCGGTTTTTTGCCTTGATTCTGAGCGCCCTCGCAGAGGCCCACCTCTAAACCCCCGCCAAGCAAAAGATCTTCGGACCAAAGCTCACTAGGAAACAAATTGCCTGATCTCCATGGGTATCGCGCGGCGCGGGCGCGGCATACATTGATTCGCTTTCTAGAGGACATGTCGAAGTCGCGGGGGCTGCTATGTATTGGTGATTACCGTCAAAAGCAGCAACTCGTTAGACGGGATGCATGTGTCGGGCGGTGCGTTACGGCGTTTCGCACCTGAATGGTTGCACCATCCCCCGCTTAACAAACATGTTATATCGTTGGATCTGCAGAACGGCCCCATGGCGGAGAGGTGCACTTTACGTGATGCTGTGCGCTAAGAGTAAATCGTCCGCCCACGGACAACCTGGCGTTAAAACAAATGTCAGAGAATAAACTTGCTCAAGTCTGCATTCTTGGCGAGATCACCGACATTGTCGTCGACGTATTTAGCATCGATGACTAATGATTCGCCGGGACGGTCCGGCGCGCTAAAGCTGATATCATCCAAGACGCGTTCCAAGACCGTTTGCAGGCGGCGCGCCCCGATGTTCTCGACGGTCGAATTTACCTCTGCTGCTATATCCGCAAGCGCGTCTATCCCGTCTTCAGTAAAATCGAGCGTGAATTTTTCGGTCGCCATGAGAGCTTTATACTGTTTAATAAGACTAGCTTCAGGCTCGGTTAAAATCAGTTTGAAGTCCTCTCTTGTCAGAGCGCTCAACTCTACGCGAATGGGGAGCCGGCCCTGCAGTTCAGGCAGTAGGTCGGCAGGCTTTGCAAGATGGAAGGCGCCAGATGCAATGAAAAGAATATGGTCCGTCTTTACGACGCCGTATTTTGTGCTGACTGATGTCCCCTCCAGGAGGGGCAAGAGGTCGCGCTGCACGCCCTCCCGGCTGACATCGCCACCCACGCGCTCCGACCGCGCCGAGACTTTGTCGATTTCATCGATAAACACGATGCCCTCGTTTTCAGCCAACTCAAGCGCTTCGTGAATCAACTGATCCTCGTCAAGCAATTTGTCTGATTCGTCGCCAATCAGGATGTCGTAAGTTTCTTTGACTTTCAGGCGCCGTTGTTTGGTGCGCCCGCCCATAGCCTTGCCCAACATGTCGTTCAGATTGATCATACCCATTTGCGCGCCCGGCATGCCGGGAATTTCAAAGCTCGGTAGCGCGTTGCTATGATCGGAGATTTCAATTTCTACTTCTTTGTCATCCAGTTCGCCGGTGCGAAGTTTTTGTCGAAAGGTATCACGCGTCGTGTCGCCGGCGTCACGCCCGACAAGAGCATCGACGACACGTTCCTCGGCATTCAAGTGGGCCTGCGCCGAAACTTCTGAATGCTTGCGGTCCCGCAAAATGGTAATGGCGACCTCAACAAGATCACGAACGATCTGCTCGACATCGCGTCCGACATAGCCGATCTCGGTAAATTTCGTGGCCTCGACCTTTATGAAGGGAGCATTGGCAAGGCGTGCTAAACGCCTAGATATCTCGGTCTTTCCAACACCCGTAGGCCCAATCATTAGAATATTCTTGGGCAAGACCTCTTCCCGCAGGTCGTCTTCCAATTGTTGCCGCCGCCAACGATTGCGCAGCGCGATCGCGACCGCGCGCTTGGCATCGTGTTGACCGATAATGTAGCGGTCAAGTTCGGAAACAATTTCTCTGGGAGAGAAGCTGGACATAAAGACCCGACCTTCAGCTTTCAATTTTTTCAACGATGACGTTGCTGTTTGTGTAAACGCAAATATCTGCGGCAATGGCCATGGACTTCAGGGCGATCTCTTCTGCACCTATATCTAACTCGTAAAGGGCTCGCGCAGCCGCCAAAGCATAATTTCCTCCCGATCCGATCCCCATCATTCCGTCTTCGGGGTCGAGCACATCTCCCGTTCCCGTAAGAACCAGGCTCGCATCTTTATCTGCTACAATCATCATGGCCTCTAAACGGCGCAAGTACCGGTCTGTTCGCCAATCTTTGGCAAGCTCGACACACGCTCGGGTTAGTTGATTGGGGTACTGCTCCAGCTTGGCCTCGAGACGCTCGAATAAAGTAAGGGCATCCGCTGTCGCTCCGGCAAATCCGGCTATGACGTTACCCTTTCCAATAGGGCGAACCTTTTGGGCCCTCGCTTTAATAATGGTGTCGCCAAGACTTACCTGCCCGTCTGCGGCGATAACCACCTGATTTTTCTTTCGGACGGTGAGCACGGTTGTGCCATGCCATGGCGCACGAGGATCGTTAACGTTTGGGGGTGACTCCATTCTTTAACCTTAGCAATTTAGAAGTGGGCTGGCGTGAGCAAAAAGGCCATGGGATCTCACTCAACTGGCGGGAGACTATCTAGACTTCATTTGGCGTTTCGAGGGCGCAAGGTCAAGCCCCGGGCGGCGGCGCGCCACTGGAGCGGATTTCCTTAGCATTTTTGGCCGAGAAACAGGAAGCAATATCAACGTTTTTGCGCTATATATGCGCCCGCCTGGGGACAAGCGCCCCCTTATCGGAGTTCAGCCCATGAGAGTGGCGACAGTCGAACGCAAGACCAAAGAAACGGACATTTTTGTTTCCGTCGATCTGGACGGGAGCGGGGAATACGATATCGACACAGGGGTCAGTTTTTTGGACCATATGCTGGAGAGTTTTTCTAAGCACGCCACGATCAATCTTAAAGTGCGGGCAGCGGGCGATCTCCATATCGATATGCATCACACGACCGAAGATACGGGCATCGTCATCGGTCAGGCGGTGGCCCAGGCTCTGGGCGATATGGCGGGCATTCGTCGCTTCGGCTCCGCGACTATCCCCATGGACGACACATGTACCCGGGTCGCCATCGATGTTTCGGGCCGGCCCCACATGGTTTGGAAAGTGTTGATTTCACACGCCAAGCTAGGAGAAATGGACACGGAGTTGTTTAAGGAATGGTTCAAAGCGTTTGCACAGCATGCCGGTGTCACACTTCATGTTGAAACGCTCTATGGTGAAAACGATCACCATATTGTGGAATCGAGCTTTAAGGCGCTGGCTCGGAGCCTTCGCCATGCCATCGAAATCGATGAACGCCAAGACCAGGGAATTCCATCGACCAAAGGTATACTGAGAAACTAGGAACGCGAGCAACCTCCGAAAACTGCGGCAGCATAAGTTCGAGCACCAAAGCCGCGGGATCGTTGGTCTCCGCGCGCAAGACATGATCGTCGCTATTATTGATTATGGATCCGGCAATTTGCGCTCGGCGGCAAAGAGCTTTGAGCGCGCCGCCTTGGAAGCGGAGATTTCTGCCGAGATCAAAGTTACGGCCGATGCGAAGGTGGTTGAAAGTGCGGATCGGGTTGTGCTGCCGGGCGTTGGTGCCTTTGCTGATTGTCTGCGCGGTCTCAAGGCCATACCGGGCGTGTGCGACAGCCTTGAACGGGTCGTGTGCGAAAATTCGCGCCCTTTCCTTGGTATTTGCGTCGGTATGCAGCTCATGGCCGAGCGGGGGTTTGAGCATGGAGAGCATGTTGGCTTTGGTTGGGTCGCTGGCGACGTCGTCCCTCTTGAGGTCGGCGATGCGCCGCTCAAGATTCCCCATATGGGCTGGAACGAGCTGTCGATTAAAAGGGGCCACCCGCTCGTGGAGGGCTTGGCCGTTGGAGATCAAGAGCCTCATGCCTATTTTGTTCATTCATACTTTCTTAAAGTCCGCGATGATGCTGATATTTTGGCGACAACCTGTTACGGCTCCGAAGTAATAGCTGCGGTGGTGAAACAAAATATGGCGGGGACCCAGTTCCACCCGGAAAAGAGTCAGCGGACGGGGCTGCGCTTTATTACAAATTTTTTAAGATGGTCTCCATGAACCTATACCCAGCCATCGATCTGAAAGACGGTGACTGTGTGCGCCTGATCAAAGGCGACATGGGGCAGGCGACCGTATTCAATGTGCGCCCCGCAGACCAGGCTGCGGAATTTGAGGCCGAGGGCTTCAGCTGGATTCATGTCGTCGATCTCAACGGCGCCTTTAAGGGCAACCCCGTCAATGAGGGGGCCGCGAGCGATATTTTGGAAGCTGTTTCGCTGCCAGTCCAATTGGGAGGCGGGATTCGAAATATGGAGATCGCGTCGCTTTGGATCGAAAGGGGGGTCACGCGCATCGTCTTGGGCACGGCTGCGGTTCGCGATCCGGACTTTGTGAGAGAGGTGGCAAAGGCCTACCCTGGGCAGGTGGCGGTTGGCCTTGATGCGCGAGATGGGTGCGTTGCGGTCGAAGGTTGGGCTGAGAATACGGAGTTTGCTGCTTTGGACATTGCCCGCCGATTTGAAGATGCAGGTGTCGCAGCCATCATATTTACCGATATTGGCCGCGACGGCGTGCTGACGGGTGTCAATGTGGCGGCGACCGTGGCTCTGGCGGACGCCGTAACAATTCCGGTCATCGCCAGCGGTGGCGTATCGTCCATGGATGACATTCGGGCACTACTTGCTGCGAACTGTGCAGGCCTCGAGGGCGCGATTATCGGCCGGGCTTTGTATGACGGTCGGATTGATGTGGCTGCGGCCTTGGCTCTAACGACAGGCGAAAGTAGTGCTTAAAGTTCGCGTTATACCGTGCCTTGACGTCAAAGACGGTCGTGTCGTCAAAGGGGTTAATTTCGTTAACCTTAGGGATGCGGGCGATCCGGTGGAACAGGCTAAGATTTATGATGAGGTTGGTGCCGACGAGCTTTGCTTTCTCGATATTACCGCCAGCCATGAAAACCGCGACACAATATTTGACGTTGTGGCGCAAACCGCAGAGCAGTGTTTCATGCCGCTTACCGTTGGCGGCGGCGTGCGTACGCTCGAAGATATTCGCAAACTTCTAGTGGCGGGTGCCGATAAGGTCTCGATCAACACGGCGGCCGTTAAGAATCCGGACTTTGTTCGTGAAGCAGCGCGCAAATTCGGCAGTCAGTGTATTGTGGTTGCAATTGACACCAAGGGTGTGAGGCCGGCCCAGTGGGAGATCTTTACACATGGCGGGCGCGAGCCAACGGGAATTGACGCCGTTGATTTCGCAAAGAAAGTGACGTCACGGGGCGCGGGCGAAATATTGTTAACATCGATGGACCGCGATGGTACGAAAAATGGCTTCGAATTGGGCGTGACGCGGGCTATTGCCGACGGCGTATCAATACCGGTTATCGCAAGCGGCGGCGTGGGAACCCTTGAACATCTGGTGGAGGGGATCCAAGAGGGACATGCCAGTGCCGTACTTGCGGCATCAATCTTTCATTTCGGCGAGTTTTCAATCCAAGAAGCCAAGCAATACATGCACAAGGCGGGCGTCGCTGTTCGACTTGAGTGCTAATCGAATTCGACACCGATTAAGACGGTGATTGGGATGCTGGGGACATGAAAAAAGCGGCAATTCAAGAGTTTTTCGCCCGCCTCAACAAACAAATGCCCGACCCCCGCAGCGAGCTGCACCACAAGAATCCGTACACGTTGCTTGTGGCTGTGGTGTTGTCAGCGCAGGCGACCGACAAGGGCGTTAATAAGGCGACGGAGCCCCTCTTCAAGCGTATCGACAGCCCCAAGAAAATGGTCAGATTTGGCGAGGTTAAATTGTGCAATGCAATCAAAAGCATTGGCCTGTATCGCAACAAGTCCAAGAATATTATCGCGCTTTCAAAGAAACTCATCGAGGATTTTGACGGCAAAATTCCGACAACGCGCGACGAGTTGGAAATGCTGCCGGGGGTCGGACGCAAGACGGCAAATGTCGTTCTCAATGTCGTGTTTGAAAAGCCAACCATTGCGGTCGACACGCATGTTTTTCGAGTTGCCAATCGAACGGGTTTGGCGCCCGGGAAAATGCCGCTGGAAGTGGAAGAGGGCCTGGAAAAGGCCGTGCCTGACGACTTCAAATTGCACGCACATCACTGGTTGATTCTACATGGCCGCTACGTTTGCAAGGCGCGCACTCCAGAGTGTTACAGTTGCATCGTCATTGATCTATGTCCGTATAAGGACAAAACTGAAATTAAAAGGGCCTGACCGCTACTGCGTGGCGGGCGCCGCCGCAAGACAGCCGACGACATCAGAGGGCCCGCCCCCCTTGCCGTTGGCTTCTATATACGTGACGTGATACACACCCAATTCGTCCGTATAAAGATAAATCATAAGAACACACACCGTGCGAGCATATTGCCAAATCTGCGCGCCCTCTTCTTCGCGCAATAGGGATGGATGCCCAAGGAGCAATTCAACTTCGCTCGCGTCTTTGCCCATGATGGCTTCGGGTGTGAGGCCGGAACTCTGCGGCATTGGTTCAACGGAAGCGACTTGCGGTTCAGCCGGAGCGTTGAAGCTCCCAGGCCCAACGATCTCCAAGCATGCTGCTATCAGCATCATGCCCAAGAAAATACCGCCGAGTACAAGAAGCTTCAAAAGGGAATCCGCCCTATCTTCAACCAGCACGTTGCTTGATATCCTTATACACATGAACCATAAAGACGACGCCGAACAAAGCCCCGATCAAATTGGCAATGGGAATACTGAGGGAGGCTACGATAATAAGGCCAGCTAGAAAACAGTTCTGCGTTCCTGGCGGTGCATGCACGCCGTGTCAGCGGCGCTATGGTGCGTGAGTGCGACCAGCTCAAAATATTCTCGACCAATCAAATAACCGTTAATTGCATAGAACAACAAAATATTAATGCCCGGGAGTAGGAAATAGACGGGCAGGAACAAAGGAGGTTCAGCCCAAGCACCACTAGAAAGAAGCGCGCGCCTGTGAGGAGACCGGCAGAAAAGCTGATGGGCCTTAGCTCAGGGTCATCGCGGTAGTATCGGGTTTCGACCGCGTCGGCAATCTCCTCAAGGAACAGGCCAACAAATAGGGCGACGACGGGAAACAGCAAAAAGACGAAAGCAATGAAAAGATCCAAGCCGGCAAGAAATGAGCCTGCCGTATTGGCTCACGTCCAGGGCATGTCGGGGATAAACGAAAAACCCCACCGCGCAAGTGCAAACATTACGGTAAAGAGCCCCAATGTGAGGCCGATGGTGCGGGCCAAGACCCATGCAAAGGCGCGACTCTTCAACTACCGCAGTGTTTTAGCAATAGCACTGGTCATCCGTTGCCGTCCGTTGTATGCGTCCTATCGTCCTTTTTGCCGCGAGCCGGGGCGGTTGCACAGGGGAGCCTGCCGCGACTCCTAGCCCCACCAATTCAACGCCTGGGTGACAAAGAAGCAAGTCTATGGCGAATAATATTTTTGACGTCCTGGCGATCGGTAACGCCATTGTGGATGTGCTGACGCGTGTCGACGATGATTTCCTCATTGAGCAAAAAATCAAAAAAGGCGCAATGACCCTGATCGATGCAAGGGGCGCCACGCATCTTTACGGCCAGATGCCGCCGGGCGTTGAAATCTCCGGCGGCTCGGCCGCGAACACGGCGGCAGGCGTCGCGTCATTTGGCGGCAAGGCGGCCTATATCGGAAAAGTGCGCGATGACCAGCTGGGCGAGGTGTTTGCACACAATTTGCACACAGTTGGGGTGTCTTATGAAACAAGCCCGTCTACGGATGGCCCATCGACGGCGCGCTGTCTGATCATGGTTACGCCGGATGCGCAAAGGAGCATGAATACGTTTTTAGGCGCGTGTCAAACGCTGGGCCCCAATGATATCGATCCTGACCGTGTTGGGCGTGCGAGCATTGTCTATATGGAGGGCTATCTCTACGATCCGCCCGCGGCCAAGCAGGCCTTTGAGAAAGCGGCGACGATTGCAAAACAGGCTGGCAATAAAGTGAGTCTGACGCTTTCGGATGCATTCTGTGTCGAGCGATACCGGTCGGAGTTTCAAAACTTGGTTGAAGGGTATGTTGATCTTCTATTTGCTAATGAAGCGGAGATTTGTTCGCTTTATCAGACGAAGATTTTTGATGAGGCGCTTCAATTTGTGCGCCAGAAGTGTGAGCTAGCGGTGCTGACCAGATCGGAAGCCGGATCGGTTGTCGTGTCAGGCGATGAAATTTATGTTGTTGATGCTGAGCCGGTTGAGCGTGTGCTGGACACGACTGGCGCTGGCGATCTTTATGCGGCGGGATTTCTCTATGGCTGTGCAACGGGCCGCGATCTCTTGACGTGCGGACGGCTGGGCAGTTTGGCCGCCGCGGAAATCATCAGCCATTTCGGTGCCCGCCCAGAAACCTCTCTCAGCAAATTGGCCAAGCAAAAAGGATTTTAGTCGCTGATGTCAATCGCAGCTTACCATCGGCCCGATGTCGCCGCCGCCCATAATATGCACATGAAAGTGGGGCACCTCTTGGCGACCATCAGCACCGGCATTGGCAATTAGGCGGTACCCATTGCCCTTGTCTTGTGAGGCAAGACCCAGCTCCTGTGCCGTTTGTGCCACAGCCTGATAAAATCCGAGGATGAGGTGTTTTGGCGCATTGGTCGCAAAGTCACTCGCATCTGAGTAGGCGCCTTTAGGTATGACCAAGACGTGCACTGGCGCTTGGGGACGGACGTCGCGAAAAGCAAGAGCAAAATCATCCTCGTAAACGCGGTTGCACGGAATTTCACCGCGCAAAATCTTGGCGAAGGTGTTGTCTTCGTCGTAAACCATGGACCGCCCCTTTAAGCGGGCGCGTTCTTGCGGCGGGCCTTTTCTTCAAGGCCGGAACACCCTTGGCGCCGCGCTAATTCCGCATAAACTTCCGACGGCTTAACGTCTTGGACCGCGAGCAGCACCAGCAGGTGATAAATCAGATCGGCCGACTCGCAGACCAAGTCTTCATGCTTGTTTTGAATGGCTGCGATGGCGGCCTCAACCGCCTCCTCTCCTATCTTTTGAGCGCACTTGGCCGTCCCTTCGGACATGAGTTGGGCCGTATAGGACGTTGCCGGATCGGCTGATCGGCGCGACGCGATGGCGTCATAAAGTTTGTCAAGAACGGTGCAGGGCTGGGTCATGGCAGGAGCGGGTCGCTTTGAAAATATCAATTGCCTAAGCCCTACCAGATTATCGGGCGACTAGCCAGAAAGCGCCAAACACGGCATTTGCCAAATATCGGTCTGCATTATCCACGTCGTAGGTTTCCGCATGCGCTTGCCGCGCAAGAATCGGGTGGTCGGGAACGATTCGCGTGAGTAACTTGTGCCTATGACCAAAATGTTTCCAGCAACCAATGCTAAGTCCCGCGACTACGAACGCGTTGCATTAGCCATCGATTACTTTGTCGACCACGCGAACGACCAACCGAATCTGACCGACCTGTCACGGCATGTCGGTGTCAGTCCGCATCATATGCAACGCGTGTTTATGCGATGGGCCGGTGTGAGCCCAAAACAATTTCTAGGTTTTATCACCCAACAAAGAGCGGGCGGACTTTTGTGTAAGCAAACCAATCTTCTGGACACATCTCTTGATGTTGGCTTTTCTGGCCCAGGGCGGCTGCGTGACCTTTGTCTGACATGGGAAGCGGTGACGCCTGGCGATATCAAAGCCAGCGGTGATCCTATGTGCCTCTCCTATGGCATTCATGATTCGCCTTTCGGTCTCGCAATCTTGGTTGTTGCGCCTAGAGGTCTTGCTGCCCTTGCTTTCTGTGATGGCGGCGGTGAAGACACGGCGTTGGCCGACCTGAAAAAGCATTTCCCAAACGCTAACTACGAAGAAGATCCAAACATAAGCAATCTGTATGCGGATCGATTGTTTCACTCTGAGACGGGAGAAATAAAACTCCTAATGAGGGGGACAGCATTTCAAATTAAAGTCTGGGAAGCGCTTCTTCGTATACCCCATGGACGCGGGGTGAGCTATAGCGATATCGCCACTTACATTGGTGCGCCGCGCGCTGCGCGCGCGGTTGGCCAGGCCGTCGGGCAAAACCCGATCGCTTATGTCATTCCCTGCCACCGGGTGTTGCAGAGTGGCGGCGCGTTGGGTGGTTACCATTGGGGGTCAACCCGCAAACAGGCTTTGCTTGCCTATGAGCAGGCTCGCTCAGGCGTCTGACCAAAATGCATTTAGTGTTGCAGTCCCAAGAAGCTTGCGAAACCATTCGGACAAAGCAATGCTTTGGCGTTCCTCGCACGGCGCACGGCTTTGCTCAGCGTGCGCATGGTGAGTTTAGTGAGGTGCCGATAGGTCGGAATAAAGCTCATGTGGTCTTACGCTTTTGTTTCTATTTTGTTTTGCTCATTTGTCGTTTTGTTCATTGTGTCATGGTGGCGTGGTACGCTTAACGTCAGGGCTGACGCCCGCACAATTTATAACGACGTCAAGGAGCAAAAAGACCATCCCTTTAGCGCCATGGGGCAGGGGGAATTCGTTGCCCTATATGCGCGCGTCAACCGCATTTATTGGCCCGCATATGTGTTTCTTTTTTTTGCCCTTGCTGCGATTGGCTCCGTGCTGGCGCTGGTGTTGATGTCTTTCGTCAGACAATACTTTTACTATGGGCCCTTAGTGTGGGGCTTCCAGACGTTTTTCTCACTAATTCTGTTTTGGGTTTTTGCACTCGCCATTGCGCTTAAAGTCTATCACGCCCACAAACCAGGAACACTGGAAGATGAATTCCGCCGCTCCAATTCTTAAAACGGAGATTGTGAAAGTCGATCACGGGATATCGTTTGTGGTTGGAGGAACGATTATTTTCCTTTCTAGAGCATGTCCAAGATTCATTGAATCATAAAAATGCTCTAGAAACCCAACACGTCGGCCATGGAATAAAGCCCGGCGGGTTGGTTGCGGGCCCATAGAGCGGCTTTAAGGGCGCCACGCGCGAATATCGCTCGGTCTTCTGCAATGTGGCCGAGCTCGATGCGTTCGTGGTCGGCAGCAAAAATTACCTTGTGCTCACCGACGACGCTGCCGGCGCGCAATGCGGCAAAACCAATTTGGCCGGGGGCCCGTTCGCCGGTATGGCCGTCTCGTCCTCGCTCGGCGACGTCGCCAAGCTTGACGCCACGGCCTTTTGCGGCGGCCTCGCCCAACATCAGCGCCGTTCCCGACGGCGCGTCAACTTTAAGACGGTGGTGCATTTCCATGATCTCAATATCGAAATCTACATCGAGAACTTCCGCAACTGTCTTGGTGAGCTGCACGAGCAAATTGATGCCGAGGCTCATATTGCTCGCCTTGACAATGGTTGCGTGCTCACTCGCTTTTACAATGGCTTGTTCATCGCTTTCGCTTATGCCCGTGGTCCCGATAACGTAAATGAGTTTTCGCGCCGCCGCGATTTCCGCGTGCCGCAAAGTTGCGGCTGGGGTCGTAAAATCGATGACGGCGTCTGCAAGTTTGAAGGCGTGTTCCGGATCATCCGATAACGTTACACCTAGGGCACCCAGCCCCGTTAGTGCACCCAGATCATCGCCGATCGACGGGTGCCCCTTGGATTCCGTTGCACTCGTTACCTTCAAACCAGCGGTTTGTTGGGCAAGGCGAACCAGCGTTTGGCCCATGCGCCCAGCACCGCCAACGACAGCAATTTTCAGGTCGGACATAGCGCCCTCTCCTCTGTTTGGACGCGGATATATCAGGCCTTGGGGTTGCGGTAAATCTTAAGATGAAAACGAGCACTCTACCGCGCGACGGCACCAGCGCCTTAGTCTTTAACCTCGCCCCAAATGTCTTTGACCTTGGCGAAGAAACCGGACGCCTGAGGCGTATTCTTGGCGGTGGTGGCCACTTCGAATTCTTTGAGGAGTTCCTTTTGCTTGTGTGTGAGCTTGACCGGTGTTTCGACGGTAGCTTGAATGTACAGGTCGCCTTTGCCTTTGCCCCGAAGGCCGGGCATGCCTTTGCCGCGCAAGCGGAACTGCTGACCAGATTGGGTGCCCGCCAAGATGGCCACGCGCGCGCGGCCACCACCGAGCGTGGGGACTTCGATCTGACCGCCAAGGGCGGCTGTCGTCACAGAGATGGGGACGCGGCAAAAGAGATCCTTGCCGTCCCGTTGGAACAGTTCATGTGGCGCAATGGACAAAAAGATATAAAGATCACCGGCCGGGCCACCGCGCACGCCCGCTTCGCCCTCACCGGACAGCCGAATGCGCGTGCCTTCTTCGACCCCTTGCGGGATATTGACCGACAATGTGCGTTCTTTGTTGACCCGACCCGAGCCACTGCACGATCGGCAGGGATCTTTGATGATGCGCCCTTGGCCGTTGCAGGTCGGGCAGGCGCGTTCAACCGTAAAGAAGCCCTGTTGTGAATGAACCCGACCACGGCCCTGACAGGTTGGACAGGAGACGGGTTGTGCACCGCCTTCGGAGCCGGAGCCCGAACATGCCTCGCAAGCAACTGAGCCTGGCACGCGCACGTCCGTTGCTTTGCCTCCAAATGCATTTTCCAACGTGATTTCCAAATTAAACCGAAGATCATTGCCGCGGTTGCGTTCGCCCCCGCGGCGGCGGCCCCCGCCACCCATAAAATCGCCGAAGAGATCGTCGAAGACGTCGGCGAATGATGAGCCAACGCCGGCATCAAAGCCGCCTGGTCGCCCGCCCACGCCTCCTTCAAATGCGGCATGACCGAATTGATCGTAAGCCGCGCGTTTTTGATCGTCCTTCAGGATGTCATAGGCTGCACTAATTTCCTTAAATTTCTGCTCGGCCATTTCATCATCCGGGTTGTGATCCGGATGGTAGAGCTTGGCGAGCTTGCGGTATGACGACTTCAGTTCTGCCGATGACGCCCCTCGGTCTACACTCAAGACCTCATAGTAACAACGCTTTGCCATATTATCCGACGGTCATCAGTTTAAAGATTAGGGGAGTCGGGGATGATCGGCCGCGGCGTCACAGGAAACGATGGGTCGAACCGAGTCTGATCCGTCATTTCCTACCCCAAGGCACCTGCCAAGTGAATCGCTGAACAACGCTCAGTTAGACTTGCTGTTTCTTGTCGTCGTCGCCGCCTTCTTTGACTTCTTCGAAATCCGCATCCACCACATCGCCGTCTTCGCCGGTATTGTCGTTGCCTTCTTCGCCTCCCGGTGCGCCTCCGCTTTGACCATACATGGCTTCGCCGAGTTTCATGGCGACCTTGGACAGGAGTTCGTATTGTTCCTTGATCTTATCGGCATCTCCTTCTTCGAGCGCCGCCTTTAGATCCTTAATTGTGTCTTGGATGGCTTTCTTATCGTCGGCACCAATTTTGTCGTCGAACTCTTCCAGGTTCTTTTCAGTGGCGTTGACCAGCGCTTCAGCTTGATTTGTTACTTCAACCCCTTCTCGGCGCTCCTTATCTTCCGCCGCATGATCTTCGGCTTCTTGCACCATGCGGTCAATGTCGTCTTTTGAGAGACCGCCGGAGGCTTGAATTCGTATCTGCTGTTCTTTGCCGGTCGCCTTGTCTTTAGCTGACACATTCACGATGCCGTTGGCGTCGATATCAAATGTCACCTCGACTTGCGGCATACCGCGAGGGGCGGGTGGAATTCCAACCAAATCGAATTGCCCCAAAAGCTTGTTGTTGGCAGCCATTTCGCGCTCGCCTTGGAATACACGAATGGTAACAGCGCTTTGGTTATCTTCCGCAGTCGAAAAGACTTGGCTCTTTTTTGTTGGGATGGTTGTGTTCCGATCAATTAGCCGGGTAAACACGCCGCCCAGGGTTTCGATACCAAGCGATAGGGGCGTGACGTCAAGCAAGAGCACGTCTTTGACGTCGCCTTGCAAAACGCCGGCTTGGATGGCCGCGCCCATAGCCACAACCTCGTCCGGGTTGACTCCTTTGTGGGGCTCTTTGCCGAAGAAGTTTTTGACGATTTCTTGAACTTTGGGCATGCGTGTCATGCCGCCAACGAGCACAATCTCTTCAATCTCGCCGGACGAGAGGCCGGCGTCTTTTAGAGCGGCCTTGCAGGGCTCGATGGTACGCTGAATTAGTTCACCGACCAGCGCTTCAAGTTTAGCGCGCGTCAGTTTCATGGTGAGGTGTTTCGGGCCCGATTGATCGGCGGTGATGAACGGTAGATTAATTTCAGTCTGTGTTGCCGAGGAAAGTTCGATCTTTGCTTTTTCTGCGGCTTCCTTGAGGCGTTGAAGGGCGAGGCGGTCACTGCGTAAATCGATGCCTTGCTCTTTCTTGAATTCGCTTGCCAGGTAATCGACAATCTTGAGGTCGAAGTCCTCACCGCCGAGAAACGTATCGCCGTTCGTGGATTTCACTTCGAAGACGCCGTCGCCGATTTCCAGAACCGATATATCGAACGTACCGCCGCCGAGGTCGAACACGGCGATGATCTTCCCGTCCTGTTTATCGAGACCGTACGCAAGCGATGCCGCCGTCGGTTCGTTGATGATGCGGAGCACCTCAAGGCCGGCAATCTTGCCAGCGTCTTTTGTAGCTTGGCGTTGCGCGTCATTGAAGTAAGCGGGAACTGTAATCACAGCCTGGGGGACCGTCTCGCCTAAATAGGCTTCGGCCGTTTCCTTCATTTTTTGAAGAACAAAGGCGGAGATTTGAGACGGCGAAAACTTTTCGTTGTCGCGGCCTTCGACCCACGCATCGCCATTGTCGGCGTTGACGATTTTGTAGGGCACCATCTCCATATCCTTCTTTGTCGTCGGATCGTCGAACGGACGCCCGATTAACCGCTTGATGGCAAAGAAAGTATATTCCGGATTGGTAACGGCCTGGCGCTTTGCGGGCTGTCCGATCAGCCGCTCCCCGTCTTCGGAAAATGCGACCGTGGAGGGCGTGGTCCTCATCCCTTCGGCATTCTCGATCACCTTAGGGGTCTTGCCGTCCATAATGGCGACACAAGAATTGGTCGTGCCGAGGTCGATCCCGATTACTTTTGGCATCTTAATCTCTTTCTTCTTCGGCAGTTCCGTCCGGTCACGTTGGCACCAAACCAAACCCCAGTTAACTTAAAACCAATTAAGAAATCATGCTTATGGAGGGGATATAGGTTGGCCCATCAATCGGTACAACCGGAGATAATAGATTTCTGCTGCATCTTGGTGCTTAAAGGGCGGTTTGCCGGAGATTCAAGGTGGCCCGCCCCCGATGACTTGAGACTGGGGCTACCCAGATCCGACGCAAGGGTTGCGGCCAGTGCTGGTAGAGAAGATAGTCCGCCGCCATGAGCCAAGCCAAACCTTCCTCACTGCCCACATCCTGGGTCCTGACCGACGGCAATATCGGCATGGAGGTCCAATGCCTCGGATTGGCAGAGGCAATGGGGCTCGAGCCCGAAGTCAAGCGCGTCGAATTAGCGAAGCCGTGGAGCTGGCTGCCACCTAAATTCGTGGCCCAACCGCTTCGCGCCTTGTCGCCCAATTCTGATGCGCTCGATCCGCCTTGGCCAGCCCTCCTCATCTCAAGCGGCCGGAAATCTGTAGCACCGGCGATGGCGATCCGTCGAGGCGCTGCGGGTGCAACGTATGCCCTACAAATCCAAAATCCAGCCGTCGATGCGGTAAATTTTGATTTGGTCGTGGCTCCCGCGCATGACGGGGTCAAAGGTCACAATGTGGTCGAAACCGTGGGCGCCCTCGGCCGTGTCACCCCTGAACGCTTGGCCGAGTCAGCGAACCGCTTTGAGGCTCAATTTCAGCACCTACCCCGACCGCGCCTTGCGGTTCTGATTGGCGGTAACAATAGGGCCTACAAATTAACCGATGCGATTGCTCGCCGCATGATACGTGATCTTGCTTCGGTAGCACGGCAAGACGGAGCCGGCCTGATGATTACTGCGTCGCGCCGAACGGGCTCGAACGTCATGGCCCTCCTGCGCCAAGGTTTGGCGAACGTTCCTGCTGAGATTTGGGATGGTGACGGAGAGAATCCCTATTTTGGCATGTTAGCGCTGGCTGATCATGTGATCGTTACGGGAGATTCAGTCAACATGATTTCGGAGGCTGCAAGTACGGGCCACCCAGTTCATGTTGTGCATTTGGAAGGCGGCTCGGCAAAATTCGATCGTTTTCACCAGGCTATGAAAAAAGCTGGTATTACTCGGCCGTTTGCTGGTCGCCTCTACCACTGGAGCTACGAACCGCTTCAGGAGGCCCGGCGCGTGGCGCAAGAGGTTCGTCGCCGCTGGCCTGCGGCTGAGCCGACCTATTGAGCATTCGCCACACCATGGTATGACCAAATGCCATGAACAAAGGTTCGAGCTGCGTCCTCTATGACCGAATCACACCGAAACATAGATCTTGAAAGGTTTGCAGCGGCAACGTTGGAACAGGATCCGTTCGATCATGTGGTCGTACCTAACTTCATAGCGGCAGACGCATTTGCCGACATTGTGGCAGCGTTTCCCACCATCGATCAGGGCGGAAGTTTCCCGCTGGCGAGTGTAATGTTCGCTCCGGTGTTCGGCGACTTCGTCGCCGAACTGCAAGGAGCCAGGGTCGCCCAAGCGTTTTCCGAGAAATTCGGCACTGACTTAGCTGGGCGCCTAACAATGGTCACGCTGCGCGGGCAATCGCGCAAGAAGGACGGGCGTATCCACAGCGACTCAAAAAGCAAACTGATCACCGCCCTTATCTATCTGAACCTGGACTGGACACACGTTGGCGGCCGCCTGCGGCTCTTGCGGGGGCTGGATAATCTTGATGACTACGCAAAAGAGATCGTCCCGCTTGCGGGCACTCTGGTCGCGTTTCGCTGTACTGAGAACGCTTATCACGGCTACCGGCAATTTGTTGGGCCGCGTGCGAGCCTTCAGCTCAATTGGGTCACGGATAAATCCGTTCTAAGCCGAGAGTTCTTGCGCCACGGCGTCTCGGTGAAACTGAAAAAATGGACCGGTCTCGGCAGATAAGGCAGTGTTGTTGTTAAGATTTGCCTAAACAGTCGTGCTGACTTTGCTGTCTGGATCGCCAGCATCGCCGTCGCCTTCTTCGCCTCCCCCCGGCGCGTCGGCCGCGTTCTTGGCAACGAGGACCATGGTGGGGCGCAGCAACCGGCCTTCCAGGAGATAGCCGATCTGGGTGACTTGTACGACCGCTCCGTTTGGTAGGCTACCGTCGGGCACTTCGGCTACAGCCTGATGAAAGTTGGGATCGAATTTCTCTCCCGGCTGGGGATCTAATTTGACGATGCCGTTTTTCTCGAATGCCGTGTGCAATTCGCGCTCGGTCATGTGAATGCCGGCGATTAAATTTCCAACCTGTGTGCCGCCGGACTCACGCACCTCGTCCGTCACGCTCTGCAACGCGCGCTGAAAGTTGTCCGCAACATTCATCATGTCGCGCGCAAAATGGCTAATGCCAAATTTCTTGGCATCGATTTTTTCCCGTTCGGCACGCTTGCGCACATTCTCCGATTCAGCAGTGGTGCGCAGAAGTTTATCCTTGAGATCGGCAATTTCGCCTTGCAGCTCTTCGAGCGCCGCCTTTAGATCCTTAATTGTGTCTTGGACGGCTTTCTTATCGGTGGCATCAATTTTGTTGCTGAACTCTTCCGGGTTCTTTTCAATAGCGTTGATCAGCGCTTCAGCCTGATTTGTTACTTCAACCTCTTCGCGGCACTCCTTATCTTCCGCCGCATAATCTTCATCTTCCGCTGCATAATCTTCGGCTTCTTGCACCATGCGGTCAATGTCGTCTGTTGAGCTCATGTTTCCTCCTCCGACGAAAGCCAGGGCCGAGTGTGGCGCTTCTCTATCAAGACACAATCCGCCCGACAACCTTTGCCGTGTAATCGACCAAGGGAATAACGCGCCCATAGTTAAGACGCGTCGGACCGATTACGCCAAGGGCGCCCACCACTTTGCGTTCACTATCCATATAAGGTGAAACAATTAACGAAGAACCCGAAAGACTGAAAAGTTTGTTTTCGGAACCTATAAAAATCTTAACGCCTTTGCCCGCCATCGCGAATTCCATAAGTTGAACGAGGCCCCGCTTGTTTTCGAGATCATCAAACAACATACGGACCCGTTCGATGTCTGCAGCGGCTTCGATGTCTTCGAGCAAATTGGCGCGCCCCCGAATGATGAGTGAGGCGGCCCCTAGCGCTTCGTTGCCCGACAAATCAACCAAGCTGGCCTGCACGAGCTTGGCCGTCAGCGCATCTAGTTGCGCCTTTTCCTGCTCGATTTCGGTGAGCACTTCATCCGTGACTTCGGAAAGGGTCCGTCCTCTGATGCGCGCGTTAAGGAAATTGCTGGCCTCGCCAAGCATTGCCGGCGGCATGCCAAGCGGTACTTGAATGATGCGGTTTTCCACTGAACCGCCTTTGGTAACAATCACGACAAGGGCTTGGCCAGGTCCGGTCGAGACAAACTCAATGTGTTTAAGAGGCGTTTCTGTCTTTGTCGTCACGATAAGCCCAGCACATTGCGACAGGCCGGAAAGCATGGCGGTGGCCTGAGTGAGGGTGTCTTCTAGACTTCGCCCACTTCCTGCTAGTCGTTGCTTGATGTTTCCCCGCTCGGATTCCGAGAGATTGCCGATTTCAAGCAGGGCATCGACAAAAAGCCGCAAGCCCGGCTGCGTAGGTATACGCCCCGCGCTGATATGGGGAGAATGAAGCAACCCCATTTGCTCTAGATCGGACATCACGTTGCGAATTGTAGCCGCTGACAAAGAAAAATTTGTACTCTGCGACAAGGTGCGCGAGCCGACCGGATCGCCCGTATCCAGGTAGGTCTCTACGATCTGCCTAAAAATGGCTCGGGATCGCTGATCCAGATCGTTTAAGCTGATTTGCCCTGCATTCGGCTCGTACATGCCAATCGATTTTCCTGATTCCTCAAATTGTGCGAGCGAAACTAACACAAAATCGTATCTGGACGCAGACTTCGCTGCGGGCTACAGAACGGGATCTTTTTAGACTCGATCGCTCAAGGAAAAGCTAATGCGCCCATCTGGACGAAAGCCCGCGGCCTTGCGCGCCGTTTCCCTTGAACCTGGTTTCGCTAAGCATGCCGAAGGGTCGTGTTTGGTACGCTTTGGCGATACCCATGTTTTGTGTGCCGCGAGCCTAGAAGATAGGGTGCCGCCCTTCCTGCGCAATAGTGGTCAGGGCTGGGTGACGGCTGAATATGGCATGTTGCCGCGATCCACCGGCAGCCGGATGCGGCGAGAAGCCAGTGTCGGCCGACAGTCGGGGCGCACGCTCGAAATCCAGCGGCTGATCGGCCGCTCCTTGCGCGCAGTGGTTGATACGGAAAGGCTTGGAGAACGTCAAATCACAGTCGATTGCGACGTGATTCAAGCCGACGGTGGGACCCGAACGGCCTCAATTACTGGCGCTTGGGTTGCGCTCAAGCAGTGTGTCGACCACATGGTCTCGACGGGCCTGATTGAGGTGACGCCGGTCACTGATCAAGTCGCCGCAATCTCGTGTGGCATTTTCGGTGGCCTGCCCGTAGTGGATCTCGACTATTCCGAGGATTCGGCAGCAGAAACGGACGCTAATTTCGTGATGACGGGATCCGGCGGCTTTGTTGAAATCCAGGGAACGGCCGAAGGCGTCCCCTTTAGCGAAGGCCAATTCCAGGATTTAATGGGTCTTGCCAAAGACGGCATTGCCGAATTACTCCGTCTGCAAAGGGATGCGCTTAGCCTTGGATAGGTTGCACCTGTTAATTCGAATACGGTCCAATCATGAGCGAGCGCCATCATCGTAGATTCTCAGATGGACGGATAGTCGTGGCGAGCCACAACAAGGGCAAAGTGCGCGAGATCGAGGCTCTGCTCACACCTTTCGATGTGCGCGTTATATCAGCGTTAGATCTGGACCTGCCTGAGCCGGAAGAAACAGGCAGCACATTTACCGACAATGCGATTCTTAAAGCCACATCGGCCGCGCACCAATCCGACCTGCCGGCTCTGGCAGACGATTCCGGACTTTGTGTTTCGGGATTGGATGGTGCGCCCGGCATCTATTCGGCGCGCTGGGCAGGCCCGACACGCGATTTCATGGTCGCGATGCGCCGCGTGCATCAGAAATTGTCGGGCCGGGAACCTGCTGACCGGCGCGCGTACTTCGTGTGCTGCTTATCTCTAGCCTGGCCGGACGGCCACATCGAAACCTTTGAGGGTCGGGTTGACGGCGAACTCATTTGGCCACCGCGAGGCGATAAGGGGTTCGGTTACGATCCCATGTTTGTACCGGAGGGGGAGGACAAGGCATTTGGAGAGATGGACCCGGATATGAAACACGCTATGTCCCATCGGGCGAGGGCGTTCAAACAGCTGGCCGATGCTTGCTTCGCAAATAACTAGGGTTTCCCGCCCGCTGGGCATATACGTGCATTGGCCGTTTTGCGAAACGATTTGTCCCTATTGCGATTTCAACGTTGCGCGCGCGCGGTCGGTCGATAACCGCGCCTGGGCGGACGCGTTACAGTGCGAGCTGGACCACATGCGTTCGTATTCGACCGAGCACGTCGTGGAAACCATATTCTTTGGGGGCGGCACACCGTCACTGATGGATCCAAAGTTCGTCCATCTACTGATTGAACATATTAAATCTCTATGGCCGGTGAGCGGCGAGATAGAGATTTCACTTGAGGCTAATCCCACGGATGGGGAGGCTGAAAGATTTCGGGCATTTGCAGAAGCGGGTGTTACGCGGTTGTCCCTCGGCGTTCAAGCGCTCGACGACGAAGATCTGAAGCAGTTGGGTCGTTGGCACTCAGCGGATGACGCGCGTAAGGCCTTTGACGCGGCAAAATCGATATTTGATGTGGTGTCGATGGACCTAATCTATGGCAGGCCCGGACAGTCAGCGGATGACTGGGGGAGCGAGCTTGCCGAGGCGCTTTCGTGGGAGCCGGTTCATGTGTCGCTCTATCAGTTGACCATTGAGACCGGCACGGCGTTTTCAAAAGCGCAATCTCGAGGCACGCTCGCCCTGCCGCCGGACGATGATTTGGCGGACCTTTATGAGCTTTCCCAGGAGATGTGTGACGATGCCGGATTGTCCGCCTACGAGGTATCGAACCATTCGGCGCCGGGATACGAATGCCGGCACAATCTTGGCTATTGGCGGGGCCAAGACTATGTGGGTGTGGGAGCGGGCGCTCATGGGCGATTGACAATAGATGGTCAGAGGTGTGCCACAGAAACGGTCAGGAGACCAAACGCGTGGCGCGAACAGGTGGAACAACAAGGGCATGCCGTTGAGCTAATTGAACCTCTAGCGCCCCAGGCTCATGGCGTGGAACTGCTGCTCATGGGTCTCAGGCTGTCGGAGGGGATTTCTCTCGCGCGCTGTGAAGGTGTGGCCGGCGTCCCCCTTGCGCAAGACCGGGTGGCGCACCTTGAGAGACAAGGTCTCGTTCGCCAAGTCGGCGGACGCCTTGAAACAACTAAGCGCGGACGGCTCGTTCTCAATCAGTTGATTGAGGCCTTGGCGCCTTAAGACTGGAATTCAAACGTGTTTGGGGCGGCGTTGATAACTTTGAACCCATTGGGCGTCACTTCAAGCACGGCTAGTCCACGTTCGGAGCGGCCGTCGGGTAAAAGGCGGAACAAGCCATCGATCCCCAGGAACCCGTTTGGATTGGTAATGTCGGCCTGGCTGAAGCGCGCGCCCCTGGGGCTCTCGGAAAGGGTGGCGGCGAGCATCAGCGCATCGTAAGCTAGACTTGCGATGCGCGGCGGCGTCCGTCCATACGCCTGCGCAAAATTCTGCAAGAAAGCCTGATGGGTATCGGGCGGTGGAGCTGCGAACCAGCCGCCCAAAAGCGAAGGCTCACGGACAATTTCCGGATCATCCCACAGGCCCGTGCCGAGGAACTTAACCGTGCGCGGATCAACTTCGTAATAAGCAAGCAAAGGCGCTAGGCTTCGCAGCAGATTGCCTTCCTCAGGAATCAGGACGGCTTGATAGTCCGCGCTGCTCCAAACCTCGACATCCTCCAGACGTTCTAAGGCCTGGCGTGACGCTTCGTCATCGTTTTCGCGCAAGCGCTGCCGTTCCAATTGGAGAGCGGCCAATCGCACGTTGTAATTAGCCAATCGCTTAACCGGCTCAAACGTGGCTGCGGTCTCGCGCGCATAGTTTTCAATTTGGGTAACGATACCACCCGTCTTCATCACGCTTTCACTAAAAGCGCCTTGGACGCGCGCGCCATACGGACCGTAAGGAATAAGGGCAGCAAATCTAAAAAGGCCCTGCGACGCGGCGTAGCGCGCAACAGTATCGATTTCATTTTCCGGCATGAAGCTCAAGAGATAGACACCGTCTCCAGCCACCTCCCGATCGGTGGAAAACGCCACAATGGGCACATTTTGCATACGCGCTATAGGCGCAATCGCCTGGACGGACGGCGCGAAAAGAGGCCCCAAAATTAATTCAGCGCCCTGATCAATGACTTCCTGAGCGGCGGCGGCCGCGCCCTCGGGCATGCCGAACGTGTCTTTGGGAATCAGAAGCAAGGAATTGTTGTTTTGATCAAAGAGCGCCAATTGAGCCGCTTCGAGGAGAGATTGGGCCAGATTTCTGACGTCATTGGACTCCGCCCCTAACGGCAGTAAGAGTCCCACGCGAACGGGCTCACTTCCCCGCATATGAGTGGGTGTCAACCAGCGGGACGGATCTCTCCCAAATATGCCCGGCGCATTAGGGTCTGTAATCGTGTTCGGGCTTGTAATGGTGACCGGCGCCGCTGGCCCTTTAATGGTGACCGGCGCTGCCGGCCCTTGAGAGGCGCATGCTGCCAAATAGAACAGGCCCAAGATGAAAGTGACGCCGAGCGTCAAAAGCTTCATAATTTGGACGGATCGCTCAATGGGCTTAGCGACGGCGCAACCAATTGACTCAAAAGATGGCTTCTCGAAAATCACAAAAAACCCCTCAGATCAAGGACAATTCGTCCAGACACGTTGGCGCCGCGCATGATCAAAGTATACTGAACTCCGGACTCTATGTCACCGCAACACCTATCGGAAATCTGCGTGATATTACCTTGCGCGCGCTCGATGCGCTGGGCGCCTGTGACCTCATTCTCTGTGAGGATACGCGCGTTACCAGAAAACTGCTCGATGCTTACGGCATCAAAAAACCGCTCATGGCATATCACGATCATAATGCGGCAAGAATACGTCCCCGGGTCTTGGCGCGACTGGAGGAGGGAGAACGGATCTGTCTGGTCAGTGATGCGGGCACGCCTCTTATTGCGGATCCCGGCTATCGATTGGTTGCTGCGTGCGCGTCACGTGGCATTGCGGTCATGACTTTGCCCGGCGCTTGTGCGCCTATTGCGGCATTAAGTGTCTCAGGCCTACCAACCGACCGTTTTATGTTTGCCGGCTTTCTTCCCGCAAAGGCAGGGGCTCGACAGCGATTGTTGGAAGATCTGGCGCCGATCACTGCCACGCTTGCCTTTCTTGAATCGCCCCGCCGCCTTAAGACGAGCTTATTGGTTCTGGCGGCTTCCCTGGGCCCCCGCGCGGCTGTGATTGCGCGTGAAATAACCAAAAAATTTGAGGAGCTCAGACGTGGAGATCTGTCTGAGCTCGCCGCGCATTTTGCCGAAGCGCCACCGCCGATGGGTGAAGTGGTCATCTTGGTTGGCCCGCCCGCGCAAACCGACCCAACAAACGACGAGATCGAGGACATTGTGCGGCGCGCAGCGGGTCCGTGGGCAGATAAGCCCACAAAGAAAGCTGCGGCGGCCATCGCCAGCGAATTCAAATTGCCACGTCGCGCGGTCTATACGACGCTCCTCGCCCTCAAAAAAGAGCGCGGGCCGCGTGATGCCGCCGGAGGGCCCTTTGCAGAGCGCGACAGAAAGCCATCAAGCTAGGGCATTGGGCAGAGCGATTTTATGCCTTCTATCTTCAGGAAAAAGGCTACCGGGCGCGGGTGCGGCGTTATCGTCAAACTGTTGGCAAGATTGATCTCATCACTGCCAAGGGTCGTTTGATCGCCTTTGCCGAAGTGAAAACCCGCACCACGAGGCGGGTGCGGACCAATGTTTGATATTGTAGCCCGTTCTCCCTGGAAATTACCGCTACAAGTTAAGAACGAACGGTAAGGGATTGGAATTTATATGCTATATTCAACTATGATTCGGTTGGTTTGTCTTAGTGAGGGGTCTGCTATGTTGTTTGATGCGGTGTCGGGGGGCCGTAGGCTCTCCTCACGGTTGTTTTTGGCGCTTGGTTTGCTAGGGGCAGCCTTTTTCCTGTCCGGATGTGTTGCGGCGGCGGTAGTCGGCGGGACAGCCGGGACAGCCGGGGTCGGCGCGTTGGTGGCGCAAGACCGTTCCGTGGGTGAAGGGATTGATGATACGGCTATTGATGGGAGGATCAAATACCGCCTCCTGAATGAGGGCGGTGGGCTCGATCAAGTCAATGTTGCGGTCAACAAAGGTAACGTGCTTCTAACGGGCAGTGTGCTTTCTCCGGAAGATCGAGTCACCGCAGCCAAAATTGCGTGGTCGACATCCCAGGTGGAAACGGTGATTAACGAGGTTGAGGTCAGCGATAAATCCGAGATCAAACGGATACCCGGTGACACTTGGCTTTCGATGCGTGTGCGCACGGCTTTGTTGTTTCAAAAGGGCGTGAAAAATATTAACTACGGCATTGAAGTGGTGAACGGCACTGTCTATCTGTTCGGCACCGCGCAAAATCGCGAGGAGCTGCACCGCGCAACAGATCGGGTTCGCGGTGTTCCCGGCGTCAAGAAGGTCGTTAGTCACGTACGATTGAAGACGCCACCACCGGCCACGGTCGGACAGCTTTATTAAAGGTGCATCACCCGCTCGCACCGTGAGGCCGTGCCGCAAGATACTGGCGCGCTAAGTTACGCGCATCTTCACGGCGGCCCTGTGCTTGAGAAATTAGAGTTCAATTGCCCGAATCTTTATCGACCCCACCCTCACAGGTGATCGTATGACTTACGATGATATGCCCAATGCCAATCTTCTCGATGTTATTGAGCGCCGTAAGAGCCGAGCCTGTGGTTCGAATTAGGCAAGGTCCATGCTGAGGCGGGCAAGTTGGGCGGCGGCTATACAGGCGCTTCGGAATTGTCTGGCGAAAAATCCTGGACAAGCCATCAAACATGACGCCACCCTGGCCCTCGACGAAATGAGGCGCGAACTCAACTGAGCACCCTCCATGAAACGGCCTGGAGTAACGCCCATGAGTTTAAAAGTTGCGATTCTGATGGATCCCATCGAGCGGATCGATCCTGAAGGCGACTCGACCTTTGCGCTCGCTCTGGAGGCCCAGGCCCGCAATCATGAGCTAAGCTACTTTCTGCCCAATCATGTGAGCATGAAAGAGGGCCGCATCATTGCGCGGGCCAGCCCACTCAAAGTAAGGCGCGGGCCAGCCAATTATTTTACTCTGGGTGCGGAGGATGTGATCGATCTGGCCTCGCGCGATGTGGTCTTAATGCGCCAGGACCCACCCTTCGATATGAGCTACATTACGGCGACCCATTTTTTGGAACACATCCACCCGAAGACGCTTGTGGTGAATGATCCGGGCCAAGTGCGCAACGCACCGGAAAAACTCTTCGTTACGTGCTTTGAGGATCTAATGCCGCCTACGTTGATCTCGAGCGATGGGGAGGAAATCAAGGCCTTTCGAGCAGTGTACAAGGATATCATTCTGAAGCCCCTGTACGGCAACGGGGGCGCGGCAGTCTTCCGGGTGGGGCCTAACGACTTGAATTTGAACGTGTTGTTGGAAGTGTTTACCGAGCTCTATCGGGAACCCATTGTTGTGCAAGCCTATCTTCCTGAAGTTCGACAAGGTGATAAGCGCATTATTTTGGTCGACGGAGTGCCTGTGGGCGCAATCAATCGGGTCCCGGCGGCGGGGGAGGCGCGCTCTAATCTGCATGTGGGGGGGCGGGCTGAACGGGCGGTACTTACAGGGCGCGACCAGGAAATTTGTGCAGCCATTGGCCCAGAGTTGAAAAAAAGAGATCTTATCTTTGTTGGCATTGATGTGATTGGTGATTATCTGACGGAAATTAATGTGACTAGTCCCACGGGCATTCAGGAGATTGATCGGTTTGATGGTACTAACCTTGCTGGGCTTATATGGGATGCAATTGAGGCACGGCGTTCGTAGTTTGTTCCATAAACGTCCTTTTTAATATTCTCTACGTTAGCTACGTTTTGAGCTCCTCAGCGAGGGGCAAAAGATGGTGCGCATATTTACACGTTGGCGTGAGGGTATTGAAGCCCGCAAGGTTGACATTCAAGTCCGGGTAGCCTTGGGAATTCCAGGTTTTTCGGTCGTGGGCATGGCACAATGCGGAACACGGCATACAATGATTGCGGGAACAGGTCGGCCACACACGTAAGTTCGGTGGGTATTATTTGCGATAGTCTGTAAACGGCTCTTCAAAGCGCCCAAAGGAGGATCAATTATGTCAGTTGCCATTTCCGACAGGCAGAATATTCAACTTACGGGCCCTTACGACACGCTCAGGGATTATATTGCGGCCCTAGAAGCGAGGGGAAGGCTGCTTAGAATAAGAGAAATGGATCAGGATCAATACGAAGCAACTGCCCTTGCCTACCGTTTGATCGAAAGATTTGGCTACTACGCCGCACCAGCAGTCCTCGTTGAAAGGATCAAGATCAACGGGAAGTGGATGGATGGCCCCGTGATTACAAATCTCTATGGCGGACTCGATACGGAGGCCATGGCCTGTGGTGTCGAAGAAATAACAGACAACCAAGAACAGATGTACCGGGCCGCAATGGAAAAAATTCTAAGCCAGGCGGATGAAAGGGGAGAGTGGAAAAGAATCAAGCCGGTTATCGTCGAGAGTGGCGATGCGCCTTGTAAAGAAGTTGTTATCACGGGCGAGGACATTGATATCTGTCAATTCCCTTGGCTCAAAAACAACCCATGCGATGCTGGTCGGTATGTCAATAGTGGAGCAGTTATATTGCAAGATCCACAACTCGGCCGCAATGTAGGTACTTACCGTTGTCAGGTTAAAGAACGAAATAAAATAGGTGTGAATCCGGAACCGGGCCAAAATGGCTGGAAGTTCTTGATGAGCATGAAAGAGCGAGGTGAGTGCACCGCAACCGCGGCCATTGTCCTTGGCGTGGATCCCATCACTTTTGCAATGAGCAGCACCAAAGTTGCCAATCTTGGAGAAGACGAACTGGAATTCGCCGGTGGGTTCAAGGGAAAACCTGTAGAGCTTGTCAAGTGCGAAACCAATGAAATCATGGTTCCGGCCAACGCGGAGATGGTTATTGAAGGTGAAATTCCTTTGGGTATGGAAGAAGCCGAAGGGCCATACGCTGAAATGTATGGCTATATGGGAGCCAAAAAGTCACGCAATTTCTTTATGAACATAAAAGCCATCACACATCGACGGAATCCTTGGTTTATCAACGTATTTACGGGAGTTACTAAAGATCGCCACACAGCCCCTATGGAGGCAACCGATTTTCTCCGCTTCAAGAAAACAATTCCTAATTTGACGGCAATTTATTCTCCAACATGGGCTATAGGGGTTACAGTCTTAAGCATTGACAAGAAATTCCCGGGCGAAGGCATAACGGCGGGAGAGCACGTTGCTGCAAGCAAGATTACCGCAAAAACCATAATCGTTGTCGACAAAGATATTAATGTGCTTAGCCCTTCGAACGTACTCCATGCAGTAGGGTCGAGATGGCAACCACACCCCGCAAGTCTCATTATTCCGCAGATGAGTGGCATGCCCTCGAGCATCGACCCGAGCGCACCGATATCGGGCATCACGAGCAAGATCATCATTGATGCCACCAGACAGCTCCCACAGGAAGGCGGGCCAGAGTCTTGGGCCGCTGTGTCACGTGTTCTTTTAGAGAAGAATTGTCCGAAGGCCTTTGAATTGGTGGATGAAAAATGGGGGGATTATTTCAAATCATGACAGACCAGATTGCACATTGAAGAGATCTTTTATGGGCCGAATCTTCTTTGGTTGGTGGGTTCTGGCGGGGCTTTTTCTGATTTACGCCGCGTCCAACGGCATTGTGATCTTCACCCTGCCGCTTTTTTACCCCGAACTCATCAAGGAGTTCGGGTGGAACGAGGCTGAGGTTACGCGCCCAGCGACGGTCTTCTTCGTCGCCGCAGGTGTATTGCATCCTTTTGGCGGCGCATTGCTCGATCGCTTCTCAGCTAGGCGGCTGATGTTGGTCAGCTTCGGGACTGTTGCGGTGGCTCTGAGCTTCTATCCGTTTGTCAACTCCTTGGGCCAGCTCATGGGTATTTATATCGCCTTTGGGTTGGGATTTGGCATGGGCGGTCTTGTGGCCAATATGCTTGTGTTGACACGTTGGTTCGTTCGATACCGGGGCATTGCAGTCGGTATCTTGCTCATAGGCGCGAGTCTTGGTGGAGCGGCCTTTCCACTGATCGTTCGGCAAACACTTGTGGGAAGCGGGTGGCGCGAAGCTAGCATTTTGCTTGCTGTTTTGGGCGGTGCCATGATGATCCTTCCCTTAGTGTTCCTGGTTCGCAACCATCCACGGGACTTAGGCCTCAATCCGGATGGCGCCGAGCAGCAAACCGAACCGCCAAAAGTTGTCAAACGGATAGAGGCTCAGAGATCTGACGGTCCCACCTTGCTCGAGGCGATAAAATCACCAACCTTTTACTTGCTCGCATTTGTCACTGGGGCCTTGTGGTTTTGCATTGTCGGTATGCTTCAGCACCAGTCCATCTATCTGGGCCAAGACTTGGGCGTGGACAGATCCGTGTTGCCGCTCGTCTTTAGTGTTTTCTTCTGGGCTGGAATCGTGGGCAAGGCCTCGTTCGGCTACTTAAGCGACCACTTCAACACGGGGCGCGTCATGCTGATTAGTATCATCAATTTGGCGCTTGGGTTTATTGTGCTGCGAACCCTTGATGTTGGAGAAACGGCGATGATGTTTGCCTTCGCTATGATCTCCGGGGTCGGCTTCAGCGGTGTCTTTACCATGGTCCAATTGATGATCGCCGAGTCTTTTGTAGGCCGCGCTTACGGAAAAATTCTGGGCGTATTCACATTTGTTGACACGATGGCGGGTGCGCTTGGCATCCAAGTGATCGGATCAATGCGGGTTGCATTGGGCAGTTATAGTCCAGCCTTCAACCTGATGATTATGATTTGCTTAGTTGCCGCCGCTTGTGTGATCGGGCTCAATCAGTTCTCCAAACGTGCCACAAGCCGTGCTGTTGAGAGCGCCTAACTCGCCAAGATCGCAAACGAGATTGGCCACCTTTGCTGCGAGAACAAATCATCTATAATTCTGTGGGTAAAGTAAGGTAACAGTGAGTATCATTCATAAAGAACCCATAAATGTAACATAATTACAACAATATGGATTATTATATTTTGTCCTTATTGAAAATATGGGCGCAGTAACGCGTAATCAAGCTGGCGGCCCTTTGCTGTGGTATGTTGTCATCGTACAATGGCCTAGGTGCCAGTTTGAAACCAACTAAGCGAAAAGCGGCATTATCAAGTTTTGGTGCGTATACGGAATAAGCGGCTTAACAGAGAGCTCCAAGTAAAATTGCACCTGCGGCGCTGACGGGAATTGGCGATGCACTAATTACCTCTGAAGGGGAATATTATGAGCAAAAGGCTTTCACGGATTATTTTAGCTGCTGCTGGGGCAGTTGCATTGACGGGCGTTGCCGATACTGCTTTAGCGCAAGTTGGAGATATCATCGTCACCACGCAAAGGCGTGCACAAAGTCTGCAAAAAGTGCCCGTACCGGTGAGTGCCTTCAATACGGAGCAGTTGGAAATCCGGCAAATGAGTGAATTGCTGGATGTAATGAATAAGATCCCCAACTTGATTGGGTTTCACAATACCGGGCCTGGTTCCGCCGCCTCCATATTTATGCGTGGTATCGGTAGCCCGGACTCCATCGCCACGTTTGACCCACCGGTGGCGGTGTATGTGGATGACGTCTTTGTTGCGCGCACAAACGCCAACAATTTTGGACTTTTTGACGTTGAGCGCGTTGAAGTCATGCGCGGACCACAAGGTATAGCATTTGGTCGCAATACAACCGGTGGTGTTATCCACCTCATTACCCGACGGCCGAGCGAGGAATTTTCAGTCAAAGCAGAGGCAGAGTACGGCCAATACGAACGTCGTGCGTTCAATGCTAGTGTAAACGTTCCCGTAAGCCCAAAAATTCTGACGAAAGTATCGGGCTATGTTGTCACCGATAATGGCTTCGTCGACAATCTCACCACAGGTGAGGATTCAAATGACGAATCTTCGCACGGCGTCCGAGGCGATATTAGGTTTTTGCCGACGGATAGGGTGACTTGGGATATTGCAGTCGAATACATGAGCTTGACTGGAAGTAATGTGGGGACTTTGGTTACCGAACCCCGCGTCTCTCGAACTGGAATACGCAGAGCCGGCACCCCCGGCAATCTTGAGGACCTTCTAGTCAGGGGTGAGGGCCTTGGCAATGAAACCGAGACGATCTCTGTCTATTCCCATCTACTATTCGATATTGGGGAAAACGCTGAACTCGAGTTTATTACTGGCTATCGTGATTTAGATTGGGATTTCACCCTGGATTTCGTTAACAATCCATCATCGGTCGGCGGTTTTACGATCGTTAATGTCAGCGAGCACAAGCAGTTCACTCAGGAAGCCAAACTTACGGGTAACTTTGAGGTGATGGGATTTCCCATCGATTACCTTACGGGCGTTTTTTATATGGATGAGGACAATTTAACGGACTTTACCGATGTCGTTCCAGGACCAACAGTGCTGATCAGCCGCATCTTGGAAAACGATACAAAAAACATCTCCATTTTTGCGCAGGCGGATGTCGGCCTCACGGATCAGCTGACCTTGCAGGCCGGGGGACGTTGGACGCGCGAGAGAAAGGACATCGACTACACGACGCGGCTCGATACACTTCTCTTCGGCACGTTTAATGTGGCGAGCATATCTGGCGGCATCTCGACGGCCAGTATTAAGGCGCTTGGAATCCCAACAGAGCAAGTAACGAAGAAATTTACTCCGAGAGTAGCATTGCTATGGGATGCAACCGACGATGTCATGCTCTTTGCGTCAGCAACGAACGGTATTAAATCAGCAGGGTGGAACGCGCGTGGAGGAGTGCCATCAGGTATCCGTCCATTTGGGCCCGAAAAGGTTTGGTCATATGAACTCGGTGTCAAGGGCGACTTCTGGGACGACCAGGTGAGGCTCAACGCCAACCTGTTTTACTTCGATGTCAATAATCTGCAATTGGTCACAGGCTTTCCCGGGCCGAATCCTGGCGACGCGCCGGTATTCATTACCCAGAATGCTGGTAATTTAGATGTGTGGGGCCTCGAGGCTGAAATGTTTTGGTCGCCGTTAGAGGGCCTGGATTTTTACAGTAGTGTTGGCGTGATGGATGCTGAATACAGTGACATAACTGACATCGGAAACCGCATCACCGACGATAGCACCCCTCAGCGGACTCCGACGCTGACGGCTGCGATTGGCGGTACCTACACGCATTTTATGCCTGACATGCGAGGCAATGTCGTCCTTGGGTTGGAGGGCATATACCAAGGTGATAATTTCAAGACGAGCACCACTCCGCCAGAGTCATTTCAGGAAGCCTACTGGACAATGTCGGCTCGAGTTGGTTGGCAAAGCGAAGTCGGCAGATGGGGTATCTTTGCAGAATGCAAAAACTGCACCGATAAGAAATACTTAACGTCCTACTTCCTACGGCCGTATTACGGCAATCCGCAACGTTTTAATTTGAGTGTGAAATTCAATTATTAACGGAAACCGCGCCAAAGCAGCGGCGCACCGTGCGTGGCAGTGGGCCTCTGGGGCAAGGCCCTAAAGCAAATTCACGGGCTGACAAGCCCAATGACCGCCAGCACGGTAATGCCCGGAACGCCTACTATCCCAGCTAAAAAGGGTGTAGCGCTGCTTTGTAATAACAGGCTAAGCGAGGCGATCGTGTCGAGGGTGCCGTGAGCAAGCGCTGCTGGCTAGCACGATCTTAAGCCAATTCTGTCTGCTCAGCGCGACCATCCGTAAACCTTTCTTAGGGATGATCGGTCACACTGGCGCGATCGCTGGGGGCGGCGCCTCTGCATGTGTTCGAGTGCCGGGTGATAGTGGACGAAGCAGTATATTGGGAAATTTTGGCAGCATGCGACAATGTCATCGTACGCTTCAATAGGTGTGAGCGGCTCACCTTTGTCAACGAGGTCTTTTTTCGGGTGTTAGGGGGTGCGCCGGATAACTGGCTAGGTCGAAGCTTTGATCTGGAAGGGCGGGCAACGAGGAGCGGCGCGTGGCGGGATTAGCCGGTCAAGGCCAGGCAAAATCAAAAAGTTGGAACGACGCACTGAGCGTCTATTTGCACCGCCGTGTCATCGTCATGCTGTTTTTAGGCTTCTCGGCGGGGTTGCCGTTTCTCTTGGTGTTCTCGACGCTGTCCGCGTGGCTACGCGAAGCGGAAGTCGTGCGCACAACGATTGGCTTTTTCAGTTGGGTCGGGATCACCTATTCCATCAAAGTGTTTTGGGCGCCTGTTGTTGACCGTTTCCGTTTGCCCTTTCTCAATGCTGCATTGGGCCGCAGGCGCAGCTGGATGTTGCTGGCCCAGGCGGGCATCGCAACTGGTTTGTTGGGTATTGCCTTTACGGATCCCGCAACCGATTTGCGCCAAGTCGCTCTGTTCGCTTTTCTGGTAGCGTTTTCGTCCGCAACCCAAGACATTTCCATCGACGCTTATCGAATCGAGGCCGTCAATCGAGAATTGCAAGGCGCGATGGCCGCAACATATCAACTGGGTTACCGTCTGGCGTTGATTGCAGCGGGCGCAGGTGCGCTTTATATCGCTGACTTTGGCTCATGGCCTGCCGCCTACATGACTATGGCGGCGCTCGTTCTGGTTGGCGTTATGACGGTTTTGGTGATCCAAGAGCCAACACCGCCGCGTGATGAAGTTGCCGATGCACGGGAAGAAGAGCTGGCGAGTTCCTTGTCGTCGGGCTTACGAGGCTCGGCTCGCGGAGTCGTCGCGTGGCTTTCCGGTGCGGTGGCCAGTCCAATTGTCGACTTCTTTTCGCGTGTGGGTTGGATGGGCTTAGCCATATTAGCTTTTATTGGTGTCTATCGGATCAGCGACATCACTATGGGCATCATGGCTAACCCGTTCTATATCGACACCGGGTTTTCGCTGTCGGAAATCGCAAGTGTCACAAAAGTTTATGGTGTTATCATGTTGATGATAGGCGCAATGGCTGGGGGTTTCCTTGTGGCGCGTTATGGCATCATGCGCCCGCTGCTACTTGGGGCGGTTTTGGTTGCCTCCACCAATCTCTTGTTTGGGGTTCTCGCCATCGTTGGTGCCGATATCAGATTTCTTATGATGACCATTAGCGCTGACAACTTCAGCGGCGGCTTGGCGGGTACGGTGTTCATCACTTATCTATCGAGCCTGACCAGCACAGCCTATACGGCAACTCAATATGCATTGCTTAGTTCGCTGTTCACGCTGCCCGGAAAATTCTTGGGAGGATTCTCTGGCATGATTGTCGATAGCTCAGGCTACGTGATGTTTTTTACCTACGCGGCCGCGTTGGGGTTGCCTGCTATTGCGCTCACTATGTTCCTTATGGCATGGGCCCCCAAGATCGAGTCAGCCGATCAGCCAGCGGAAGTACGCGGGCCGCCTGGATAGTTTTATTTCCATTTAATCTGTGGGCGGATCAATATGGTGCATGTCACGTAGATGTTGGGTGCGGCATTGCGTCTGAGCGGCGCTTTGTTCAGGCTCGAAATTTCGTGGCGTTCTGCTAGGGTCGGGTCATGAGCGAACCTGCCATAACGCCCCAAGATGAATCGGTCAAAGGCACGCCCACGCGTTCAAAAGCGGCCATGACGCCCATGATGGCTCAATATTCCGCCATCAAAGGACAATATGCGGATTACCTTTTGTTCTACCGAATGGGCGATTTCTACGAATTGTTTTTTGACGATGCGGTGAAAGCCTCCGCCGCCCTAGATATTGCGCTTACCAAACGGGGCAAACATTTGGAGGAAAATATCCCCATGTGCGGGGTACCGGTCCATTCCTCCGAGGGCTACTTGCAAAAGCTCATTCGCAAAGGCTTCAAGGTCGCCATTTGCGAACAGACGGAAGATCCCAAAGAGGCGAAGAAGCGGGGTGCTAAGGCGGTCGTTCGGCGCGAAGTGATCCGGCTGGTGACGCCCGGCACGCTCACCGAAGACACGCTTTTGGACGCCCGCCGGCACAATTACTTGGCAGCGGTGGGCCTTGCAGCCGGCGGGGCTGAGTCGGCCCTCGCCTGGCTCGATATGTCGACTGGTGATTTTCATGTTGCCGAGGTGGGCAAGTTCGATTTGAGTTCTGAACTCTCACGCCTCGACCCGGGTGAGGTCTTGGTACCCGACCCGCTCGCGAATGACCCGGCGTTGGCCGGGCTTGCGGGGAAGGTGACCGTGTTGACGCGAAGCCAATTCGATAGCGACGGCGGGGCCGAGCGCCTCAAGGCTGTGTTCGGTGTCAGCGCCCTCGAAGGCTTTGGTCTTTTTGCCCGCGCTGAAATTGCGGCTTGCGGCGCGCTCATCTCGTATGTGGAACTTACCCAAGTGGGCCGCATGCCCGCCTTGAGGCCGCCCGCGCGCGAAGTCAGGGGATCGACGCTCACTATGGACGCGGCAACGCGGCGCAATCTTGAACTAATCCGTACACTGGGTGACGATCACAATATAAGCGTGCTTTCGGTAATCAATCAAACGGTTACCGGCCCAGGCGCTCGCCTCTTACGGAAACGATTGATCAGTCCACTGACGGATATAGACACAATTAACCGACGGCTTGATGCGGTTGAGTGCTTCGCTCGGCAGAGTGAGTACGGTGAAGATGTGCGTGAGGTCCTCAAACAATGCCCCGACATGGCGCGTGCCTTATCGCGGCTTCATTTGGGTAGGGGCGGTCCACGCGATCTTGCCGCTATCCGGGAGGGGCTTAAAATCGCGCATAGCGTGCGCCGCATGACTGAGGTGCACGGCAACAGGCAGGCCTCTCTGCCTACGGAGTTGGCCGAGGCCGCCCAAAACCTTGGTGACCATCAAGCCCTTATTGATGAGCTTGCCCGGGCGCTCGGCCCTGATTTACCACTCTTGGCGCGGGATGGTGGTTTTATCGCGGGGGGCTATGATCAAGAGCTTGATGAGACGCGGGCTCTCCGTGACGATAGCCGTCAAGTAATGGCGTCACTGCAGTCACAATATGTCGAACTCACCAATATCAAGAGCCTCAAGGTTCGGCATAATAACGTTCTGGGCTACTTCATAGAAGTCACCGCTCAGCATACGAATAAACTGCTGGCCACGCCCCTGGCGGAAACGTTCATTCACCGTCAGACCCTTGCCAATGCGGGCCGCTTTACCACGGTCGAGCTGAGCGAACTCGATAGTAAAATTTCGCGCGCCCGTGATCAGGCTCTAGGTCTTGAGCAGCGCATGTTTAAACGCTTGTCGGCACGCGTGATCGATCACTCCGAGGAGATCTCGTGCGCCGCCGAGGCGCTCGCCGCGATCGACGTTTCGGCGGCGCTCGCCGAACTGGCGTTAAGCCACCGTTATACGCGACCGGTTCTGGAGACGGGCAACAAGCTCGAGATCAAAGAGGGTCGGCATGTGGTCGTCGAGGAGATTTTGGAGCGTCAAGGCGAGGCGGCGTTCGTCGGTAATAATTGTGAGTTGGGCGGCGGCAAAGAGGCGGCGCGTATCTGGCTTGTGACCGGGCCCAATATGGCGGGCAAATCCACCTTTCTGCGCCAAAACGCCTTAATCGTCATTTTGGCGCAGATGGGTGCTTTCGTACCGGCAGCAGAAGCGCGGCTCGGCATCGTTGACCGGCTATTCAGCCGAGTCGGCGCGGCCGATGATTTGGCCCGTGGCCGGTCAACCTTCATGGTGGAAATGGTGGAGACCGCCGCCATTCTCAATCAAGCCACACCGCAATCGCTCGTGATTTTGGATGAGGTAGGTCGCGGCACGGCGACTTTCGACGGGCTCTCCATTGCCTGGGCTTGCGTCGAGTATTTGCACGAAATGAATGCTTGCCGGGCGCTCTTCGCCACGCACTATCATGAGTTGACGGCGCTCGCGCACAAACTTGAGAACCTTGCCAACGTCACCATGAAGGTTCGCGAATGGAAGGGCGATGTGGTATTCTTGCATGAAGTGATCGCGGGCGTTGCCGACCGCTCATATGGCATCCAAGTTGCCAAGCTCGCTGGTCTCCCGGACGAGGTGATCGGCCGAGCCGGGGAGGTTCTTAGTCATCTGGTAGAGGATCGCGCGGCCCGTGGGCCAACCTCCATGGTCGACGATTTGCCGCTGTTTTCGGCAAGTGCCAAAGAGCAGGCACTACCCCTGGAACCAAGCCAAGTGGAAGCGGCGGTCGAGGCCATGCACCCGGACGAGTTCACGCCCCGTCAAGCTTTGGAATTCCTTTATAAATTACGGTCTCTACTAAGGCGCACTTAGCGGTATCGGATTCGGTAGCAGCCTGATTGCGCTCTATCCTCCTTCAACCCTGGCCTGTCGCTCGTTGCCGCGAGCTTCTTCCATCAGCGCTTTGTTTTGGCGCAGTCGATTCCGGAGGACGCTGAGCAAGCCCAGTAGGGCTAACGGGGCCTGCCCTCAAAAGACCCGATTTCCAGCCTATAATCGTTTTTGTAAGGGGAACCTGCTAAGAGTGGTACTGAGCCGTCAAGGTTCTTCGCTACACGGGAGGGCACGCAGGATCAAACCATGAAGCAAGCGAGCGGCAGACGAAAAGACCAGGCAGCGGCCGACTCATTCAGGGCGGACCTGGTGGCCATCGCAACGGATGATTCGTTGAGCGATGTCCAGCGAAAGCAATCGCTGCTTCAGCGCTTGCGCGAATGGCAGACCGAGTCGTTCGCAGCCGCCGAGCAAAAGCTTATGTCTGGGGCACAAGGCTATCAGGTTGCCGAACTTCTGTGTCGAAGGGCCGATGTGCTTGTTCGAAACCTGTATCACGTCACCACCAAATATATTTATACAACTCAAAACCCGACAAAAGCTGAGCGCTTGAGCGTGGTGGCTGTCGGGGGCTATGGGCGAGGCCATCTGGCGCCTCAATCCGACATCGATCTCTTGTTCTTGATGCCCTACAAACAGACCGCATGGGGCGAAAGCGTGGTCGAGTACATGCTCTATCTGTTGTGGGACGTGGGCTTCAAGGTCGGCAATGCCACGAGATCCGTTGATCAATGTCTCCAACTTTCCAAACAGGATATGACGATCCGGACGGCGATCTTGGAAAAATGTTTTCTGGCTGGCGATCAAGACTTGTTCAACGAACTCAAGTCCAGATTTGCGAAGGAAATTGTTGTCGGCACCGCGCGTGAGTTCGTCGATGCCAAGTTGCAAGAGCGTAACGCGCGCCATGCCCGCGCTGGCGACTCTCGCTATTTGGTCGAGCCAAATATCAAAGACGGCAAGGGCGGCTTGAGAGATCTCAATTCGCTCTTTTGGATTGCTAAATATGTATATCAGGTGGAAAACGCGCGCGAACTCGTCACTCTCGGGCTTTTTACAAAAAACGAATTCCGCACGTTTTTGAAAGCCTATTCGTTTCTTTCGTCAGTGCGCTGCCATCTTCACTTCCTGACTGGCCGTGCCGAGGAGCGCCTGACATTTGATGTACAGCCGGAAATGGCGCAGCGGCTCGGTTATACGGACCGGGCGGGTCAGCCGGCGGTCGAACGGTTTATGAAGCATTATTTTTTGGTGGCAAAAGACGTTGGCGCGCTAACACGTATCTTCTGCGCTGCGCTCGAAACCACACAAGCCAAGAAACGGCCTCGGCTGGAACGGTTACTCCGCTTGGCCGGCCGCCGGAAACCGTTGCATGAGGGCTTCTTTATCGAAAGTGGCCGCCTCAACGTAATCGGACCCAGCGTCTACAGAGACGATCCAGTGAATCTGGTGCGGCTTTTTTATTTAGCGGATGAAAAGGCGACGGACATTCATCCCGATGCATTGAAGTATGCGACTCGTTCGTTGGGCCTAATTGATCGCGAGCTCAAAAGAAACCCGGAAGCCAATGACTTATTCTTGAAGATATTAACTTCGCGCCGTGATCCGGAATGGGCGCTCCGACGCATGAGTGAAGCGGGGGTGCTCGGAAAATTTGTGCCAGATTTCCGACGTGTCGAGGCGATGATGCAATTCAACATGTATCATCATTATACTGTCGATGAGCATACGATCCGGGCGATCGGTGTTCTGTCTCAGATCGAGCGCGGCGAGCTTGCCGACGAACACCCCCTGTCCGACACGATCGTTCACAAAGTGCTGAGCCGTGAAGCACTCTACGTGGCGCTCTTCCTTCACGACATTGCCAAAGGCCAGCCGGAAGATCATTCCGTTGTCGGTGCTCGCATCGCCCGGAGACTTTGCCCGCGATTGGGAATATCGAGCGCCGAGACAGAAGCGGTGGCCTGGCTTGTGGAAAAACATCTCATCATGAGCGAGTTTGCACAGAGCCGCGATATCTCCGATCTCAAGACGATTAAGGACATTACAGATATCATACAGAGCCCGGAGCGCTTAAGATTGCTCCTTGTGCTGACGGTGGCCGATATTCGTGCGGTCGGTCCCGGCGTTTGGAACGGTTGGAAAGGCCAGCTTCTGAGAAACCTTTACTACGAAGCAGAAAGTGTTCTTCAAGGGGGAGAGGCGCCCGGTAGCGCGATGTCAAGAGAGGCGCGCGTCAGCTCGGCGCAAGATGCGCTTGCCGCCAAGCTTGGAGATTGGCCGGAGGATCAACGCGAGCTCGCGCTCAATCGACACACGGACTCTTATTGGCTCAGCTTTGATGCCGGCGTGCATTTGCATCATGCGGTTGCAATGAGACAAGCTGATGATGACTGCCAAGACGTGATACTCAACGTTCAGACCGATCCGTTCAAATCGATTACGGAAATTGTTATCTATAGTGACGATCAGCCAGGATTGTTTTCGCGATTAGCGCTTGCCTTTGCGGTGACCGGCGCTTCGATCATGGATGCTAAAGTCTTTACGACGTCGGACGGCAAAGCGCTTGATGTCTTCTGCGTGCAAGATGCGCCGTTTGCGGAGCGCCCAAGATTGAACCGATTGCGAAGTGTGATCGAGAGAGCAATTTCTGGCACTTTAGTGCCCGAGAAACGCTTTTCTCAACCAAAAATTCGCCGGCGCGAAAAAGCTTTTTGGGTTGAGCCTCAGGTTTTGATTGATAATCATGCGTCTGATATTCATACGTTGATTGAAGTCAACGGCCGCGACCGGCCAGGCCTTTTGTATAGTCTGACGGCGGCACTTAGTTCGTTGCGCCTATCGATCGCGTCTGCGCACATCTCAACATACGGCGAGCGCGCCGTCGATGTCTTCTACGTCAAAGACCGCGCGGGATTTAAGGTAACCAATAAAACGGCAATCAAGTCTATAAGAGAGATTCTGTTCGAAGCTTTGAGAACTGAACAATCGGCGCCCCCGGCGGAGGCCGCCGAATAAAAAGGCCAAGCGCTGACGTGGCGTCCCAATCCAAAAAGCTCGTCATGAACACCGCGACCGTAGGCGGCATGACCATGATCAGCCGCGTTCTGGGCTTTGTGCGGGATATTCTTATTGCATCCTATTTGGGTGCGGGCCCGATCGCAGACGCCTTCATCGTGGCGTTTCGCTTGCCCAACTTGTCGCGGCGCTTGTTTGCCGAAGGTGCCTTCAATGCGGCATTCGTGCCGCTGTTTTCCAAACGTTACGAAGCGCAAGGACTGATAGCCGCTAAAGGTTTTGCAGAACAAACCTTGGGCGTGCTGCTCTTTGTGCTTGTGCTCATTACCGTTGGCGGCGAGATGTTCATGCCGTGGCTTATTATGGTCTTGGCGCCGGGATTTGTTAACGAACCTGAAAAGTTTGCGGTCACGGTTCTCTTCGCGCGCATTACGTTTCCCTACCTTTTGTTTATTTCGCTGACGGCGCTCTTTAGCGGCATGCTCAATTCGCTGGGTCGGTTCGCTGCCGCTGCTGCCACACCTGCGCTTCTAAATGTGGCGGTTATCGGTGCCATCATCATCCTCACGCCCACTGTCCCTACGGCAGGTCATGCGCTCGTCTATGGTGTGGCCTTGGCAGGGATCCTGCAATTTCTGGCGGTGTCCTGGGCAGCACATCGCGTTGGATTGTCCTTGCGCCTGCCGCGGCCGCGGCTGACGCCGGACGTGCGCCGTCTCATTCATCTGGGCATTCCGGGCGCAATCGCTGGCGGCATTACACAGATCAACGTGATGGTAGGCACCATGATTGCAACGCTAGAGGCCAGTGCCGCGTCATACCTCTATTACTCGGAGCGAGTCTATCAATTACCTCTCGGGCTCATTGGCGTGGCCATGGGGGTCGTGTTGCTGCCCACGATTTCCCGTCAACTTCGTGCGGGCGATGCGGATGCCGCCATGAGCAGTCAAAATCGGGCGCTTGAGCTGTCCATGTTGCTGACGGTACCCGCGGCGGCGGCGCTTATTGCTATTCCGTTGATCATCGTGACGGTTCTGTTCGAGCGGGGCGCGTTCGATGCGGCGACCTCTCAAGCAACAGCAGCGGCGCTCGCCGCTTTTGCCGTCGGGCTTCCCGCATTCGTCATGATCAAAGTATTTTTGCCCGGTTTTTTTGCGCGCGAGGATACCAGAACGCCAATGTTGTATGCGGGTATCAGCGTTCTGGCAAATATCGCGCTGAGTCTCATACTGTTTTTTCAAATTGGTTATCTTGGCATTCCGATCGCGACTTCGATTGCCAGTTGGCTGAATGCGGGATTGCTCGCCTACAAGCTGATCGGTCTTGGCCATTTCAAGGCTGATCCGCGCTTGGCTTCGCGTTTGCCGCGAATTGTGCTCGCTAGCGCTGGCATGGGCGTGCTCTTATGGTATGCGGCCGCTCAGTTGCAAGCGGTCTGGCTTCAGTCGCTCACGGCTCAAATCATAGTACTGTTCTTTTTCGTCTGCGGGGGCCTCATCACGTTTGGCGTGCTGGCGCTCTTGTTTGGGGCGGCGCGCATGGCCGACCTTCGAGCCATCTTGGGCCACTCATAACGAGGTCTTGCGCGGCCGCGTGGGACGGGCCATAAAGCGCGCCTAATTGATTCAGGATCCTCAAGTTCCGAGATACGGCATGTCAGAAGCATCGGGCGATAACGCTTATTCAGGACCTATGCGCGTTTTTTCAGGCGTGCAGCCCACGGGCAATTTGCATCTGGGAAACTATTTGGGCGCTATCCGTAATTTTGTTGAGTTGCAAAAAACTTACGACTGTCTCTATTGCGTTGTCGATCTTCATGCCATTACCATCTGGCAAGATCCTAAAGAGCTCGCCCATAACATTCGCGAAGTGACAGCGGCATTTTTGGCGGCAGGCATCGATCCAACGACGCACATCATCTTTAATCAAAGTGCCGTTGCGGCTCATGCGGAGCTGGCCTGGGTCTTAAATTGCGTGGCGCGCATGGGCTGGCTCAACCGCATGACACAGTTCAAGGATAAGGCGGGTAAAGACAAAGAGAATGCATCGGTGGGATTGTTTGTTTATCCTAACCTGATGGCTGCTGATATTCTGGCTTACAAAGCCACCCACGTACCGGTGGGCGAAGATCAAAAGCAACATCTGGAACTGTCGCGCAATATCGCCCAGAAGTTCAATAATGATTTCAATGTACCGGACTTCTTTCCGCTGCCCAAACCACTTATTCTGGGCTCAGCAGCCCGGGTCATGAGCTTGCGTGATGGGACGGTAAAGATGAGCAAGTCGGATAAGTCAGATTACTCCCGCATCAACATGACAGATGACGCTGATGCGATTGCCAAAAAGATTCGCAAAGCCCGTACAGATTCGGAACCGCTTCCGGGCGACAAGGCGGACCTCAAAGATCGTCCGGAAGCGGACAATCTTGTGGGTATCTTCGCGTCCCTTTCCGGCACATCCAAAGACGACGTCTTGCAGCGTTTCGGGGGCGCGCAGTTTTCAAGATTTAAAATAGAACTGACGGAACTTGCAGTTTCGGTGATCGCACCGATCGGCGAAGAGATGACCCGCCTTTTGGTGGACCCGTGCGCTATCGATCAGGTCCTCCGTGAAGGCGCCGAGCGTGCCGGTGCGATTGCGACCCCGATCCTGGACGACGTTAAGGATGTTGTCGGTCTTCTGCGCTGAGGCTCTCTTTGCTTGCTGATGTGCCACCCCCATCTATAGAGTCGTTTCGTTTTTTCGAAAGAATACTGCACATGCAAATCGCTCAAGGCATCCGCCAAGCAAGTTTCGGCTTTCGCAAGGGTTTTGCTTCTCTTCGATTATGGCTACTCGACTTGGATTGTGGTGGCGGATCACCGGATTCCTGAATTATGCCGCGCCACTTGGCGGCTCAAGGGTTCTATCTCCTGCACACCCGCACACAATTAAGGGAAACAACCAATATCCTGCTGAAGTAGACGGGGTCTTGAGTTAATACTCGTCTTGCTGTGGCGGACGCGGAATGGCAGCATCTGGCTATGACCAGAGAGATGTCAAAAGACGCCAAGAAGCCCGATGCAACGCGCAAGCTGCTCGTCATCGTCGATGACAGCCCGGAGTGCCGCATCGCACTTTATTTTGCTAGCCGACGTGCGCGCCACACGGATGGCATCGTCACGCTTCTCTACGTCATTCCTCCGGCTGAACTTCAGCATTGGCAAGCCGTCGAAGAAGTGATGAAGGACGAGGCGCGCGAGGAAGCCGAGCGTGTTCTTCATGATGTGGCGGCTGAAGTATTGGAAGTTTCGGGGCATATGCCAGAAATGGTTATCCGGGAAGGTAAGACCCGCGAACAGATTCAACAGCTGATCGTTGAAGACCGCAATATCAAGATTTTGGTCTTGGGGGCTGCCGTCGGGAAGGGAGATCCGGGGCCTCTCATCAGCTCTATTGCGACCGGCGGATTTGTCGAAGATTTCGGCGCGCCGCCAATTCCCTTGACTATCGTGCCCGGCAGCCTGACACGGGAAGAGATTGACGCTTTAGCATAGGCCTTGCCAATTTGATAATGAAGGGCGTTCGCACCTTCAAAGCTTTTCCAATTGTTTGAATAAGTCGTCTTGTGACTTTCTGGGCGAGCGCAACCGTGTGCCATCGTGATCGCATAATAGATTTTAATCCAATCTTTCGCCGTCCCTAAAACCCAGACCATATCGTCCAGTTTACGGTCTTCCTCCGGGATTCGAAATTTGAACATGCGTACAAGAAAGGTTATGAAATCTCCGAGGTCTTCAAAGTTTGCAATGTCGAGGACTGTGAACTCGCAGCGCTTGTCCCGTGTACGATAGGTTTTTGTGTGGCGGTAAGTAGGCCTGCGGGAAGTATGGTGAAAGAATCTGCCCAAAGCGATGACAGCTACGGCGATCTGGCCAACGGCAAAAAACCCAATAAAGAATTGTGTCACGGTCTTTGGCGCTCCCGTAGAGCGTGTGGCGATCGAAACACTAGAAGCCCGAATTAACCCTTCGATTGTGACCAAAGGGCGGCAGTCTGCAAGAAAAGTGGAGAATGGGTGGGCCCAGGATGCATGCCGATGTTCCACGGTCCAGTTTTTCTTGATTTTGCGAGGCACTATTGCCAAATATGTCAAAGGCGGAGTGGCGGCCTCGGATAAGCCACGTCAAGATTACGGAATCGTATCCCATGTTTATTCAAACGGAAGAAACCCCAAATCCGGCAACGCTTAAATTCCTACCCGGTAAAGAGGTCTTAGGGCCAGGCGGCGCCATGGATTTTCCCGATACCCAAGCGGCTCAAGGATCGCCGCTCGCGACGAGCCTGTTCGATATTGATTCGGTTGAGCGCGTCTTTTTCGGAGCCGATTTCATTAGCGTCACCAAGTCGTGCGGTGAGTGGCAGCACTTAAAGCCCGCCATTTTGGGACTCATTATGGAACACTTCACCGCGGGCCTGCCGATCCTCGGCGAGGGCGGCAGCGAGGCCGGCGACACCAACCACGCCGTGTACAAGGGCGAGGAAGGGGAGGTCGTCGACCAGATCAAAGAGCTGTTGGATACGCGGGTGCGGCCGGCAGTAGCCCAGGACGGCGGGGACATCACATTCCGCTACTATGAGGAGGGTGTGGTTTATCTGGACATGCGCGGTTCCTGTGCCGGGTGTCCCAGCGCGACCCTGACGTTACAGGCCGGCATCGAGAACCTGCTCAAACATTATATTCCGGAAGTAACCCGCGTCGAACCTGCGTAACGCGTGAGCGGGCGGCGCGCGTTTGCCGACGAGGCGTGGCGAATTTTTTTATATACTATCAGTGCAATGCCTGGAGATCGGGTATTCCACGCCTGTGACATAAAACTGAGAAGGGAAGGACACTATGCCGAGCGTGCTTGTAACGGGAGGCAACCGGGGATTGGGACTTGAATTGGTCCGGCGCTATGCGTCGGACGGGTGGCGTGTCATGGCCTGTTGCCGCAATCCGGATAATGCTGAGGAGCTTAATCACATTGCGGCGGAAGCAGACGGACGTGTCAGCGTGCACCCTTTGGACGTCACGGACTTTGACGCCATCGATCGCCTGGCACGGGAACTTGACAGCGAAGCCATTGATATTTTGATCAATTGTGCGGGGCTCATTGGCCGGCACAATTTTGATCAGGGTGTTATGGCCGACCAAGCATTCGGGAATTCTGATTTCGATGAATGGGAAGACGTCTATCGGACCAATGTGATGGGCCCAATGAAAATGTCGGAAGCGTTTGTTGAGCACATTGTCAGAAGTGATCAGAAAAAAATTATAACGCTCACGAGCGAAGTGGCTTCCATGGCCGAAAATAATTTTGGCGGTCTTTATGCATACCGAGCATCAAAGGCGGCGGTGAATAGAATTATGCGCTCCATGTCGATCGATCTTGCCAAACGCAATGTTATTGCGTTCCCGCTGCATCCAGGTTGGGCGCGCACGGATATGGGCGGCAGTTCGGCGATTGTCGATCCGGCTGACAACGCCCGAGGCATGTGCCAGGTCATCGCCAATGCAAGCATGGCGCAAAGCGGCCGCTATCTTGTCTATGATGGCAGCGAAATGGAGTGGTGAGATGGGTTTGAACTTACGCTTACGCGGTGCGCGGCGATGACGGTCATCAGCGATGCGAGCCTGTTTGCACGTAGCCGGCGGCTTGATTTCGACGAGGCCAGCAAGAGTTTTTAGGGCCAACGTTTTTCGGTGAAAGTTTTAGCATTCGATACCGCACTGGGCGCTTGTTCCGCCGCTGTCCTGGATGGTGATCGGGTGTTGGCGCACCAATTCAGATTGCAGATAAGAGGTCACGCCGAGACAGTCATGCAAATGGTGGCGCAGGTGTGCAAGGACGCGGACTTAGGCGTTGCGGATTTTGACCGCCTAGGCGTAACGGTCGGGCCGGGAACGTTTACGGGCCAGCGTGTCGGTCTCGCGGCCGCGCGCGCCATGGTTTTGGGTACATCCGTTGATCTCGTCGGCATCACGACACTTGAAGCGGTGGCCTCGGCGGTTAAAATACCGCACACGGACGATCTGATTATAAGCGTATTTGATGCCCGCCGCGGCGAGGTTTATTTCCAGGCTTTCGGCAAAAGATTGGATCCGCTGAGCGAGCCGGCTGCAGATACACCTGAACGTGCCGTGCAGCGTCTATTGGATGTCGGGCGTAATTTTATTCTTGTCGGATCGGGATGCGCACTTATTTCCGATTTACTCACAAAAGCTGACGCCCACGTCGAATTGGCGGAAGCCGCACCGCAGCCTGACGCCCGATTTGTCGCCCGCCTTGCGGCACGCGCGCGCAAGACCGGTACTGCGCTGCCATCGCCCCTATATTTGCGCGCGCCTGACGCCAAACTTCCAATGCCCAAAGAACCATGATGATCGGCGCATTCGATATTGTTTTCGTTTCTTCCGCACCCATTGACGTGATTGTGGTGCTGCACAATGAGTATTTTTGATGAGTTCTGGACCGGTGTGAGCACGGCCAGAATTCTCTCCGTATCAGGCGCCTTTAGCTTGTTGGCTAAGGTTTCTGACCAACCTGTTGGTTTCTTGCTCGGATGTGTGCGATAGCCGAAGGCAAAGTCGTTTCCACCGGTGTCCGGCTCGGATCACGACGTAAAGTGATCGCCAAGCGTTTGATGAGTAGCGCTATCAGTTTACCAAAGCCTAGCAAGCCCAACGTTTCGCGCGCGAGGTCGTAGGAAATAATAGAGAGGCAATTGATCTTTACAGAGGCCAAGGCTTTCAGATTGTCAGCTGGCAGCCTGACTATCATAACGCCGAAGCGGGGCGGCGTGTGGATGCCCACATTGTGGAAATTGAGATTTCGCAATGACTAGCTTAGGCCCCTGGGTGCCGGGAAAATTCCTGTTGGATCAAGGAAGTCAAGTAGGCGTATAGTGGAGCGGCAATGCGGCGGTAGCCGGACACACAGGCAATTTACGTAGGCTGAGGCAAGGAAACTATGGATCGGTTCGAAAAGATGTGTATCGAAAAAGGCATGAGGATGACAGGCCAGCGGCGCACGATTGCACGTATTTTGTCTGATACTCCTGGCCATCCCGATGTCGAAGAGCTCTATCACCGCGTCTCGGCTATCGACCCTCGCATCAGCATTGCAACGGTTTATCGGACCGTTCGCTTGTTTGAAGAAGTGGGTATTCTTGAGCGATTGGATTTTCGTGATGGGCGCTCCCGGTATGAAGAGACTAGAGAAAGCCACCACGACCACTTAATTGATATTCAGTCAGGCAAAGTTAGCGAGTTCAGCAATGAGGCGATTGAAGCGCTTCAGAAAAAAGTGGCTGAAGAACTGGGGTTTAAGCTTGTCGATCATAGGTTAGAACTTTATTGCGTACCATTGGGTGGGAAAAAGCGGAAACCTAAGACGGTTGGATTGAAGCCATAGTGCACCACATAAGAGGGCCAGACGGGGCACCTGAAATGAGTTTAAGTCCTCAGACACATTTGAGCGGATATAGCCGCCTCATGAATGGGCGACAAATTGCGTGGATTGGGACGGTCCGCCACATTGCCTAAAAAGCTATTTATCAAATCATACGGTTGCCAAATGAACGTCTATGATTCCGAAAGGATGGTGGACGTACTAAGGCCCATGGGCTATCGGCCTGTTGCTGAAGCCGAGGATGCGGATCTCGTCATCCTCAATACCTGCCACATTCGTGAAAAAGCAGTGGAAAAGGTCTATTCCGAATTGGGCCGCCTCAAAATCATCAAAGAGCTTCGCGCCCAGCGGGGCGACCGGATGCTTGTTGCGATTGCGGGCTGTGTTGCTCAGGCTCAAGGCTTTCAGATCGTACGGCGCCAACCGACCGTTGATATTGTCTTCGGGCCGCAAACCTATCATCGGTTGCCTGACTATGTGACCCGAGCCCTGGAGGACAACGCGCGCGTGGTCGACACCGAATTCCCCGCGGAGGCAAAATTCGATTTGCTACCGAAAGAACGGCACGCAATGACGCCAGCTGCCTTTCTTACAATTCAAGAAGGCTGCGATCGTTTTTGCTCATTCTGCGTGGTGCCCTATACGCGAGGAGCCGAATTCTCTCGTTCCGTCGACGACATCGTCAAAGAAGCAAGGGCTTTGATTGCCTCGGGCGTTCGCGAAGTGACGTTGCTCGGTCAAAACGTTAACGCCTATCATGGGAAGCTAGCGTCTAGGTCCGCCACGCCGGTTTGGCGGCTCGGCCGTCTCCTGCGCCACCTCGAAGCGATCGACGGACTTGAGCGGTTGCGCTACGCGACCAGCCACCCCAAAGACGTGGATGAAGAATTGATAGCGGCTCATCGCGATGTAGAAAAACTTATGCCGTTTTTGCATCTGCCAGTGCAATCGGGGTCCGACAAGGTCTTAAGATCCATGAATCGTCAGCATACGGCTGATGATTATCGTGAGTTGATTGACAAGATTAGGAAGGTGCGGCCCGATATTGCCCTGTCGTCAGACTTTATTGTTGGATTTCCAGGAGAAACCGACGAAGACTTTGCTGAGACACTTCGATTGATCCGCGATATCAACTTTGTCCGATCGTTTTCGTTTAAATACAGCGCACGTCCCGGAACGCCAGCGGCGGGAATACCCAATCAAATTGAGGATCATGTAAGGGCCATGCGGCTCTCAGAACTACAGGCAGTTTTGAATGCTCAGCACCAAATATTTAATGAGGCTTGCGTCGGCAAAACGTTTTCGGTTCTTTTAGAAAAGCAGGGCCGTCACGCCGGGCAGTTGGTGGGACGAAGCCCTTACATGCAGGCCGTTCACGTCGACGCACCAGATGCCGCCATTGGCGATATCGTCAGTGTGAAGTTAATGAATGTGGGCGTAAACTCGCTTGGCGGTGATCTCGTGCGACAAAACATTAATGCTCCGGAGTCCCGTACGCTCGGGTTGCGATCTGCTGAAGGCATCAAAACTGAGGTGAACTCCGTTTGAGTAAATCCAGCCATAAGGACGAGCGCAGATTGGACGACGCTTCACGAAAGAGAGCCAAGAGGCGTGCTCAAAACACGCTTTCATTCGAAATCGACAATACACGTCATTTGGCGGATATTTGCGGCGGGCACGACCGGCACTTGGCAATAATCGAGCAAGCACTCAACGTGTATGTCATGGCGCGGGGCAATCGTATTGTGATTAAGGGCCCGTCCCAAGGGTGTTTGTTGGCGGGGCGCGTCATCAAGGATTTAGCTGAGCGGCTGAAGCGCGGGCTTAATGTTGGTGAGGCAGAAGTAGCCGCCGCCATTCGCATGGTGCACGTCGGCAAAGCCACGGCGGCGGGTCGCTCAACATCAGACGAAGAGCATGAAATTCGAACTCCGCGCCGCGTCATTTCACCGAGGTCGCCAACTCAAGCGAGCTATGTCGACGCCCTGCGAAAGTACGATTTGGTATTTGGGCTTGGACCGGCAGGTACGGGGAAAACCTATCTTGCTGTTGCCATGGCCGTGTCAATGATGAACGACGGTCGGGTTGATCGTTTAATCTTGTCGCGGCCGGCGGTCGAAGCTGGCGAGCGACTGGGCTTCCTTCCCGGCGATATGAAAGACAAAGTCGATCCCTATTTACGTCCTCTTTATGACGCGCTACATGACGTCATGCCGGGCGATAAAGTCATCAAGAAAATAGAGAATGGCGACATTGAAGTTGCCCCCCTGGCGTTCATGCGCGGGCGCACGTTGAGCAATGCCTTCGCGATCCTGGATGAGGCGCAGAATTGCACGCCCATGCAGATTAAGATGTTCTTGACCCGATTGGGGGAAAATTCCCGTATGGTAGTGACGGGCGATCCAACACAGGTGGATTTAGGCGAGATAGGCCAGCGGGGCAGTGAATCGGGCCTCTCTGAGGCGCTTGATATTTTGAAAGATGTTCAAGGCGTTGCGACCGTCCATTTTACGGAAGCTGATGTGGTAAGACACCCCCTCGTCGAACGCATTGTCCGCGCGTATAATGATTGCAACAATGGTTAATATCGCGGTGCGTATTCTGTGCAAGACCTGGCTGGACGTGCTGGGTGACCCAGAAGAGGTTGCCACGCGTGCAGCAAAGGCGGCGCTTGCTGTCGACACCGATCACGTGACTGAAAATAGTGAAGTCTCGATCGTTCTTGGGGATGTGGCTCTCGTTCAGCAGCTCAATCGTGATTACCGGAACCAGGATGAACCAACAAATGTCCTCGCATTTTCAGGCATTACCGGCGACGCGAATATGCACCGGCTCATGGGCGATGTTATACTTGCGCTTGAACCCATTTGCGAAGAGGTTGAGGCACAAGGTAAAACGTTTAGTGACCACACGAGTCACCTCGTCGTGCACGGCACTTTACATCTTTTGGGATTTGATCATGATACGGATCAAAAATCCAAAGAGATGGAAGCTACTGAAATTTCAATTCTCTCCGCACTGGGAGTGCCTAACCCATACAATCCAACGGAAACTCGGTTAACCGCTGAGCTAGACCATGGCTAACATCACTTCACAAGAACATGATTGTCTCACGAGAGGGCCGGCAAACGCCGAACGTCCTGGCTTGTGGCAGCGCCTGCGTGCCATGCTAGGAATAAAAAATGGTGATGCTACTCTCCGTGAAAGCATTGAAGATATTATCGAGGGAGATGAAAACGCTGCCCAGGAGTTAAGAGACGAAGAGCGTCACATGCTCATCAATATTCTTAACTTCGCGGAGCTTCGCGTTGAAGATGTGATGGTGCCGCGTGCGGACATTATTGGCGTGGAAGTTCAAACGGCCATTGAAGAGCTGGCTAGTGTGTTTCGAGACGCTGCGCATTCCCGGCTGCCTGTCTACCGGGAGAATCTCGATGACCCGATCGGTATGGTCCACATTAAGGATGTCATCGGGTTTCTTACGGGCTCCGATAAAAGCTTCAAAAACGATGGTGCCGCAGCCAATATGCTCATTACGAAACTGCAAAGGGAGATCCTTTTTGTCCCTCCGTCCATGCCGATTCGAGATTTGTTTCTTAAAATGCAAGCCACGCGTATTCATATGGGATTGGTGATCGACGAATATGGGGGAACGGACGGGCTTGTCACCATTGAAGACCTCGTGGAGGAAATTGTCGGCGAAATCGAAGACGAACACGATACAGAGGGAAGCCCGGGCTTAACGCGGCGGTTTGATGGTGGTTTCGACGCGGACGCGCGTGTAAAAATCGAGGACCTTGAGCAGGCGCTTGGCATGGACCTGATTCCCGATGAAGACGAAGACGTGGATACACTAGGAGGGCTTCTTTTTTCTCTGGTGGGTCGCGTACCACAAAGAGGTGAACTTATTCCGCACTCTCGTGGCCTCACCTTCGAAGTGGTCGATGCAGATCCGCGCCGCGTTAAGAAATTGCGCATATTGCCGATCTCTCATGAGACGCCGGACCCTACCTTTGAGGGTATAGGCAAGTCTTTTCCGACCGCTAAGGGCTAAGCTCGGTGATCGCGCGGTTGGCGTTGAGCATCGCAAGTCTGGAAGGATGGCGGCGCGCGCTTGTCTCAGGCCTTGCAGGCACTCTTGCGGCCGCAGCACTTCCTCCGTTCAATATTTTACCCTTGTTGTTTGTTAGTTTTACGATTCTTGTTTGGCTAATTGACGGAACGTGTACGGATAATACGTCTCCAAACGGAGGCGTGCGGAATTTGAAGAGTGCGGCGTGGTTGGGATGGTGGTTTTGTTTCGGTTACTTTCTGGTCGGACTTTACTGGATCGGATTTGCTTTTCTGGTCGAAGCCGAAGCTACCGCGTGGATGATCCCCTTTGTCGTCGTTCTCTTTCCGGCGGGTCTAGCGATATTTGGGGCGGCCACGACGGTGCTGGCTTGTCTATTCTGGCGCGATGGCCCCTCGCGCATAGTGGTCATCGCTCTTTCTTGGGTCGCTTTAGAGTGGTTGCGAGGCCATATCCTGACCGGGTTTCCTTGGAACCTCGTTGGCTACGCATGGAGTGCTTCGTTAGAGGTAAGTCAAACCTCTGCTCTGCTGGGCATTTACGGCTTGAGTCTTCTTACGGTCTTCGTTGCCGCCTCGCCAGCCGCACTAGCAGGAGGCGGCTCGGCGGCGCGAAAAGGCTCGGTAGGCGCACCTGCGGCAGCGGTTCTCATGACGCTTCTTATGTGGGGCGCCGGCGCGTGGCGAATTGCACAGAATCCAACCGACTATGTTGATGGCATCAAGCTCAGGATTGTTCAACCAAGCATTCCGCAGGCGGAGAAATGGAAGCCGGAAAATCACGCGAATAATTTTGAGCGATTCCTATCTTTGACCGAACAGGATGGATTTGAAGATATAACTCATATTGTCTGGCCGGAGTCGGCTGTTCCCTATATTTTATCGCGGGAACCGGGCAAGCTTGCCACCATCAACCAACGACTCGGCTCAGATCGAGTTCTCATAACAGGAGCAATCCGCTACGATCGCGGTGCTCAGTCGGCCGAAACTACGTTTTACAATTCACTTCACGTCGTTCGTTTGTTTCCAGAAGAACGGAACTCAAACGCGGAAATCATCGCAACCTATGACAAGCATCACCTGGTGCCGTTTGGCGAGTACATGCCATTTGACGTTTTTTTTTCGTGGGTCGGTCTGAAGCAGCTGACTTTCGGTTCGTCAAGCGGATATACGGGCGGGGCGGGTTTGCGGACGCTGTTGGTGCCAGGAGCGCCCGCGGTTGCCCCGCTGATATGCTATGAAATCATATTTCCAAGTGAGGTGGTCCCCAGAGTGGGCCAAGCGCGCTGGATTATAAATCTTACTAATGATGCATGGTTTGGCGACAGTAGCGGTCCCAGACAGCATTTGCAGCAAGCTCGAATGCGCGCGATTGAGACAGGCCTGCCTATTGTTCGCGCGGCCAACAATGGTCTGTCAGCAATCGTCGACCCGGTCGGCCGGATTTTGCATCAGCTCGATTTGAACGAGGCGGGGACGCTCGATGGGGGTCTGCCCAGGTCCTTGCCAAAACCTCTTTATGCGCGCCTAGGTGACGTCGGTTTTGGCAGCCTCGGGATTGCGTTGGTCATTGTCGGTTTGTTTTTGGGGCGGTCAAAGCCGGAAGTAAATCATTAGTGTAACTTTGGTCTTGGTAAACATTCGCTCGACGAGGCCGAACAGCGGATACACTACGCCCGCTTATATTTTTATATTGACTGCCTGATTGGGGGCCATGAGACTGGATGATCAAAAGCAGATTGTTAACAATCTGCAGAGATGTTTCGTCATTTTATGATTAACTTTGTACGCGATTGAGGCAGCTCTTTGAACACCTGCTAGATCGGCATAGATTTAGACCTTGCCTTATAGTTGAGAGCTAAAATGGTCTTGGACAGTTGAACGAGAACAAAGCCGAATTGACAAAGAAAACGCCAAATCCAATCGATATTCATGTTGGAATCCGGGTGCGATTGCGCCGCGATGAGATGGGTATGAGTCAGGAAAGACTCGGCGAAATGCTGGGGCTAACGTTTCAGCAAATCCAAAAATATGAAAAAGGTGCCAATAGGATTGGCTCAAGCCGCCTTTATCAAATCGCGCAAATACTGGGTGTTCAGGTCCAGTTCTTTTTTGAAGACATGGCTGGCATCACGCCGGGCAACTTCTCGGACTCGGATTCTGCTCCTTACGTAATGGATTTTGTCAGGAGCAGTGAGGGGTTACAGCTCAATCGAGCGTTTGCCAATATTGACGATCCTCGGGTGCGGAAACGACTCCTGGAACTCATAAAAACCTTGGGCAAGGGGAGCTAATTGGCCTAGTTTGCCAACGGTTTGATGTTCCCACTTGACCGTTTCTCAAATTCTCTGCGACAAGGACTCCAGAGCCACAGCACACTATGCTGCTCCGGGGAGCAGCGGCCACTTTAAAGGGGAGATGAACAAGCGTGCAAAGAGGAAATTATCTATTTACCAGTGAAAGCGTGTCCGAGGGCCATCCGGATAAAGTTTGCGATCGAATATCAGATGCCATTGTGGACACCTATCTTGAGGCGCAATCGGATTCTCGCGTCGCCGTCGAAACCCTTTCGACGACCAATCGCATTGTTCTGGCCGGAGAGGTAAGAGGTCCGGACTCGATTACACCCGCCAAGTTGGAGGATGTTGCGCGGCAAGCCGTTCGCGATATCGGCTACGAACAAGAGGGCTTTCACTGGCAAAATGCCGCAGTCGAGGTCTATATCCATTCCCAGTCCCCAGATATTGCACAAGGGGTAGACGCGGCCGGCAATAAAGACGAAGGCGCTGGCGATCAAGGCATCATGTTTGGTTATGCATGTCGCGAGACAGATGTGCTTATGCCGGCTCCTATCTACTATGCGCACCGGATCTTGCAGGACCTAGCTGAGGCGCGACATTCGGGCAAAGAAATAGGTCTAGGTCCTGATGCCAAGAGCCAAGTGACTCTAAAATATGAGTATGGCGAGCCGGTATGCGCCACATCCATCGTTGTATCCACTCAGCATACGGAAGATTTAACACAAGATGATGTTCGAGAAATCGTTCGACCCTATGTTTTAAATGTGTTGCCAAAGGGCTGGATGTGCCCTGAAGACGAATTCTACGTGAATCCCACAGGTAAGTTTGTCGTTGGAGGTCCCGACGGTGACGCAGGACTCACGGGCCGGAAGATTATTGTTGATACTTATGGCGGCTCGGCGCCTCATGGCGGCGGAGCCTTTTCAGGAAAGGACCCGACAAAGGTCGATCGATCGGCGGCCTATGCGGCGCGCTATCTGGCAAAAAATGTGGTGGCGGCGGAGCTTGCGAGCAAGTGCACCATTCAATTGTCTTATGCGATTGGCGTCTCAAAGCCTTTGTCATTTTATGTAAATATGCATGAAACGGGCACGGTTGAAGAGGAGGCGCTCGCACGGGCTCTCATGGAGGCGATCGATCTCAGCCCTCGCGGCATTCGCGAGCATTTGGAATTGAACCGACCCATTTACGCCCAAACCGCTGCATACGGACATTTTGGGCGGCCGCCCGAAGCCGATGGCAGTTTCTCATGGGAGAGAGAAGATCTCGTCGATACCTTAAAGGCGAGCCTGCTCTAAGCTTTTGCACGCGATTTCGTCAGGAAAGTCAAACCCTCGACAGGGCCCAGTGCGGCGTCTTTATGGGCGGCGGCGCGGATATCGTTTGAGATTTGGCCAATCAAAGCTTGTCGACGAACTTCTCCCTCAAATTTCGATCCCATCTGGCGATGCTGCTCTGGGCGCCCAGACGATTTTTGGGGAGCCGAAGGAAATTTGGATCGAAGTCGGTTTTGGCGGCGGTGAGCATCTCGTTTGGCAGGCGGAAACTCATCCGGACATTGGCTTTATCGGTTGCGAGCCGTTTATCAACGGTGTGGCCAAGGCGCTCGTTCAGATCGAGAGCAAGGGACTCACTAACATTCGCTTGGTAATGGGCGATGCTCGCGATGTCCTGGATCGCTTAGTACCAAATTCTGTGTCCCGACTATTTCTGTTGTTTCCGGATCCGTGGCCCAAAAAGCGCCACCACAAGCGTCGCTTTATTTGCTGGGAGACGCTTGACCAATTGTCTCGTGTGCTAGAGCCCGGTGCACTCATCTATTTTGCAACCGACAGTCCGGATTATTGCCGTTGGACGCTAGGGCACTTCTTGGCGCGGGGCGACTTCAATTGGCTCGCTGAATGCGCGGATGATTGGCGTTATCGAACCGACGATGGGCCTGAAACACGCTATGAATCCAAGGCAAAAAGGGCCGGAAGATCGTGTGTTTATTTGACCTTTTCCAGGGTCTTGGGCGATTAACCTCATTTCATTGTTGAGATTTTTTAACATTCGGACTATAGGAGCAGGCCAAATGTCGTGAGACACTTACAAATGATCGCGTCTCTGCTATATGTAAGGCAATTGGTTTTGGGGAGTGGGCTGCGGCCCACTTTTTTGTTGGTTAGGCAGTCCAAGGGATGCAGCGGTTGGCACAGACCTCGGGTGGCGCCCTTGATGGGCAGCGGCAATTGGTTTCGCGAATTGAAGCCTCTATTAAACCCATCATTCAGTCCATGGGGGTTCAGTTGGTGCGCGTCAAACTCTCTGGTGGCCGGAAGAAAACGCTTCAGATTATGGCGGAACGAAGTAACGGGTCGATTGACGTAGACGATTGTGCGGATATCAGCTTGGCCGTGTCTGCCGTCTTGGACGTGGAGGGCTATATCAAAGGGGAGTACGTGCTTGAGGTTTCGTCACCCGGTATCGATCGCCCCCTCGTCAGCCTGGACGACTTTGAACGGTATGCGGGCCACATGGCGAAAATAAAACTTGAGGTGCCGATCGGCGGAAGAAAGAAATATAGCGGTAGGCTGAAGGGCGTTCACGATCGCGCCGTTGAAATTGAAGTAGGCGTGGAGCGGGCTGACCCGGCCAGAATTGAGCTACCCTTTGACGGTATTGAAGAAGCGCAATTGACGCTCACGGACGAATTGATGCGGGCAAGCTTAAAAGGCAAGAAAGACAACCGGCGCGAACCATAAACGCCGTTGGGAAATAAGAATTTAGGAGTTGAAATCATGTCGAATGTGGCTGTTAGTGCGAACAGAATCGAGTTGTTGCAAATTGCTGATGCTGTTGCGCGGGAAAAGTCGATCGATAGGCGAATCGTGATTGGCGCCATGGAAGAGGCGATCCAGAAGGCAGCCCGCACGCGTTATGGGGCGGAAAACGATATCCGAACAGAAATTGATGAAAAGACCGGTGAATCCAAACTCTACCGATTATTGCATGTGGTTGAAGAAGTCGAAAATGATTCCATCGAAATTAATCTTGAGGATGCGCAGAAACGAAATCCCGCAGCTCAAATCGGCGATTACATTTCGGAGCCATTGCCCCCGGTCGACTTCGGCCGTATTGCGGCCCAGACTGCCAAGCAGGTCATCGTTCAGAAAGTTCGTGATGCCGAAAGAGAGCGTCAATATGAGGAATTTAAGGATCGCTTCGGTGAGATTGTCCATGGCATTGTAAAACGCTCCGAGTACGGAAATGTCATTGCGGATCTTGGCCGTGCCGAAGCGATCGTACGCCGCGATGAGTTGTTGCCGCGCGAGTCTTTTCGTAATGGTGATCGCATTCGCGCGTACATCTACGACGTCCGGCGCGAACAACGGGGCCCGCAAATATTCTTATCACGCAATCATCCTCAGTTCATGGCGCGATTATTTGCGCAAGAAGTACCCGAGATCTATGACGGTATCATCGAAATTAAGTCGGTGGCGCGGGATCCCGGAAGTCGCGCCAAGATAGCGGTCTTGTCTAATGATGGTTCAATTGATCCCGTAGGCGCCTGCGTAGGCATGAGGGGCAGCCGTGTCCAGGCAGTCGTCAATGAGCTTCAGGGTGAAAAGATTGACATCATACAATGGTCGCCAGATGCTGCCACGTTCATCGTCAATGCACTGGCGCCTGCTGAAGTTGTCAAAGTTGTATTGGACGAGGATGTTCAGCGGATCGAAGTTGTTGTGCCCGATGAACAGCTATCTCTTGCAATCGGCCGGCGGGGGCAAAATGTCAGACTGGCCTCCCAGTTGACAAGTTGGGATATCGATATTCTGACAGAGGCGGAAGAATCAGAACGCAGGCACGAAGAATCTCGTCAGCATACGGAAATGTTTATTGCATCGCTTGATGTCGACGAACTCGTCGCTCAATTATTGAACGCGGAAGGGTTTTCATCGATCGAGGAAGTGGCTTATGTGGATTCTGAAGAATTATCGATGATTGAAGGATTCGACGAAGAGACGGCTGAGGAACTCCAAAATCGTGCCCGTGACTATATCGACCAGAAGGAAGCCGAGGCCGATGCTCGGCGGAAAGAATTGGGTGTGACAGATGATCTCACTGAAGTCGAAGGTCTAACGACGGCCATACTGGTTACGCTCGGTGAAAATGACGTGAAGACCATGGAGGATCTGGCCGGCTGTGCGACCGACGATCTTATCGGTTGGTATGAGCAGGTGGACGGAGAGCGTACGTACATGCCCGGTATCTTCGCGAACTACGACATCGACGCTGAGGGCGCAAATGAAATGATTATTGCGGCGCGGCTCAAGGCAGGATGGGTTACCGAGGAGGACCTGAAAGAGCCGGAGCCGAAGCAAAACGAGGAGAGCGAAGTTGAAGCACTCGACAGCGACCAAGCGCCAACAACATCGTGAAGCGCCCAAAGACAATCCTGATAAAAACAACCGATCAACTCGGCAATGTTTGGTTACAGGGAGGCGCAGCACTCCGTCCGCGCTCGTTCGGTTCGTCATAGGGCCGGACGACGGTATTGTTCCCGACATCAATGGCAAGTTGCCCGGACGCGGCATATGGGTGGGCGCCCAACGCGAGTTGGTGGACCAGGCTGCCGCAAAAAACCTCTTTGGCCGTTCGGCACGCCGGGCGGTGATCGTGCCCAAGGAGTTGTCGAACGTGGTTGAGGGGCTTTTGATAGAACGGACTCTCAATGTCTTAGGCTTAGGATGCCGTTCGGGCCAAATCACGACGGGATTTGGGCGGGTCGTGGCGGCCTTGCAAGGTCGCCAACCGGCATTTCTGATCGAAGCGAGCGATGGCTCGGCTCACGGTCGCGAGAAGATTTTGAGGCTTGCGCGTCGCCAGGGACGAAACTGTCCAATTTTGGGATGTTTTACGGCCGCAGAATTGGGTTTGGCCATGGGCCGGGATAATGTGGTACATGCTGCGGTCAGCCAAGGTGGTCTAGCCCGCCGCCTGGAGGAACTTACGGCACGGCTTGCTGGCTTTCGGCCGATTCATCCGGCAGCAGGGAGTGCGGAGTGATTTAGTCGTGTCGAGTGAGATGGCGAAGTTGAGGTCCTGTGAAGGATTAGTATGAGCGAGATCAACAATTCGGAAGAGAAACCGCTAGGCGTGAGCGGCCGCAAACCGTTGGCGTTGAAGCGCAAGGTTGATGCTGGAACGGTGCGCCAGAACTTTTCTCATGGCCGCTCGAAAACCGTGGTTGTTGAAAAGAAACGGCGCAAGACCATAACGCCTAAAGATGCGGCCAAAGCTAAACCGGCGGACACTGAAGTTAAAAAAACCGGAGCAACGGCGCCGAAAATAGCCGAGCTGCCGGAGTCGCAGGAGGCATCGGAAAGCGTCGACACTGAACGGTCCAGCATAGTATTACGCACGTTGACCGAAGAGGAAAGGGCCGCCCGCTCCAAAGCACTGGAGGAGGCGAAGGTCGCCGATGTGGAAACGCGCAAGCGCTTGGAGGAGGAGGCCGATCGTCGTGCGCGCCAAGATGCTGAGTTACTATCGCGTCGAGAGCAGGTTGAGCGCGAGTCGGAAGATGACAAGCGCCGCGCCGAAGAAGCTGAACACCGTCGCATAGCGGAAGCCGAAGCCGAAAAAGCTCTGGAAGCAGAGCGTTTGGCGGCGGCCGGCAATGCGATTGCTAAGGAAAAAACGAAAGATAAAAGTGACGAAAGCGGACGGCGGCAACGAAAGAGCGAAGCCGAAAAACCAATCTCAGGCCGAAAGGGTGAACGCAAGCGGCGCGAAGGTAAGCTGACGATCGCAAATGCGCTTCACGAAGATGAGGATAGAGTGCGCTCACTCGCTTCCGTTCGGCGCGCCCGTGAACGGGAACGCCGTGCAGCTCAAGCACGTGTCGGCGAACAGACCAAAATATTCCGTGAAGTTATTATTCCGGAAGCCATCACCATCGAAGAGCTGGCAAATAGAATGGCAGAGCGCGTACCGGCTGTCATTCGCAAGCTTATGGATAATGATCAAATGCCGACCGAGAATGACATGCTTGACGCTGACACGGCTCAACTTGTTGCGGAAGAGTTCGGTCATGTCGTCAAACGCGTGGCCGAAGCCGATGTGGAAGAAGGACTTGCCGGCGACGACGTGGAGGACTTTCTGGAGTCGCGCCCGCCAGTCGTCACGGTGATGGGCCATGTAGACCACGGCAAAACGTCGCTCTTGGATGCGCTCAGAGAAACCGACGTGGTGGGTGGTGAAGCTGGCGGCATTACGCAACATATCGGTGCCTATCAGGTCACGATTCCCTCAGGCAAGAAGATCACGTTTATCGATACGCCGGGACATGCGGCGTTTACGGCTATGCGCGCACGCGGTGCAAGGGTGACCGACATTGTGGTCTTGGTTGTTGCCGCTGACGACGGTGTCATGCCACAAACTGTTGAAGCCATAAACCATGCCAAGGCAGCCGAAGTGCCACTTATCGTGGCGGTCAACAAGATCGACAAATCCGATGCGGATCCCAACAGGGTTCGCCAAGAACTACTTCAGCATGAAATCGTGACCGAAAAGCTTGGCGGTGAGGTTCTTGAAATTGATGTGTCGGCAACCGAGAAAACGAATTTGGACAAACTTGAGGAGGCCATACTTCTTCAAGCCGAATTGCTTGAATTAAAGGTGAATCCTAGGCGTTTTGCTGACGGTATTGTCATCGAGTCAAAACTCGATAAGGGTCGCGGCCCGCTTGCTACGACTCTCGTCCGCCGGGGAACGCTAAAGGTCGGTGATATTATTGTCGCCGGCGAACGGTGGGGCAAAATCCGGGCATTGATCAACGATAGGGGCGAAAATGTCGATCAAGCCAGTCCGACTGTTCCTGTTGAGGTTTTGGGACTCGGTGGTGCACCTGAACCGGGTGACGACTTTGTCGTTGTGGAGAGTGAAGCACGTGCCAGGGAGGTCACCGGCTACCGGCAGCGCCAAGCGAAAGAACGACAGGCCCTAGGTACCGGTCGAGGGTCACTCGAACAAATGATGTCTCAGTTCAAGGAAGCCGACATCAATGAGGTTCCGATTGTCCTGAAAAGCGATGTGCAAGGCTCGGCAGAAGCGATTGTTGGGGCGCTCGAAAAACTGGGCAATGAAGAAGTTGCAGCATGCTTCATTCATGCGGGAGTCGGCGGGATTACGGAGTCCGATATTGTGTTGGCAGCAGCCTCCAAAGCGGTTGTGATTGGTTTTAATGTCAGAGCGAACAAGCAGGCCCGTGAACATGCGGCACGCGACGGCATCGAAATACGCTACTATTCGATCATTTACGACGTGATCAATGACATTAAGGCGGCCATGGAAGGCTTGTTGGTTCCGGGCAAGCGTGAGCATTTCCTTGGCAATGCTGAAATACTTGAGACTTTCAATGTCTCGAAGGTCGGGCGTGTTGCTGGATGCCGAGTTACGGAAGGCAAAGTCGGGCGTGGCGCCAAAGTTCGTCTCGTTCGCGACGATGTGGTAATTTATGAAGGATCGCTGTCTACACTCAAGCGGTTCAAAGACGAAGTTAGGGAAGTGGATTCCGGACAAGAATGCGGCATGGCATTTGAGAATTATCAAGATCTGCAAGCCGGAGACACGATCGAGTGTTTTGAAGTCGAAGAGGTCGCAAGAACTCTCTAGCGGAATAATCCACCCGGCGCACTATCATCATAAGAGATCGGTGAGCCCCGATATTGCAAGGCCAATTTGGGTATAGCTCCGGGTTTCTTTGATTGTGACTCAACATCGGGCGGGTGCGTAAACTCCAAAGTCCAAAATCTCAATTTTAGGTGGCGTAGCAAATCTTGCCATGTCCAGGGACAAATTTCATAGGCGCGGGAAGCACGGCGAGCCAAGCCAACGGCAATTGCGCGTCGGCGAAATGCTACGGCGTGCCTTGTCGGATATTCTGGCGCAAGGCAACATTCGCCATCCCGATCTTAAAGGACGGTCTGTGACAATTACTGAGGTTCAAGTCGCTCCCGATATGCGAACCGCGGTTGCATATTGCACGTCACTTGGCGGCCAAGACGAAGCTGTGGTTGTGGACGCTCTTAACCGATGTCGCGTCTATGTGCGGGGCCAGCTTGGCCGCATGATCACGCTTAAATTTACGCCATCATTGAAGTTTCGTTCGGATACTACCTTTGACGAAGTACAATCTGTTGATGCCCTTCTGCGCTCGCCCAAGGTTGCAAAGGATATAGCGGCGGATGAATCGGAAAAGTTGAATGGCGAGGCGACGTAAAGGTAATCCCGTTCACGGCTGGGTTGTTCTGGACAAGCCGTTCGGTTTGACGTCGACTCAGGCTGTGAGTCGCGTGCGCCGAATTTATTCGTCGCAGAAAGCGGGTCATGCTGGAACTCTGGATCCTTTGGCCACCGGGATCCTGCCCATTGCTTTGGGCGAAGCGACCAAGACGGTTCCCTACTTGGTCGACTCCCGCAAGGCCTATCGCTTTACGGTGAAGTGGGGGGAGGCGACGACGACAGACGATACGGAAGGTGACATCGTCGAAGCGAGTACGGCAAGACCCGATACGGTCTCGATTGAAAAGGTTCTGGAACACTTTACTGGCGACATCGCCCAAGTGCCGCCAGCCTTCTCGGCTATTAAGGTCAATGGAGAACGCTCCTATGATCTAGCCCGCGCGGGCAAAAAGGTCGAGCTTGAACCGCGCATCATAACCATTCATGAAGCCCGCCTGCTTAACGTTATCGACAAAAATCATGCGGCCTTTGAAGTCGTTTGCGGAAAGGGCGCCTATGTCCGGGCCCTGGCGCGGGATATAGCGCGGGCTTTGGGCACGGTTGGTCATGCCACCGCGCTGAGGCGAATTGCCGTCGGGCCGTTTGCAGAAGTCCATTCAATTCCACTGGATAAACTGGAGGAGTTGGGCCATAGTGGCGCCGCCTCGAGCCATCTCAAACCGGTTGAGACCGCGCTGGACGACATCCCGGCCCTGGCCATAACCGGTTCCGAGGCGAATCGCCTCCGTCATGGTCAAGCCATTAGTTTGATGCGGGGGCATGCGAATCAGGTGCGTGAGGAAGACGTCGCTTTTGCCATACAGGGCTCTCAAGCCGTCGCGTTGGGCGAGGTCAGGGCTGGTCAATTCCATCCCACACGTATTTTTAATCTTCCAATCAAGGGGAAGCACGATGTCGATTACGGCTGAACGCAAACAAAAACTAATTAAGGAATACGCTATTAAATCCCAAGATACGGGATCGCCGGAAGTGCAAGTCGCCATATTGACCGAACGTATTACCAATCTCACCGAGCACTTCAAAAGTCACGACAAGGATAATCATTCTCGCCGCGGCTTGTTGAGGCTTGTTTCTCAACGCCGCCGTCTCCTTGATTATATCAAGAACCAGGATGGGGTCCGCTACCAGGATCTAATTAAGCGCCTCGGCATTCGCCGCTAGCGGTATCCTTCCTGATGAACCTTTTATTGTCTGGAATGAGAGACGCTCATATCGATGGGAGTGCTGCAGTCAGCATCTGTCCATCATGTGCACGCCTTTATTTCCGGGGGGATATGGAACCAAAAAGAAAGATGTGAAGACCGGCAACAACAATGGGGCTGTGGCCGAATGAGGAAAGAAAGATATGTTTGAAATACATAAAAAGACGATTAACTGGGGCGGACGTGAGCTCACATTGGAAACGGGCCGGGTTGCCAGGCAGGCTGACGGCGCGGTCATTGCCACTTACGGAGAGACGACGGTGCTGGCTACGGTGGTTGCCGATACGGCCCCCAGGGAGGGTCTCGACTTTTTTCCCCTGACCGTTAATTATCAGGAAAAGACCTATTCTGCGGGCAAAATTCCCGGTGGTTTTTTTAAGCGCGAAGGCCGTCCATCCGAAAAGGAAACGCTCGTCTCGCGGCTTATTGATCGACCCATCCGGCCGCTCTTCGTTAAAGGATTTAAAAACGAAACCCAAGTCATCGCCACGGTCTTAAGCCATGACATGGTAAACGATCCCGATATGGTGGCCATGGTTGCCGTTTCCGCGGCGCTTACCATTTCAGGGATTCCGTTCATGGGTCCGATCGGCGCGGCGCGCGTCGGCCACATCAACGGCGACTATATTCTCAATCCACAAATCAATGAAATGAGCGAGTCTGCGCTCGACCTTGTTGTCGCGGGTGCCGCCGACGCCATCCTGATGGTCGAATCCGAAGCGGATGAATTGTCCGAAGAGACCATGCTCGGCGCCGTCATGTTCGGCCACAAAAACATGCAAGCTGTCATCGATATGATTGTTGGATTGGCGGAAGAATGCGCTAAAGAACCCTGGGATTTTGCGCCGCCGGATTATTCGGATCATGAGTCGAAGGTTCGCGATATCGCGGAAGCGGGTTTGCGCGAGGCCTACAAGGAAGCCGACAAGCAAACCCGGCAAGACAAGGTTGCCACCGTGAAAGGCCGTGTGTTCGAAGAATTGGGTGGTGACGACGGGAGCGCGATTGCCGAAGATGTGCTTAAGAACCTTTTTAAATCGCTCGAAAGTGAGATTGTCCGCGGCAATATTCTTGACGCGGGCACGCGCATTGATGAACGTGCGCTCGATCAAGTGCGAACCATCCAAGCCGATGTCGGCGTTTTGCCTCGAACTCACGGATCGGCTATCTTTACAAGGGGCGAAACCCAAGCGTTCGTCATCACCACGTTGGGGACCGGTGAAGACGAGCAATTCATTGATGCTTTAGAAGGAACGTACAAAGAGCATTTCTTGCTCCATTATAACTTTCCACCCTATTCCGTGGGCGAAACGGGCCGCGTCGGATTTACCAGCAGGCGCGAAGTAGGCCACGGCAAACTCGCGTGGCGTGCAATACGAGCTATTTTGCCGAGTCGAGAAGAGTTTCCTTACACCATGCGTATTGTGTCCGAGATCACCGAGTCCAACGGATCGTCGTCCATGGCAACTGTTTGTGGGGCATCCCTTTCCATGATGGATGCAGGCGTGCCGGTTAGACGGCCTGTTGCCGGTATTGCCATGGGTCTTATTAAAGAAGGTGATAAGTATGCCGTCCTGTCGGACATTCTAGGCGATGAGGATCATTTGGGCGACATGGACTTTAAAGTTGCGGGCTCCGAAGTGGGCGTTACCTCGCTTCAAATGGACATCAAGATCACCGGTATCACTGAAGAGATTATGTCTGTAGCACTGGAGCAGGCCAAAGGCGGCCGACTCTATATCTTGAATGAAATGGCTAAAGCCATTTCCATGTCGCGCGAATCCCTCGGCGAATACGCGCCCAAGATCGAAACCATTCAGATCCCTGTTGACAAAATACGGGAAGTCATCGGCACCGGCGGCAAGGTCATTCGGGAAATCGTCGACACAACTGGCGCCAAGATCGACGTTGCCGATAATGGTCTGGTAAAAGTTGCCTCCTCCAACCAAGAAAAGATCGATGCGGCGATGAAGTGGATCAAAACCATTACGTCGGAACCGGAAGCGGGCGAAATCTATGACGGCACCGTTGTGAAAGTCATGGATTTCGGCGCGTTCGTGAACTTCTTTGGACCGAAGGACGGGCTCGTTCATATTTCGCAACTTGCCCCTGAACGGGTGCGCCAGGTCAAAGACGTGGTCAAGGAGGGCGACAAGGTAAAAGTCAAACTCCTGGGCTTCGACGATCGGGGCAAGGTGCGCCTTTCCATGAAAGTCGTTGATCAGGAAACCGGTGAAGACATTTCGGACAGAGTGGCGCCCAAACGGGAGCGCGAAGAAACCGCGCAGTAAAAGCAGGCTACAACTCCTGAAGATTGGGGATTCCAACGATGTTATAGCCGGAATCAACATGCAGGACTTCGCCTGTTACCCTCAACGACAAGTCGCTCAGTAGATAAAGTCCTGCCGCGCCCACATGGGGGAGCTCGATTGTTTGCTTGATGGGCGCGTGGCGTTTGTTCCAATTGAACATCGCGCGCGCGTTGTTGATGGCTGATCCGGCAAGCGTTCGCATGGGTCCTGCCGATATGGCATTCACTCTAATGTTGTCCCGGCCGAGATCGGCAGCCAGATATTTAACGCTGATCTCAAGCGCCGCCTTGGCCACACCCATCACGTTGTAGCTCGGCACCACTTTCTCCGCGCCGTAATAGGAAAGCGTCACAAGTGCGCCGCTGTCCGCCATAAGCTTGCTTGCGCGCCGGGCCACGTCCGTAAACGAGTAACAGGATATATCAAGGGTCTGGAGAAAGTTTTGGCGGCTCGTATCGACATAGCGTCCGCCCAATTCACCTCTGTCGGAAAAGGCGATGGCGTGAACGACGAAATCCAAAGTGCCCCATTGCTCTTTCAGGGTGTCGAAGACATGATCCAAGCTTGCCGCGTCGGTGACGTCGCACGGTACGACAATATCTGAGTTCACGGATTGCGCCAGCGGTTTGATGCGCCGCTCAAACGCGTCGCCTTGATAGGTAAAGGCGAGTTCGCCTCCTTGAGCCGCGATTGATTTGGCAATTCCCCACGCTATGGAATGATCATTGGCCACACCCATGATGAGGCCCCTCTTTCCCTGCATTAATGTCCCCTCGGGGAAATTGTCCGTCCTTGCGTTACGCGCCATACGCTATCACCCGGTTGGTTGAATGAATCGAGTTTGAAACATATGCTCGCCTACCTTGTTAAAGAGACACGCGGCTGAAGGTTAGCGAGCAGTTTGTGCCGCCGAAGCCAAAGCTGTTGGACAGAACAGTGTCGAGCTTGACGTTATCAAGGCGCTCGGTCGCAATGGGCAGTCCCTCTGCCTCCGGGTCGAGCTCTTCAATATTGGCCGACGCGCAAACAAATTGATTGTTCATCATGAGGAGAGAATAAATCACCTCGTGCACGGCAGTCGCGCCCTGGCTGTGGCCTGTCAAGGACTTTGTCGAACTTACCGGGGGCACATTGTCGCCAAAGACTTGGCGGATGGCATCCAACTCCACTATGTCGCCGACCGGAGTCGACGTCCCATGTGTGTTGATATAATTAACGTTACCCTTAAGGCCGCCGACGGCTTGTCGTATACATCGCACCGCGCCGTTTCCCGATGGGGCTACCATATCTTCGCCGTCGGACGTGGCGCTATAACCTACGAGTTCGCCATAGATTTTAGCACCGCGCGCGCGCGCGTGTTCAAGCTCTTCCAACACAATACATCCGCCGCCGCCGGATATGACAAAGCCGTCGCGATTTACATCATAGGCGCGCGACGCCCTTTCTGGTGTGTTGTTGTATTTTGACGAGAGGGCACCCATGGCGTCGAACAGAACCGTTAACGACCAATCGATCTCTTCGCCGCCACCCGCAAACATGACGTCCTGTTTATTGTATTGAATTTGCTCCGCTGCGTTGCCGATGCAATGCCCGCTCGTAGCGCAGGCTGAACTGATCGTGTAGTTCACGCCTTTAATTTTGTATTGTGTGGCTAAGTTCGCCGACGTGCTGCTCGACATGTTGCGCGGCACCATGAAAGGACCAACTTTCTTGGGGCCTTTTTCTCGCGCCGTGTCGCACGCGGCCAAAATGTTGCGTGTTGAAGGACCGCCGGATCCCATAATGATGCCGGTGCGCGTGTTTGAAATTTCGCAGTCTTCGAGACCCGCGTCACGAATTGCCTGATCCATGGAGATAGAACAATAGGCGGCAGCATCGCCCATAAATCGCCGGGCCTTGCGATCAATCATATTGTCAAGACAGAGCTTGATCGATCCATAGACATGGGACCGAAATCCTAACTCCTCGTATTCATCACAGTGTTCGACGCCGGACTTGCCCTCGCGCAGAGACGCCAAAGCCTCTTGGGTATTATTGCCGATACTGGATACAATGCCCATTCCCGTAACTACAACGCGCCGCATGGATGCACCTCTTTAAAGTTGTTGGTCCGTAAAAAGGCACACTCTCAAGTCTTTTGCCTCATAGATGGTCTCGCCATCAACTTTCATGACCCCGTCACCCACACCAACTGTCATGCGTCTGTTTATAACTCGTTTCAGATCTATGTAGTAGCTGACAAGTTTTGCTTCGGGCAAAACCATCCCTGAAAACTTTACATCGCCTGCCGCAAGGGCGCGCCCCCGACCTTGTCCTCCGATCCAACCTAAATAGAACCCGATCAGCTGCCACATAGCATCAAGCCCGAGGCATCCCGGCATGACCGGATCGGTCTCAAAGTGACAGTTGAAGAACCAGAGATCGGGACGGATATCCAGCTCGGCCTCTATTTCTCCCTTGCCGCGGCTCCCACCGTCACTGTTGATTTTCGTGATGCGGTCGATCATGAGCATGGGCGGTAAAGGCAGTCGCGCGTTCGTGGGCCCAAAGAGCTTACCCCGCGCACAATCGACCAAATCTTCATAGCGATAGCTAGATTTCTTTTCGAGCATGAAGGATTACATCAATCTTGATTTGGTTGGCCGCCCGGTTCAGCCGTGAGCCCGTGGGCGCATGGCTGTTGCATCTTCGGGGCCGCACCTAAAACCGACACTATTGCGACATTTCTAGAATGGCTAGAGTGCCACAAGAAGCACCCACATTCACGTTTAAAACAAGTAAATAAAGCTCTATCGATGGCCCCTGGCTAGACCTGACGGCCTGGCAACTAGGCGGGTAAATTGGGGGTACTCTAATTTCAACTGAATAGCGCTGTTTAGAATAACTCTAAATTTTGGCTTTTACTCAATTGGACCTGACGTGTAAAGTCCACGTTGAATACCATGTCATTCTTACTAAAACTGAACTCATGACGTCCATACGCCCCTTTAGCAATGCTCAAAAACACCTTAAGGCTGCGGGCCTGAGGCTCACCAAACAGCGCGTCGCGTTGGGGCGTCTGTTGTTCGAAGCGCCTGATCGTCACGTAACGGCGGAGTCGTTTCATGCCGAAGCTCAGAACAGCGGAATCAGCGTCTCGCTTGCGACCGTCTACAATACGCTTCATCAATTCACGGAAGCAGGTCTTCTTCGACAAGTCATTGTTGACGGCGCCAAAACTTATTTTGACACCAACACATCCGATCACCACCATTTCTATTTGGAGTGCGACTGTGATTTGATCGATATTCCTGCGGGCAGTATCCAAGTCAGCGGTTTGCCGACGACACCGGATGGTACAAATATTGATCGTGTGGACGTTGTCGTCCGCCTGTGTGAAGCACTGAAGCCGGATAAGGAGTCCACTTAAAGCCCTACGGTGAATCTAATCTGTCTCCAATTAGAACCGTTTCAAGGGATGGGCCAAGCTCACGACCCTTGGTTGCTATTGAACAGTACGTTACGAAAGTATTCGTCCGTATCAGGAATAAATATGCTGCGCACTTAAAATTTGAGCGTGTGTGACGGGAGGATCTATTATTATGAGTGAGCCGCAAGCTCGGAGCGACGATGCTTCGCTGCACGACCGGCTATTGGCTATAGTTAAGGAACGGTCGTTCTCGAACGACCGTGAAGTAACACTTGCGTCGGGAAAGAAGAGTTGGCTCTATTTTAACATAAAGCCTACCATGCTCAATGCCGAGGGGGCGTATCTCATTGGCCAACTCGCGTTGGACGAACTATCCGGGTATGATATCGACTATGTTGGTGGCTTAGAATTGGGGGCCGTGCCGATCGTGTCCTTCGTTTCGGCGTTGAGTTTTGAACGGACTCCCAAAAATCCGATCTCTGCTTTCATTGTGCGCAAGAAAGCAAAAGAACACGGCATGCAGCAGCGCATTGAAGGACTTGCCAACGGCGAGACGTTGCACGGCAAACAGGTTGCCATGATTGAGGACGTCACAACAACCGGCGGCTCCGTTCGCGATGCCATTCAGACCGCCAGGGCCGCAGGTGCCCACGTTGTCAAAGTCGTAACAGTCGTGGATCGGCAAGAGGGCGCACGAGACTCGCTGGCGCAGGATGGGCTTGAACTCGCGTCATTGCTAACGGCAGACGAGTTTGCCGCTTAATCGAGGTGTCCGTTCAGCGATGCGGTGGTTGCCTAAGTAGCTAAAACTAGTTAACGGTCTCGCCCGGATAAACGCCCCAGATCAAACTGCGGGGGATCCAGCCCCGACCGGCGGGATTCGTCATATGGCACCATGCAGCTTGGCATTGATCCAGTCGTCCCAGAACGCCTGGTTCCGCCAATACAGTGATGGGAGCTGTCTCGCTAGGCCCTACCCGCAGCGCTACAGGTCGATCCGTTCCGTCGCCATTTACCAATAGATATCGCCGTCCATTGAGAAGCGGGGCGTAGATCCATCCTTCATTGCCTTCTGAATCCCGGATGCGGCGCCATTGTTTTGTTTCCGCGATGATTTCGACCGGCAATCCATCGCCCTTTTTGTATTGCCATAGGATGGGATGATCGGTACCTGGACCGTTGCGCACATTAATGTCACCGGCGCCGAGACTGACGAACCGCGGCACAGGCAGACCGCTGGGCGTATCAGCTGCTTTGGTTGGCCCGGCCATTAGGGCTACCAGAACCGGAAGCAGACTGAGACAGGTGAGTATCTTTAGGGAAATGCGCGTCAGCTGAGAGAGTTGAATCATTTCGGAGAGCCATAGACTTGACGGGTAGGACGTGTCTGACGGAATCAGGAATCGCTTGGCGCTGCTTACACGCGACATGTTGGTTCATTAAGGCGCTGCACAAGGCACACAGACTTTATCTCCTGCGGCTGAGGTACCGTCAAGGGACCTATTTGGCTCCGGAGCTGCATAGATACGTGAAAAGGGGCGGGGCCAAATTTTTGGCTTATCGCCAATTTCGGTACTGGCGTCGATAACATCGACGTCGATACGGCGCTCCAGCGCGATATTGCGGTCACCAACACCCTGGGCGTTTTGACTAAAGGATATGGCCGACATGACCATAGCGCTTATTCTCGTAGTCCCGAGGCGGCTTGCGGAAGGCATCCGAGCATTGAGGCGGACCTTGAGGCCACCTATTGGGATGGTTGGACCAAATGCTGGTGTGCATGGATATTATTCCGGTGAACTGTCCTCATACGCTGGCGACGTTTCACTTGCTTTCTGCACGGTGCTTCAGGCTGCTTCAGCCTCATGCCTATGTTGTGAATACATCCCGGGGCGAGGTAATCGATGAAAATGCTCTGGCACGTATGCGGGGAGCTGGCGAGCTTGCTGGCGCCGGTCGCGACGTCTTCGAGCATGAACCCGCCGTCAATTCTAAGCTGGTTGAGAACAAGCGCATCGTGCTCCTGCCCCATTTGGGATTGGCGACGATCGAATGCCGGATCGATATGGGCGAAAAGGCCATTATCAATATCAAAACGTTCATCGACGGACACAAACCACCTGATCGAGTTATACCCGCGATGCTTTAAGTGTTATGGATCGATAGATCGGTAATGGTGGGCGCGCTGCTGCACAGGGCACAGTTTTTATCGGCTTTCAACGTTACTAGGCGCGTCGCTGTGTCGAGTCCGTCATAGATCAGTAGTTTACCGGCTAAGCTTGTGCCGATACCTAAAAGTTCTTTGATGACTTCAAGCGCTTGCAGAGAGCCCATCACGCCGGTGAGTGCACCCAAGATTCCGGCTTCGGCGCAAGCGGGCACGGTTCCAGGCGCCGGCGCTTCGGGAAACAGGCAACGATAGCAGGGCAATTGTTTGCCATCGGCACCGGCGGCAAATGCTTTGAATGTAGCAAGCTGCCCGTCGAATTGACCCACGGCCGCCGATATCAGCGGGACCTTCGCCAGATAACAAGCATCGTTGATGAGTGCGCGCGTTTCGAACGAGTCGCTTCCGTCAGCGACAAGATCAAAACGACTTACAAGTTCAAGCGCATTCGACGCGCTAAACCGGACGGTGTGCGTTTCAATATTCACGTCCGGATTGAGTGCTTGAAGCGTTTGTTTCGCGCTTTCGGTTTTAGGCCGATCGATATCGCCCGTGGCGTGAATGATTTGTCGCTGAAGATTTGAGAGATTGACGGTGTCGTCATCGATGATGCCGAGCGTACCGATACCGGCGGCTGCCAAATACATTAGAACTGGGGCGCCCAAGCCCCCGGCACCGATGACCAGCACCCGTGACCGAAGCAACTTGGCTTGGCCCTGTCCGCCGACATCACGCAATAATAGATGCCGTGCATACCGTTCAATCTGTTGATCGGAGAGATCCATCACACGCGACACCTACTTAGCCGCTGGTCGACCCGAAACCGCCTGTACCTCGTGCGGTCTCATCGACTCGTTCGGTTTGTTGCAGGGTTACCTGCTCGATCTGTGCGACGACCAACTGGGCGATCTTGTCTCCGCGGCGGATAACGTGAGGGACAAGACCGTGATTAACTAAAATGACTTTGATCTCGCCCCGATAATCGGAATCGATTGTGCCCGGAGAATTGAGCACGGTAATGCCACGCTTGAGCGCCAGGCCCGACCGCGGCCTTACTTGCGCTTCAAACCCTCCAGGTAGGGCCATGACAAGCCCCGTCGGTAGCAAAGCTCGGCCTCCCGGGTCAAGCACTACTTGGTCATCCGGATTAAGCGCGGCAATTAAATCAAGCCCAGCAGCACCTGGGGTCTCATAATCCGGCAACGGCAACCCTTGCGCTGATGGCAGGCGCCGAATCGGGATTCGGAGCTTACCGGTCACGTTTGCCACCCTGCTTTTTGCCCGGCGAGGATGCCGCACGGGCACGCAAGTGATGGCCAATTCGGGTTACAAGGGAATGCGCCACTTCCGTTTTCGGAAGCTGTGGCCAGGCCTCGACGCCGTCGCTCGTGATCAAGTGGACTTGGTTCGTATTGCCGCCCATAGCATCAGTGCCGGGTGCGACATCGTTCGCTACCATCCAATCGCACCCCTTTGCTTTGCGTTTTTCCGTTGCGTTTTTAATTAAATCTTCCGTTTCCGCAGCAAAACCGACGACAAGCTTTGGCCTATCTTTGCTCTTCATACTAATGGATTTCAATATGTCGGGGTTCTCTTTAAGCTCAAGTTGCCGGGACGATATGCTGCTCTTCTTTAGTTTATTGATTGCTTGGGATGACGCGCACCAATCAGAAACGGCAGCCGCACAAATGGCGATGTCAACGGGAAGTATGTGCTCGCACGCCGCCAGCATTTGTTCTGCGGTTTCCACACGCACCGTCTTGAGGCCTCGGGGATCGTTGAGTGCTACGGGTCCGGCCACAAGAACGACATTAGCACCTGCCTCTACCAGCTCTCGCGCAATAGCGAACCCTTGCTTACCGCTCGAGCGATTGGTGAGATAGCGCACCGGATCAATCGGCTCCCATGTGGGCCCCGCCGTAACGAGAGCTCGACAACCGTCGAGCGGTTTTGTGTGCTCTTTCGTATCGAGAGATTTAAGCTTGGTGACACGGTCGTTTTGTTTTTCAAATTGCACGATAATCGATTTGAGGATTTCTGCAGGCTCGGCCATACGCCCCAATCCAAATTCGCCGCAAGCCATGTCCCCTTCGTTGGGTCCGATAATTTTCACTCCGTCTTTTTTCAATTGTTTCAAATTGCGCTGGGTAGCCGGGTGCTCCCACATCCGCACATTCATGGCCGGTGCGATGAGTACCGGCTTGTCTGTGGCAAGAAGCAGGGTGGTCGCCAGATCAGTAGCAAGACCCGCCGCCATTTTGGCCATTAAATCGGCGGTTGCGGGTGCGACCACGATCAGGTCCGCATCACGTGACAATTGGATGTGGCCAATTTTTGTTTCGTTTGTGAGGTCGAATAGGCCCTGATAAATCTTTTCATTGGTTAAGCTGGCAACCGACAAAGGTGTTACAAATTGGGACGCTGCATCCGTTAACACGGCACAGATACTGCACCCACTCTCCCGTAACCGGCGGATAAGCTCGAGTGTCTTGTAGGCGGCAATACCGCCTCCCAAAATGAGAAGTATTCGTCTATGTGATGTCACCGTTAACCTTATATTTAGAAAGTATGGTAAATCGGGCAATAATCGGCGTCAGCGATGGCTTCCAAAGTATATAATATTCAGCCAGACAAAGAGTAGCTCGAAGATCACTAGAGTTCTTGGATAAATGCGATGGTAATTGGTCAAAAGTTTGACCCCTATTCGTGGGTAACGCAGCGTCGTAAAGGCCGCAGCCTCTACTTCGTGGATAATGGGCTCTCTCCGGGCCTGATCGCCGCAATTGGCAATGCGGCCTTTATGGCTATTTTCGGTAGCGATTCCTCACCCTATTTGAGGGCTATAATTTTTGTGGGGTTTACTACGCCGATCTACGTTTAGATCAGTCACCGGTGCGGGAGGCAAATGAAGATGCGCTCGCCACGTGGGTCGTCGACGCGCCGACATGTTGACCAGCGACGAAAACTGAGATCCGGGCTCAAACCCCTTCCTCCTGACAGTGGCCTGAGCTAGAAGATCGTTGCCGCGGCAATCACCGTGAGCGCCGCGGCGCCAATCCAAATAGCGACACGAAGTGACGTATTGCGCGCCGTTTCTGCCTCGGCGATGGCTTCGGCAGACTCCGGGTGCAAGCGCAACCCCTCGGCGCTGACCATAGCAGTGATGTTTTCTGCTTTACGTAGCGTATCCGGCAATTGACTGAGTGTTTGGCCGAGTGATACAGCGCCCGCGGCTGCTTCCTTGAGGCGCGCTTCGGGGCCGAGTTGCACCGTCATCCAGGACTCCACAATGGGCTGGGTGACCTCCCAAAAATCAAGATGGGGATCAAGAGTGCGCGCGACACCTTCGACGACCACCATGGTTTTTTGCAGCAATACCAGTTGAGGCTGAAGATGCATGTTGAAAACTTCAGTGACCTGAAACAATTGCGCCAACAGACGGGCCATGGAGATTTCCGACGCCTCGCGACCGAATATGGGCTCGCCGATAGACCGCAAGGCTTGCGCAAAGGCCGCTTTTGATTGAGAAGCGGGAACGTAACCTGCGTCGAAATGAACTTCAGCCAAGCCTTCATAGTCTCGCATCAAAAAACCAAGCAGGATGTTGGCGAGGTACCGACGCGTTTGTGGATCGAGGCGTCCCATAATGCCGAAGTCAACGGCCACCATTCGGCCACGGGCATCGACAAATAGGTTTCCCGGATGCAGGTCGGCGTGGAAAAAACCGTCTTCGAGCGCCTGGGTTAGGAACACTTCCATTAAGCTTCGGGCAAGCGTTTCCGGCGCATGACCCGCGTCGACAAGTGCTGCGCGGTTGCCTAGCGCTACGCCGTCGACCCAGTCCATTGTTATGACGCGTTGGCTTGTGAGCTGCCAATTAATGCTCGGCACGCGGAAATGCTGTCGGCCGATATTCTTCTCGGCGAGTTCAGAGGCGGCTGCTGCCTCCAGGCGCAAATCCATTTCCATTTCAACACTAGCGCGCAGAGTTTCTATGAGTCTGACTGGCTCAAGCCTTTTGAGGCTGGGTTTGTGCCACTCGACGAGGTTTGCGGCCCAGACCAGAGCGCCGAGATCTTCCTTGAATGCGGCTTCAATATTTGGCCGCAAAATCTTGACGGCGACTTGCCTGTTTTGTCCATTATCACCCACTGTCGGGGTGAGCCGGGCTTTATGGACTTGAGCGATAGATGCGGCGGCCACCGGCTCTCCGAACTCCTCAAACAGGCTTGCAATCGGCTTTCCGAATTCTTTTTCGACGGCGGCGCGGGCTTCGGCCATGGAAAATGGCGGCAGGCGATCCTGTAATCGCTTGAGGGCATTCGCTAAATCCAGCCCTAAAATGTCGGGCCGTGTCGCTAGAAATTGACCGAGCTTTATGAAAGACGGGCCCAGTGAGTGGAGCGCGGCCGCAAGCCGCTCCCCAGCTGGCGCGTCAGGCTCGAGCTGGGCGTCCGGCAGATTTCGCGCAGGCCAAAACCGCGCCAACCTTCCCAGAGTTCGGACCGATGGCGGAATGGTGTCGGCAAGTTCATGAGGTACGAGGGCGTCGTATTGCGCAAGAACACGCCCTGCTCTCAAGAGACGTGCCGCATATCGGAGTGTTTTAAACATCCAAAGGTCCGGTTACTCAAATCCGCCAAGCCGAATGCAAAGCGGCAATGCCGCCGCTCAAATTTCGAATTTGAACATTGGCGAAGCCGGCGTCTTCAATCATTGAGCCGAAGGTGGCTTGATCGGGAAAGCGTCGGATACTTTCAACTAAGTATTGATAAGCATCTCGGTCACCGGCGATCGCCCGGCCCAATTGAGGCAGGACGCCAAATGAGTAGTGGTCGTAGAGCGTGTCGAGTCCTGGGACTATTACGGTCGAAAATTCAAGACAAAGAAATCGTCCTCCCGGTCGGAGCACGCGATAGGCCTCATTCAAAGCCTGTGCAACATCGGTTACATTTCTTATGCCGAACGCAATCGTATAAATATCAACCGCACGATCGCCCATCGGTAATCGTTCCGCGTTTCCGCAAAGCCAGTTGAGGGCGGGCGTAAACTCGGGATGACGGGCAGCGCGTGCGCGGCCGACACTCAACATGGCATCACTGACATCACAGACGAACACTTTGGGGAGTGGTGTGTTTGCATCCCGGCGCAAGCGCCCAAGCAGACGAAACGCAATGTCGCCTGTTCCTCCCGCCACGTCCAGATACGTGCGATTGCTTTGCGGGGCCAGCCAGTCGATCATGGCCCGCTTCCATAGCCGGTGAACGCCACCGGACATGAGATCGTTCATAAGATCATAGCGCGGCGCTACGGACTCAAATACCGATCTGACAAGATTGCTTTTTTCCTGTGCGGGCACACGCTTGTATCCGAACGGGTAAAGCGTCTCAGCTTCATTCTCAGATGAGCGCAAAGCGCTCCAATCATCACTCATGTCTAAAACCATAGCCTAGTGCTTGCGGCGAGGCCACTTTGCAACCGCAGCATGATACGCGCCGTTGTAGGTGTTGACCAAGCGCACCTTATGGTAGAAAGCATGAAACTCATCGCACATTGTGTCATGGTGGGCCACCCCTCTGGCCGGCTCGACGCTAAATAAAGAAGTGAATTCAGCACGATACCTGAACTACCGGAAGTTGAAACGGTGCGACGTGGCTTGTCAGAATACCTGGCCGGTCGTCGCATTGTTCATGTGAAGCAACGCCGGGCCAATTTGAGAATACCCTTTCCCATTAAGTTTGCCGAACGCATCCAAGGTCGACGCGTTGTGTCGATTGGCCGCAGGGCCAAATACCTGCTCATCAAATTTGAGGACGGTACAACCCTGATCGCTCATTTGGGCATGTCCGGCCGTTTTTCATTTCACGATCAAGGCAAAGATACAGGCGCGCCGGGCCAGTTTCATTATAATGCTTATAAAAGTGATCAGGTGCTCTTGCCAGGTGAAGGGCCGCACGATCACGTGATCTTCGACCTTGAAGGAGGGATGCGGATTGTCTTTAGCGATCATCGGCGTTTTGGATTGATGACGCTGGCCGACTCAGACGGGTTGGCGGTCCATCCACTGCTTAAAAATATTGGTATCGAACCGTTAGGTGAGAAGCTGACGCCGGGTTACTTGAGCGAAGCGTTCCGCCACAAGAAAACATCTGTCAAGGCGGCTCTGCTCGATCAAAGACTCATAGCGGGGCTCGGCAACATCTATGCCTGTGAAGTGCTGTACCACGCACGTATATCGCCGCGCCGACAAGCCTATACAATTCCGGGGAAACGCGCCGAGCGACTAGTTCCGGCGATCCAGAAGGTTTTGGGTGCAGCAATCAAAGCGGGCGGGTCGACTTTGCGAGATTACGTCAATACGGATGGCGAGGTTGGCTACTTTCAGCATTTATTCGCAGTGTATGGCCGCACCGGGCTGCCGTGCTTGACCCGTGGCTGCAGGTTGGACGTGCAGCGAATTGTTCAAAGCAATCGCTCTACATTCTTTTGTTCGGGGTGCCAGCGTTAAGGAGGGGTCCCGCCGCGGCCCACCCTGCGGCGTGACGGCGCCCTTTTCTTCGTATAGAACAGCCGAAACGTAAGGAAAGACAATGACTCATAAGACAATATTGGTTGATATCGAGGCTTCGGTCGGCTTGATAACGCTCAACAGGCCGGATGCCATGAATGCCTTGAATAGCGAGCTTATGTCCGAATTAACGGCGGCGTTAGATGAGTTCGAGTCGGACCCAAACATCGGATGCATCGTGATCACCGGATCAACGAAGGCATTTGCTGCTGGCGCCGACATTAAAGAGATGCAGTCTAAGAGCTTCATCGATGTCCATCGAGAAGATTTTATTACGGCGCGTTGGGAACGGATCACAAGATGCTACAAGCCCGTGATTGCGGCTGTGGCGGGTTATGCCTTGGGCGGGGGTTGCGAACTTGCCATGATGTGCGATTTTATAGTGGCAGCCGAAAATGCACAGTTCGGCCAGCCCGAAATTACTTTGGGCATAATTCCAGGGGCGGGCGGCACGCAGCGTTTGACTCGGGTTGTCGGTAAATCCAAAGCCATGGAAATGTGTTTAACAGGCCGGCTGATGGACGCAGCTGAGGCTGAACAGTCCGGTCTCGTCAGTCGTGTCGTACCTCTTGACGAATTGCGCGCCGAGGCGATCAAGACCGCGGCAAAAGTAGCGGAAATGTCACTCCCGGTTGTGATAATGGCAAAAGAATCCGTTAACCGCGCCTATGAGACAACGTTGGCCGAAGGGATCCGCTTCGAACGCCGGCTCTTTAATTCCCTCTTCGCATTGGAGGACCAATCCGAGGGAATGGAGGCTTTTATTGAGAAGCGCAAACCACACTTTAAGAACCGGTAGAGTGGTCAAGCTTGTAAAGCGCCGAATTCGGCTTATTGACGCTTCGGCGCTTGGTTTGTATAACCGCGCCCCTGCATCGTGGCGACTTGATCGCCCGGTATGAGGTAGCACAATATATGGCAAACACGGCATCAGCAAAGAAAGCGAGCCGCAAAATTGAGCGTCAGACCGCAGTGAATCGGAATCGGAGATCTCGCATCCGAACATTCGTGCGCAAGGTAGAAGAGGCTATTGAGAAGGGCGATCATGCTGCCGCCGTTGAAGCCTTGAAGGCTGCCCAACCTCAGATTATGAGAGCTTCTAGCAAAGGTGTTTATCACCGCAACACGGCTGCGCGAAAAATTTCGCGTCTGTCAAGGCGCATCAGCAAAATGACGGCATAGCTCCACGGCCGCCCACCACCTGAAACCAAATTGTTCCAATTGATAATTATTTACCGGGCACTATCATCCGGCCAATCGATTGTGGTTGGCCGAAGCTTGAATGACAGTTTTATCTACAAAATACTTTTGTACATTATTATCAATTGGTTTGGGTTTAATTCTAAGACGGCGTTTGTCCAACGTGATTTAAATTAGGTGGAAAAAGTTGATGTAAATAAATTTGCATAGCGTTGTTTTTATTTTGTTCGTTAGTGAAATTCAGATGAGAACTAAGAAACTTTTTTGTGGGGAATTTTTTTAAGTTCTGTATTCATACCGCTTGCGTTACCATAAAAGTGAGACTACTTTATCAATCGTCAATAGGGCGACGTACAGAATTAAACACAAAAGACGCGACGCGCCTGATGAGAAGTAAATGGTTCTCTTGTCCGTTTTATTACGGACCCGACTGTCAAACACGAATTAAAGAAGCTCCAATCTGGTTCGAGTAGGGGTTGTAAAGCTCGCTGCACGATGTTCCTGAATTGGGAAGGGTGTCGTGCCGCTTTGCCGGGAGGAATTGTTGTAAAACCTGAATCATTTCATTGTCGTAAGCTCGCTTTACCGCTCTCTATACTTAATGGCGCGTCTTAGATGCTGCCAGGATTGCCTCGAGTCTAAGCGACAATAGAATTGTTACGTCGGCACTCTTGAGGGATGTGTGGCGCGGTGGGGAGAAGCAAGTCGCTTTGGTCTTTCATGTGAGAAAAGGCCACGAACAAAGACAAAGATTACCGCTTGCAGAACGATGATGTGGGCAAGGAGCGATAAGAGATGCGGGGTGTCGACGGGCTTGATGCGAGAGAGGGTCAAAATAAAATCCATAAAATGGCAGCGATTGGGTCGGAAGCAGAGTGGGAAAGGGTATGCGGCCGTTTGAGAGCAGAACTCGGCCCTGAGACATACGCATCCTGGTTTGGGACCGCTCACTTGAGCAAATACTTTGAGAGCCGCGCAATTATTTCGGTCCCCACGCGGTTTAAACGAGATTGGATTATTTCCCATTACGAAGATCGCGTTCGTTTCTTTTGGGGGCTTGAGAACCCGCAGATTACCACGATTGAATTCGTTATTGACGATGCGCAGGTGCGCAGATATGAGAACGTACCACCGGAACTTGAGATCTCCCCAGCACCTACGATAGAGGAGGCCCAACGAGCGGGTTGGGCGCTGCGGAAGCATGATCCGAACAAGATTGCAGAATTAGTCGCGGCGTCTCCGCCTACTGAGCCTGCGCTGACAGGTTCGCCGTCTCCCAGACGCTTTGCATTTACCGACTTAGGCAATCTGTCTTTAGGCACACCGCTTAATCCTCGCTGCACATTCAATAACTTCGTAACGGGTCAGTCGAATGAGTGGGCCTTTGCGGCGGCAAAGCAAGTGGCCGGCAACAATGATGTCACTTACAACCCACTCTATCTCTATGGTCAGGTTGGGCTCGGCAAGACCCACCTGCTTCAGGCCATCGCATGGGAATTACGACGGCGCTTTCCGGGACAAAAAATTCTCTATTTGTCCGCCGAACACTTTATGTATCAATTCGTGCGTGCCCTCAAAGGCAAAGACATGATTACCTTTAAGGGAGCACTCCGCACGGTCGACGTATTATTGTTGGACGATATCCACTTCATTGCGAATAAAGCGTCCACTCAAGAAGAGTTCTTTCACACTTTCGATGCGTTGATCGGTCAAAATCATCAAATTATAGTGTCTGCAAAAGTGCCTCCGTCGGAACTCTGCGGCGTTGACGAGCCAATCCGCTCGCGTTTGGAGCAGGGCTTGTCCGTCATCATAAAACCTAACAATTATGAATTGAGATTAGGCATCTTGAGACATAAGGTCGCGCAGGTTCAAAGTGAGTCGTCAAAATCAATCAATATCCCGGATGAAGTTATTCAATTTCTCGCTCGACGTTGCATCGACAATGTCCGATTATTAGAGGGGGCGCTCAATCGCCTTGTTGCTCAAACAGTATTGGTGGGCCGCCCAATTTCGTTATCCATGACCAAAGAAATCTTGATTGATCTATTGCGATCAACCGAACGCAAAATAACAATCGACGAAATACAGCGCTGCGTGGCTAACTACTTTCAGCTGCGCATGGCTGACCTTTTGTCCGAACGCCGCCCTCGAGAAATTGTTAGGCCTCGGCAGATCGCCATGTACTTGTGCAAGCAGTTGACCACGCGCTCGCTGCCGGAAATTGGCCGCAAGTTTGGCAATCGTGACCATACGACTGTTTTGCACGCTGTCAGAAAGATCGGTGAACTACGTCAAAACGACAAGCGGATCGACGATGATGTTGATCAGCTCTCGCGACGCTTGGCTGCCTAACCTAGAGAGCTTTGCAGGCGGGATTGATCGCGCAAATGGAGCCTGCAAAAAAGGCCCTATGAGGCCCTCGTTTCACGCCTCACCTCCGGGTCCGTCAGTGGCTTGGTTGGGCTCAGACGCAGGGCTAAAAAGCCTAATATTTTCATGGTATTGTATATCATCCTAATTGCATGCTGCGGCGCAAAAATATAAGCTTTGGTGCAGTATTCCTGCTATAACTTGGGTTACCTCAGGGGTTCGTACCCTTCTTTTGATATGAAACTTGACGTCTAGAGAAAATGAAAACAACAATCGAACGCACCACATTTCTAAAAGCCTTGAACCATGTCCAAAGCGTCGTCGAGCAGCGCAATACGATCCCGATTCTTGCTAACGCATTGATGAAGGTCTCGAACGGGCAGTTAAGTCTAACGTCGACGGACTTGGATATTGAAATTGTTGAAGCCGTTGAGGCCAGTGTCGGTCAAGAGGGCGCAACAACAGTGTCGGCTCACACCCTTTATGAAATTGTTCGAAAATTGCCGGATGGGGCTCAGATCCAACTAACGTTGGGCTCCGACGAGAGGCGGTTGGAACTGACAGCTGGTCGCTCGCAATTTTGGCTCCCCTGTTTGCCGGCGGGAGATTTTCCCGTGATGGCGGGTGGGGATTTGGATCACCGGTTCACCATTCCACCGGCCGATTTGGTACGTCTGATCGACCAAACGAAATTTGCCATTTCGACGGAAGAGACCCGCTACTATCTCAATGGTATTCACATGCACCCTCGAGCTTCAGGGGACACGCCGGCGCTGCGCGCGGTGGCAACCGATGGCCACAGGCTAGCCCGGGTGGAATGTGCCTTGCCCGACGGTGCCGAAGAGATGCCCGCCATCATTGTGCCCCGAAAAACGGTGATAGAGGTTCGCCGCCTCGTCGACGATGTGGAGGAACCGATTCAGGTGAGCGTTTCCGACGCAAAGATACGCTTTACGTTCGCCAATACGGTGCTCACGTCGAAGTTGATTGACGGTACATTTCCCGATTACGCCCGCGTCATCCCCGACAACAACGACAAAGTGCTTCATGTTGATGGCCGGGATTTTGCCCAAGCGGTCGACCGCGTCGCCACCATATCAACAGAAAAATCTCGCGCCGTGAAATTAATGCTGGAGGATGGACGCGTCGTGCTAACGGTCAGCAATCCGGAAAGTGGGAGCGCCTCGGAGGAGCTGTCAGTGGACTACACGGCTGATGCGATCGAGATTGGATTCAATTCGCGGTATTTGCTCGACGTCATGGGTCAGATTGATCGAAGCACTGCCAAATTCACGTTCGCGGATTCGGGATCGCCGACCGTAATTAGCAATTCCGACGATAAGGATTTGAGTTCTCTCTATGTGCTGATGCCGATGAGAGTTTAAAGAGTATGCGTACGACGAACTGCGAGGGGATCGTCGAGGGGAACATCTGAATGCAGGTAAAGAGCCGAGACAAAGTTGTGGCGGCCGAACATGCGGAAGATAACCGCGCAAGCACGGCCGTGCTCGAGCTTAATCTGACGGCCTTTCGCTCCTACTTGTCGCTCAAGCTCGAAGTCGATGAACGACCGGTTGTATTGACTGGCCCCAATGGTGCCGGAAAAACAAATCTGCTTGAGGCTTTATCCTTCCTAACACCGGGTCGGGGTTTAAGGAGCGCTGAACTCAAAGACATGATTCATGTGTCGCTGGCAAACCTCGCACATCAAGCGACCGGGACCGATGCACAGTTTTGGGCCGTGTCGGCGCTAGTAACGAACGATAGGGCGACAACACGTATCGGCACAGGCGTGGAGCACTCGCCCCGCGGTGGTTATCGTCGTTTGGTGAGGATCGATGGTGACCGGGCCGAGGGTCCCTTTGTGCTCGGTCATTTTGTTCGTGCCGTCTGGCTCACGCCGGCCATGGACCGACTTTTTGCCGAGGGAGCCGGCGTGCGTCGGCGTTTTCTCGATCGGCTGGTCTTGGGTCATGATCCGGAACATGCAAGGCGCGTCAGTGCCTTCGAAAAAGCCATGCGTGAACGCCAGCGGTTGCTGACCGACGGCGTCGCCGACGATGCGTGGCTTGGCGCACTTGAAGCTACCATGGCCGAAAAAGGTGTTGCCATTGCAGCGGCGCGCCTGCATCTCGTATCGGAACTGGGCCGTGCGTTTGCGGCGGGCGTGTCGCCGGCCTTCCCGATGGCGCGCTTGGAACTCGTAGGCGCGCTTGAAGACGAAGTGGGCCAAGGGGCTGCAATTGACGCGGAGGATTACTATATAAATCTCTTGAGTGCTATGCGCCGGCGCGACGCAGAGGCCGGACGTGCGCTGGACGGTCCCCATCGAAGCGATTTGCAGGTATGGCATGAGGTAGATGACAAGCCGGCCCTCATGTGCTCCACGGGAGAACAAAAGGCACTCTTAATTGGCATTGTTTTAGCGGCGGTGCGTTTACTGTGCGCGCAGGACGTTCACGTTTCGCCCATACTTTTGCTTGATGAAGTGGCGGCCCATCTCGACGAGACGCGGCGGCGGGCGCTTTTTGAAGAGATCTGCGGTCTGGGTTGTCAGGCCTGGATGACGGGTACAGATGCCACGATTTTTGCGCCCCTTGGTGAACGCGCAAAACACTTGGATGTCGACGGCGGACGCATTCGACCACTCGAAGTTTAGAAACGTGAGGGCCTATGGCCAAAGTATCAGGAGCGGCAAAAAAGCGGGTAGTTAAAGACGAAGCGTTGAGCGACTACGGTGCCGATGCGATCAAGGTGCTCAAAGGGCTTGAGGCCGTTCGCAAGCGTCCCGGTATGTATATCGGCGACACTGAGGACGGGTCGGGCTTGCATCATATGGTGTATGAAGTTGTCGATAATGCCATCGACGAAACCCTTGCGGGCTACTGCGATCTGATCGAGATCACATTGTGCGCCGATGGCTCCGTTTTGATCTCCGATAACGGTCGTGGGATTCCGACTGAGATTCACGAGCAAGAAGGCGTATCGGCCGCCGAAGTCATCATGACCCAGCTTCACGCGGGAGGAAAGTTCGATCAAAACTCTTACAAGGTTTCGGGCGGCTTGCACGGCGTGGGCGTCTCGGTTGTTAACGCCCTATCGGAATGGCTTGAGCTTTATATCTACCGCGACGGCAAGGAATGCTTTATTCGCTTTAAGGACGGCGAGCCGGAAAAACCCTTGAAAGCTATTGGCGATGCAAAGGATCGCAAGGGCACCAAGATTGTCTTCTTGCCATCAAGCAGGGTATTCTCGTCGATCGACTTCGACTACGATACTCTCGAACATCGCTTGCGCGAACTAGCGTTTTTGAATTCCGGCGTTTCGATCAAATTGAATGATGAGCGGCATGTGGATTCGCACGCCGTTGAACTTCACTATGATGGGGGGCTTATCGAATTTGTCCGCTATTTGGACCGGACTAAGTCGCCGCTGATCGAACGTCCCATATCCATCAAGACCGACCGCAATGACATCACTGTTGAAGCGGCGCTCTGGTGGAACGACGGCTACCATGAAAACGTTTTGTGTTTCACGAACAATATTCCCCAGCGCGACGGCGGTACCCATTTGGCGGGCTTGCGCGCGGCGTTGACGCGCACGGTCAATGGCTACGCAAACGCATCAGGTCTTGCCAAGAAAGAAAAGTTGACGCTTACAGGCGACGATTCACGCGAAGGGCTGACCTGCGTGCTCTCCGTTAAAGTGCCCGATCCCAAATTCTCGGCTCAAACTAAGGACAAGCTCGTCTCATCCGAAGTCCGTCCTGTCGTTGAGGGGGCGGTCGGCGATCTTTTGGGTCAATGGTTTGAAGAACACCCGGCTGAAGCCCGAGCCATTGTTGCCAAAGTCGTTGAAGCCGCCGCCGCGCGCGAGGCAGCACGCAAGGCGCGCGAGCTGACCCGGCGCAAGAGCGCTTTCGATGTGGCGAATCTGCCCGGCAAGCTTGCCGATTGCCAGGAACGGGATCCTGCAAAATGCGAGCTTTTTATCGTCGAGGGTGATTCCGCTGGCGGCTCGGCCAAGCAGGCGCGCGATCGCGCCAATCAAGCGATCTTGCCGCTCCGTGGTAAAATTTTGAACGTGGAGCGTGCGCGCTTCGATAAGATGTTGTCGTCCAATGAAATCGGCACGTTGATCACGGCGCTGGGCACGGGTATCGGGCGGGATGACTTCGACATCAGCAAATTGCGCTATCACAAGGTCATCATCATGACGGACGCGGACGTGGACGGCTCGCATATCCGTACACTTTTGCTTACGTTTTTCTATCGTCAGATGCCTGAACTCATTGAAGGCGGCTATCTCTACATTGCCCAGCCACCGCTCTTCAAAGTAAAAAAGGGATCGTCCGAGCAGTACCTCAAAGATCAGGCGGCGCTTGACGACTTTTTGATCAGTGAAGGCTCGGAGGGTGCGGTCTTGACACTGCACACTGGCGATCAGCGCGCGGGAGACGACTTGCGCGACATTATCGATCGCGCGCAGGCGGTCAAGATCCTGCTCGACGGCTTGCCGCAAAAATATCCGCGCTTCGTGGTCGAGCAAGCCGCCATCGCTGGAGCATTAAATGAAGACGTTCTTGGCGATCCGAAACGGGCCAAGGAGGCAGCTGCCTACATTGCGCGGCGGCTTGATTTGCTTTCGCCGGAAACCGAGCGTGGCTGGACCGGTGAGCCGACTGCCGACGGCGGGATTGCTTTTGCTCGCGAACTACGTGGTGTTAAAGAAGTTCGCGTCATTGATGGCCCGCTCATTAGCAGCTCTGAGGCCCGACGCCTCGATCGCTGTGCGGCTGAGCTTCAAGAGGTCTACATCAAGGCGGCGAAGCTACGCTTCAAGGAAAAGGAAACAGAAATCCGCGCGCCCATACAACTACTTGACGCCATTCTTAAAGCGGGAAGCAAATGGCTGACTTTGCAACGTTACAAGGGCCTTGGTGAAATGAATCCCGACCAGCTTTGGGAAACGACGCTGGACGAGGAGCAGCGCGCGCTTCTGCAAGTTAAGATCAATGAGCTCGATCAGGCTGACGATATGTTTGCCAAACTGATGGGCGACGTCGTCGAGCCTCGCCGTGAATTCATCCAAGCCAACGCGCTCAATGTGGTCAACCTAGACGTTTAGTTCCTCGTTTGATTAAACCCCCTCACCCCGGCCCTCTTCCCCAAGAGGGAGTGGTGTTGGACGCCTGTGCGCGTGTTATTCGCCGCGAACATAGTTCACCGATCGTTAACAGGGCCCGCCTATAACTAAAGACGGAGCATGAAGCTCCGTAATTCTGTGACATTGAGGCAAGCTTTCGATAATGGGGGCCAGATGCGCAAGCGTCGCAGCTCTGTAAAGAGGCGAACCACCCATAGACGTCGACGGCCCGCACGTCGGCGTCGCATAGCGCGCGTCACGACCGCGCTGGCAAAATGGTGGCGCATCAACGTCACGCAGCGCTTTCGCAAACGCCGTCGCCGACGACGACGGCAGCCGCCCCTTTTGAGAGTGGCCTACCGCGTCCTGACGCTGCTTCTTTGGGTTACCGTCGGCTTGGGCGGTATTGCGTCCTACTATGCGGCTGACTTGCCGGACACGTCGAACATGTGGAGTGTGACGGCGCAGCCTGCGATCAGCATTCTCGACCGCAATGGCGTACAAGTTGCGACTCGCGGCGCCTCGTTCGGCGAACCGGTGGGGCTCGCCCAACTACCGCCTCATGTGACGCACGCGGTGATCGCAACTGAGGATCGCCGCTTTTATCATCACATCGGTATCGATCTGCTGGGCCTCATCCGCGCGTTGCTCGCCAACTGGGACGAGGGACGCATCGTGCAAGGGGGCAGCACGATTACCCAGCAGCTTGCTAAGAATTTGTTTCTGACGAACGAGCGCACGATTAAGCGCAAGGTTCAAGAGGCCATGCTGGCGCTGTGGTTGGAGCAGCGTTTTTCGAAGGATCAGATTCTGACGCTCTATCTCAATCGGGTTTATTTGGGTGCAGGCACATACGGCATCGAAGCGGCGTCGAAGCGCTACTTCGGCAAATCGGCGACAGGCCTGATGCTTGCGGAAGCTGCCGTCCTTGCTGGTCTTTTGAAAGCGCCGTCACGCTATGCACCGACCAACGATCCGGCCCGGGCCAGGCATCGCGCCGACATCGTACTCACGGCTATGGTAGATGCTGGTTTTATCACCGAGGCCGAGCGCGTAGAGGCCAATTCCGCATCGCCTTCGTTTACAACTGCCATTCCCAATGAAGGCGTTCAATATTTTTCTGATTGGGTTATCGGTCAGTTACCGTCGTACGTGGGCACGCTCAACCAATATTATGTTGTTCGCACGACGCTTGATTTCCAGTTGCAAAGTTTGGCGGACAAGGCCGTGGTTGAGGCCCTTGATCGCGACGGGGCAGCGCTGGGGGTTACGCAAGCAGCGCTCGTGGCGTTGACGCCGAGTGGGGCTGTGCGCGCGTTAGTGGGCGGGCGCTCCCATACGCAGAGTCAGTTCAACCGCGCGGTGCAAGCCAAACGACAGCCAGGCTCGGCGTTCAAGACCTTCGTTTACTTGGCGGCGTTGGAAGCAGGGCTCAGGCCCGGCAGCTACATTGAGGATGCGCCCATACACATTGGCAAATGGGCGCCGCAAAACTACTTGGATAAATACGAAGGCCGGGTCACGCTGACGCGGGCACTTTCAGGTTCGCTCAATACGGCGGCCGTTCGCGTGGCGCAGAAAGTAGGCCACGATCGCATCATCGAGGTGGTGCGGCGCTTGGGGATCACCTCGGCGCTCACGTCGGACGCCACGCTGCCACTGGGCACGTCGGAAGTGAGCTTGCTGGAACTTGTCGGTGCCTATGCCCCCTTTGCCAATGGCGGACGTGCCATCATCCCCCATGGCATTTTAAGCATTACGACCGGCGCAGGCGATGTATTGTACGAGCGTGCGGGCAGTGGGCTCGGCCGTGTGGCGAGCCTTTCCCATATTGGGTCCATGAATGACATGCTCGCCGAGACGTTGCGCTCAGGTACGGGCTGGCGCGCCAACTTGGGCGCACGCCCCGCTGCCGGCAAAACCGGCACTAGTCAAGAAAGCAAAGACGCTTGGTTTGTCGGCTACACGGCCGATTTGGTCACAGGCGTCTGGGTCGGTAATGATGATTCGAGCCCTATGAAACGTGTCACCGGCGGCACGGTGCCCGCGGGCATCTGGAAAGAGTTTATGCAAGTAGCGACCGCTGGCGACCCTGTGAAAATCTTGCCGCGCTATGAGCCCGTCTCGCAGATGGCGGTCAACGACGTTCCCACGGGCAACACAGGCGGAGGCAATTCATTTACGCGATTCTTGAAACGCATCTTTTCCCGTCTCGATGACGAGCCGGTTGCGGAGAATTAGGTCGGCTGAGAGTAACTGCCGATCAGTTTCCTGTTGCTTATTCCCTGTATCAAACGCCTGGCCGCGTAATTCAGTTTTACGCGTATCGTTTTTTATCCTTACTTCTAACAGTAGAAAGTCGCCTCTACTGGTCAGAACGACCCGGGAATTCTTTCGGTCTTCCGTATTTGCGATGTAACACGATTTTACGCGCTTGTCCGAAAGCCTACTCAAGCGGCATGATTAATAGTGCGAAGAGAATGAAGAATTGTTTCATGACACACTCCCATTATGTCAATCAGTCTGGCGACAGGACGCTGCCTCGTGTCTAATAATTAGATTTTACAGGTGTTTGAATTGTGGTGAAACGCAGGAGAACGCAGACGGGCGACTTGTCGATCACGCCCCTAAAGTCCTGGGTTTTTGGAGCGCCCACTCCCAAATCTGTGCAGTTCATGACCGTTTTGGTCGAGCCAAAGGTCGGCCTCTTTGCGGCGCGGGGTAAGACCGTCGAGAAGGTTCCAAAATTTACTCCCGTGACTCATGTGAATCCGGTGTGTGGTTTCGTGGGCTGCCACATAGTCGAGTACGAAGGGAGGCGCCATGATGAGCCGCCACGAAAACGATAGCGCACCCGACGCGCCGCACGAGCCCCAGCGGCTCGTTGTATCTCGCACGCTTACCTTTATGGGCTTTAAGTTTAGCGTTTCTTCATGCACACGGCAGCGTACAATCAGCTCCCGCCATGCGGATTGTCTCAGCCAATCGCGTACCCGGCGGGGCACATGTTCTTTGCGCCCTGAGACATTGATGTTGGGAATTTCGTCCGCCCACAGAGTGGGCTCGTCGAGCCAAACGCCGCGCCGTGCATGAGGCCGGTGAGTGATCATGTGAGGCACCCAATGCAGGGGAATGAGACGGTCTGGCGCAAAGGGTACTGACTGGGGAACGCCCGCTAACTGTTTCGCAATCCAATTTTTCTCTCTCTGGGCGAAGTTGAGCGCGTGTTTGATCGATCTCTTCGATGGCACCACGAGAATGACGCCGCCCTTGGTCGCATCAAGGCGCAAAATAAACCGCCGGGCGCGCGGATTGACGCGTACGGTCAACGGTACGTCACAGCCGTTGATATTGAGGTTTTGTTGAGTGAGGTGTTTCGCGGGCACGGTTACAAATCAAAATTGGCACAACTCTCGATGATTCGATTTCAAGGGTAACACGATCGGGCGGCGTCCACAGTTAACAGCCACGTCAATCCCCCGCGTCGTTTGCGGCGTTCATACCAGCGCAACGATGGTCACGCGTGCGCAGTCAAATTGCACACGTAACTGCAAATTCATGAAGGCTAAGGAAATTTATGAGCCGCCGTGCCGTTGGATTTTTTGCGTGCGCTTGCGCAGGTTGGGAACTTCCGGATGAAATCGCGGGTGCATGGCTGCCATACTCTGTCTCGCCAAGGTGTAGGCTAGGGGATTTAAGGGGGGGTGCGGCAAGGCTTGGCCTGCTTTGGCGGCGGCTCGAAGCGAGGTAAACGCCGCACGGCTCATTTTATAGTGATGGATCATCGATCCTTGTTTTCTCGAACTCTCCGGGAACCCAATATGGCCGGGGATCTGCTGCGCTGCAACATAAGATGGGGTGTATAGAATTCATTTTCTTAGGAATGGAAATAAACGGTTTGGTATTCAATACTGCTTAATTATGATGGAATGTTATTTCATTTATTCTGTTGCACGCGCGGCAGCTTTGATTCCAAATAATTCATTAGTAGTGCCTAGACTGAACGCAATTCGGATATGCGGCAGGGGTTGGACTCTGGGGGTGTGACCCCCACTTGGTGTGTGACCGCGTCGCTTTTGCGGCTCCTCTTCGTTTGTCGAGAAGCAAATTAATGGATCAGCGAAGTTTTCTTCGGGGCCGGCCGGCCTTACGCCGCAATGAACCGAAAGGAGCGGCATTTTTTGATATAATGCTCGCCTTGGAGGTGCTTTGAGCCCATGACCAATTCGCAAGACTTTGATAACGTTCAATTGCCAACCTCTGACGCATTGAGCGTGCATCCGGGCCGGGTTCGCTTGCGCACCCTGATTTGGCTACGATGGTTTGCGATCGCCGGACAGACCGCCACCATTTTATTTGTGCACTTTGTGCTTGGCTATAAGCTGCCGTTGATATCGGGCCTGCTCATCATTAGCGCCAGCGTGGTTCTCAATGTTTCTTCTGCGATCATTTATCCGTCGGGTAGGCTTTTAAGCGACTTGGAAGCATTCTGTTTTCTTGCGTTCGACATATTGCAACTTACGGGATTGCTGTTTCTCACCGGCGGCATTGAAAATCCCTTTACGCTTTTTCTTTTAGCGCCGGTCACGATCTCCGCGACTATGTTGAGCTCGCGCAACACGCTCATTCTCGGATCGCTTGCGATTTTTTGCGTATCGGTTTTGGCAAACCACCACATGCCTTTGCCCTGGGGTCAAGCAACGGAGCTGGTCCTGCCTGTTCTTTATGTTTACGGATTATGGATTGCGCTTATTTTGGGCTTAGGATTTACAGGGTCCTATGCCTGGCGCGTGTCTGTGGAATCAAGACGCATGTCAGAAGCGCTGGCAACCACGCAATTAATTTTGGCGCGGGAGCAAAGACTTTCGGCTCTCGGAGGTCTCGCCGCTGCCGCGGCACATGAACTGGGAACACCATTGGCGACAATTCAACTCACGGCCCGGGAATTGGAGCGTGATATTTCGCATAATAGCCCGTATGCAGAAGATATATTCTTAATCAGCTCTCAGGTTGCACGGTGCAGAACCATCTTAAGCGAGCTTTTCGAACGAAGGGAGTATAGCGATGAAATATATTCACGCTATCTGATGAGTACGCTTTTAGACGAAATCGTCGAATCTTATCGGGACTCCCAAATAGAAATCTCCATACAGAGGTCAGGGAGTGAAGGGCCTGAGCCACAGGTCTGGCGACAACCGGAGATCAAACATGGGTTAGATTGTTTTATTCAGAACGCTGTCGATTTTGCAGAATCGGCGGTTGTGGTTGCCGCAAGTTGGGACAAGGACTCCATTGGGGTAACAATTGTCGATAACGGATACGGCTTTTCACCCGAGGTCTTAACGCGTCTGGGCGAGCCTTACATTACAACCCGTTTTCCAGGTGCAAAGAAGAAAGAAGTCTCTACGCTTCAGGACGGCCGGGTCAATGAAGGGCAGGGATTGGGGGTTTTTATTGCTAAGACGTTACTTGAGCACACGAGTGCAGATGTGAGTTTCGGCAACCTGCCCCAAAATAATCTAAGCGGAATAATTCCGATTGATTTCAAATCACCTCATGGCGCATGGGTCACCGTGCGGTGGCCACGAGAAGTGATCGCAGCGGGTCCGTCCGCATCAGAAGTTGAACGGCTCCGTTTAGTCAAATCTTCAGCTGCGGTTGCAGAATGAGGAGCTATATGCTGCCAAAGGTCTGGCAATGGGAGTCCGAGAACGGAGGAACATGGGCCGAGATCAATCGCCCAATCGCGGGCGCAACGCACGACAAAGAACTGCCGGTTGGCCAGCATTCGCTGCAGCTTTATTCGCTGGCGACGCCCAATGGCGTTAAGGTCACGATCATGTTGGAAGAGCTACTCGCGCTTAGAAAACGCGAGGCTGAATACGATGCATTCCCGATTAAGATGGTCGATGGGGAACAGTTCGGAAGCGGGTTTGTGGCGTTGAACCCAAATTCAAAGATTCCGGCCTTGCTTGACCGGAGCACTTCGCCACCGACGCGCGTATTCGAGTCGGGCGCGATTCTGCTTTACCTGGCGGAAAAGTTCGACGCGTTTATTCCCCACGGTCCGTCAGAGCGTGCGGAATGCCTGTCATGGCTGTTTTGGCAGATGGGTAGCGCGCCCTATCTTGGCGGCGGCTTCGGCCATTTCTATACCTACGCTCCGGAGAAGTTTGAGTACGCGATCAACCGCTATACGATGGAGGTGAAGCGCCAGCTTGATGTATTGGACAAGAACCTTTCGAGTCGGCGCTATCTGTGTGGCGATAAATACAACATCGCCGACATCGCCACCTATCCGTGGTACGGAAATCTTGTGCTGAACAACACCTATAAGGCGGCGGAATTCCTCGACGTGGTGTCTTACAAGCACGTCGTCAGGTGGGCATCAGAGATAGAGAAACGCCCGGCGGTCCAGCGTGGTCGGCGAGTCAATAAGACATGGGGACCGGAAGAGGAGCGCGTCCCCGAACGTCATGATGCCAGCGATCTTGATTGAACTCTGAAGAAAACGGTGCGCCAGGTCAGTTCGTTAGAACCAGTTTCCGCATCGGTATTTTTTTTCTACCGCCTTTGATGTAGACTATCGATCAGCTAGTGTTTGTACCTTATAAAACAAGGAGGTGGGGCGCATGTATATTAATTTCTGGTATCCTATTGTTCGAAGCGAAGATCTCGTACCGGGCAAGCCTGAAAAG
>PVBE010621520.1_pt1 | contig 107104 bp, 100 predicted proteins | sample 1631181 | NCBI WGS metagenome assembly PVBE01 (sample SAMN08397723, study PRJNA350692) | Marine metagenome, whole genome shotgun sequencing project. | isolation source: water | place: Pacific Ocean | collected 2012-04
CAGAAGGCGAGGCCGATGCAGTTGGAGGCGAACAGGAACGGCACCGCCAGCAACAAGTAAAGGGCCGCCAGGTAAAGTGGTTGCAGGGGGTCCCACAATAGTTCCAGCGGATTGACCGGTACCTGCTGGGCGAGGAGGAAACAACCCGGCGCGGAAACGCCAAACAATACCGCGTTAGCAGCGAAGAGTTTCCCGAACCGGCGCCCGATCAAATCCCCCGCCAAGGCGAGGAAAGTGCCACTCACCCCATATCCGAAAAGCGCCAGGCTGATGATCATATAGGCGAAGTGATGCCACTGGATGATCGAAAAAAGCCTAAGCAGCAGAACCTCGTAGCCGAGCGCCGCCGCCGACACCAGCGCGATGGCGAGAAACGGCGGTGTAACGGAATCGTCGTTGGTGTTGGGATCGGGGGCCGCCATGGCTCGCAGGCCGTTTTCAATGGTCGCCGGTCAGCGGAACGAACCGGACCGGCAGAATCTCGCGCATGGTCACGCTGCCGTCAGGGTGTTTCTCCACGACCGTGAGGAATTGGACGAGAAAGTGCGGACCAACAGGAATGACCATGCGGCCACCGGGCTTCAGTTGGCGCACCAGCGGCGGCGGCACGTGGCTGGCGGCGGCGGTGATGATGATGGCGTCGAAGGGCGCTTGTTCCTGCCAGCCGTAATAGCCGTCGCCGACCCGCACCTCGACGTTGCCGTAACCGAGCCGTTGAAGCCGTTTCCGGGCAAGCCGCCCCAGCGGTTCGATGATCTCGATGGTGAACACCCTGGCGGCAAGCTCACCGAGGACCGCCGCCTGGTAGCCGGACCCGGTGCCGACCTCCAGCACCTTCGCCCCGGGTGATATCCGCAACAGGTCCGTCATCAGCGCGACGATGTACGGCTGCGAGATCGTCTGGCCGTGGCCGATAGGCAAGGGGCGGTTGAGATAGGCCATGCCACGAAGGATCTTGGGCACGAACTCGTGGCGGGGGACCTTCGCCAGTACATCCATCACTGTCGTGTCGAGCGCCTTTCGTCCGAGTTCCGGCTCGGTTTGGACCGCTAAGGCGGCGATGGTATCCACCATTCCTTGGCGCGCGTTGGCGTGGTCGTCCTTGGCTTCGGCCCAGGCCGGCGGAGTGACCGGTCCGAGGAAACACATAAGCACGAATATGGCCCCGGCAACGACGCACAGGCGCCAGCTGCCGAGCAGGCAGGAGCATGGCGTTGGTGCATTGTCGGATAAAAAAGGGGTAATTAAGAGAGAGACCATCGGCTGAAATCGTCCCTTAATGAAATACCGTACTCATGGTAACGAAAAACTGTTGTTATGGTTAACGCTTTCGAACGAAGGTGTAGTCCCCGCCACAGCGTTCTCGCCGCCACCATCGTCCTCGGTGTATCATGCTGGCCAAATGCCGGATGGACCCAAACGGCGATATCGGGGGAGGCACGGACCATGTCCTCAACCGCGGCGACCACGGGTGGACTGATTGAGGCGCTTAGCGTTCACGTCCACGAACTCAGCACCAAAATAGGTGAGCGCTCGGTGCTGCGCGGCGACGGGCTCGACATGGCCAAGGCCTATGTCCGTGGCGCTTTCGAGGCGGCGGGGCTCAGTGTCACCGAGCAGGCCTATGAGTATGACGGGCGCCAGGTCGCCAATCTGATCGCCGACCCGCCAGGTGCGGTCACGGACGCCCCGCCCTACATCATCGGCGCGCATTATGATTCGGTGATCGGCACGCCCGGTGCCGACGACAATGCCAGCGCCGTCGCCGTGATGCTGGAACTGGCCCGCCGCACCACGGCCAAACCGCCGGGGGTGCCGCTCCGCTTCGTTGCCTTTACCCTGGAGGAGCCGCCCGCCCACGCCACCCGCCACCAGGGCAGCCGCGTCTTTGTTAAGCGTCTCACGGAAACCGGCGAGCGGATTGCCGGCGCCATTATCCTCGAGATGGTGGGCCTGACGACTCCGAAGCAGCAATATCCGCTGTTTTTGCAATGGGCCGGATACCCAGAAGCCGGCAATTTCATTGGTCTCGTCGGCAACCGCGCGTCGAAGCCCCTGGGAGAGCGGGTCCTTCGCGGCATGCGCGAGAACCCCGCGCTTCCGGTGGAATCCCTTTTCATCTGGTTCAATGGCTGGATCCTCGCCGACACCCGGTTGAGCGACCACGCGCCGTTCTGGGACAAAGGGTTTCCGGCCCTGATGATTACCGATACGGCGTATTTCCGGAACCACAACTACCACGGCCCCAACGATACGGCGGACACGCTCGATTACGCCTTCATGGCCGAATTGGTGCGAAGCCTTGAGCACGCCTTCGACACACTCGCCCTGCCGTCCAAGTAACAAGTACCAATGAACGGTCCTACAGGTGCATTTTCAATTCGGTTTGGCCAGATCGCTGCCAAGGGGCTAGACTCCGTCCGGTGAACGGGAGCCCCCCATGACACCTTTCGGCGAATTGTGGATTTGGGATGACCCGGCGCTACGGGACAGCCTGGCCTGGTATCTCGAGGTCGCCGAGAACCGGCGGCCGGCCAAATTCCGCATCGCCGCCACTATGCCGGTCACCGTTGATCTCGAGGCCGAGGGGACCGACGGCTTGTGGGCCGAGCTTGAGCGGCTGACGCCCCAGTTCCTGGACCGTCTCGATGCCGTTCGGACCGGTGCCTGCCTTGGGGGGCCGAGCAAGGGGCCGAGCCTTCTCGATCTGGTCTCGGCCCTCGCTGGGCGCATGCTGGAGAGCTGCAATTTCTGCCAGTGGAATTGCCGTGTGGACCGGGCCAACGCGACAAAATTCGGGACCTGCAAGCTGGCTTCAAGCACCCGGGTTTCGAGCTTCTTCCACCACTTGGGCGAGGAGTTGATCTACCGGGGCCGGCTCGGGTCTGGGACCATTTTCTTCACGTCCTGCAACATGCGCTGCGCCTTCTGCCAGAACGGCGACATTTCGACGGACAAGGACAACGGCATCGAGGTCGACGCCCGGACCCTGGCGACCATGGCCTGGATGCTCCGCGCCGAAGGCTGCCACAACATCAACTGGGTGGGCGGCGACCCGACCATCCAACTGCATACGATCCTCGAGGCGATCCGGTTGCTCGGTCGAGGGGCCGATCAGCCCGGCCATTTAGATCTCGCCAACGCCAGTCTCGCCAAGGCCGATCCCATGGTTCGGACACCCCCCGACCCGGCCGTCTACACTTACGAGGGGCGGTTCAACGCGCCCATGTTGTGGAACTCCAACTTCTTCATGACCGAGGACGCGATGAAGCTGCTGCGCATTGTCATGGACGTTTGGCTGCCTGACTTTAAGTTCGGTCCCGGCGATTGCGCCAAAATCCTGGCCCGTACGCCCTGGTACTGGGACACGGTGACCCGGAACCTGAAGGCGATTTACGACTGGGGTGAACCCTTCACGATCCGCCACCTGATCATGCCCAACCACGTGCAATGCTGTACCCGCCCGGTCCTGGAATGGATCAATGAGCACCTGCCAGGCACACCAGTCAATGTCATGGACCAGTTCCATCCGGACACCTTCACGGACCCCCGGAGCTGCCAATACCAAGAGAAATACGCGGACCTGTCCCGCCGTCCGACCCGCGGCGAGATCAAGCAGAGCTACCGTATCGCCCAGGAGTTGGGCAACAACTATGAGGCCCTGACCTTCGAAAAAAGCGTTTGGGGGCTCCGAACCTAGCCACAAAGGCATGTAAATCGCATCACAACAAAATAAGATTGCCCTCGTTCCCGAGGCGGCGGAGCATTGCCCCGAATGTCCGCTTATGGCTATTAGCGGACTCTTTGCCACAACCTGAATTACGTCTGCTTACTCCCCGAAAGCGGACATTTTTGGCAGGCATGAACTGGGCCGCCGCCTTGACTTCCCCTGCGAATGTTCCATATACGTTCTTAATGCTTGCCTGCGCTCTTTGACATCGTAAATACGGTTGCAATCAACGCTTATCATGGCGCGCCCGTCGGTGTGTCCGCCAATCAGGACGGATAGGTAAAAACGGGACAAATAAGGACAAAACAGGACATTTCGGGACATTCCTATGGGATTTTCCATAATACCGGGCGGTCGTTGAAATCGGCGACTTGCCCCCGCCCTTGCAAAAAGCCCTTGGGAACCACTATATTAGCGGTGCCGGCTTGCCGGCTATGGCGATAAACGCCTAACGGAATAAGCGTTGCGGACCCGGGGGCAGTACCCGGCGCCTCCACCAATTTCCTTCCTTGTCCGGATGTAGGCCAAGGAATTCGCGGGGGCGAAACAGGATCGACGTGCGTAGTAAAGGTTAGGTTTTTGCTCGGTGAGGCACCACCGTTATCGGTCCACAAAGCAATAGTTGCTAATGATAACTATGCTCCGGTTCGTCTCGCCGCTTAATGCGGTCGGATGATCCGATTTCTATAGTCCTCGGGATTTAGCATTCCGGGGCGGGGTTCGGGAGGCACCTGGCAACAGAAGCCTCCCACTTTATTTTTGTATACATTCAGACGTTTATTATGCCTTTCAAGACAGCCGGTGAAGGGCTAGAAAGGATGCATGGACCAGGATCCTTTCCAATATGACATATGGATCGAGGAGGCGCTCAAGAGCGTTATCCGGCGGTCACTGGATTACGCCGCCGAGAACGGCCTGCCCGGCGAGCATCACTTCTATCTATCCTACCGAACCGATGTCGAGGGCGTCGAAATTCCTGCCTACCTAAAAGCCGAGCACCCGGAAGAAATGAGCATCGTCCTGCAACACCAGTTCGATGAACTGATCGTCAACGAGGACGCCGTCTGGGTGACGCTTAAATTCAGGGGCAAGCCCGAGCGCCTTCGCATTCCCTTCGAAGCGATGGTGTCCTTCGCCGACCCGTCGGTGAACTTCGGCCTGCAACTGAAAATGTCCAACGAGCCGGAAAGCGAACTGCACTTGGATGCATCGGCGGCGCAGAACTTCGATACCGACGAACCCGGCACAGACGGCGACCTGGCCGAGGAAGAGGCCGCCCCGGCCGTCGGCCCGGCAACGGGTGAAGTCATCGCGCTGGACGCCTTTCGTAAAAAATAACCAAGCCCCCCGTCACGTCAGGACAGACCCATGAGTGATTACGACCATCACGAAATGTTTCCCCTGGGGAGAAATGAGACCGGCGCCGATACGCCCTGGCGCAAGCTGACCGATGCGCATGTCTCAACGGCGACCTTCGAGGGCGAAACCGTGCTGAAAGTGGCGCCTGAGGCCCTGACCCTGTTGGCGGAGGAGGCCTTCAAGGATATCTCGCACCTGCTCAGGCCCCAGCACCTTGAACAACTGGCCGGCATCCTCGATGACGAAGAGGCGTCGGACAACGACCGCTTCGTCGCCCTGGACCTGTTGAAAAACGCCAATATCGCCGCCGGCGGCGTGCTGCCCATGTGCCAGGACACCGGCACCGCCATCATTATGGGCAAGAAGGGCGGCAACGTCTGGACCGGCGGCGGCGACGAAGCTGCGTTGGCGCAAGGCGTGCTCAAGACCTATACCGAAACCAACCTGCGCTACAGCCAGGTGGCGCCGCTGGACCTATTCACGGAAACCAACACCGGCACCAACCTGCCGGCCCAGATTGATATCTACGCGAACGACGGCGACGCCTATAAATTCCTGTTTATCGCCAAAGGCGGCGGCTCGGCCAACAAGAGCTTCCTGTTCCAGGAAACCAAGGCGTTGCTGAACCCGGAAAGCCTGACCCGGTGGCTGGACGAGAAACTCCGCACCTTGGGCACCGCGGCGTGCCCGCCATATCATCTGGCCGTGGTCATCGGCGGCACCTCGGCCGAGCTGAACCTGAAAACGGTGAAGCTGGCCAGCTGCCATGCCCTGGATGACCTGCCGAGCAAAGGCAACGAATTCGGCCAGGCCTTTCGCGACCTGGAATGGGAACAAAAAGTCCACGAGCTGACGCAGAACCTCGGCATCGGGGCACAGTTCGGCGGTAAATATTTCTGCCACGATGTTCGCGTCATCCGCCTGCCGCGCCACGGCGCCTCGTGCCCGGTCGGCATCGGCGTGTCGTGTTCCGCCGACCGCCAGATCCTCGGCAAAATCACCGCCGATGGGGTGTTTTTGGAACAACTGGAAACCGACCCGTCCCGATACCTGCCCGACGTCACCGACGATCATCTCGATGCTGATGGCGGCGGCGATGTCGTCGAAATCGACCTGAATGCGCCGATGGCCGACGTCCTGGCCGAGCTTTCCAAGCACCCGGTGAAGACGCGCCTGAGCCTGTCGGGCTCGATCATCGTCGCCCGCGATATCGCCCACGCCAAGCTCAAGGAACGGCTCGACGCCGGCGACGGCCTGCCGGACTATTTCAAAGACCATGGCGTCTATTACGCCGGTCCGGCGAAGACGCCGGAAGGCATGGCGTCGGGCTCGTTCGGCCCGACCACGGCGGGACGCATGGATTCCTATGTCGATCTTTTCCAGCAAGCCGGCGGCTCGATGATCATGCTGGCCAAGGGCAACCGGTCGGGCGCGGTGACCCAGGCCTGCAAGGACAACGGCGGCTTTTATCTGGGCTCCATCGGCGGCCCGGCGGCGCGCCTGGCCCAGGTCTGCATCAAAAAGGTGGAACTGGTCGAATACGAGGAATTGGGCATGGAAGCGATCTGGAAGATCGAGGTCGAAGACTTCCCGGCGTTTATTATTGTCGATGACAAAGGCAACGATTTTTTCGCCGAGTTCGCCTACCCCGGCCCCCAATCATAACGGCTGACCATGCCCACCATCCTCTATAACGGAGCCGGGGACGCGCCGTTGACCGTGGCGCTGGCCCATGGCGCCGGCGCGCCGATGGATAGCCCGTTCATGGAAGCGTTCGCCGAAGGACTGGCGCAAGCGGGCTTTCGCGCCGCCCGCTTCGAATTCCCCTACATGGTGGAGCGCCGGGAGAGCGGCATCAAAAAACCGCCGAACCGGGCGCCGATCCTGCTCGACGCCTGGCGCGACGTGATCGAGGAAATCGGCGCTTCCAGCCTGGTCATCGGCGGCAAGTCCATGGGCGGGCGCATCGCCTCCATGGTCGCCGATGAAACCGGGGTGCGGGGGCTGGTCTGTTTAGGGTATCCTTTTCACGGGCCGGGCAAGCCGATAAACCCGGAGCGCTTGGCGCATCTTGAGGGCCTCAAGACGCCTTCGCTGTTTTGCCAGGGCACGCGGGACACATTAGGCAGCCGCGACGATATCGAGACCTACACGTTGTCGAAGTCCATCACCATGCATTGGCTGGAAGATGGCGATCACGGGTTCAAGCCGAGGAAGAAGTCCGGCTTCACCGAGACCGAACACTGGCAAAGCGCGCTTAAAGCCATCGTTCAATTCCTGGGATGGGTGTAGGCCGGATGTTCCCCACTGACCCCACCGTGCTCGCCGGTTTTCTCGCCACTTCCATCGCGCTGATTATCTCACCGGGGCCGGACACCCTCATTATCCTGCGCCATGCCCTCAATAATGGCCGCGGCGCGGGATTGGCGGCGGTATCGGGCGTGCAGCTGGGCCTCGTCGTCCATACCCTGCTGGCGGTGGCCGGCATTTCCCTGGTCATCGCCTCGTCACCGGTATTGCTGAAGGGGGTCGCCGTCGCAGGCGCCGCGTATCTGGCCTGGCTCGGCTTCAAAAGCCTCAAGGGCGGCGGCGGACTGGCCTTCGACGACGCCGGCGGGACTTCCGCCCCGAGCACCGGCCAAGCGCTGCGCGAAGCGGCGCTGTGCAACCTGCTCAATCCCAAGGTGATTTTGATCTTCCTGGCGCTGTATCCCAACTTCGTCGATTACCAGCGCGACAACGTCACCGAACAGTTGATCGGGCTGTCGGTGATCATGATCGTCATCAACACCATCTGGCAGGCGCCGATCGCGCTGGCGGCGGACGCGCTGCGCCGCTGGATGTCCAACCCCACCGTGCTGCTGGCCGTCAACCGGGCATCGGGGACGATTTTGCTGGTGATGGCGGTGCTGATGCTTGGCCAGAATTTGTTATGACGGACATACCCGACACCGCGCCCGATACCTCATTGGCCCGCATCCGCAAGCGGTCGGTGACCATCGCCGGGCACGCCACCTCGGTATCCCTGGAACAAGCCTTCTGGCAGCAGCTCAAGGAAATTGCCGAAAGACGCGGGCTGTCGCTCAATGCCCAGATCGCCGAAATCGATCAACAGCGGCCGGCGGCCACGCCCGGCAACCTGTCCAGCGCGATCAGAGTCTTCGTGTTGCGCAATTGCGCCCCTTAAATAACCGCAAATTCGTCGTCGCAAATGAGCCCATTTGCTCGGGATTTGCTCTAGCGCTACTTGAACAAGCCCTTCAGCAGCTGTTGGACGGGATCGACCTGTTGGGGCTGCTGTTGGGGCTGTTGAGGCTGCGGCGGGGGCGGCTCGTTGCCGGAGGGCGCAGGGCTAGGTTGTGGCTGCGGCGCGCCGCCACCGAGAATCCCCTGCAAAATGCTGCCGACGCCCTTGGGCGCTTTCTTGAGCAGCTTATCGATGCCCGGTATCGGCAAGGCGCCACCGGGCAGCTTCGATGTATTCAGGTTGATGGTCGGTTTATCGAGGCGGCCGCGAACCGTGAACGGCACCGACTGGGTAATGTTGCGGTTGGTCTGACGGGAAATCAGCGCGGTCAGGAAGTTCTGGGACAACTGCACCTGACCTTTGACGTCGATCAGCCAGCGGGGCAGATCGATGGTCCCGGCGGCGGTGCCGTCGCCCATGCTGGCCGCCACCTTGATATCGCGAGACGAGGCGATGCCGTTCCTGATATTAAAACTTCCCGACAGATCGACCAGGCCGGCGGCTTTGTTGGCGCCGCCGAAAGCCCCGGAGAATTGATTAAGCGCCGTGACCAGCCCCAGGGCGCCGGCCATCATGGTGCCGGTGTTGCCTTGCTTGACGTCGACCCCCTTCATGCGCACCGAACCGTTGCCGGCCAGGCCGCTGATCATGCCGGCGATGGACGCACCGGAGGTTTTAAGATTTGCCCTTAGGCCCATTTTTCCCGATGCCACGGCCTTCCCGGTGAGCGCCCGGGTGGCGGCGCCGACGTTGACGTTTTCAACCGCGACGACGGTTTCAATGCGCGGGCGGGTGGTCGTCGTTGCCTTTGCCGTCGCCTGCAGGGCGCCGCCGAAAAGAACGCCGGTCAGTTTGTCGGCGCTGATCTGACCATTGCCTAAACGCAAAGACAGGTCGGCGTTGTTCAGCTTGTATTTTTGAAATTGAAGCGACGGCGATTTCAGGGCGATTTGAGCGTCGATTCCATCCAGGCCCGATAGGTCGACGGGGTCGCTGGACCAACGGGAATTACGCCTACGGGTGGCGACGGGAATGATTTTCAACCCCCGCCACAATGCCGCCGTCTTTTGCGCCGGCAGAAACGGGTCGATGACGATGGCGCCGGCGTTCAGGTTGGCCTTGATGTTGGGTCGCGCACCCGTTAGGCCGGCGACCACATCACCCGACAAGCTGGCAGCACCGGCCTTGAGCATCAGCTCGGTCAGGGTGATCTCCTTCGGTCCACCGCGAAGCCGGGCACTAACATCAAGGGCGCCGATTTTCCCCGACGGCCGGTATCCTTGGGCGACGGTCCTCAGCAGGCGCGCCAAATTGGGGTGGCGGACGTTAACGGTGACGTTGGCCATATCGCCGATGGGAAGCGTGTTCACGGTCCCGTAAATGGCGACGCTGCCGCCGGCGGCTTTCACGTCAAGGGTGATGGCAGGGGTTAGCAAATTGCCGTCGATCACGCCGGCGACCGTGACCGGCCCCAGCTTTTTGGCGGTTGCCGCGCCAACGCCTGCTAATTTTAGCAACCGCGTCGCGTCCTTGGCTTTGAGTTGAAGGGTCAGCTTTTTGGCGGTCGGAACAATCGCCAGCCCGTCGATTTGCCCGAACAGAGTCGCCGTGGCACCGGCGCCGGTCAGGTTGACCTTGATTTTCGGCGCCAGCAGGGAACCGTCGATACGCCCGTCCACGGCCACCGGGCCTAAACCCTTGAGCACCGGGGGCGGTGTCTCACCGACCAGCTGCAACACCTTGGCGACATCGGCGGCGTTGGCCTTGAACGTCAGCGCTTGAGCCTTGGGTTCTCCGCCAAGCCCGTCGAGGGTGCCGGCGGCCGACAACGCCCCGCCTGCGGCCCGGGCAATGCTGAGACGGCGGATATCGAGCTTGCCGTTATAAAGAGTGCCATCGAAAAATGCGTTTTTGACGGGATTGCCGCGAAACACCAGGGTCTTGACCCGCGCCTTGAGGTTGGCGTCCAGCAGGGTCAGGGGCTTGAGCGCCGCAAATGGCGCCGCCGCTTGGCTCTTATCTTTTCCCTGGTCTTTACCCTGGTCTTTACCCTTGTCCGAAGCCGCAGCAGCGGCCTTCGGTTCCGCCTTCTTTGTTACACCCGGCTTCGGCAAATAAGCGTCCAGGTTAAGCCGGTTAATGGTGACATCGGCGCCGAAGGACAGCCTGCGGGTCAACGCCAGGGTGACGCCACCGGTCAGCCGGGAAGAATCAAATTGCAGGTCGAGGCCCGTCAACTGCACATTTTCCGGCCCCGCTACCACCCGGGTCGCCAGCGTCATCTTGCGCAGCCGGTCGGGCGCGATGTCCTTGATTTCGGTGCCCAGCCACTTGAGCACGCCACGAAGGTCGTTGACCGTGCTTTCCAATTCGCCTTCGAAGCGGGGTTCACCTTTGGCCACCGTAACGAAACCGAAAACCGCCAGGTCGGATCCGCCGGGGAACTGCGCCGAAAGCTGGGACAGGGTAATTTCACCATTGGCCAATTCGGCGTTCATCAACGCGTTGCGGATGACACCGTTGCGATAGGTTATGGCCTCGGCGGAAAAAGCCAGCGAGGCGTTGACGTCGCCGGGCAGAGACATCGCCGTCCCAGCCGCCGCTTTGCCGCCGCCCCCGGCGGGCGTTGATACCGGCGGCTTCGGCTCGGTCTTGGAGGGTCCGGCAGCCTGGGCCGATGCCTCGGGCAGGCTTAGCCATTTATCCATGTCGATCCGATTGGCCGCCAAGCGCACCGCGACGTTGGCCTTCTTGCCCAAGGTCACGTTGACATCGCCGGTTGCCTGGGTGCTGCCGAGCCGAACCGAGAACCCCTTCGCCTCGGCGCCATCGGCGCCGGCGGTGACGGCGGCCTCAATCCCGAAGGCCTGCGCCAACGGCCCCGGCAAAGCGCCCGGGCGGATCGCCTGGATCACGGCGGCCAGGGACGTGCCTTCGCCCTTGATCTTTCCCTTGATCTTGGGCGTATCGGCGATGCCGACCAGGGTCCCGTTCATTTGCAGGGCCAAGGCGCCGGGCGTCATGCCCAGCTTCAAATTAAACGGCACCGTGCGCGCGTGGATGATCTCGCCGACATTGAGATCATAGTTCAAGGGCACGCCGCGAACCTTAAGTCCGCCAGCGGTTTCGAACGGTCCCGCCAGCGAAGCGGCGGCGAAGGTGGCGTTGATTTTCTCGATCCGCTCAAGGATGCCGCCTTTGGCATCCCGGTAGGTCAGGGTGCCGTTTTCGACGCTGACGTTATCAAGGGCAATGGGGGGAACGGACCCCGGTGCCGGTGCCGGTGATGGTGCCGGTGCCGGACCTGCGGGCAGCGGCACCGTTGCGGTTTTTCCGGTTGTGGCTTTTTGCCCGCCGACCTCGAACACCCAATTGCGGCGGCCATCGGCGAGGACTTCCAGTTCGATTTCCGGGTTGACCAGCTTGACCTGTTCGACCTTGACCTGCCCGCCCAACAGCGGCGCCAGGGCGATACGAATCTCTAAGGACTTCAGGCGCACCATGTTCTTGGATGCGGCGCCCTGGATGTTGGCGAGCAGGACGTTTTGGGCAATCAGGGCCGGTTTGGGCAGGACGGCGATGGAAATATCGCCGTTAATGACCAAATCGCGCCCGGTAGCGTTCTTGGCCTGGGTCTGGATATCGCTTTTGTACTGATTCCAATCGACCATGCCGGGCCCGATCAGCACGGCGGCGGCGACAATCACCAACAAACCGGCGATGGCCCATAAGATTTTCTTCACGCGTGTTTCTCCCGGATCGGCGGCATTTGGAGGCCTTTTAGCGAGTGTAGTGTCAGTGTCCGGCAAGGGCAAACGGCAGCCGGGTCAAGTTTTAGTGAAGCACCAGTATAGCCCGAAAATCGTTAACGTTGGTCAGCGTCGGGCCGGTGACGACCAGATCGTCGAGGGCCTCAAAAAAACTATAGGCGTCGTTGGCGCCCAGATATTCACCGACGTCCAGACCCGCGTCCCTGGCGCGGGCAAGGGTTTCCGGCCCGATCACCGCGCCGGCATTGTCTTCCGAGCCGTCGATGCCGTCGGTATCACAGGCTAGGGCATGGATGGCGTCCGCACCTTCGAGCGCCTGGGCCATGGCCAGCAGGTATTCGGTGTTGGGACCGCCCCGTCCTTTGCCCTTGATCGTCACCGTAACCTCACCGCCGGACAGCAATACCGCCGGCGCCTTGACCGGGCCGTCACCGGCGGCGACGCTAAGCGCCAAATGGGCGTGTTCCAGGGCGACGTCACGGGCCTCGCCTTCGATAGCATCGCCCAGGATCAACGGCGCCAGACCCAGTTCTTTTGCTTTTTCCGCCGCCGCTTCCAGGCTGCCCTGGGGGCGGGCGATCATCCGCGTCTCGGCGGCGTCAAAAAAACCATCTCCGGGTTTCGGGGTTTCCGCATCAGCCCTGCTCAGCCATGCGGTCACGCCATCCGGCACCTCAATGGAATACCTTTCGAGGACCGCCTGGGCGTCGGCAGTGGTGGTACCGTCGGCGACGGTGGGACCGGACGCGATTACCGCCGCATCGTCGCCGGGAACGTCGGAGATCAACAGGCTAATCACCCGTGCCGGCGCCGCCGCTTGGGCCAGACGCCCGCCCTTGATGGCGCTCAAGTGTTTGCGCACACAATTCATCTCACCGATGGTGGCGCCGGAGCGCAGCAACGCCGCATTGACCGCTTGTTTGTCTTCAAACGTTAAACCTTCAGCCGGCAACGACAACAGCGCCGAGCCGCCGCCGGATATCAGGCACAGCAACGTATCATCGGCGCCAAGCCCAAGCGCCATCTCTAAAATCCGCCCCGCCGCCTCAAGGCCGTTGGCGTCGGGGACCGGATGCGCGGCTTCGACGATTTCAATACGATCACACGGCACCCCGCAGCCGTATCGGGTGACGACCAGGCCACTAAGGTTGTCGGGATCGCCGCTCCAGCAGTCTTCGACGGCGCGCGCCATCGACGCCGAGGCCTTGCCGGCGCCGACGACGACAAGGCGGGCTTTCCCACTTAAGTCTGACAGGTCCGACAAGTCCGGAAGATACCGGGGCACGCACAGCGCCGGGTCGGCCGCGTCGACGGCGGCATCGAAAAGCTGGCGCAACATCCTTGCCGGATTGTCCATCAGACGCGAACGATCTTGCCGGGATTCATGATGTTCTGAGGATCGATAGCCATCTTCAACGCCCGCATGACGCTGACGGCTTCACCGTGTTCGGCGGTCAGGAACTCGATCTTGCCGTGGCCGATGCCGTGTTCGCCGGTACAGGTCCCGTCCATGGCCAGCGCCCGGGTCACCAGCCGTTCGTTAAAGGCCTTGGCCCGGGCGACTTCGCCCAAATCGTCGAAATCCATCACCACAACGACATGGAAGTTGCCGTCACCGACATGGCCGACAATGGGGGCGACCAGGCCGGTCTCATCGATATCGCGCCGGGTCTCGGTGACGCATTCGACCAACCGTGAAATCGGCACGCAAACGTCCGTGGAAAACCCCTTGGCGCCGGGCCTGAGCGCCAGACAGGCATAATAGGCGTCGTGGCGGGCCTGCCACAGGCGGTTGCGGTCTTCGGCCTTGGTCTCCCATTGAAATTCCTCCGCGCCGAATTCGGCGGCAATGGCCTGGACCGTTTCGGCGTGCTCGACGACGCCCAAAGCTGACCCATGAAACTCGAAAAGCAGCGTCGGCTGCAGCGAGTACTCCAAATTCGAATTTTTGTTGATGGCCTCCATCAGGACTTCGTCCATCAGTTCGATGCGGGCCACCGGCACCCCCATCTGAATGGTCCGGATCGACGTGTTGACCGCCGATGCCAGATCCGGGAACGGGAAGAGAGCGGCGGAAATGGCTTCCGGGATGCCAAACAGCCTCAGCGTCACTTCCGTGATCACCCCTAATGTCCCTTCCGAGCCGACAAACAAGCGGGTCAGGTCATACCCCGCCGCCGACTTCCTGGCCCGGCGGCTGGTGTTGATGACGCGGCCGTCGGCCAGCACCACGGCCAAGGCCAGCACGTTTTCGCGCATCGAGCCGTAGCGCACCGTCGTCGTGCCGGATGCCCGGGTCGCCGTCATCCCGCCCAGCGACGCATCGGCGCCGGGATCAACGGGAAAGAACAGCCCGGTATCGCGAAGGTGTTCGTTGAGCTGCTTGCGGGTGACGCCGGCCTGGACGGTGACGTCCATGTCATCGGCATTGACCCGGATCACCTCGTTCATGCGGGTAAGATCGATGCAGACTCCGCCCTCTAACGCCGCCACGTGGCCTTCCAGCGAGGTGCCGGTACCGAAGGGTATGACCGGAACCTCGCGTTCCGCGCAAAGGCCGACAATCCGGCTAACTTCCTCGGTGGTCTCGGGGAACACCACCACATCGGGCGGATGCGGGGTGTGGTAGGTTTCGTCCCGGCCATGTTGGCCCAGCACCGCGTCGGTCGTCGATAACCGGTCGCCGACGATGCCGCGAAGAGCATCGAGAAGGTCGTCGTTGACGCGCTTGGCGGCCTCGGCTTCGGCCATTTTGAATATCCTTCCCGGTGTCATCGTTATTTCGGCGTAAATTAACCTCACCGCCTGCCGCCGACAAGGTTTACACTCCCGGCGGTTTCGGTCCGCCGGTGGCCCAATCCAGGAGTTCCACGGTATGGACGACGGCAACCCCGCCTCCGGACTCGCCTTCTCCTTCACCCGCAAAGCCTTCGGCGATCTGCACCAGACAGCCGATATTGCCGGTGGCGATGATCCGGCCGCCGGTTTTTTTCAGGTTTTCGATCTTGCGCGCCTGCAGCCGTCCCGCCAGTTCGGGCTGCAACAGATTAAAGGTGCCGGCGGAGCCACAACAAAGATGCCCTTCGGCCGGTTCCAGAACCTCGAACCCGGCGCCGCGCAACAGATCTTTCGGCTGCTCGCGGATTTGCTGTCCGTGCTGCATGGAGCACGCCGAATGATAGGTCACGGTTGGCCGGGATTGAGGGGCGGCGGCGCTAAGAACCAGGTCACTCAGGATTTCGGTAACGTCGCACGTCAGGCCTGAGATGGCTTCCGCCCGTTCGGCCCAGTCCGGATCATCCTTCAGCATCCAGCCGTAGTCCTTGACCGTGGTGCCGCAGCCCGATGCATTGATGACGATGGCGTCCAAGCCCCCGTCTTCAGCTGAGCCGTCAACGTCGGCTTTCTCCCAGGCGGCGATATTGGCCTTGGCCTGGGCGTGGGCGTCTTCCTCGCGGCCCATATGATGAACCAGGGCGCCGCAACAGCCGCCGCCTTCCGGGATGACGACCTCGCAGCCGTGGCGGGTGAGCAGCCTGATCGTCGCCTCGTTGATGGCCGGGCGCAGCACCTGCTGGGCGCAACCGGTCATCAGCACGACCCGTTTGCGCCGTTGGCCTTCGGCGTTGAAGACCTGGGCTTGGCCGGTTTTGGAGGGCTGCGGAATGGTTTTCGGCGCCATCGCAATCATGCCCTTCAGCCGTCCCGGCGCCAATGCCTTGAAGGGCCGGGCCAGACGCGCCCCGATCAAGGCCCAGCGGAACAATCCGGGGTTCGGCACCACGGCCGCCAACAGGGATCGCAACCACCGGTCCGCCAGCGGGCGGGGATAAGTTTCCTCGATGCGGGCGCGGGCGCGGTCGACCAGGTGCATGTAATCGACCGAGGCCGGACACGTTGTCATGCATGACAGGCACGTGAGACACCGGTCGATGTGCTTGACCACCTTTGCCGGCGCCGGCGCGTCGGACTCCAGCATGTTCTTGATCATATAGATGCGGCCACGGGGGCCGTCCAGCTCGTCGCCCAACAACACATAGGTCGGGCAGGTCGCCGTGCAGAACCCGCAATGCACGCACTTGCGCAGGATATCGTCGGCGACCTTGATCTCGGGATCGGCGAGTTGGGCGGGGGTGAAATCGGTTTGCATGCGCCTTACTCCCCCTCGACCATGCGGCCGGGGTTGAGAGCGCCGTTGGGATCGAAACCTTGCTTGACCCGGGCCGACAGGTCCTTGAGCGCACCCGATTGCGGCTCGAACACCGGCGCCTTGGCGCGGACGTCGGCGGCGGCGCGGATCAGCGTCGCGTGGCCCCCGGATGCCGAGGCAGCGGCAACGGCGGCGCGAACCGTGTCATGGGCGGCATCCGGTTGAGGCTCCATGGAAAGCCAGATCAGGCCGCCGCCCCAGTCATAAAAGACCCGGCCGCCAATTTCGGCGGCCAGGGACGCCGCGACATCGGCACCGGTGGCGGGCGGCACGGATAAGCGCCAGATTTGATTGTCGCCGGCCTCAAACAACCGGACATCGCGGATTTCCCGCCACAGCAGCGCCGAATTTTCCGAGTGCAGTTCTTCGATCTCGCCGAATTCCTTCAAAAGGTCCGTCAACGCCCTTGCGCGGTGTTCAACCGACGGGCCGGGGCCTTCGACGCGAACCGCCGTCACCGCCTGGCCGGCGCCGGAAACGTACGATACGCCGGAAAGGGAGGCGGTCGCGATGGGCAGGTGGGCGGCGGCGGAAACCTCGTTGGCGCTGCCCAGCGCCGCCGCCATTGCCTTCATGGCTTGAGCATCGTCCGCGCCCAGAACCAGGACGGTGCGGGTTTTCTCCGCCGCCGGCATGACCTTAAAGCTAACGTCGGTCATCACCGCCAGGGTGCCGAAGGAACCGGCCAGCAGCTTTGATAAGTCAAACCCGGTGACGTTTTTGACCACGGTGCCGCCGGACTTGAAGACCTCACCCCTGCCGCTGACGGCGTTGAAGCCCAAAAAGTGATCGCGCGCCGCACCGGCCTGGATGCGCCGGGGACCGGCCAGGTTACAGGCGATGGCGCCGCCGATGCTGCCTTCGGCCTCGTCGCCTTCGCCGCCGTAGAGGAGGCCCAAGTTGGGCGGCTCGAAGGCCATGTGCTGATTGTTTTGGCGCAACGCCGCTTCGATCTCCGCCACCGGCGTCGCGGCCAATGCCGTCATGTACAGTTCGCTCGGCTCATAGGCCAAGATCGCGGACAAGCCCGAGACGTCCAGGCAATGAGGGATATCGACGGCGCGGCCGAAGCCATCCTTGGACCCTTGCCCCCGCACCGCCAGCGGCACACCGTCTGCCGCCGCCCATTTGATGGCGTCGAGAACCTGACCGGCGGTTTCGGGTTTAAGGGTTTCGGTCATCGGGCCGTCGGCAACTTCCACAGGCGTTCGGCATTTTCATGGGCGACTTTACTGGCGACGCCGGCGGGCAGTTCCGCCAACGCCTTTCGCCACAATGCCGCCTGTTTGACATACAAGTCGCTCCAATGGTCTTCGAAAACATTATCGAAATTGAGGATAAAACGGTCCGGATATTTGACGAACAATGCCTTCCAGCGGGGCGCCAACGATGCCCCGCCGTCAAACAGGTCGATCCAGGGCTGGGCGGACTTGGCTCCGGTAATCGGATTGGCATGAGAGACCATAAAATGAAAATTCGGATGCTTGGCCAGAAGCCGGGCGGCTTCCTTGGATTCCAACTGCCCCATGTGAATAAGGGCAAACGGCGTGTCCGGGTTGTTCGCCAGCATACCTTCCATCTTTTTCATGAAGGTTTCGGGCGATTGCAAGGCCGCAAATTCGATGTGAATGACAAACGGCCAGCCTTTTTCCTTCGCTCCCTTGAGCGCCAATCGGACCCTTTTGTCGTCGGGCGGGACCACGACTTTCTCGGCCTTTTGGCCCTTCTGGGCATGCCACATAATGACCTCGGCCATGGCCCCGAAACCGGGCATGGCCAATTGTTTTTTCATGAACTTGAACCACTTGGGCAGGGCGGCTGAATAATGCCCGCCCTTGGACCGGACCGAGGCGGTAATGCGGTCCGGATGCTTGGCCGCCAAGCCGGTAATTTGTTTGGGATTGACCTTACCCCGGGCCGAGATAATGACGTGGCGGATACCGGCCTTGTCCATCAGCGGCACGATCGTCGAACGGTCGACGAATTGATCGATCTGGCTGTGGGCGTCGATCAGGGTAAGCTCATCGGCCTCGGCGCCGGAAACAGATAGCCCCAGCACCAGGGAAACCATCATTGACCTTGCCAATAATTTCATCGGACCCATTCCTTAAAACCGGGGGATGTCCGGGAACGGCAGCTTGCCCTGATGCACGAACATGCGGCCGAGCTCGGCGCAGCGGTGCAGTGTGGGGTAGACCTTGCCGGGATTAAGAAGCTGGCTCGGGTCGAAGGCGCATTTCAACCGTTGCTGCTGTTTCAAGTCGTCGTCGGTGAACATTTCCCCCATCAGGTCGCGTTTTTCGATGCCGACGCCGTGTTCACCGGTCAGCACGCCGCCGACCTCGACGCAGTAACGCAGGATATCGGCGCCGAATTTTTCGGCGTTTTCCAACTCGCCGGGCTGGTTGGCATCAAACAAAATCAACGGGTGCAGGTTGCCGTCGCCGGCATGAAAAACATTGGCGACGCGAAGGCCGTATTTTTCCGACAGTTCCGCCACCCTGTTCAGGACATCGGCGAGGCGGTTTCGGGGGATGGTACCGTCCATGCAAAGGTAATCCGGCGAAATACGCCCGACCGCCGGAAAGGCGTTCTTGCGGCCCGACCAGAAGACCTGGCGTTCTTCGTCGGACTGACTGACGCGGAGGTAGCTGGCCCCGGTTTGCCGGGCGATGGCATCGACCCGCTCGATCAGGTGGTCGACCTCGGCCTTAGGGCCATCCAGTTCGACGATCAGTAGCGCCTGTACGTCCAAGGGATATCCGGCGTGGACAAAATCCTCGGTGGCGTGGATAGCCGGCTTGTCCATCATCTCCATGCCGCCGGGGATAATGCCGGCGCCGATGATGGCGGCGACGCAATCACCGCCGGCCTCATTAGAAGGGAACCCGATCAATAGGGCGCGGGCGGTTTCCGGTGTGCGCAGAATCCGCACCGTGACCTCGGTAATGACGCCCAACAGCCCTTCTGATCCCGTCGCCACCCCCAACAGGTCGTAGCCGCCGGAATCCAGGTGCTTGCCGCCGATGCGAACGACTTCGCCGGACATCAGCACCATTTCGATGCCAAGCACGTTGTTGGTGGTCAGCCCGTATTTCAGGCAATGGACGCCGCCCGCGTTTTCGGCGATGTTGCCGCCGATGGAGCAAGCGATCTGGCTAGACGGGTCGGGCGCGTAATAGAAACCGGCGTGTTCGACCGCCTGGGTGATGGCCAGATTGGTGACGCCCGGCTGGGCGACGACGGCGCGGTTGTCAAAATCAATGTCGAGAATTGTGTTGAACTTGGCGAGCCCCACGGTGATGGCGTCGGCGAGCGGCAGCGCGCCGCCGGAAAGCCCGGTGCCGGCGCCCCGGGGCACGATCTTGACGTTGTTTTCGGCGGCGTATTTCAGGATCGCCGAGACCTGCCCGGTGGTTTCGGGCAATACCACGATCAGCGGCAGCGCCTTGTACGCCATTAGGCCGTCATGGTCGTAGACGCGGAGCTCATCGGAGTCGGTGATCACGCCTTCTCCCGAGACGATCGCCTGCATGGCCTTGATGATCTGGGCGCGACGCGCAATCACGCCTGAGTCCGGTTCCGGCATCTCCATTGCTGTTGTCCTCCCTTAGGCTAAGGCGACAAGTCTATGAGATTTAGGAACCGCCTGAAAAACAAAAAACCGCGACGGGAGTCGCGGTTTCCAATAGGGAGCCAAGGGAGATATAGTCTCCCGGTCGCAAAAGCGGCTTAGCCTTGGCGGGCCTTGAAGCGCTTATTGCGCTTGTTGATGACGTAAACGCGGCCTTTGCGGCGCACAATAACGCAGTTTTTATCGCGGGTTTTAGCCGATTTCAGCGAATTTCTGACCTTCATGGCCTTGGCTCCGGTTCGTTCACGACGGGCATGTCTTGGCTGCCCGTTTTCTACAAGAGCGCGGAAAATAGGGGCTGACCCCGGACTTGTCAATGGCCTGTTCCAGCTCCGGCAAAGCATTACATAGGCGAATGGAAGCATTCGTAAAATACAGGTTTAAAGGTTTAAGAGGCCTGACTAAAATAGTTGAAATTATTACGGGGGGGTATTCACTTATGCCGTTTGCCGATACCCGGCGTTTGACAACGGCCGGGGCAAAAAAAATGATGGAAGCGGCGATCGGCCGGGCCGAAGAATTCAATATTCCGGTGACCGTTGTCGTCGTCGATGCCGGCGGCCATACCATCTTGCTGGAACGCATGGACGGCGGCCGTTTTCACACCGTTCATTCATCGACCACCAAGGCGGTCTGCGCCGCATCCAACCGCCGCCCGACCACCACCAAAGGCGCCCAGGCACAGGATTTGGACACCCTGCACGCCATCGGGCTGTCGTTAGCCGCCGGGCCCGGGAGATGGACCGCCATGGAAGGCGGTTATCCGATTTTCATCGACGGCCATTGCGTCGGTGGCATCGGTGTCAGCGGCGGCGATTGGGAACAAGACCAGGCCATCGCCAACGCCGCCGTCGAGGCCGTAGGAGCCGACATCACCGACACTTAATTTATTTAGAGGTTATGATATTCACACTTAGGGAGGAAAACATGACAAAACTAAAAACCATATTGACCAAAGTTACCGCGCTCGCCGCAGCAACGGCGTTCGTGTTGCCGGTGCTTTTTACGGGCCCGGCGAAGGCGTTCCCGAACGGGCCGATTGCCTTCATCATTCCCTTCGGCGCCGGCGGCGGCGCCGATATCGAAGGCCGCCTGCTGGCCAAGGAAATGAGTAAGATTCTGAAAGTTCCGGTGGTGCCCATCAACAAGACCGGCGGTGGCGGCGCCGTGGCCTATACCTACACCAAGAATTCCGACGCCAACGGCCAAACCGTGGTGTGGAATTCCACCTCTATCCTGACCACCACCAATATCGGCAACGTCAAATTCGACTACAACGCCCTCGACCACGTCGGGCAGGTTGAATACCAACCGATGCCGCTGGTGGTCAGCGCCAAGTCCAAATACAAGACCCTCAAAGACTTCATGGCCGCCTGCAAGGCCGCCCCCGGCAAGCTGAAGATGGCGTTCGCCGGGTTCGGCAGCGGCACCCATTTGTTCGGCCTGGCGATGATGAACGAAGCCGGCTGCAAGCCTGCGCTGCTGCCGGTCAAGGGCCCGAAACGCAACGCGGTTCTGCTCAGCGGCGAAGCCGATATTGCCAGCCACATCTTCACCAACCCGTTAAAATTGGTGAAGGCCGGCAAGTTGCGTTTCCTGGCGATCTCCAGCGGAAAGCGCAATCCGCAGGCGCCCGACGTGCCGACGGCGACGGAACTGGGCTACGACGTCAATTTAGACCTGTTCCGCGGCCTATCAGTACCCAAGGGCACGCCAGCCGCGACCATCGCAAAATTGGCCGACGCTATGACCAAGGCGGCCAATTCCAAGTCATTCCAGGCCTTCGGCAAAAAGAAAGGCTTCACCATCGAGACCCTGGGCTCGAAGGCGTTTGAAAAGAAACTCGCCGAAGGCGACAAGATCGTGAAAAAGGTTATGAAGGCGGCAGGCATCTACAAGTCCAAGGCCAAATAATAAGCGGCGACTGCGCCGTTTGACCTACGGGCGGTCCGTCTTCGCATGAGGGCGGGCCGCCTCGATTTTCGAAGCGCGGTATCATTTCCGGTGGTCCCATGAAGCAACGCAACCTGATCGCGGCCTTGGTGCTGCTCGCGCTTAGCGGGGGCTACGCCTATATGACGGCGCACCTGCCGGCCCGAGGCATCGAGAACATGACCGAACCGTCGTTCTTTCCCTGGATCGTCGCCACCCTGTTGCTGATGCTGACGTCGATTCTTTTGGTTCAAAGTCTGCTTCCCGGCCCCGCCGCAGCCACCTGGAACCTTTCCGCCGCGGCACGGTCCAAGGTGGCGCAGGTCCTGGGCCTGTTCGCGGTTTACGTGGCGGTCCTGCCCTCGTTGGGCTTTCTTGTCGCCAGTGTTCCCTTTTTCGGCGCCATGATGGCGGTCTATGGCGAGCGCCGTCCTGTTTGGCTGGTCCTGGGATCGTTTGGCGTCGCGGTCGGATTGTTTTATTTGTTCCGCCTGGTGTTCACCATCTATCTGCCGGCGGGCGTGTTGAAGGGGCTGATCTGATGGACGCGGAGGTCTTCCAGGGGTTTCTTCAGGCCAGTCTGCCGACCAACCTTCTGGCGACGTGCATCGGATCGTTGCTGGGCCTGGTGGTCGGCATGATCCCCGGTATGACCATCTCCATGGGCATCATCATCGTGCTGCCCCTGACTTTCGTCATGGACCCGGGAAATTCCATCGCGCTGCTGCTGGGTCTTTACGTCGGCGGCATGATGGGCGGCAGTTTTTCCGCCATCCTGCTCAATATCCCCGGCACCCCATCGGCGTCGGCGACGGCCCTGGACGGGTTTCCGATGGCGGCGCGGGGCGAGGCCGGCCGCGCGCTCGGCATTGCCATCATTGCCAGTTTCCTGGGCGGATTGTTCAGTTTCCTGTGCCTTTACCTGATTGCGCCGCTGTTGGCCGAAGTGGCGTTGCAGTTCCGCTCCGCCGACCTGTTCAGCCTGGTGTTCTTCGGCCTCACCATCATCTGCAGCTTTGCCGCCAAGTCGCTGATCAAGGGATTGCTGTCGGCGGTGATCGGGCTCGCCATCGTCACCATCGGCCTCGACCCCATGGTCGGCACCCCGCGGTTCACTTTCGACCAGGTCAACCTGATGTCCGGGGTGCATTTTCTGACCGCCCTGGTCGGCCTGTTCGCCATTCCGCAACTGATCGAAAACCTGGTGGCGCCCAAGGCCGAGGCCGGGACAAACGGCACCCTGGTCCGAAAATTTGGCTCCGTCCTGCCCAGCCTAAAAGACCTGAAAGCGATCCGGCTGCCGGTTTCCATCGGCTCGCTGACCGGCGCCTTCATGGGCATCCTGCCCGGCGCCGGCGGCCCTATTGCGGCATTCATTTCCTACGACTACAGCAAAAAACTGAGCAACAAGGGACCGACCTTCGGCGACGGCGTGCCGGAAGGCATCGCGGCGCCGGAATCCGCCAACAACGCGGTCACCGGCGGCGCCTTAATCCCGATGATGACGCTGGGCATTCCCGGCGATCCGGTCACCGCCATCCTGATCGGCGCCTTGCTGGTGCACGGTTTGGCGCCGGGGCCACTGCTGTTCATCGAACAGGGTGACTTCGCCTATTCGATCATCTTCTCGTTCTTCTGGGCCAACATCTTCAACCTGTTGATCGCGCTGGCCAGCCTGCGCCTGCTGGTCAAAGTCCTGGCCCTGCCGCGATCGTTGCTGATGCCGACCATCGCCCTGTTGTGCGTGGTCGGGGCCTACGCGCTGAGAAACAATTTCTTCGATGTCTACGTGATGTTTTTCTTCGGCCTGTTGGGACTTGCCATGCGCTGGCTCGACATGCCCGTGGTGCCGCTGCTGCTGGCCTTGGTGCTGGGCAAGCCGCTGGAAGAACATCTGCGCGCCACCCTTTCCAGCACCCAAGGCGACGTCATGGTATTCTTCACCTCGCCGCTCAGCCTGTTGTTTTTATGCATGGCCGTGGTTTCGATCGTTTGGTCCTTCGCCGCCGAGCATCGAAAACGGCCAAAACTCTCGACTTAAATTTACGAATCAAGGAGTCCCTCTCATGAGTTCCAATCCGGTCCGCGTCGCTTCCTTAGGGATGGGTTGGTGGTCCGATGTCCTGGCCGACGCCGCCGGCAGAACCCAAGACATTGAAATCGTCAAATGTTTCACCCGGTCTGAAGACAAGCGCAATGCATTTGCCGAGAAATACAATTGCCAAGCGGTGGCTAGCTATGACGACATCCTTGCCGACGATTCCATCCAAGGCATCATCAACACCACGCCCAACTCGATCCATCTGGAAACCACCAAGGCGGCGGCGGAGGCGGGCAAGCATGTCTTTTTGGACAAACCCATCGCCAACACCATTTCCGACGCCAAGGCGATCACCCAAATTGTCGCCGATTGCGGCACCATCCTTTCCGTCGGCTATCAGCGCCGCCGGGAAAGCCATTTCAAATGGATTCGAGACCGCATTGCCGAAGGCAAGTTCGGCAAGATGGTCCAGGCCGAAGCCAACATCAGTCGCGACCGCGAAGGCAAGTTCGACATGACCTCGTGGCGCTACACGGCGGAAGGCATGCCCGGCGGCGTCATGCTTCAGATCGGGGTGCATTACGTCGATGTTCTGGAAACCATCCTGGGCCAGGTCAAGTCGGTTTCCGGCATGGCCTCGCAACTGGTCCTGCCGGGTGACAATCCGGACGTCGCCGGCTTGCTGATGAAGCACGAGAGCGGCGCCGTCTCAACCCTCAGTGCCGGCTATGCCTCGGCATCGGAATACTATCTGATGAACATTTACGGCAAGGAAATGACGGCGTATTACGACCTTCACAACGGGCTTCGCACGCTTGAGCGCCATTCCGACGATGTCGTGCCGGTGAGTTGCGAGAACAACGATACCATCGCCGAGGAACTGCAGGAATTCGCCGCCTGCATCCGGGATGGAGCCAAGCCCACCGTCGACGGGCAACGGGCGACGGAATCCCTGGCCGTGATCCTTGGCGGCGTCAGGTCTGTCAAGGAAGGCCGCACCGTCGATGTTGCGGAAATTTTGGAAGGATGACGATGATGACGGAGACACTGGTCAGCACCGACTGGCTCGAACAGCATTTGGACGATGACGATCTTCGCCTTATCGAAATTTCATCCACCGTTGACGATGCCGCCTACCACCAGGGCGGCCATATTCCCGGCGCCGCCTGGTTCTTCTGGAAGGATATCTGCTGGCACCCCACCGACCGCCAGTTCATCACCCCCGAAGCCTTGGCCGAACGTCTCGGCGCAATCGGGGTCGGGCCAAAGACCACCGTGGTGCTTTACGGCGATCCGGTTCAATACGGCACCTATGCCTATTGGGCTTTCACCATGGCCGGCCACGCGAATTTAAAAATTCTCGACGGCACCCGGACAAAATGGACCCAAGAAGGCCGCCCGCTGTCCAAGGACATTCCTGAATTTTCCGTCGTCGACTATCCTCCGGGCAAGGGCGACGCCTCGATGCGCCTCGGCCGTGACGATATCCGCGATAACCTGGGCCGCCCCGGCCGGTTTCTATTGGATGTGCGCTCACCTGAGGAATACAGCGGCGAGCGGGTCATGGAAGCGCCTAAGTTCGACCATGGCGCCGAGCGCGGCGGACGTATTCCCGGCGCCCAACACCTGTTCTTCAAGGAACTGCTCAACGACGACGACACCTATAAAAGCCCCGACGAGCTATTCGCCATCTTAGAAGGGGTCGGCGCGACGCCCGACAACGCCGATGAGATCGTCGTCTATTGCCGGCTAAGCCACCGCGCTACCTTCACCTGGGTGGCGATGACGCGCATCCTCGGGTTCGAGAACGTCAAAATCTACGACGGTTCGTGGACCGAATGGGGCAGCATCGTCGGTTTCCCGGTGGAGAAATAAGGCGAGCTTACTTGGTCGCGTCCCCGGCCTCGACGATGGTCAGTTCGTTGTGACCGACACCATTCAGCCTAAATTTCCGGGCTTCCTGGTATTCCGGTGACTGGTGACACGCCACCGCTTGCTCCAGCGACGGGAACTCAACCACGATGAACCGTTCGAATGTTTCCGGGCCCTCAAGGGTGCGGTATTTTCCCCCGCGCGCCAGCGGCTTGCCGCCAAAGGCCTTGAGGATTTCGGGCACCAAATCGGTGTATTTCTTGTATTCCACGGGATCGTTGATTTTTGCTCTGGCAACCCAATACGCGGTCATTTTTTTCTCTCTCTTCCCATTTTTCCCTGACGATTTAAGGACCTCATCATGCCAAGGCGGCCTAGGGAAGGCAATGTCCGGCGGTTGACAATCGTTGCCTCCCGCCATTTATAGGGGCTTCATTCCTGACCGACCGCCGCCAAAGGACCCCGGCCGCCATGCCTGACGATACCCCTGCGCCACCCCGGCGAAACAACCTTCGCGGCCTGATGTGGATGTTGGTGGCCGGGGTTTTCATGTCTTTCATGCATGCCGCCATTCGCCATGTCTCTGCCGACCTGCATCCGTTCGAGATCGCGTTTTTCCGCCTAGTATTCGGGCTGCTGCCACTGGTGCCGTGGTTCATTCGGCTCGGCTGACTACCTTGTTGACATCCGTTTCACAGCTACGCCTGCATAAGTGTGAAAATAGTGGTAAAATCTTAGGTGAGAAGGGCAATGCCCGAAAGGACAAAACCCCCCGGTTTCCCGGAGGGTTCTGATGGTGGGCACGACTGGGATTGAACCAGTGACCCCCTCGATGTCAACGAGGTGCTCTCCCGCTGAGCTACGCGCCCTGACTTAAACTCTCAAGCCCGGCGTTGTAACGCCCGCGGGCGGTCTTGGCAAGTAAGGCGGTTGGCGGGTAAGGTAGCGGTCGATGTTTTCCTCCGCCGGGCGGCATGTTGGCGACCGGGCCGGCAGGGAATTTGATAAGGAAAAGACGCCTTGACCCCACCTGACGACAGCGCCCAGATCCTATTAAAGGAACCGGGACCTGACGCCACCCCGGGTCCGTTGCCGCCGTGGCGGTGCCTGACGCCAAATCAACAGACGGCGCCGGTGGTCTTTGCCTCGCCGCATTCCGGGCGCGATTACCCGCCTGAATTCATTGCCGCCTCGAAACTGGGCGTGCTCAAGCTGCGCAAATCGGAAGACGCCTTCATGGACGAGGTCTTTGCCGCCGCCCCGGATTGGGGGGCGCCGCTTTTATGCGCGCAGTTCCCGAGGGCCTACGTTGACGCTAACCGCGAGGCCTTCGAGCTCGACCCGGAGATGTTTTCCGACCCGCTGCCCGATTACGTCAACACGTCGTCACCGCGCGTTTCCGCCGGCCTCGGCACCATCGCCCGGGTGGTCACCGACAGCGAGACCATTTATCACAGCCCGCTTCGCTTCGAAGACGCCAAGCGGCGTATTGAATCCCATCACCAGCCCTACCACCGGGCGCTGAAGGGATTAGTGGAGGCGACCAAACGACGCTTCGGCGGCTGCCTGTTGATCGACTGCCATTCGATGCCGTCCAGCCCGGAGCCCGGTGGGGATGCCGGGGCGCCGAAAGCCGGCAACGGGACCAAGCCGTTCGACGTCGTCCTCGGCGATTGTTTCGGCGCCGCCTGTGTACCCGCGGTCACCGACATTGCCCAACAGGCGTTTGAGGCCATGGGGTTCACCGTCGCCCGTAACAAGCCCTATGCCGGCGGCTTCACCACCCGCCATTACGGTTGTCCCGGAGACGGCGTTCACGTGCTTCAGATTGAAATCAACCGCGCCCTATACATGGACGAAAATCGCATCACCCGAAGCGCCGGCCTGCCCGGACTGAAACGCCGCATCGAAGGACTGATGCGGGTCTTGGTCGATATCGACGCGGCCACCCTGATAGCGGCTTAAACCTTCCATGTCCGACGATGCCGAGACGGTTGAAATCCTTATCCGCGAGGTCGCCGACGGCGACATGGAAGCGATCCAGGATATTTACGCACACCATGTACTGGAAGGCCTGGCCAGTTTCGAAGAAACGCCGCCGGACGTGGCCGAGTTAACCAGACGCCGGGATGCCATCCTGGATGCCGGTTATCCCTATCTGGTCGCCGAGGCCACGGGAGAGAATGGGGGCAAGGTCCAAGGCTATGCCTATGTGTCGGCCTACCGGCCGCGACCGGCCTACCTCCATACCGTGGAGAATTCCGTCTACGTCGCCACCGGCACCCAACGACAAGGCATCGGCGGGCGGCTGCTGGAAGGCCTGATTGAACGCTGTACCGAACAGGGCTTTCGCCAAATGATCGCCATCATCGGTGATTCGGACAACCATCCCTCTATCGGGCTGCATGCCCGGTTGGGATTCGAAATGATCGGCGTGTTGCCCTCGGTCGGCTTTAAATTCGGCCGTTGGGTCGATCAGGTCATCATGCAGCGGCCCTTGGGCGAGGGCAGCGAAAGCCTACCCGATTCCTTAAAAAAATAGGGCCGTGCAATTTGCACGGCCCGAGTATTGGGAGGAAACATCCAAGAATTACAACGTCGAAAAATCTTCGGTCTGAGACCGGCTTTTCGTATGTTGTGACGCCGTTTATAAATCAAACCCCATATACGGTCAATAACAATTTCACTTTATTGAATATGTCTTTTTTAGACCGTTTTCTTGGGTTCTCCCCCCTACTTTAATCAATTGAATTTAAAGCAAATTATAGAAAATTCGGGAATTCGGCCCCAATCCTTCCTGTTGGCACAAACATTGCGTTGTTTCTTCCAGGGTCCCTCGACCAACGAGGGTTTTTGGAGACAGTGGCGTGAAAAGTCTAATCCGAACGATCTGCATAGGCCTTGCTGCCTCGGCTTTACCGGGATTTAGCCCCACCGTGGCAAATTCGGCTCAAACCATTGATAACACTTGGAATTTATGCGCTCAGCAGACTTCGGCGACGGAACGCCGGATGGCTGTTCCGCGGCATTTGCTGGGCGCCATATCGCTGGCCGAATCGGGGCGCTGGAACAAATCCAAGCAGGCAAATGTTGCCTGGCCTTGGACCGTAACCTCCGGTGGCCAAGGCCGCTACTTCGACACCAAGGCCGAGGCCCTGGCCGAGGTCGAAATCCTGATGACCGAGGGTGTCCGCAACATCGACGTCGGCTGTATGCAGATCAATCTATATTACCACGGCGGCGCTTTTGAGACCCTGGACGAAGCGTTCGACCCCAGCGCCAACACCACCTACGCCGCCACCTACCTGAAAAATATGTATTCAGCCACCGGCGATTGGACCAAGGCCGCCGGCTATTACCACTCGATGACGCCGGAACGAAACGGGCCTTACAAGAAAAAGGTGCTGGATTTCTGGCGCCGGCAAGGCGGCGGGCCCACCACCGCTGTCGCCGGACGCACGCCGGGGAGCAAACCCGCCGGTATTTATGCGCCCATTGACCACGCCCGCATGGCCCGGCTGAACGCTCGTTTCAAGGCCCGCAAGGATGCCGGCAAGGCCGGAACCAATTTGCTGACGAGAACCGAAGACCTGAAGGCGACCGCGGCACGGCAGCTGAATGAATGGCGAGAAGCCCGCTCCAGGGGCCTCGGCATGACCCATCTTGTCGCCATGCGCCGGGCGGAGCTGGAACTCAAACGTAAGCGCGAAATGGATCGTCTCGGCGGGGACGGCAATAAAGAAACCTTCGCCGCCAAACGCGCCATGCAATTGAAGGATTGGCGCCTCAAGGTTTCCGGTCAGGGCGTCAACTCGGCGCGGCTTGGCTTTTTGGCGCCACGGCGGAAACTATCGGCAACCGGCATGGCCGCCAACGCCGCCGGGGCATCGGTGCGTTAGCCCTAAAACCGAAAATTTTTTCAGCGTTTTTCGAATTCAGCTTCCGCCGTCATCGCTACCCGCCCCAAGTGATCGAACGCCCGCAATGAAGCCTTGCCCCCGTCATCCGTGGGTGTGCCGGCAATCGTAAACGGGCCGAGGTCAAAAATCGGCCCGCGCGCCCGATAATCGAAACGCGCAAGACGCATCCCCGAAGCCTCACGGCGGCACAGGTCCATCAACAAGGTCGCAATCAGTGGCCCGTGCACGATCAAGCCGGGATAGCCCTCTTCCTGGGTCACATAGTCACGGTCGAAATGGATGCGGTGGCCGTTGAAGATCAGCGCCGAATAGCGGAACAACAACACCGGATCCGGATCAATCACGCGCATCCACGGCGCTTTTTCCGGCGTCACCGCAGCCGGACTTGTTGACGATTGACTCTCTCCCTGGCGCCCGTCTTGGGGCGGATCGCCGCGATAGACGATATCGTGCTCTTCCTCGATGGCGAGGCCGTCGGGGCCGGAAACCCGGTGGCGGACCACAACGAACACCAACGGTCCGCTGTTGCCGTCTTTGTGGCTGACGTCGAGGATTTCCGAATGGCGCGTGATGTCATCACCGATGTGCAGCGGGGCCAGGAAGCGAATCCTCCCGCCTGCCCACATGCGCCGCTCAAACGGCACTGGGGGCAGGAAATCCCCCTTTTTGGCGTGGCCGTTTGCATCCAATTCCGATTGCCGGGTGCGCGGCAGGAAATACAGCCAATGCCCCGCCGGCGGCACCCGGTCGCCGGCCCGGGGGTCGGGATCGTCGCGGTCCAGCGTCGCCGCCAACGATGCCAACGGCGCCGCTGTCACCACGTCGGCGGCATCCTCGGTGCGCCCGACCCATTGCCGCAAATGATTTATATCAAGGCTCATGTTCGGAACTCCGTCTTTACTTGGAAGCTGTTCGGGACCATTCATAGCAAGGATAAATGATAATGACCAAACTCATGACGCCGAGACTGGCCGCCTTTTTATCTTACGGGTTCCGGCCGTTTTTCCTTCTCGCCGGTCTTTACGCCGTTTTCGGCATGGCCGCGTGGTTAGCCTGGATAGGCTTCAATGCCGAGGCCCTTTTCCTGAGCACCGATTTCCCGCCGACCCAATGGCATGCCCATGAAATGCTGTTCGGGTATACCACCGCCGTCTTCGCCGGTTTCCTGCTGACGGCGGCGCCCGGCTGGACTCGCCGCCCACCGGTGGCTGGGGGGCCGCTGGCGTTGCTGGCCGCCGTCTGGATTTCGGGACGCACCGCCGTCTGGTTTTCCGCTTATTTGACCCCGGCGTTGGTCGCCGTCATCGACCTTTCATTCCTGGCTTTGCTGTTCGGTCTGGTGTTCACGACCCTGACCACAGGCAGCAAGCGTCACTTGGTCTTCTTGGGAATCTTGGTCCTGATGTTCGCCGCCAACGCGATGGCGCATTTGGAACGCCTCGGCTTCACCGCAGACAGCGCCAGCGCCGGACATCTGCTGGCGCTGGATACCTATATTTTGCTGATTACCGTCATCGGCGGCCGGGTGGCGCCGGCATTTACCCGCAATGTGCTTCGCCGCGACGGAGACGACGACCCCTTGCCGCCCCGGCCGTGGCTTGACCGGTTTTCGATCCTATCGGTGGTGGCGGTGCTGGCGGCCGGCCAATTTGTCCCCAACGGCACCCTGCCGGGATGGCTGGCGGTGGCCGCCGCCCTGATCAACGGTTTGCGGCTTGCTGGTTGGCAGGGTTGGCGCCTCCTCGATCAGCCGATCGCGTGGATTCTTCATGCCGGATACGGCTGGATGGTGGTGGGACTGGCCTTCAAGGGCGCGGCGCTCCTCGGCGATTCCATCGATGAGACGACGGCGCTACACCTTTTGACCATCGGCGCCATTGGCTCCATGACCTTGGGCATCATGACCCGCGCCGGGCTCGGCCATACCGGGCGTGTGCTTCGAGTCACCCCGGCGATCACGTTTGCCTATCTGGCGGTGTCGGCGGCCGCCGTGATCCGCGTCGGCGGGCCGCTATGGCTGCCGGAATACTATAACGCCGTCCTGCTAAGCGCCGGGGTGAGTTGGTGCGTGGCGTTCGCGGTGTTTTCCTGGGTCTACTGGCCGATCCTGACCCGCCCCCGCGTCGGCCAGGAATAGGCCACTGGAGGAGGACAGCCTATGGACCATGGCTTGTGGGCGGATGTGATCGGTATCATCCATGCCGTGTTCGTTGTGTTCGTGGTCGGCGGGCTGGCGCTGATCGTGGCCGGGTGGGCGGCGGGCTGGGGATGGACGCAAAATCGCATCTTCCGCTTTGCCCACTTGGCGGCCATCGGGTTCGTCGTCGTCCAGCAATGGCTGGGGGCATGGTGTCCGTTGACGCTGTGGGAGAACGAACTACGCCGGAAGCAAGGCGGCGCCGGTTATGAGGTGGGATTTGTCGAAACTTGGCTGAACACCCTGCTTTATTATTCGGCACCGGCCTGGGTGTTCACGGCGGTCTATACGGCCTTCGGCCTGGCGGTCGCGGCCACCTTCTTCTTTTACCCGCCCAGGAAGAAGCCGCCAACCAGCGATAATTAGAACGAGCGCGGCAGGCCGAGCACGTGCTCGGCAATATAGCTGAGAATCAGGTTGGTTGAGATCGGCGCGACCTGGTATAGCCGGGTTTCGCGGAACTTGCGCTCGACGTCATATTCCTCGGCGAACCCGAACCCGCCGTGGGTCTGCAGGCACATGTCGGCGGCCGCCCAGGACGCATCCGCGGACAGCAGCTTCGCCATATTGGCCTCCGGACCGCAGGCCTCTCCCTTATCGAACAGGCCGATCGCCTTTTGCACCATCAGGTCGGCGGCTTCGGTGGCGGCATAGGCGCGGGCGATGGGAAACTGGATGCCTTGGTTTTGGCCAATGGGGCGGTCGAAGACTTGGCGTTCACCGGCATAGGCGGAGGCCTTTTCGATGAACCAGCGGGCGTCGCCGATGGCTTCCGCCGAAATCAATATCCGCTCGGCATTAAGGCCGTCCAGCAAATAGCGGAAGCCCTTTCCTTCCTCCCCGACCAGGTTTTTGGCAGGCACCCGCAAATCATCGAAAAAGACTTCGGTGGTGGCGTGGTTGAGCATGGCATGCAACGGCTTGATGCTGAGTCCCTTAGGTTTGGCATCCTGCATGTCGATGATGAACACCGACATGCCGTCGTGGGGTCTTTCACCGGCGTCGCGGGGTTGAGTGCGGGCAAGAACCAGCATCAAATCCGAATGTTCGGCCCTGGACGTCCATACCTTCTGACCATTGATGACATAATCGTCGCCGTCACGGACCGCCGTGGTGCGAATGCGGCTGGTGTCGGTGCCGCTGGTCGGTTCGGTCACGCCAAACGCTTGCAGGCGCAGATCGCCACTGGCGATTTTTGGCAAAATGTCTTTTTTCTGAGCGTCCGAGCCGTGCCGGAGCACGGTCCCCATAATATACATCTGGGCGTGACACGCCCCGCCGTTGCCGCCCGAATGATGGATTTCGCCCAAGATCGCGGCGGCCTCGGAAATACCGAGCCCGCTGCCGCCATATTCTTCGGGGATCAGAACGGCCAAATATCCGGCATCGCTCAAAGCCCGGACGAAGTCGGTCGGATAGGCGCGGTCGCGGTCGCATTGCCGCCAATATTCGCCGGGGAAACCCTTGCACAAGGCCCGGACGGCGTCTCTGATTTCGGGATGGGTCTCGCTCATAGGCGCAACGATACCCGCCCCGCGTCCCCAACACTAGGGCCTAGCCCCAATTTCCGGGACTAAAGAGTCTCAGCGCGTCAACGGGCCGCCGGCGGAAAGATAAAGGGCGACGGACTGTAGCCCAACCGCCACGCCGCGATCCCATCCCGACAGCCTTTCTTCCAACACCCGGCGCATTTGCGCCCGTTGCGCCGCTTGGCGTGAGCCGGTGCTGATAGCGATTTCGTGACCCTCCTCGTGCAAGCGCATGTACCCCGGTCGGTCTTCGACAGGAAAATCAGGGTGGAAATGAAATGCCGTCAACGCCTTGTTGGCGCGTTGATGGCTGGAAAATGCCATGACCTCATCCCGCCCGATATCGAATTTCTTAATCACCATGGGCGAAGCATCAAGGCCACGTTTGGTAACTTTATAGCCATCATCATATTCCTGGGAAAACTCAATCAGCCATTCCGAATCATGATCCCTCATCGTCTCTCTCTCCCTTAGAAAGATAGTGCCGGCCCGCGGAACATCCACGGACAGGTCGATTCCCAGGTTTTATGTAAATACCCCTGCCGTCATCATTTCGGCGGCTTATTAATTTTTGCCGGGATTGCCCTCGAGACCCGGCCAGGGGCCCATTAAAGGAAATACTGAAAGGATGGAAGCCTGACAACTAGAATTTTTTCTTTATTTCCGCAAACCTCGGAAAGCGGCGCGAAAGGCCCTGGCACAGCCTTTGATTTCAACGCCTTATTTCGAAACCGCCGTTGTCGGCGATTTCCAGAATCAATTTCCGGCGAACGGCGATGGCGAAATGGCGGCGGCTTTGCGCCGTCATGACGAAGGCGCCGGCACCGCCGATGACGTCGTTGCGGTAATGATCCACCAGCGGTTCCCCCAACGGCCCCCGGTGGCCGCCGCCCGGTGAATCGACAACCAGGGCGTTGATGGTGATGCCGCTGAGCACCGCCTCGCCGCGGGCCGAGGAAAGTGGGCGACCGCCGATCTGTGGGCCGTCGCCTGAAACGTCGATAACCTTTCTGGACCCGGTATATTTATTGGTGCGGATCAAATTGGCCGAATAATCAATGGCCGCCGAGATGGAATTATAGCCAAAGGCCTGGCGGGGTTCGTTGACCAGGCGTTCCGCGAACGCCTTCGCCGAAGCCGGGTCGGAAATTTTCATCCAATCGACAATCGTGTGCTGGGACTCAGGCGCGCCCCATTCCACATAGGCAACCGCAATGGCCTGGCGGAAACCGCTGCGAATAGCATCCAAAACCTGAGGATGGGTAATGGCTTCGGCATAGCCGCGGCGCTGCAAGGCCAGTTCTTCGTCATCGATGGAGCCCGACCCATCGGCAGTCAGCACCAATTCCAGGTCAACCGGTTCGGCCGCCGCCACCGGCCGCATCAGCACCAAGGCCCCCGCCGATATCTTCGGCATTATGACAAACGCTGCCATCACCAACACCGAAATGGGGATGAGACGCCTCATCACCTAAAACTTTGAATAATCCACGGCTTGGCCTTTTTCCAAGCCTTGGGTCATCGGCGGCATCGGTGATTTCAGGCCACTGGCGGTGTTGAACACGGCCACCCGGTCATGTTGCCCGACCCGTCCGGCTTCCCGCTCCATCTCTAGGGCGACGAGGCAGGCCGCCCCTTCGGGGCAGATATGCAGGCCTTCCTCGGCGCACACCCTGGCCCGGGTTTCATGCACGGCGTCATCATCGACGGCGGTGCCGAAACCATTTGATTCATACAGAACGTCCAACACCATCTTGCCGCCCAGTGGGTTGGGCACGCGCACCCCGTGAATTTCAGTGGTGACGTCGCCCCAGGGCTCAACATCCCGGGCGCCGGCATTGAAGGCTTTGACGATGGGACCACAGCCGGTGGATTGCACCGCCACCATTTTCGGCAGCGGCCCATCAATCCAGCCGATCTGCTTAAGCTCCTCGAAAACCTTCCACATGGCGATCAGGCAAACGCCGCCGCCGGTCGGAAAAAAGATCACGTCGGGCAGGGTCCAGCCGTATTGCTCGGCAAGTTCCAGGCCCATGGTCTTCTTGCCCTCGACGCGATAGGGCTCCTTCAAGGTGGTGAGGTCGAACCAACCCATCTCCTCGGTCCCATCGGCAACGATTTTGGCGCAATCGCCGACCAGGCCCTCGACCCGCCACGCCTTGGCGCCGTGAAAGGCAATTTCGCTGGCCGTGACCTCCGGGGTGTCGGCCGGGGTAAAGACGTAAGACTCGATACCGGCACGGGTGGCATAAGCGGCAAGCCCGGCGCCGGCATTGCCCGCCGTCGGAATGGCGATGCGCTTAACGCCAAAGGCCTTGGCCATGCTGACGGCGGTGGCCATGCCCCGGCCCTTGAATGATCCGGTCGGCAGGCGGCCTTCGTCCTTAATCATGACCTCGTCCACCCGCAATCGTTTTTCCACCGTCGGCACCCGAACCAGCGGCGTCGTGTTTTCGCCCAAACTGATCACTTCCACGTCCGCACCCAGGGGCAGGAATTCCCGATAGCGCCACATATCGGGGGGGCGGGCGGCCACGGTGTCTTTATCGACGGCGGCCCCAAGCGCATCCAGGTCATAGCGCACAATCAGCGGCGCACCGGCCTTGGACAGCCCAAGAAGGGTGTCCTTGGGGTGGTGTTCTCCGGTTTGGGAACATTCCAGATGCGTGACGAAAGGTGAATGAACAATTTTCTTCATGTTTTTTACCCCTACCCGTTTGGCGATTTGTTGATAGCCATTTGCCCATTTTCCTTACAGGAAGACAAATCATCACAGGAAAAACACATTTCGGGCAAGTAATTGTCACTTTGCCGGGCTTCAATGCCACCTTAGCAAAGACGGCGCAAAGCCCGGGAAGGAGGCGGATATGAGACATTTTATGTATTGGCTACGCGGCGTTGGCCAACTTCTGGGCCTTTCCCACGGGCGCACGACCGTCGCCGTTTACCGGCAACCGCCTCGGCATATTAGATAATAATAATAACATTCCTTCACCCGACTCATTCTTCCCCCCCAAACGAGTCGAACCTCAGGGCCGCTAAGGCGGCCCTCTTTTTGTACCCGAAATGTATGAAGTCAATTAAGGAGCAAGGGTCGGCGATTTATTAATCGACCATGACCTCCGGCGCCGGCGCCTCTTTCTCAGCACCCATTAATTTATCGATGTAAAAGCCCTGAAACACCGATATGCCGAGATCTTGTCCGACCTTGATCCCGATTTCATCATCGAGTCGGGCCAAAATGAAGATCAGGCCCTGAGCCTGCATTTTTTGGATCTCTTCGCTGTGCGCCGGCAGGATTTCTTCGGCGCCGGGGCGCCAGAAAATCTTGGCAAAGGTAGCGTGCAACCGGTGCAGGTTCACAAGGCCAATGGTTTCGGGGAAGATGGCGTCAACGGCAACGATCCCGCCCTTGGAGGTGATCAGGTTGGCGGCAAGTTCAAACTCGTCGAACTGCTACAGGATATTTTCCTGGCGGAATTCAAAAACGATATTGGCAAGGGGCGTCTTACTCTCTGTTCCGATAAATTCCTCGAAAGCCTTGGTGAAAACACTTTCCACATTAAGGTTGACCGAACACGCATGTCGTCCGGGGTTAATCTCGTCGAAGGCGCTGATCAGGACCCGGTCGAGGGTAATCGTCAACTGATTGAATAAGTTGCCCATTCCCCTGAGTTCGACATTGGCGAAAACATGCTTTTTCAACGCGTCCATGCGGATAAAGTATTCCTTCATCAGCTCTTTTGCAGGCTGATCGGGTTTGATGTCGGCCATCACCTGATCTTGGACGAAAATCTTTTTGAACTGGGCCGAGCCGACCTTGCGATGGACATCCAAAACCATCTTGATGTCCTCCTGCTGCAAAGGACGGATATCCATCGCCTTTTCGCCGGTTTTGCCCGGCTGGTTTTCATAATGTTCGAGAAACTTGATCGCCTGGGGCAGTTTGAAACCGAGGTTAATGGAGCGCAGCATCCGGGCCTGGTCAATCATGCCAAAATGTTCGGGATAACTTTGCTGAATCAGGCGGAGGACCGATACCTTAATGTCCGAGATTATGCCGACCTCGGCTTGCTCGCTCATCTTGACCAAAATCGCCCGGTCGCCCAAGGACAGCTCATAAACCTCGGCCTCGTAGCGAGACTTATACTCGGTGAAAAAATCGTCCAGCTCGCCCCAAAATTTATCCTCCTCATCGTCGGTGGGCAGGGCGTTGAGGGCAATCAACATCAGCGACATGCCGGAGGATTTTCCCTCCAACCCCTGAAGGCGCTTCAAGAGCACGGCGCCGGGTGGTGATTTGTGCCTAGCCATAATCTGGGCAAAGCCTCTTTCTGTTTATATTTGGCGCGAAACAATACCGATTCGCCGGTTTCTTATACCCTTCTATTGCCTTCAAATCGGTTATAGTCCAGTTAAGAATCAATCCCAAGCCCAAACACTAAGCCCTCACTCGTTCGCTATTGGGATCATAGAGCGGTTTCAACGAAGCCTGGGCCTCAAATCGCCTGCCGGCGACCTCGATATCATAGGCCCCGGCGGCGATAAAATCTCCATCTACGTTGCCTGCGGTTTCCCCATTCCCATCCGTGACATAGCCCAATCCAATGGCACGGCCAAGGGTATGACCATACATGGCGGAGGTGATGTAACCGGCGATCACCCCGTCGCGCCAAATCGGCTCATAGCCATAGAGCAGCGGTTCCGGGTCCTCCAGGGCGAACTGGACCAAGCGCCGCTTAACCCCGCCTTGGCGCTGTTCGGACAAGGCCTCAAGGCCGATGAATCCGCCCGGTTTGTCCCAGCCGACGGCAAAGCTTAGGCCTGCTTCAAGCGGCGTATCCTGATCGCCGATGTCATGGCCCCAATGGCGGTAGGCTTTCTCGATCCTGAGTGAATTCATGGCATGGATGCCGGCCAGGGCCAGTCCATGACTTTTGCCGGCGTCCTGAAGCGCCTCGAAAACCGCTGCCGCCCCATCCACGGGGATATACAACTCCCAGCCCAATTCACCGACATAGGTAATGCGGGACGCCCGCACCCGCGCCCCGGCGATATCAATTTCCCTCGATGTTTGAAAAGGAAACCCTTCGTTGGACAAATCGGCGTCGCTGACTTCCGAAAACAGGGCACGGGACGCCGGCCCCATGACGCCCAATACGGCGATATCTTCGGTGATATCGGCAAGCTCGGCGTCGGCATCATCGGGGATATGGCGCTTCAGCCATTGAAAATCACGCACCTGAGAGGCGACACCGGAAACGATCAGAAACCGATCGCGTTCCAGACGAGTGACGGTGAGGTCGGCCTCGATGCCGCCCCGTTCATTCAGCCACTGGGTATAAACGATGCGTCCCGGCTCGACGGCGACGTCATTGGCCGACACCCGGTTCAGCACCGCTTCGGCGTCTTGACCCAGAAGCTCGAACTTGGAAAACGAGGTCTGATCGAACATCCCCACGGCTTCCCGCACGGCCTTGTGCTCGGCGGCGGAATGTTCGAACCAGTTCTGACGCTTGAAGCTGTAGACGTATTCGGGTTTGACGCCATCGGGGGCAAACCAGCCGGGGCGTTCCCAGCCCTGGGCCTCGGTGAAGCAAGCGCCAAGTTCACCAAGACGGTCATAAAAGGGCGACAGGCGAATACCGCGGGCGGTGCGGGGCTGATAGAAAGGCCAGTGCACGGCATAGAGCCGGCCCAGGGACTCCGTCACCCGTTCGCGCAAATAATCCGGGTCGGCCTGAAATGGCATGTTGCGACGGATATCGACGGTCCAAAGGTCCGCAGGCGGAAGGCCGTCACGCATCCATTCCGCCACCACTTTGCCAATGCCGCCGGCCGACTGAATGCCGATGGAATTGAGGCCCGCGGCAACGAACATGCCTGTCAGCCCCGGCGCCTCGCCGATGTGGTAGCGGTTGTCCGGGGTGAAACTTTCCGGCCCGTTGAAAAACGTCTGGATGCCGGCGTTTTCAAGCGCCGGCACGCGCCTGAGCGCGCCTTCCAGGATCGGCTGGAAATGATCGAAATCATCCGGCAATTGATCGAAACAGAAATCCTCAGGGATACCGTCCATGCCCCAGGGCTTAGCCTCGGTCTCGAACGCGCCGATCAGCAATTTGCCGGCGTCCTCTTTAAAATAGGCCTGGGAATCGTAATCCCGGAACACCGGCAGGTCCGGGGTCACGCCATCGAAGGGTTCGGTAACGACATAGAAGTGTTCACAAGCGTGCAGCGGCACCGTAACCCCGACGGTGGCGGCGATATCTCGGCTCCACATTCCGGCCGCCAACACCACGAAAGGGGCCTCGATGGTTCCGGCGTCGGTATCGATTCCGGTGATGCGGCCATCATCATGATTGATCGCGGTGACCTTGGTGTCTTCGAAGATTTGCACGCCTCCGTCCCTGGCGCCACGGGCCAGCGCCATGGTGACGTCGATGGGATTGGCGGTGCCGTCACTGGGCAGGAAGATGCCGCCCAACACATCATCGACAGTGATCAGCGGATAGAGTTCCTTGCAGGCATCTGCGTCGAGCACATCGACGCCCAACCCGAACACCTTGGCCATGTCGGCACGCCGCTTGAGGTCTTCCAGACGGCCTTCGTTGGTGGCGATGGACAGCGACCCGTTCTGCCGGAACCCGGTGGCTTGGCCGGTTTCCGCCTCCAGCCCCGAATACAGCTCTGCCGTATACTTGGCCAGCTTGGTCATGTCCTGATTGTCGCGCAACTGCCCGATCAGGCCGGCGGCATGCCAGGTGGTGCCCGAGGTCAGTTTTTTGCGTTCCACCAACACCACATCGGACCAACCGATCTTGGCCAGATGGTAGGCGATGGAACATCCGATAACGCCGCCGCCGATGATGACGGCTTGGGCTTTTTTGGGCAGGGTCGCGGCCAAGGGTGAATCCTCTCATACAATAGTAAGTTGGGGATCATAGAAACGCGGATGACGGGGTCGACGCAACCGTTATAATCGCCGCCATGTTCGAACTCTGGATTCCCTTCACCATCGCCGCCGCGTTCTTTCAGAACCTACGTTCGGCTTTGCAAAAACATTTGAAGTCCCGGCTTAGCACCGCCGGGGCAACCTATGTGCGCTTTTTCTACGCCTGGCCGTTCGCCGTCGTTTACGTTTGGGGGCTGACCCGGTTCGGCGGTTTTGAGGTTCCCGCCGTTAACACCGGGTTTTTGATCTATTGTTTTCTGGGCGGGCTGTCGCAGATTATTTTTACGTTCCTGTTGATCTGGCTGTTTTCGTTCAGGAACTTCGCCGTCGGCACCACGTATTCGAAAACCGAAACGGTTCAGGTGGCATTGCTCGGATTCCTCATCCTCGGCGATAGCCTGAGCCTGGGGGCGGTGGCCGCCATCGGCATCAGCCTGATCGGCGTGTTGGCGTTATCGGTGGCGCAAACCAAAATCTCCGCCGCCAATCTGATCACCAGCCTGACCGAAAAGCCGACCCTGATCGGACTGACCTGCGGCGCCTTTTTGGGCGCGTCGGTGGTGTTGTTCAGGGGCGGCGCGCTGGCCTTGGGCGGCGACGGCTTTCTTATGCAGGCAGGCTTTACCCTGGCGGTGTCGGTGATCATGCAAACGGTGATGATGGGCCTGTATCTGGCCTTCCGGGAACGCGATCAGCTCAAGGCCGTTTTGGTCCACTGGCGGCCGTCGCTGTCGGTGGGGGTGGCGGGCGCCTTGGCCTCGATCTGCTGGTTTACCGCCTTCACCATGCAGAACGCCGCTTACGTACGGGCCTTGGGACAGATCGAACTGATCTTCACCTTCATCGCCTCGGCGGTGTTTTTCCGAGAAAAAATCAACCGCCTTGAATTCACCGGCATCCTCCTGGTCGCCGGCGGCATTCTGATCCTGTTGCTGGTGGGTTGAGGGGACTGTGGCAGGAGGGGACTTGCTGGTTTTGCGCTTGAAAAAGCTGCCTGTCCCCTTAGGTCGCCGCCCCGCCTAAATATTCCCTCTTTGTTCTTGACATTACATGAAAACTATGATCTAATTCCTGTTTAGCTTTAAATAGGAATGATAGATTATATTGCTTTTCAAGCTACTGAAAATCCAGAAAAAATCCTTAAGTCCGGCGCGGGCGACAAGGAAATGACGACAAATGACGACATTTCAGCCCCAAATTCGGGCGTAAAACGTTTTATTTCAACTGGTTAAGGAAAAAAATACCCTAAAAAATGACGACTTTAGGACGACATCGTGACGACATTCGGACGACAATTGGACGACAATTGGACGACATTCTGACGATTTTAGGACGACATACCGTCGGTGGCGACGCGGGTCTCGCGGGCCTCTTAAAGCCCCCCACCTTGGCTCTCCATCAAAAGGTTCCACAGCCGTTCTAGAGATTGCCCACGCTCTTTGACATCGTGAATAGCTCAACCATCAACGCGTTTCTGGCGCGCCTGTTGGCGTGGGCGCGAAATAGGGCAAAGGCCATCAATTCAGGACAAATCGGGACAAATCGGGACATTTGTATGGGGATTTGCCATAATACCGGGCGGTCCCGGAAAAGCGGCGCGTTAATGTGCCCAAGCCTTACCGCTCGCCGCCGTCCATCCAGATCGTCATCGGACCGTCGTTGACCAGGCTGACGGCCATGTGGGAACGGAATTTCCCGGTCTTCACCGGCACCCCTTCCCCGGCCAGCCGCCCACAGAGGTATTGGTAAATCTTTTCCGCCGTTTCCGGGTCGGCGGCGGCGGAAAATCCGGGCCGGTTTCCTTTCCGCCATTCGGCGGCCAGGGTGAACTGGCTGATGACCAGGGCCTCGCCGCCGACATCCAGGATCGACAGATTGGTCTTGCCGCCTTGGTCGGCGAACAGGCGCATCTTGGCGATCTTGCGGGCGAAATAATCGGCGGCCGCCTCATCGTCGCCCTTTTCGGTACAAACAAAAACGACCAGCCCTGGGCCGATCTGCGAAAGCACCTCGCCCTCAAGGCTGACACTGGCCTCGGTCACGCGTTGCAATAACGCCCGCATGCTTAAAGTTCCGCCAGCTTCTCCCGGAGAACCCCGACGATCTGGTCGATGTGTTCCTTCTCGGCGATAAACGGCGGCGCCAGGATGGCGGTGTCGGCGGTGAACTTCAGGTGCAGGCCGCCCCAGAACAGATCCTTTTGCAACTGGGTGCCGCGCTGACCGGGCGCGTCGCCGGCGGCGACATCGATGCCGGCGATCAGGCCATAGCCCCGAATACCGGTAACAACGTCCAGATCCTGTAGCGAAAACACCTGATCCAGAAAATACGGTGACATTTCGGCGGCACGCTCGAACAGGTTCTCTTTTTCATAGATTTCCAACACCGCCAGTCCCGCCGCGCAGGCCGTCGGATGGCCGGAATAGGTGTAGCCGTGGAACAACTCGATGGCATTTTCCGGCGCCGCGCCCGTGACGGTGTCATAAATTTCATCACGAACGACGACCGCCCCCATCGGCACGGCGCCGTTGGTCAGTGCCTTGGCCAAGGTGATGATATCCGGCGTGACCCCGAAGGTTTGCGCGGCGAAGGCCTTGCCGGTGCGCCCGAAACCGGTAATGACCTCATCGAACACCAAAAGAATGCCGTGGGCGTCGCAGATTTCGCGAAGCCGTTCCAGATACCCCACCGGGGGCACCAAAATCCCGGTCGATCCGGCGATCGGTTCGACGAAGCATGCGGCGATGGTGCCGGCGCCAAAAGTATCGACGGCGCGCTGCAAGTCTTCGGCCAGTTCGGCGCCGTGTTCGGGTTGCCCCCTGGTGAAGCGGGTTTCCTCCAACCCGGTGTGGCGCATGTGGACGATGCCCGGCATCACACCGGAAAAGGTTTCCCTATTCTTGACCATGCCGCTGATCGACGTGCCGCCGATGTTGACGCCATGATAGGCCCTTTCACGCGTAACAAACCGGGTGCGTTGGCCATCACCCTTGGCACGGTGGTAGGCCATGGCGATTTTGAGCGCCGTGTCGATGGATTCGGAACCGGAGTTGGCGAAAAAGACATGATCGAGCCCGTCGGGGGTCAGCTTTGCGATCTTGGCTGCGAATTCGAATGATCCCGGTTGGCCGGATTGGAACGGTGGCACGTAATCGTTTTCCCGAAGCTGTGCGCTGACCGCGTCGGCGATCTCGGGCCGGCAGTGACCGGCGGCCGAGCAAAACAACCCCGAAGACCCATCAAGAATCTTGCCGCCCTTGTGATCCCAGAAAAAAACCCCTTCGCCTTTAACCAAAATCCGGGGATCTTTTTTGAAATCCCGGTTCGCGGTAAACGGCATCCAGTGATTTTCCAGCGTGTTGGCGGTGTATTGCATAACTTCCTCCTCGCCTCGCGGTCTAGGCGCACCAGAAGACCCGGCGCAAAGAGCCACAAGGGTTGTTTGATAATCGTCCCGCGCCCGCACACACGGTGCGTTCGCCTTGTGCGTGCATTGTAAACACCCTAATCTTTTTTTTGGACCCCTCTTAGGGCCAGTTTGGGCTTTTCAACCGGACCAGTAACGTGCGTGACGCGCTTTTTCATCTGCGGCAAGTCGAAAATATTAGCATCCAGTCCCAAGTTCGGGAAATGCTGGTTTCGGCCATCCTCGAGGGCCAACTTCCTGCAAACGAACCGCTGCCTTCGAGTCGAAAGCTGGCGCGAACCCTTGGCGTTTCCAGAAACACGGTGGTGATTGCCTACCAGGGTTTGGTGGACGACGGCTATTTGACGTCCCGCGAACGAAGCGGTTTTTATGTCAATGCCAACATCCACGACGGGGCTTGTCCGTCTCCCGTCTCTAAAACTTCTTCCGATGACCGGTCGCCCCGGTGGCGGGATCATTTCCGAATTCGCCCCAGCCACCAGCAGAATATCCAAAAGCCTTTGCAATGGTTGTCCTATCCTTATCCCTTCATCTACGGCCAAGTCGACCAGGATCTTTTCCCCATTGCCGAGTGGCGCGAGTGTTCACGCCAAGCGCTGACCAAAAAAGGCATGGACGCCTGGACCAGCGACACTCATGGCAGCGACGATGCGATGCTGGTCGAGCAGATCCGCACCCGGCTTTTGTCCCGGCGGGGCATCCAGGCCACCAACGACGAAGTGCTGGTCACCCTGGGCGCCCAGAATGCGCTTTACCTGCTTGCCAGCCTGCTGATCACCGATAATACGGTCGTCGGCATGGAAGACCCGGGCTATCCCGACGTGCGTAATACCTTTCTTCTCAAAACCAATCGAGTACAGCCCATCCCAGTAGACGACCATGGGATCGTCGTTAATCATCGGCTCGACCAGTGCGGATATGTGTACGTCACCCCAAGCCACCAGTTTCCGACCACCGCGACCATGCCCCTTGAGCGTCGAAGCTCGCTGCTTGAAAGATCTACGGCAGGGGACTTCCTCATTATTGAAGACGATTATGAATTCGAGACCAACTACGTGAGTGAGCCAACCCCCGCCTTAAAAACTCTCGATACCGCTAACCGGGTCATCTACGTTGGCAGCCTGTCTAAGACCCTGTTCCCCGGTCTCCGGCTGGGCTACATGGTGGGACCGTCGGAATTGATCGAAGAGGCGCGGGCCCTCCGCCGCTTAATGTTGCGCCACCCACCCAACAATAACCAACGCACGGTCGCCCTGTTTCTGGCCCTCGGCCATCACGAGACGATGGTGCACCGACTGCACCGTACATACCGTGAGCGATGGCAGGCGTTGGGCGAAGCCCTCAATAAGTACCTGCCAGATTCGTCGCGGGCGCCCACCTTCGGGGGCACCAGTTTTTGGGTCCGGGGCCCCGAAGGCCTGGACGCAGCCGAATTGGCCACCCAGGCTATGCAAAAAGGGGTCCTGATCGAGCCCGGGCGCATTAACTTCATGGCTCCCGACGCACCGAACAATTATTTTCGTTTGGGGTTCTCGTCGATCACGACCGAAAAGATCGAACCTGGAATCCGGATTTTGGCCGACCTTATTAACCCCTAAATCTACACGTCAGGTTTACGACACGGCTCCCAAGGGGGATTGGCACTGGCAAATTTGGGCAACTGGCCCTTTGCCGGCATCCGCCTACCCTGTACTACAGTCACGGTTACATTTATGGTTTTTGCCCCCGCCGGCGTGTCGCTATTTTCGCGACCCGGTGATTGGGCTTGTATTTACGTGGTGATCCAGGAAGGGCCCGTACAATGTTGATCGGCGTTCCAGCAGAAATTAAAGACAACGAATTCAGGGTTGGCATGACCCCGGCCAGCGTCGCCGAGGCTGTCCATCACGGTCATGAGGTGATCGTGGAGACGAGGGCCGGCCTCGGCATCGACGCCACGGACGATCACTACCAAATGGCGGGCGCCAAGATCGTGAAAACCGCCGAAGAGGTCTTCGCCAAGGCGGACATGATCGTCAAGGTCAAGGAGCCGCAGGCGGGCGAGCGCAAAATGTTGCGCGAAGATCAGCTGTTGTTCACCTATTTGCACCTTGCTCCCGATCCTGAGCAGACCAAGGACCTGGTCGACAGCGGTGCAATCTGCATCGCCTATGAGACGGTCACCGATAACCACGGCGGCCTGCCGCTGCTGGCGCCGATGTCCCAAGTCGCCGGGCGCATGTCGGTGCAAGCCGGTGCGCACGCCCTTGAAATGGCGCAAGGGGGGCGGGGTGTTCTCCTCGCCGGTGTGCCCGGCGTCCAACCGGCGAAGGTTGTCATCGTCGGCGGCGGGGTGGCCGGCGAAAACGCCGCCTATATGGCGCTCGGCATGGGCGCCGACGTCACCGTGGTTGAACGTAACGTGGATACCATGCGGGCCTTGGTTGTCCGCTTCGGCCCGGCGCTGAAAACCATTTATTCGACACGCCTGACCATCGAAGAGCAGGTTCTCGCCGCCGATCTTGTTATCGGGGCCGTGCTGGTGCCGGGGGCGGAAGCGCCGAAGCTGGTATCCCGGGAGATGGTCAAAAATATGAAAAAGGGCGCGGTCCTGGTGGATATCGCCATCGACCAGGGCGGCTGCTTCGAAACCTCACACCCGACGACGCACGCCGATCCCATCTACATCATCGACGACGTCGTTCATTACTGCGTCGCCAATATGCCGGGGGCGGTGTCCCATACGTCGACCTATGCACTCAACAACGTGACCCTACCGTTCGTGCTGGCGATTGCCGACAAGGGTTACAAGCAGGCCCTGGAAGACGATCCGCACCTGTTAAACGGACTCAACGTGCACCGGGGAAAGGTAACATACAAGGCGGTGGCCGACGACCTCGGTTACGACTATCTGGACCCCAGGGACGCCATTGCCGCCTAGAAACCAAGTCGTTAAAACAATAGCCAACAAGTTTTATCCGGCCGGTCCTTTGGGGTCCGCGCCGCACAAAACGGGGAGGATAAAATCATGAAAATGACGACCGAGGAAGCCTTTGTGAAGGTCTTACAGATGCATGGCATCGAGCATGCGTTCGGCATCATCGGATCGGCGTTTATGCCGATATCGGATATTTTCCCAAAAGCCGGCATCACCTTCTGGGATGTGGCGCACGAGACCAACGGCGGCCTGATCTGTGACGGATACACCCGGGCGACCGGAAAAATGGGCATGGCCATCGCCCAGAACGGCCCCGGCATCACCGGTTTCGTGACCCCGATTAAGACCGCCTATTGGAACCACACACCGATGCTTCTGGTCACCCCACAGGCCGCCAACAAGACCATCGGCCAGGGCGGCTTCCAGGAAGTCGAACAAATGGCCTTGTTCAAGGACATGGTTTGCTATCAGGAAGAAGTGCGCGATGCGTCGCGGATGGCGGAGGTCCTGAATCGTGTCATCGAAAAGGCGATCCGTGGATCGGCACCGGCGCAAATCAATGTGCCCCGCGATCTGTGGACGCAAGTGATCGACATTGAACTGCCGCAAATTGTGCAGCTGGAACGCCCCGCCGGTGGCGCTGCCGCCATTGCCAAGGCGGCTAAGTTGCTGTCCGAGGCCAAATTCCCGGTGATTTTATCCGGCGCCGGCGTCGTTATCGGCAACGCCATCCCGGATTGCCAGGCCTTGGCGGAACGTCTGGATGCGCCGGTGTGCAACGGCTATCAGCACAATGACAGCTTCCCCGGCAGCCATCCGCTGGCGGCCGGGCCGCTGGGATACAACGGCTCCAAGGCGGCGATGGAACTGATCGCGCAAGCCGATGTGGTTCTCGCGCTCGGCACCCGACTCAATCCGTTCTCGACGCTGCCCGGTTACGGTATCGATTATTGGCCCCAGGACGCCAACATCATCCAGGTCGATTTCAATTCCGACCGTATCAGCCTGACAAAAAAAGTCACGGTGGGAATTTGCGGTGACGCCAAGTTAGTGGCGCAGCAACTTTTGGAGCAACTGTCGTCCACAGCAGGCGACCAAGGCCGGGAAGAGCGCAAAGCAATTATCCATCAGACCAAATCGGCATGGCTGCAAACACTGACCAGCTTGGATCACGAAGAGGACGATCCAGGAACCACCTGGAACGCCGATTCCCGCGCCCGGGATGCCGACCTGATGTCGCCGCGTCAAGCCTGGCGCGCCATTCAGGAGGGATTGCCGAAGGAGGCGATTATTTCCAGTGATATCGGCAATAACTGCGCCATCGGCAATGCCTATCCAACCTTCGAGCAGGGCCGGAAATATATGTCACCGGGACTTTTCGGGCCATGTGGATATGGATTCCCCTCCATTATCGGCGCCAAGATCGGTTGCCCGGATGTGCCCGTCGTCGGCTTCGCGGGCGACGGCGCGTTTGGCATTTCCATGAACGAGATGACGTCGGTGGGCCGAGAGGACTGGCCGGCCATCACCATGGTCATTTTCCGGAACTTCCAGTGGGGCGCAGAGAAGCGTAACTCCATCCTCTGGTACGACAACAATTTCGTCGGCACCGAACTGAATCCCGACCTCAGTTATGCCAAGGTCGCCGAAGGCTGTGGCCTAAATGGGGTGGAGGTGAAGACGCAATCGGAACTTACTAGCGCGTTAAAAGACGCCTGCAAAGCCCAAGACGATGGCGTAACGACCTTTATCGAGGTTGTTCTCAATCAGGAACTGGGCGAGCCGTTCCGGCGCGATGCGATGACGGCACCGGTTGAAGTGGCGGGTATCGATCCGGGCGATATGAAACCGCAACAGCCAACGTAGAATGATCAGGCGGGGGCGATCACATGTTGAGCAATGCGCCCTATGAGGTCCCTCCCTATCTGCTGGCAACGGCGGACACCCTGTCCCGTTGCCCCATGGCCGTCGCCGGCGCCGACAACGAAGTCACCCTGGAAAGCGCCCGCCAGGCCGCCAAAGCCGGTGTCATGGACCCGGTGCTGGTCGGCGATCGTGATATTATCCAATCGCTGTCTGACGTCATCGGTTGGGACATCACCGGCGTTGAGATCGTTGACCTGAAGGGCGAAGAGGCAATTTCGGATGCGGCGGTTTCCCTGGCCGCATCGGGTACCGTCAAGGGCATTATGAAAGGCCATGTCCATACCGACGCCCTGATGCGGGCCGTCGTCAATCGTGATGCGGGCCTACGCACCGACCGGCGTATTAGCCACGTTTTTCACATGACCATCCCCGGCCGCGACAAGGTGCTGCTAATCACCGACGGCGCGGTCAATGTGGCGCCCACCGTTGATACGCGCATGGATATTATCCGCAATGCCGTCGATATGGCCCACGGTCTGGGAAATCCGGAGCCTAGGGTCGCCGTCCTGTCCGGCACCGAGGTGATCAACCCGTCGATGCCGTCCAGCGTCGAGGGCGCGGAAATCGTTGAGCGCGCCCAAAACGGAGAAATCAACAACTGCATCATCGATGGCCCTTTCGGCTTCGATTTGGCGGTGTCGCCCGATGCCGCCAACATCAAGGGCATCGACAGCCCCGTCGCCGGGCGCGCCGATATCGTCGTCGTCCCCAACATCGAAATGGGCAATGGGTTGTTCAAGATGATGGTCTATTTCATGAGCGGGCTGGCCGCCGGCATCGTCATGGGGGCTAGGGTGCCGATCGTGTTGACGTCGCGGGCGGACCCGCCGGAGGCTCGCTTCGCGGCAACGCTGATCGCCGCCATTCTTGCCCAAGGTCAAGGTTAGGGAAATAAACAGCGGTAAAATATCCCATGCCGCACAAAAGACCCTACACCGCGATTCCAAGGTTTTACGACCTGCTGGACCTACCCTTCGAATACGGGCGTTACCGGCCGATTCGGCGGATCCTGTTTAAAGATGTGGATGGCGAGATTCTAGACGCCGGTGTCGGTACCGGTCGCAATATGGCCTTTTATCCGGCAACCGCGAAAATTACCGGCGCTCAAGGAACTCCACCGGGTGTGCAAGACGGATGGGGAAATCCGTATCCTTGAATATGCCTATTCCGAAAATCCCTGGACGCGTTTTGTTATGCATCTGTGGGCACCCTGGGTGCGGCTGATGTACGGCGCCACTTTTGACCGCCGGACCGAGTAATATGTTAACGACGCCGGTCTTCGGTTGGTCGAAGAACGTTTCTTATACAAAGACATCATCAAACTTCTGGTGCTACGGCGCCAATAAAATAGACATTCCCGTTTAAAACCCTTAACAAGGCGAAAATTTACATATGTCCTTATGTACCCAGGGTGGGATTGGTGTATATTCACATTTTAATGAACAAAAATCCCCAAGTTTCTACGATTCCCGGCGGATAAGGGCTGGTTGTTAAATAATGAACGATTTCCTTAACCACGTTAGGTCGCTGGAGGACCTTCACGGTCTTATCGAAAAGGACCTGACCTCGGGTACCGAAGAGGCGACGAAGCGGGTTATCGGCGACGTCAAGGCCGCCACCGAAAAAATCACCCAAAACGCCGAAGAGGTCGTCTCCCGCGTTCATGCCGAAACCGAGGCGGCGGTGGTCAAGCTGACGGCGGAAGCGGAACGCGGTATCGAGAGTATTAATAGAGGCGCGGCCAAGGCTGCCGCCGATCTTGTTAGGGATTCCAAAACCGGCGGTGGCTCGAAGGATGACGCCAAAGCCGCCAATAAAATCCTCAAGGACGCCGAAAATGCTACCGCCGGGCTCAACCAAAAGGCCCAGAACGCCCTCAAGGCCCTGGCCAAACTGTCGGAGGAGACGGCGTTTAAATTCAATCGTATCACCGAGGCCGCGATCAGAGAATTAGCCGACGTGGAAAAAGAGGCGGTAAGGAAAGTCGCCGAAGCCGGAAAGAATGTCGCCATAAAATTCCCGTTCTCGGCCAAAAATGATGGTGAGGACAACGAGTCACAGCAAAAGGCAAAGCTGGCGGCCGCGGAAGTCATCAAGGCCCCGGCACAGGCCGCTGATGACGTAAACCGGGCAACGATCCAGGCTAACGAAAAAATGCAAACGGCCTCCGAAGAAGCGGTTTTGACCATTAAAAAAGCCTCCAAGAAGGTATCGACGATGATCAATCAGGCCATTGATGACGCCAATGAAAAAATCTTCCGTACCACCAGAACGGCGATCGTTGCTGCGGTCGGGGAGGAGGAGGCGGAATTCTTCGATCTGGCACCGCTTAAAGACCGATGGGCTAAATGAAACAATTAAGCCCCTTTTTCGATTCTCCCCGCACCCAACTTTCCCAGGTTGTTTTCCCACTTTCCAATCCATGCTATCGCCTTAAACTAGGCCCCATAGGCCAGGGAGGACAGCATGCGGCTCAAAAATAAAATCGCCATCATCTTCGGCGCCGGGCAAGCGCCGGGGGAAACGCCGGCCATCGGCAACGGCCGGGCGGTATCCCTGCTGTTCGCCCGCGAAGGTGCAAAGGTTATGGCCGTCGACCGCCACCTGGACTCTGCCGAGGAAACAGTCTCGTTGATCCAGGACGAAGGCGGCGAGGCCGAAGCGATCGCTTGTGACGTCACCGTCGAGGACGACGTCATCGCTGCTATTCAAGCCTGTACGGATAAGTGGGGGCGCATCGACATCCTGCACAATAACGTCGGCATCAGCGTCGAGGGCGGCGACGCCGAAATCACCGATATCGAGACCGAGGCCTTCGACCGTATCGTCGCCGTCAATTTGCGGTCCATGGTCTATGCCTGCAAGCACGCGCTTCCGGTGATGCGAAAACAGATGAGCGGCGCCATTGTCAGCATTTCATCCATGGCGGCCAGGGAGGAATACCCCTGGGTCACCTACAAGGCGACTAAATCAGCGATGATTGCCCTGACCGAACAACTGGCCATTCAAAATGCCGAGTACGGCATCCGTGCCAACGTCATCCTGCCGGGGTTAATGGACACGCCCATGGCCGTCGACCGCCGGGCCGAAGCCTGGGGCCGCCCCAGAGACGAAATCGCCGCCGAACGGGACGCCAAGATCCCACTTTTGGGCAAGATGGGCGATGCCTGGGACGTCGCCAATGCGGCGCTGTTCCTGGCGTCTGACGAAGCCAAGTTCATTACTGGCGCGGCGCTGCCTGTTGACGGCGGTCGCGGTTGCCGCGTTGGTTAGAAAAGGATACACGCGATGCCACGACTACTGGAACTCGACCCTTCCGCCCTGACACCGAAACAACAACGGGTCCACGACGTTATCGCCAACGGTCCACGGGGCAGCGTGCGCGGCCCGTTTGCCGCTTTGTTGCATTGCCCCGGTGTCGCCGACTATGTCCAGGCGATGGGCATTCACCTTCGCTTCGACGCTGTTCTGCCGGGGCTGTTAAGGGAACTGGCGATTTTAACCACGGCGCGGTTCTGGAAGGCCGAGTATGAATGGAATTCACACGCGCCGATCGCCGAAAAAGAAGGGCTTTCCCCGGCCGTCATCGACGCCATCGCCCTAAACCAGACGCCTGAGTTCCACTCCCCCGATCAACAGGCTGTTTACGCCTTTTGCCGGGAACTGCATGAAAATCACCACGTCGGTGACACCGTCTATGAGCAGGCCATCGATGCGCTTGGCCTTGAGGCGGTCATGGAACTGACGGCAGTGGCTGGCTATTACACGCTAATTTCGATGGTTCTCAACACGTTTGAGGTAGCGCCCCCCGAAGGGGGCACGGTGCTGCCTTGATTTCCTCTTGGGGCGTAACCGCACATTCCACCTATCCTGTGCCTTCCGGAGAGGCTACAGTGCCCCTTCATATGATCGGGACTTTATAACCTCATTGGGCAAAACCATGGACAACGCCATTAGCGTATCGAAAGCGGCAAAACTTCTCGGCTTGAAGCGCTCTGAGCTAAACGAACGGCTGTCTGCCGCCGACATCGAGACGTTCGAGGGGGAAGTGGATTTCGAGAAAGTGAAATGCATTGCACCGTCCCTGGATCTCAGTGACCCCGAAATTCTGGAACGGGTCAAATACATCCGCGAAAACATGGCCAAGCCGGTCCCCAGCATCATTACCGACCACCAGGGCCATGACCTGACGGTCGAGGTGCAAAAGCTGACTAAGGATTTGATGATCGAGACGCAGACGGCCAACCACTACCGCGACATCATCAACGACCTGGCGGCAAAACTGGGCGAACTTCAAAAATCCAAGGTGCCCGAGCAACAGGAACTGGGCCTCGAACTGTGCCAGTGGCTGCGCAATAAAATCTGCGCCGAATAACTACATCTGTACCAGGGCTTCGTCGCGAATTTCCGCAGCCAGCCGGGCGATCTCCACGGGATCGTTGGCGGCTTCCGAATCCTTCGCCGCCAAAATCGTCGCCGCCGCCTGAATACATGCCGCCATCAGAATATCAGGATCATAGCCGATATTTTTGTCCGTCATGGTGCCCTCCCGTCGCGTGACGCTGTCATTTAATATTCACTCCGACATACCCTAACATGCAGAACGCCACCTGAGTCTTGCCTTTAGTCAATCTCTGCCGGCTCTTCGGTTAAATAGAACAAAAAAAGAACATTGACCTCGCCAAGTTACGGGATCATGATGATGCATGCCATCCGATGTTGTGATCAGCGGCCGCGCCGGGGACAGCGCGGCCGACAGCACCACTGTCCCTTCGGCCTTGCCGCTTTTTGCCGCCACGGTGCAGGCCGGCTTCCCATCGCCCGCCGACGACTACCTGGAAGGCGCGCTCGATCTCAACGAACACCTCATTCCCCGTCCGGCGGCAACGTTCTTCCTCCGTGTCACCGGTGAGTCCATGACCGGGGCCGGCATCCACTCCGGCGACCTGTTGATTGTCGATCGTTCGCTGCACCCCGGCGATGGCGATATCGTCATTGCCGTCGTTGATGGCGAACTGACCGTGAAACGGCTCTACCGGCGCCGGGGACGCATTCGCCTGTTGGCCGAAAACCCCCGCTACCGGCCGATCGACATCAACACCGGGCAGGATTTACATGTCTGGGGGGTGGTCATCCATGCCATCCATTCCTTCGTCTGAGGGGGCTTGCGCCCCGGCGTCTGAGAAGAAAACCGCCTTGTTTACGCTGGTCGACGTCAACAATTTTTACGCTTCATGCGAACGGCTGTTTGAGCCCCGGCTTGAGGGCGTCGCGGTGGTGGTGCTGTCCAACAACGACGGCTGCATTATCGCGCGATCACAAGAGGCCAAGGACTTGGGAATTCCCATGGGCGAGCCGGTTCATAAGGTAAAGGATGTGCTGCGGCGCGAACGGGTCCGGGTCTATTCATCCAATTACGCGCTCTATGGCGATCTGTCCGGGCGCGTGGTCTCGGTGTTGAAGCGCTTCACGCCCTATCTGGAAGTCTACAGCATCGATGAATCGTTCCTCGACCTCGGCGGTTTTGCCGACCCCGCCGCCCATAGCCATGACATCAAGGACACCGTTCTCCGGTGGACCGGGCTGCCGGTTTCGGTCGGCGTCGGCGCCACCAAGACATTGGCCAAGGTCGCCAACCGCATTGCTAAGAAAGACCCCGCCTTGGGCGGCGTATTCATCATGCCCGATGACCCCGATGAGGTACTCGGCGACCTCAACACCGATGCCGTCTGGGGTATCGGCCGCAGACTGGCGGCGCGATTGGACAAAATCGGCATCACTACCGCGCTGGACCTCAAGAACGCCGATGCCAAATTCATCCGCGCGCGCCTCGGTGTCGTCGTCGAAAGGACCGTTCTGGAACTTCGCGGCACGCCGTGCCTGGCCCTGGAAATGACGGTGCCGGCGCAGAAAGGAATCATGGTGTCCCGGGGATTTTCACGCCGGGTGACGGATTACCGCGACATCGAGGCCGCCGTCACCACCTATGCCAGCCGCGCCGCCGAAAAGCTTCGCCGCCAGGGCCTGAGCACGAACAAGATGACCATCAGCCTGCGCACCAGCCCCTTCAGCCCCGCCCCGGAACGCTACGCCAACGCCGCCGGCTTCGTCTTTCCGGAGGCCACCTCCGACACCACCCAGATGATTAAGGCGGCGCGCCGTTGCCTGAAAAAAATCTATAAACCTGGATTGCGCTATCAAAAAGCGGGCGTGTTCCTGGACGCCCTGGAAAGCACCCGCCACATCCAACGGAGTCTGTTCCCGCCCCCCGGCGTGAGCCCGGGCAAGTCCCGCGCCTTGATGAAGGCGGTGGACCGCATCAACGCCGATTGGGGCCGCGATACGGTCCGTTTCGCCGTCACCGGTGCTCAAAGGTCATGGTCGATGAAACAGAGCCGGAAAAGCCCGTGTTACACCACCCGCTGGGCCGACATCAAACGGATCGGGGGATAGGGTTAACATACATCAAGGGTGGCACGCCGGTGATATGCCAGTATATTGGCCGTCTTGGGAAGAAAGGACTTCCCAAGAAGGGAGAGTTTGTCTGCCATGCCCGGTCCGACCCACGATAATCCGCCGCTGACGCCCGCGTTACTGGCCGGTGTCGCGCTCAGGCCGTTACCGCCGGTGCTGCTGCAGCCCTTTCTGGACATCGCCATGGCCGTCCTCAGCCGGCATCACCCTGATCTGTTCGCCCATTTGGCGGACATGGAGGAAAACGTTATCCTCATCGACCCGGTGGACCTGCCCTTCGGGTTTCTGCTCCGGCTATCGAAGGCGCCGCGCTTAAGGGCCATCGCCAGGGACGCGCCCCCGGACATGGACAAGGACACGGCGCCAACGGCGACAATCCGGGGCCCGCTGGCAATCTTGATACAACTGCTCGATGGGCGGCTTGACGGCGATGCCCTGTTTTTTTCGCGCGACCTTGTGGTCGAGGGCAACATGGAAGCCGTTGTCATGCTGCGCAACGCCGTTGACGGCGCGGGCATTGACCTTCGCGAGGACCTGCTGTCGGTGTTCGGACCATTAAGCGGACCGGCGAGGCTGGCGGCCGGCGGGGCGTCAAGGGTTTTCACCCGCTTGGAACGCGACATTGAAACCCTGAAAAACGCCCTGACCGCCTCTGTTGACGAGCGTTGCGAGGCCCAGGCCGCCGAAATCAGGGCGCTCCGGAAAGCGTTGGAAAAACTGCAACGCGAACAGGCTCCGGTGGCCCGCCCCCGGCGTACTTCCCCGGCGAAAGTGCAATCCCGATGACGGCGGCGCTGGAACTGATCTGCCCGGCGGGCAACCCGGCCAGCCTGAGGGCGGCGGTCGACGCCGGGGCCGACGTGGTTTATGCCGGCTTCGCGGACGACACCAACGCCCGCAACTTTCCCGGCCTGAATTTCACCCGCCCCCAAATGGGAGAAGGCATTGCCTATGCCCACGAACGCGGATGCGGGGTATTTATCGCCATCAACACGTACGCCCGGGCCGGAAACCCGGATCCGTGGCGCGCCGCCATTGACGACGCGGCGGCGCTGGGCGCCGATGCTATCATTCTCGCCGACATCGGCTTGCTGGAGTATGCCCAACACGCACACCCCCGGCTACGCCGCCACCTGTCGGTTCAGGCATCGGCCTCAAACGCCGAGGCCATCGGCTTTTACCACCGGGCCTTCGGGGTCAAGCGGGTGGTTCTGCCGAGGGTCTTGACGATCAAGGAAATCGCCGACCTCAATGCCCGAATCCCGGTCGAAACGGAAGTTTTCGCCTTTGGCGGGATGTGCGTGATGGCCGAGGGCCGGTGTTCTCTTTCATCCTATGTGACCGGCCAATCACCAAACACCGACGGTGTGTGCTCACCGGCGAGCCATGTCTGTTATGAAAAACGTGACGGCAACCTGATCTCCAGACTCGGCGATTTCACCCTTAATATATTCTCCGATGCCGAGGCGGCGGGATATCCCACCTTATGCAAGGGCCGGTTCGTAACCCAAGACATGCCGTCTTATTTGTTTGAAGAGCCAGCGTCTCTCAACGCCTTGGGACTACTCTCCGAACTGGCGGCGGCGGGAGTCTCGGCCTTGAAAATCGAAGGCCGTCAACGCGGCCGCGCCTACGTCAGCCAGGTGGTCAAGACGTTCCGCGACGCCGTCGATGCCGCGGGCCGGGGCGAAACAATCGCCGCCGGCGAACTGGACGCCATGACCGAAGGCGGACGCGACACCACGGGCGCCTATGAAAAAGTCTGGCATTGATCGGAACCCGCCGTGATGAAAACACTTTCCCTGGGCCCGTTGCTGTTCCATTGGGACGCCGAGAAAAAGCGCGACTTCTATTTCCGCATCGCCGACGAATCCTCCTTCGATACCGTCTATGTGGGCGAAGTGGTGTGTTCCAAGCGGGCGCCCTTTTTCGCCCCTTATATACCCGAGGTCGTGGAACGGCTCCAGCGCGGGGAAAAGCAAGTCATTCTCTCGACCCTGGCCTTGATCATGAGCGAACCGGAGATGGAACAGGTCATTGAGCTCTCCGAAAACACCGATCTGTTGATCGAGGCCAATGACATCGGGACCGCCGCCCTGTTGACGGGCCGCCCCCACGTTATCGGCCCCTTCGTCAATGTCTATAACGAAGGCACGTTGGAATACCTCGCAAATCAGGGGGCGGTCCGGATATCGCTGCCTTGGGAGTTGCCGTCGGAATCATTAACCGCGTTAGCCAGACCCGCAAACGCCGAACTGGAAGCGCAAGTTTTCGGACGCATGCCGTTGGCTATTTCCGCGCGCTGTTATCACGCCCGCGCCCACGGCCTGCACAAATCAAATTGCCAATTTGTCTGCGCCGACGATTTAAACGGCATGAACGTCGAGACCTTGGACGGTGAAAATTTCCTCGCCATCAACGGTTGTCAAACGCTGTCCCATACGGTCGGCAACCTGATTGGTGAACTGGATGACCTTCAGAGCATGGGTATTAACGCCTTCAGGATATGGCCCCATGCCATCGACATTATCGCGGTCGGACAAACCTTCCGTGATGTCCTTGACGGCAAGAAAACCGCCGAGGAGAGTCAGCAAGAATTAGCGGAATATGTCAATTTCGCCCCGTTCTCTAACGGGTTTTATCACGGTGAAGAAGGCGCCGCTTACCTGTCTTAGCCTGTCTTTTCCGCCTGCCAGTCATCAAGAATGCCACGCGCGTTGTTGGTCGCCGGGTCCATATGGCTGTCATGGTTATCCATCTTGGCCGTCAATACGATGACGTAGCCATTGGGATCCCGGAAATAAATCGAATGAATAAAAGTATGATCGGCGACGCCGCGGGGATCAAAGCCTTCGGCTTTGCCCTTCTCAAACATCTCCTGCAGGGCGTCGGGGGTGACCTCCAGCGCGATATGAAGGTCGTAATCGTGTTGATCCTTAAATTCGAAGGGGTTGTCCGGGGCCTCAAAAAACGCCAGGTACGACCCGTCATCCATACCATAGAAGGTGTGCAGGACCTTGGTTTCCCGGCCGGTCTGGGTTTCACGGATATCCAGCGAGCCGGACAACGGCAGGCCGAGGAAGTCCTCGTAGAACTTCCGGGTTTCCTCGGAATTCCGACACCGATAGGCGTTGTGATGAAGGCCTTTGATCATAGGGGGTCTCCTCAAAGCTTCCCAAGTGTTCACGTATATCTATTCACTTGCCGGGCCGGTTTCCACCCCCGGCGGCTATTCGGTTAACAACGTTTCGCCCGGTTTGACGCGAGTAAAGTGGACCGGCTGGGTTTCCGTCGTGATATCACCGTCCTTGATCCGAATCCGGGTAAAGGTCGAGCCTTCCAAGTTGCGAGTCTCGGGAAAATCGGTGCGGTAGTGCGCGCCCCTGGAATCGTCCCGCGCCAGGGCGGCGGCGGTAATGGCGCGGGATACCAAAATCATATTCTTCAGGTTGATCCAATCGTGCCAGGTCAGGTTATAGGTCAGGTTTCCACCATCGACCCCGATACCGTCCAGATCCGCTTCCAACGCCGTCAGGGCGCCCATGGCGCGACCCAAGGACGCCGCGTCGCGAACAATGCCGACGTCGTCCCACATAATATCGGCGAGCTTGGTCCTGATCGGTTCCAGGTCACCGGGCGGATTCGATAACGGTGTCCGGCAAAGCCCGATGGCGGCCTCGATGGCGGCCCCGTCGGGATCGTGGAAGGCGCCGTGTGCGGGCGTCCAGCGGCCGATGGTATCGCCGGCGATGCCGCCGAACACGGTGGAATTAGCGACGCCGTTACCGCCCAGCCGGTTGGCGCCATGCACGCCCCCGGTATCCTCACCGGCGGTGAACAGGCCGTTCCATTCGGTACCGCCATCGGCGCCGAACTCGACCCCGCCCATCATGTAGTGCGCCGTCGGCACCACCTCGACCTTGTCGCCGGCCAGATCAAATCCGCAATCGGCGCAGCGCTGGACCATGCCCTTGAACAAACGCTTTACCTCGGCCTCGTCCAGATGGCCCATGGACAGGTAAAGCCCGCCCAGGGGACCGACCTTGCCGGTACGCATTTCCTCGAACATGGCGCGGCTGACGATATCGCGGGTGGCGCGTTCACCGCGGTCATCGTATTTGTCCATGAACCGCTCGCCGTCGCCGTCCAAAAGGTAAGCGCCATAGCCGCGAAGGCCCTCTTCCAGCACCGTGCCGGTCATTCGGGTCTCGGCCCCGGCCAACAGCCCGGTCGGGTGAAACTGCACCATTTCCATGTCGCGCAAGTACAGCCCGGCGCGCAACGCCATCGCCATGCCGTCGACGGTCTTGTCGCCCGACGGCGTGTGATAACGGTACATGGTCGGTCCCCCGCCGGTGGCCAGCAACACCGCGCGTGCTTTAACGAAAACAAACCCGCCGGTGCGCATGTCGATCATCAACACGCCTGAGATGGATTGGCCGCCCAAGGACGGGATCATTTCAACCGCGCGGTGGTCTTCCAGCCGGTTCAGGCCCCGCGCCCACACCTGTTCGGCCAGCCTGCCGATTATCTCAATCCCGGTCAGGTCGCCCTTATGGACGGTGCGGTCGAAGGTCTGTCCGGCGAAGGCCTTCTGGTGCACGGTGCCGTCTTCATTACGGTCGAAGAAACAGCCCAATTCGTTTTCCAATTCGCGAATGCGTTCCTGGGCCACCGTCACCAGGGTCCAGGCCAGGTCCTGGTCGTTCAACCACTTGCCGCCTTCGACGGTGTCCATGAAATGGCGCTCAACGGAATCGTCCGGCGACAGCGCGACGTTATAACCGCCCTGGACCATGCGGGTGCAACCACACTTGCCCAGCAACCCCTTGACGGCGACGGTGACGGAAAGGTCCGGGGCGGTTTCGTTGACATGCAGCGCCGCAAACAGCCCGGCGCCGCCCGCGCCAAGGATCAGGACATCGGTTTCAATGGCCTCGAATTCGTTCAACTGTCGATGCCCATGTGGGCGAGCGCGGCGGCCCGTTTGTCTTGGGCCCCGGTCCGGACCGCGTCATAGAGACTTCCGCCATGGGCGTCCATGGCGACCAGCAACGGGCCAAAGTCCTTGATCCGGAATTGCCACAGGCTTTCCGGGTTGAGGTCATCCATGTCGACGTCCAGGATTTGTTTGATCCATGTCGTTTCCAGTGCCGCCGTGCCGCCGATGATGGCTAAATAAATGCCGCCCAAGTCCTGAAACGCTTGGGCGCTTTCATCGCCCAAGCCACCCTTGCCGATAATCATGCGCACGCCGTTTTTTTCCATCAACGGTCGGGTGAAGCGTTCCATCCGCGCACTCGTGGTGGTGCCAATGCAAATGGACTGATACCCCGCCGGGCAGGAATTGGATACCGGCACCTTCTTGACATTGGGCGCGGTGTGAATGACGGCATGGCCGTCCAAATCGAGGCGCGTTTCACGGCCCTTATCGAACATGTGAATCAGGGTGGCGTCGCGGATACCGAACAACGTCTCCTGGAGAACAACGTGATCGCCGATCCTCAGTTTCCGGATGTCGTCTTCGGAAATGGGCATTTGGAGTTCGTGTTGAGCCATCTTCTATACCCCGATCTCAATGCCGTTTGGCGTAAAGGTGGCTCTGGCGCGGCGCGCCGAATGGCATTGAATGTTGACCGCCACCGGGTTCATGGTGATGTGGGTGGCCGCCGTTTCCACATGCACCGCGAACGAGGTGCTGTCGCCCCCCAGCCCCTGCGGGCCGATTCCCAAACTGTTGACGGCACCGGACAGTTCGGCCTCCAGTTTGGCGCCTTCTGTGTCGTCGCAGACCGACCCAAGCCGCCGGGTCGCGGCGATCTTGGCCATTTTCGCGCATAGATCCGCGGTGCCGCCGACGCCGACGCCGACGATGGTCGGCGGGCAGACCTTGCCGCCTGCCTCAAGAACCTTGTCGATAACGAACGTCTTGATGCCGGCGACGCCATCGGCCGGGATGCACATTTTCAGGAACGAGCCGTTTTCCGAACCGGAGCCCTTGGGGATCATTTCAATCACCAGTTCTTCTTCGGCTTCGGAAAAATCGACATTGATTACGGGAACCCGCCGACCGCATGACGTGTGTTCGTTTTCCCGCGTCACCGGATGGACCACCGACGAGCGTAGCGGGTATTCCTGGGTCGCGCGCGTACATCCCTTGCGGATAGCCGTCTTCAAATCGATGCCATCGACCTCGACGCCGCGCCCGATGGTGATGTTGTAGATGGGAATGCCGGTGTCCTGGCACAAAAGGTTATCGGTGTCCTCAGCGACGGTGATGTTTTGGATCATGGTCGCCAGGATGGACTGGCCAGTGGCATCGGTCTCTGCGGCATCAAGCCTTTGAAAGCCTTCCTTGATGTCGTCAGGCAGTACCTTGAGCGCCCGGATATAAAGCAGCTTGGCGGTTTCCTCGACGGCATCCAGATCGATCTTCATGGCCTTACCCTCGTCCCCTTAAATAAGCAACGTTACGCCCAACACCAACAGCATCCCCAGAACGATACGGTGAAAGCGCCGTTCATCCAAGCGTCCGTAAAGCCAAAGCCCCAGCATTGAGCCTGCAGCAATCGCCGGCAGGCACCACAGGAAGTTGATCCCGGTCTGGACATTGACCAAACCGCCGAACGCCAACCACGCCAACGCCATGGCATGCATGGCGAGGATAAACGGCTGAAAGACGCCACGCTGCTGTTCCTTGGTCCAGCCGCGAAGGTTGGCCCAGACCCCCGGCACGGTACCGGAAAGACCCGCTAATCCGCCCAACACCCCACCAATGACGCCAATCACCGCATCAGCGGCGCGGCCGCCGCCGGTAATGCGGCCCGGGTTGGGACGAAAAAGGAACCCGGCGCCATAGGCGACCAGGAACACCCCGACCCCAGTGCGGAAAATTTGCGGGTCGATCACCTGCAGCAGCCAGTTCCCCACCGGCACGCCCAAGGTTCCGGCAATCAGGAACGGCCATAACTTTGAAAAATCCAGCGTCTGGTGAAGGCGGACCAGCGGAATCAGGTGGATCACCATTCCCGACGCCACTACCAACGGCACGATTTCCACCGGCGACAGCACATGCAGCCACACCGCCGCCACGATCAGTCCGTCGCCGAAACCCGCCGCCCCCACCGCCAGCGCCGCCAGGAAGGCGCCGCCCGGTATCAGTAAAAATTCAAAAGGCATTGACCAGAAACAACAGCCCGGCGGCGAGGCTCAAGCCTCCCGACGCCACCACCAGGGTCTTTTGCCAATTTCGCCACGGCAAGAATTCCAACGCCAACAGCCTGATTCCGCCGGTCAGGTGGGCGGCCAGTAAAAAGATCAGTCCGGCTTCAAACACCTTGACCAGCGGCTGATCGGACCACTTCAGGGCGTTGTCCAGCACCGCTTCACCGTCCAGCGCCAACGCCAGGACCTGGAAATGCACCGGCAGAAACAACGCCAGCACGACGCCGGAAATCCGGTGCAGAACGAACGCCCACCAGGTCGGATGATTGCGGTGCCCGATTTTCATCCCGACCGCCCTCACCCACCGCCCAACCCGTAAAAGCCAAGCACGGCCTTCATGCCCATCAGCAGGATCACGGCGGCGAAGGCGCCAGCAATGCCATTGACCGACACCGGTTTAATGGTCGTCATCTCGAGCAATACCGTGCGCAAACCGATCGGCGCGTGCACGGCGCAAGCGAGGAGGAACACCCCGTAGAAGGATGCCAACACGCCGCTGCCGCCGACCCGGCCGATGATTTCCGCCGCCGAAAGCCCGCCCTGGATGGCGATGATGATTCCGGCCAAATGAATGGCGACGGCAACGGCCAGCACCATGGCGCTGATTCTTTGCGCCAGCCACAACCGGGTCTGGACAACCTCACTCATAGCTTGCCTTTCAATGCCGCCACGGCGACGGCGCGCTTCAATCCGGCGATTGCGGCCGTCGGGCTTAAGCCCTTGGGGCAGTGTTCCTGACAGCCCTGTTGTGAATGACAGGCGAGGCACCCGTCATCGCCAGCCACCATCGAAAGCCGTTTGTCGCCCAAACCGTCGCGGGCATCGTTAACTAGTGTCCAGGCGCGGTTGAGCGCCGCCGGGCCCAGATAATCGGGTTTCCAGGCGACGACATCGCAAGCCTCGTAACAAACGGCGCAACCGATGCATTCGATGCCGGCGTCGGCTTGTTTGCGCCGGGGGTCGGACGGTGGAATTTGGGCGAATTCGTCGGCTCTCCCCTTGGTCGCCTGAAAAGCCCCCCCGGCCTTGGCCAACTTGTTAAAAAAGGTTCGCATATCCACCGACAGGTCCTTGATGACGGGCAGGTTACGCAACGGCGCGATCTGCAATTGACCGTTTTCAACGACCCGCGACACATGGGTGCGGCAGGTCCAACGCGGCGTTCCATTAACGGTCATGGCACACGATCCACACATTCCGACCCGGCACGCGAATCGGTAACTCAGGCCCGGGTCCAACTTGCGCTGGACGTAGGTGACCACATCCAAAACCGTCTGGTTTTCGAGCCTCGGCACATCGAAGGATTGGAAGCGCCCGTCTTCCCCCCCCCGCCAGATATCCACGCCAAGCATTTCACTCATGGGGCCGAGTATAAGGGGTTTATTTGAGGTGTTCCAACCATCCCACGGCAGATATGATCGCCGGGCCATGTTTGGATTGGAACCGGAATTGATAGCGATTTTGACGGCGGCATTTATTGTCGGCGGCATCGTCAAGGGCGTGGTCGGCCTGGGCCTGCCCATGGTGTCAATTGCCATTCTGTTGAATTTCCTACCGCCGCTAACCGTGCTCGGTACAATCGTGATGCCGATCATGGTCACCAATCTGTGGCAAGCAGCAAGAATGGGCAGCATGCTGGTACCGCTGAAAAGGTTCTGGCCAATGATCCTGACCGGATTGGTATTCCTGTTTATCGGTGCCCAGATAATCGTCGCCATGGACACGGATGTCCTGTTCGGGTTGTTGGGAACCTTCCTCGCCATTTTTTCCGCGATCAGCCTGGCCAGCCCCAACATGCCGCCGCTTAAGGCCCAAACGGAAAAATGGGCAGGCCCCCTGGCCGGGGCCATGGGTGGGCTGATGGGCGGCATATCGACAATCTGGGGGCCGCCCATGACCATGTATTTCGTGATGCTGAAGCTGCCCAAGGACATTTTTGTGCGCTCCGTCGGCATGGCTTGGTTCGCCTTTTCGGTGCCGCTGGCCATCGCCTACTGGCGCAACGGCATCTTTTCCGGTGATGTCGTTTATTTGTCTCTTTATGCCTGCATCCCCGGCATGGTCGGCATCCGCATCGGCGAATTGATCCGCGAGCGCATCGATCAGGACACCTTCCGCAAGGTGATGCTTATCGTGTTGTTACTGATTGGCCTGAATTTGATCCGCCGGGCGATATTCTGAGCGGGGAGAGGTAGCTATGTGGCTTAGGTATCCTGGCACTCGCCGAAGATACGAAGCCGGCAGCCCTCGCAACGGCCTTTATCCAGGCGTTTTTTAATAGCCGGGATGGCGTCCTTCTTCGACAGAAATATATTTTCACGGCCGATCATGTCCAGATAGCCGCCGCGCTTCAGGAACATCCTGTCTTCGATCCTGAGGCCGCTGATATACAACCCGCCGCCTCTCTGACGCCAGCTGACGGCTTCTTCTGCCAGCAATTCGGCGCCGGTAATATCAATGGCGCCGATGCTGTCAGCGACCAAAAGCACGTGCTTGTACGCCGGATCGTACTCGTGGATAAGGTTCAGTCGTTTGGCGATGCTGTCGACGGAACCAAAAAACACGGAGCCGTTAATTTCAACGATATCCAGTTGCGGACAGCGCCGGGTGGAGCCGGGCGCCACCGGAATGAAGCGCCGGGGCGAGGAATCCGGACACGGAATGATGCTGGGCATGCGGGGTTTGGCGTTGCGGTTCAAATACAGCGTCAACGACAGCAGCACGCCCGCGTAAATAGCGAATTCCAATTCCAGCAACAGCGTCGCCAGGAAGGTAACGATCAACACAGAGGAGGCCGGGCGGCTGGCCTTGAGGATGGTGCGGATGTGGTTGAAGTCGATCAGCTTGTAGGCGACCATCAGGATAATGCCGCCCATCGCCGGGATCGGCAGATAGGCCGTCAATGGCGCCACCGAAAGCAAGATCACCGCCAGGAAGACCGCCGCCATGATCGCCGCGATTGGAGTCTGGGCGCCGGCCGCATAATTGACGCCGGAACGCGTGAATGAGCCGGAACCGGCATAGCTGGAAAAAAAGCTGCCGACGATATTAGACATCCCCTGGCCGATGAATTCCTGGTTGCTGTCGATCCTTTGGTGCGACTTGGTGGCGATGGACCGGCCGATGGAAACCGCCTCGATCAAGCCGAGAACGGCGACGGCCAGCGCTTGCGGCGCCAATTGCCTGAGGGTCGGAAACGAGAAGTCCGGCAATGACAGCGGCGGCAAGTTGGCCGGTATTTCACCGACCAGCGCAACGCCGTGGGCGGGGCCGTCCAGCATCAAGCTCATTACGCTTCCCGCCACCATCGCCAGCAACATATAGGGCGACTGGGGAAAGCGGTATTTTAAGGCTAAGGCCAGGGCCAGGGTGGTTGCGGCGATCACCAAAACATAAACGTTGGTACCATCCACCTTGCCCACGATATCGACCCAGGTGTGCATGAAGGACTCGCCACGGGGGATAGCAATCCCAAGGACGTTCTTCATCTGAGAAGTGAAAATCAGGATGGCGGCGCCAGCGGTGAAGCCGACGACCACGGAATGGGAAACAAAATTAACCAGTTTCCCCAGCCGCGCGATGCCAAAGGCCAGTTGATAGATACCGGCCATCAGGGTCAGGGTCAGGGCCATGGAAACGAATTGAGCCGAACCGGGTACGGCGTGCTGGCTGATGGTGCTGAAAACGACAATGGAAATCGCCGTCGTCGGCCCAGAAACCAAATGCCACGATGACCCAAACAGGGCGGCGATGATCGGGGTGACAATGGCGGTATAGAGCCCGTACTGGGGTGGCAATCCGGCGATCATGGCGAATGCGACGCCTTGGGGCAGGACAATAACCGCCCCCGTCAGCGCCGCCATCATGTCGGCACGCAATGTTTCTTTATTGACCCGGGATATCCAATTTAGGAAAGGCAAGGCCTGTCTGGCGGCAAACAACCCCAGACTTCGCACGGAGGGTTTAGCGTGTAGCAATTTTATTCTTTTTATAACAAAGAGTTACAGTAGGATTTATTATATTCAAATAATATATATATTAATCACCCCAACTTGGCTAGTAAAAAATGCTGCAGTGCACAAATTTTCTACCCGGTTTAAATTTGATCCGAAGGACGGTATTCTAGGACTTCTGAGTGGAGCAGGAACCATGGCAAAAGAACGAGGAAATTTTGGAACAAGGCTGGGGTTCATTCTGGCCGCCGCCGGGTCCGCCATCGGGCTGGGTAACATCTGGAAGTTTCCCTATCTGGCAGGCGAAAACGGCGGCGCCGTCTTCCTGATCATTTACTTAGGCTTCATCTTCACCATCGGGCTCAGCGTCATGCTGGCAGAATTCGCCATTGGACGAAGGACCAAGCGCAACCCTATCGGCGCCTTCAGGCACCTCAAGGGCGGGCCTTGGATCGCTGTCGGCGCCATGGGCGTTTTCACCGGGTTCATCATTCTATCGTTTTACAGCGTCGTCGGTGGCTGGACCGCGTCGCCTACGCGGTCAAATCAGCGACGGGGTTAATGGCGTCTGGAGACCCAAAGGCCCTGGGCGCCGCCTTCGGCGCCTTCATCGGCGACCCGATGGAGCCGATCATCTATCACACCCTGTTCATGGCGGCGACCATCGCCGTTGTCGCCCGCGGCGTCGATATCGGAATCGAGCGCGCCTGCAAGGTACTGATGCCGGTGTTGTTTATCCTGCTGGTGGTGCTGTGCATTCGTTCCCTGACCCTGCCCGGCGCCGAGAAGGGTATCGCCTTCTTCTTGGAACCCGATTTTTCCAAAATCAACGGCGGCATGATTACTGCCGCCCTCGGCCACGCCTTCTTCTCGCTGTCGCTGGGCATGGGCACGATGATCACTTATGGCTCTTATCTTTCAAAGACGGTCAGCCTTCCCAACGCAGCAATGTGGGTAACGTCGCTGGATACGGTGATCGCGCTCATGGCCGGATTCATGATTCTGCCCGCCGTCTTCGCCTTCGGCTTCGATCCGGGGGCGGGACCGGGGCTGACCTTCATCACCCTTCCCGCCGTGTTTTCGAAAATTCCTTTGGGCGCCTTTTTCGGGGTGCTGTTCTTCGTGCTTCTGGCGGTGGCCGCACTGACGTCGGCGATTTCGCTGATCGAGACGGTGGTCGCATACCTTGTCGATGAAAAAGGAATTCCCCGCCCGAAAGCCGCCTTGGGGGCGGGTGTCACTATTTTCCTGCTGGGCATTCCTTCGTCACTGTCGCTTGGGATTTGGAGCAACTACACCCTCGCCGGCAAGGGTTTCTTCGACGTGATGGACTATCTGGCGTCCAACATCATGCTGCCGGCCGGCGGTATCTTTATTTCACTATTCGCGGGTTGGGTGGTCTTCCCCAAGATCATGGATGGAACTGAGGGCGGTATCGGTGAAGGCTTCCGCTGGGTCGCCGTGTGGCAGTTCATCTGCCGCTACATTGCGCCGGTGGCCATCACCCTGGTTCTGATCAACGGGCTTTAGGGGGTCACTAGCCCTCCCCCACCGCCAGCAGCAATTTACCCTTTGATTGGCGGGCTTCCAATGCGTCGTGGGCGGCCTTGGCGTCGGCCAGCGGGAAGCTGCGGTCCAGGGTGACGGTGAGGCGGCCTTCGCCATAGAGACGATACAGGTCTTGCGAACGCTCGGCGCGGGCTTCCGGGGTCGGGATATAATCCGCCAGGTGCGGGCGGGTGAAAAACACCGATCCGGCCTCGGCTAGGTCAAGCGGGTCGAGCGCCCCGATGGGCCCCGACGCATTTCCGTTGTTGGACAGCACGCCCCGGGGCTTCAGGCACTTGATGCTTTGCCGGATGGTGTCCTTGCCGACGGAATCGTAGACCACATTGACGCCCTCGCCATCGGTAATGTCCCGCACCGCTTCGGCGAAATCGACGTCGCGGTAAAGAATGGCGTGATCGGCGCCGCGTTTTTTTGCGATTTCGGCCTTTTCCGCACTGCCGACGGTAACCAGCACCTTGGCGCCCCGCATTTTCGCCAACTGGATCGCCAGCTGGCCCATGCCGCCGGCGCCGGCATGGATCAGGCAGCTGTCGCCGTCTTTCAGGGGATAAAGGGAATGGGTCAGGTAATGCGCGGTCATGCCTTGTAACTGTAACGCGGCGGCGACGTCCAAGGGCACGGCGTCAGGCACCTTGACCAGCTTCCATGCCGGAATGCTGGCGTATTCGGCGTAACCGCCCAAGGACAAACAATAAGCGACCCGGTCGCCGGGCTTGATATCCTCGACGCTAGAATCGACACTCGCACCGACGTCCTCGACCACCCCGGCGGCTTCCATACCGGGCGTGAACGGCGGCACGTTGGGATAGGTGGTGGAGTTCTTGAAAACGCCGGAGCGCATATAAACGTCGATGAAGTTGACCCCGGCGTGACTGATTTTGACCAGCGCCTCGCCGTCGCCTATGTCCGGCACCGCCACGTCGGCCAGCGCCAGCATGTCCGAGCCGCCGTAGCCCCGGACCTGGACCGCCTTCATTGACCCAGCCGTTCCTTCAGCACATCTCCAACATGAGACGGCGTCGCCAACACGCTGGCTCCCGCGGCTTTCAGCGCCTTGCTCTTGGACTGATAGGTGCCGCGATCCCCCATGACGATGGCCCCGGCGTGACCCATCTTCTTGCCCTTGGGCGCGGCGCCGCCGGCGATAAAGGCGATCACCGGTTTATCCATATTGGCGGCGTATTCGGCAGCAAATTCTTCCATCTCACCGCCGATTTCGCCGACCATGACCACGGCATCGGTGCCTTCATCGGCGTCCAGCGCCTCAAGGGCTGCGCGGGTTGTGGTGCCGATGATGGGATCGCCGCCGATGCCGATGAACGCCGATTGGCCGTATCCGGCGGAAACGATGTTCTGGCACAGCAGGGTGCCGAGCGAGCCGGAGCGCGAAATCACCCCGACCCGGCCGGGCTTGAATATACGGTCGTTAAAGGCCGGCATGAATCCTAAAAAACATTCGCCGATGGTGACCGACCCCGCCGTGTTGGGACCGGTGATAGCGGTTCCGGCATCTATTGCCGCCGCCATGAAATACATCACGTCCTGAACCGGAATGTGTTCGGTCAGGATACAGATATTTTTGGCCCCGGCATCAATAGCATCCAACGCCGCGTCTTTGACGCCCAGCGGCGGGATAAACAGCACCGAGACATCAAACGACGTTTCCTTCATCGCCTCAACGGCGGAAGCGTAAACCGGCACGCCGCAATGGCTGGTGCCGGCTTTCTTCGGGTTGACGCCGCCGACGATGTTGGTGCCGTAGTCCTGCATCAGCTCGGTCCAGAACGTGCCCTGCTTGCCGGTAATGCCCTGGATCATAACCCGATGTTGTTTGCGGACGATGATCATGCGGCGCCTCCGCCCTTATCAGCGTCCCGGGCCGCGTCCACCGCCGCCTTGCTGGCGGCATCCATGTCCGGGTAAGGATCCAGGCCTAAGCGCGCTTTAAGCATGGCGATGGCTTCCTCGTCGCCGGTGCCGGCGATGGAGAAGAACACCGGGATGTCGGGCTTGAGTTCGTCCCAGGCGTCGAGCAGGCCATCCATCATCACTTCGCAGCGGGCAAAGGCGCCGCAGAAGTTAACCACCAGGCTTTTAACGCCGGGCTTATCGAGTACCATTTCCAGCGCCGTCTGCGCCTTGGTATATGCCTCGCCGCCGATCTCGCAGAAATTGGCGGGCTGGCCGCCGTGGTGGCGGACCACATCCATGGTCGTCATCGTCAAGCCGGCGCCGTTGGCCAGGATGCCGATGTCGCCGTCGAGCTCGATGTATTTGATCACCGCCGCCTCTCCACGCGCCTCCAGTTCCGTCAGCTTATCCGGGGTGCCGGTGCCGGCCAGATCCTGGTGGCGCTTGATGGCGGAATCGTCCATGACGAATTTGCAGTCCAGCGCCACAAGAGAGCCGTCGGCGCACAACGCCAGCGGGTTGATTTCCAAAAGCTCGGCGTCGTTGGCGATATAGGCGTCGTAGAGCTTATCCAAGGCCTCGGAAACGGCATCCGCCGCCTCCCCGAGGTCGAGCCCCGCCAGCATCAGCGTGGCGGCTCCGGCATCAAACCCGTTCCGGATATCGACTCGAGCCCGTTTGATCTTGTCCGGCGTTGCCTCTGCCACATCCTCGATATCCATGCCGCCTTCGGTGGAAAATATGACCAGCGGCCCCTTGGAAGCGGAATCGTTCATGATTGCGGCATAAAACTCCCGCTTGATGTCGGAACGCCCCTCGACCAGGACGCCTTCGACCGTATGCCCGGCGATATCCATCCCGAGGATTTTTTCGGCAACGGCTTGGGCCTCTTCGGGGGTGTCGGCGGTCTTGATGCCGCCGGCCTTGCCACGCTTTCCGGTCGGCACCTGTGCCTTGACCACACATGGACCAACGACTTGTTGCGCGTCGGCGGCACCAACAGCGGTGCGTACGTATCGGCCTTCCGGTACCGCGATCCCGGCCGCCTTCAGCAGCGGCTTGGCGGCGTGTTCCTCAAAATTCATTTACCGTGCTTCGCCCAGTAATCGCCGAACAAGGCGTCTTCGGAGGGTTTGTCCTCTGGAATTTCGGTGACCAGATGGGTGACGTTGATGAAATGGCGGTAATTGAGATTTTCGGAAATGGAATTTCCAGCCCAGGTGCCGCATCCCATGGACAACGTGAACTCCAGCCCGTTGGTGAAGCTGCCGCCGTTGCCGAAGGTGTGCGCCTGATTGACCAGGACCCGCACCGTGTCCAGGTCTTCGGCCAACTTTCGGGCGTGATCCATGTCATCGGTGTGGATGCCGACGGAATGGCCGCGGCCGCAGACATCCATGATGGTGTCGACCTGGGCCATGGCATCGTCGAAATCCGAGGCCCGGTAGACCGTCAATACAAGGGACAGCTTTTCGTCGCAGAAGGGGGTATCCGGGCCGGGATTGGCGTCCTCGACCATGAAGAACGCCGCCCCATCCGCGTCCCCGGAAAGGCCCGCCTCGGCAGCGAAGACGTCGGCGTCCTTGGCGATAACCTTGCGGTTGAGATGGCCGTCCACCCAAAGGGTCGCCTGGATTTTATCCTTTTCATCCGCCGTCGCCAGATAACCGCCGGCATCCTTCAATGCCTCTAGCGCGGCGTCATAGACGTCATCCAGGATAATCAAGGCGTTTTCCGATGAGCACGACGTCGCATTGTCAAAAATCTTGGATTGGGTGATCTTTTCCGCCGCTTCCTTGAGGTCTGCGCCGGAATCGATAATCACCGAGACATTGCCGGCGCCGACGCCGATCGCCGGGGTGCCCGACGAATAGGCGCGGCGGACATTGTTCTGTGAGCCGGTAACGACAACCAGATCGGCGGCTTCCATCAACGTCTGGGTCAGCGCCTTGTTGACCGGCTGCGGCAACACCTGCACCAGATCGACGGGCAGGCCAATTTTTTCGAGCTCATCTCGCATATAATCCACGGTTTTGGTGGTCGTATTGGCCCCGGCCGGGCTCGGCGCCACGATCACCGCGTTGGCGCCCTTGAGCGCCATCATCGCCTTGTTGACCGGGGTCGCCGCCGGGTTGGTTGACGGCGCGATGGCGGCAACGACACCGACGGGCTTAGCATATTTGACCAGACCCTTGGCCTTGTCTTCTTCGATGACGCCGACGGTTTTCGCCCGCATCAGGTCACGCAGACAGCCGAAGGTCTTGCGCTGGTTCTTGATGATCTTGCTGGCGACGCTGCCCAAACCGGTATCCTGGACCGCCAATTCCGCCAGTTCCTCGGCGCGTTCGGGCTTATAAATGGACCACGCCAGCGCCGTTACCGCCTCGTCAACGCGGGCCTGATCGGCATCCACCAGCGCCGCCATGGCGGTACGGGCGCGTTCCACAAGGCCTGCGATTATTTCTGATTCACCCTCTAACTGGGGCGCGGCCGCTGTTTGGCTCATGATGATGTCTTCCCTGGTGTTTCGGGGATTATAACGCTACTCCGCGCGCCAAGGAAACGGGAACAACCGGTCCAGGGGTTCGGAAATTTCATAGACGCTGGTGATCGCCAGATTTTGGTCATAGGGCACGCCTTCCGCCTCGGCCCGCCTCATCAGTCTTTCGGTATGGATTTCGGCGACATCGGGATCGAACACCAAGTCGCCGGGGTCGTAAATCCTGAGATACCCGTCCAGGTCCCTGGCCGGCATGACCCGTGATTTAACAAATCGGTTGGGCGACCAGGGAATATCCAGCGCACCGGTCTCCAACGCCCTGACGGCGCCCAGGGCGGCATCGCCGTCACCCATTTCCAACACCCTATCGATGATCGGCCTAGTCTCGCGGCGGATCAGGTCCGCCTCTGTTTGGAATTCCGGCAGCTCGTCGAGCCGGATGTGGCGCGCCATATAGACCGCCATGCGGGTGGTGCGGAGGCCTTCGGCGTTGGCTTCCGGGGTCGGAATACCATAGGACTCGTGCGCGCTTTTGGTGGTGACGCTGACCGCGCCGCCGATCGCCGCCAGCGTCCCGCCATAGGACACCAAGGCGGCGCATTGGGCCTCGTCCTGGGGCCAGGCGCCCATCCAGTGCAGCGACGTCACCGGCAGGAACATATCGTCATATCCGGCGGCGGAAAGATACTCGTGCGCCAGTTCACCGCAGACCTTGATTGCCGCCGCATCCTGGATCAGGTGCAGGGTCTGCGCCAATTCAAGACCGTAATTCCGAACCCCCTGGCCGGCGGCGAGAAGCGCGTCCAGCACCCCGACGGCGATGGCGATGCACGGCGGCACGTTGGTGCCGGTCAAAAAACCGGGCTGGCGGCGGTGCAGGTCGACGCCTTTTTCCCGATAAAGCACCGCCAGACGATCCAGGTATTGATAATTGCGGATGCCTTCGGCGATGGAGGTGTCTTTGGTGTAAGACGTGGTATAGGCAATGCCGGAGCCCAGATAACCGGTGAACCCGGCGGCAAACCCGACCTCTGACGTCAGCCGCGGCATGGCGGTTCCGCTGAGCACGATGGCGGGCTTGTTAATCGCATCGATCAACTTTCTGGTCTCGCGCGGGCCGTAATTGACCATGGGAAAGCCGTTGAGCATGGAGCGGCCTTCTTTTTTAGATTCCTCGATGCCGATATCGGCCTGGGACCATTGTTCATTGCGGGTATAGCTGTCCGTCGTCGTCGGCACGATATCGGCCATGCCGTCTGCGTCCAGCGCCCGCATCAATTCCAGTTGCAAATCCAGCGTGCCGAAACCGCCGCGTGGCTGAGTTAGGCAGCGGCCTTCTTCCGCCGCCTTCCGCATCACCCATCCGAGTTGTTTATGGTTTGGCAGGGATTTGTGAAACTGAACGGCCTCGTCCAGATCGACCTCGGCGCCGGTCGGCCAGCGGGCCAGGTTTTCGCTGCGCATTTTGGCGAAGTCGTCGGCGGGAATTTGCGCCGATGAAAGTTGAATATCGTTGCCGTCAGAGTCCATGACCCTCAATCCTCGCCGACAGCATGCATGTGGGCCAGACCAAAGGTCAAGGCGGCCTCGGGATCGACCGCGGCCAGCAGCCCGACGGCATAAAGGACATAATCGGAGTCCAGCAGCAACGCCGGGGCTTTCGGTTTCAACGATTGCGGTTGGGCCGGATCGGCCAGTCCGGCGGCAAGGGTGGCGGCAGGGTTTTCTCCATGTGCCAGGACCCCGCCGGTGCCGATCAATATTTCGATGGCACTTAAATCCTTGCCGGTCTGGACGCTGACGGGGCCTGTCACCGTCTGCACTAGACTAAGCGACCCCGCATGGCGGGTGACGGCCAGCCCAAGGGCGGCGGCGGCCAGGGCTTGGTCGAAGCGGGCCGCGTCGCTGCCGGCTTCGGGCAGGCGTTCGATATCGCCGGCAAGGGCGTCGAGCAAATCACCGGCGCGGCCCGCATCGACCCCGGCGGCAACGGCGATGGTATCCAGGCCCGCCGCCTCGGCAATGGTAAGGGCATTAATTCGCATACCCAAATCGCCTTCGACACTGCGTTTCAGGTGCGGTTCGGGCAGGCCATGCTGGATAACGCCTTCCCCCGTCGGCGCACCGCTGGCCACAGAATGTACGTCGGTGGTGGCGCCGCCGACATCAACGACCACCAGTGCGCCTAAGCCGGGCGTGCCGGGCACCCCTTCCGACAACAGCTTGGCGCCGTCCAACACGGCAGCCGGTGTCGGCATCAGCACCGCGTCGAACATATCCGCCGCCTTATCGATGCCCTTGGCATGGACGATCCGGTCGATGAAGACCTTACGGATGGCGGTGCGTGCGGGTTCCACCTCAAGCACACCGAATTCGGGCATGACGTTGGCGGCGACGATGACCGGTTTGCCGGCGGCTTTAAGGATGCCTTCGACTTCCGGGGCGGCATCGCGGTTGCCGGCGACGACGATCGGACAGGCCACCACCGACGCGGCCAACTTGCCGGCGTTTTCCAAAATCACATTGGCGTTGCCACCGTCGGTGCCGCCGGCCAACAGAATAATATCGGGGCCTTGGGCCTCGATATCAGCGATGTCGGCGGGGGTCAGGCCGTAGGAATACGCGCCGGTCAGTTTCGCCCCGGCGCCAAGCGCCGCCTGTTTGGCGGCTTCGGCGGTCAATTCCCGAACCAGCCCGACCGTCACCATGCCCAGTCCCCCGGCGGCGCTGGAACAGGCCAGACGGTATTTGAAATCCGGTAGGCCGCCGATCCGGGCTTCCATATCGCTCTGCGCCGCACTGAGGCCTTCGCTGACATCGGTGGCCACCGTCGACGGCCCCTGGCCGGAACCGATGATTTGGGCGGCATCCAGATCAATGGCACGCAATTTGGTAAAGGTCGAACCGAAATCAATCAGCAGCGCCGTGCTCACGGACCACCCCCGGCGCGGGCGGCGAAATCCTTGTCCAAGGTTTCGATCACCTCTTCGGTGCGGGTGCCGTTGGCAAAGGCGCGGTCGAAGCCCATCGCCTCATAGCGCGCCTCGACGTCGGCCCAATCCTGCTTGCCGACGACCAGGTTACCACCGACGTAAAGCAGGATGTCGGTGAGCCCGGCTTCGATGCAAAGCTCGCGGAAGCCGCGGCAATCCAATTCCCCCTGGCCGTAAAGCGACGACACCATGATGCCGGCGGCGGCGGTTTCGATCGCCGCCTTGATGAATTCATCGGCCGGAGTCAGCGCACCCAACGCCACCACCTTGAAACCGGCTTCTTCCAGCGCCATCGACAATATCCGGTTGCCGACGATATGGGTGTCGGCGCCGATGACGCCGGTTACCAGGGTGATCTTGCCTCGGTCCAGAACGGATTCGGCCCCCATTGCGACAACCTTTCGCTAAACTCTTGACCGTCATAAGGTAACGTCCCCACCAGAAACTGGAAAGGATGCATCATTTCCGATTTCGATCCCATCGCTGGAGTTTCAAGCGAAACCGCTGCCTTGCGCCGTAAGGCCACTTCAAGAGGCATCGGCGACGCCCTCAGCATGCCATTTTTCATGGTTCTGGCGTCGATGATGGGGTTCGGCTCCTTGGCGCGGGAAAGCGGGCTGACCTTTGGCGTGTCGGTGGTTTCCAGCGCCACCGTTTGGGGCCTGCCGGGCCAAGTGGCGTTTGCCGAACTGTTCGCCGTCGGCGCCCCGGTGCTGGCCATTATGTTGGCCTCCTCCATGGCCAATTTGCGATTCCTGCCGATGGCGCTGTCGATGCTGCCGTTGTTCCGGGCCGATCAACGCGCCTGGCGGTGGCGGTATCTTCTGGTGGCGTTGATGTCCATCAACACTTGGGCGTTGACCCTGCGCCACGGCCCCGCCATGCCACAAGACCAGCGTTTTCACTATTACATGGGCCTTTGCATCACCTGCATGACCGGCGGGTTGATCGGCACGGCGCTGGGATATTTTCTGGCCGTCAGCTTCCCGTTTTTCGTCATTGTCAGCCTGATTTACCTGAACCCGGTCTATTTCATTTTCCTGTTTTCTGGCGTACGCCATCGAAATTGCATCTTAGCGCTTCTCATTGGCGCCCTTCTGGGACCGCTGTTTCACCTGATCTCTCCTGATTGGGGACTGCCGTTCTGTGGTGTCATCGCCGGCACGGCCGCCTTTTGGATCGACAAACGCATGAAAGCGTCTCTAGGGGGAATGACGCCATGACCGACCTTAGTCTGATCGGCGGGTTGTGGGGATTGTTGATCCTGGTCAGCCTGTCCACCTATATCTGGCGCGCCGGCGGCGTTGTCATCGCCGCCCGAATCGACCCGGATGGTAAATTATCGCAATGGTTCAGCTGCGTCGCCTACGGCATGCTGGCGGGACTGATCTCGCGGATCATGCTGATGCCGATCGGTATCCTGGCGGAAACGCCGCTGGCCGACCGCCTGGCGGCGTTGGCGGCGGGATTCGTTCTATTCTGGATATTCAAGCGCCATATGCTGCCCGCCACCCTCGGCGCCACCACCGTGTTCCTGGCCCTGACCACGCTCAGGGCCAAGGGATTGTTCTAGGAAACGTCCTCTTTATTGACGCCATATTTTGGCGATAACATGCCGCTTAGTTCGGCCAGGACACGAGCAGCCGGCAGCACCCGGTCGATCAGCCCCACCCCTTGCCCGGCATAAACGCTTAGACCTTCGGCGTGACGATCCTTGTCCATGCGCCGCGCACCTCCGGCGACGAAACGCAAGAAGCTTTTCTTGCGGGGCGGGATAACACGATAGGGCGTGCCGAGTGGCCAACCGTAAGAATAGAAGCGCCCACGCACCGTATCATCGGCGTCGGCTTGAACGAGGCGCTTTTTGTAGATGTCGTGGGCCAACGATTCGGTCGTCGCGACGAAGCTGGTGCCAACCCAGACGCCGGCAGCGCCAAGCCTGATCGCCGCGTCAACGCCATCATGATCCGCGATCCCGCCAGCGGCCAGGACTGGGCATGGCGCGACCGCCGGCACCACCGCCCGCAGCAATGCCTGCAAGCCAATCGTCCCGGCCACGTGCCCGCCCGCCTCGATCCCCTGGGCGATGACGATATCGACGCCGTCTTCAGCCGCCTTACGCGCTTCTGCGACCGAGCCGACCTGGATCATGGTGATTATACCAGCCGCCTTGGCGCGCGGAATAACGTGAGAAAAATCGCCCCAAAACAACGATAAAACCTTCGGCTTCTCGGCAAGTACGACCGAAAGCTGCGCCTCGAAGCCATCCGGACCCGGCCCCTTTGGCACAAGATTGATACCGAACGGGCGGTCGGTCAGACGGCGGGTTTCTCTAATCCAATCACGAATATCCGAAGCACTTCGGCGAATGCCACCGAGATGCCCAAGCCCACCGGCATTGCTGACTGCGGCGGCCAATTCCGGCCCGGCGACGCCGCCCATACCAGCCTGAAAGACCAGATTATCGACGCCGCAAAGGGTGCTTATGGTGGACACCACGAGGTTTCTCCCTACCGATTGTTCCGCTCGGTATTTTTCCCCGGAATCAGCACCCGTCCTTCGAACAGACGGCGTTGGGTGCGATAGACCCCGGCCTGTTCCGCAACCCAGCCCTCAGTGCCATTGGTAACGGTGCAGGCCACCGGGATAATGCCGGACGGCTGCATAATCTGGATATCATCCCCATCCGGCCTTGGCCGTGTATGGCGGTGAATAACCGTGCCCTCGATGCGTGCCCCGGTGGCGCAACAAAGGGCACCGGTCAACGGCAACGCCCGATGCGTGTTTCCCGAGGAAAGAATCCTCGCGGTCAGATCGGCATCATCGGCCTTGATGGTCTCCCCGGCGAGCGTCTGGGCGTCTTGCGGCGGCGCGACCATGCCGACCCAGGGCGAAGACGGATAGTTTTCGGTGGCATCCTTGGCGGTTTTCGCAATTCCCATCATCACCGTGGCCTGGGCGCGAATATCTTCCAGCCATCCCATGATCTCGGCCCTGGCGTCGATGTCGGTGGGGGCCTCGGTGCCGGTTAGTCCTAAAGCCTTGGCCTCGACGAACACAACCGGGTTGGCGGCGTCGATGAGCGAAGCCTCGACCACGCCTAGGCCGTCGACGGTGATCTCATCGATGACGTTGCCGGTCGGCAGCAGGCGTCCCGTCGCGGCGCCGCCGGGGCGATGAAATTCCAGCCGCACCGGTGCGCCGGTTCCGGAAACGCCTTTTAGATCAAAATCACCGTCAACGGCGGCCATATCGCCATCCATGGCGAAACGGGAATGGATGATCTTGTCGGTGTTGGTATTGTAAATACGGATAAGAGCATCGTCTCCCGCTGCATTCACCAATCCCTCATCGACGGAAAAGGGGCCGATGGCCGACGACATGTTGCCACAATTAGCGCCGTAGCCAACGTTCTCCTTATCCACGCTGATCTGGGCAAAGGTGTAATCCACATCGGCATCGTCGCGGTCCGACGGCTCAACGATGCAGACCTTGCTCAGCGACGATATCCCGCCGCCCATGCCGTTGAGTTGGCGGCCGTTAGGATCAGGGCTGCCAATGGCGGCAAGGAAGATCGCGTCCCATTCGGTCCGTTCTTCGGGCAGGTCGGCACGATTGAAGATGATCGCCTTCGACGTGCCGCCCCGCATAAAAACGGCCGGGATTTTACGTTGTTTCATGGCCTTCCCCTTTCAACCTGGGCAGCGCTGCGCCCGGCGATACGTCCGAACGTGGCGCCCGACACCAACCCCGACCCGGCGCCGTAATTGTCGTGGAACAGGCCGCCGACCATTTCACCGCAGGTATAAAGGCCGGGGATCGGCCGCCAGTCGGTACCGATGACCTGGGCGTCGGCGTCGATCTTAAGCCCCCCGAAGGTAAAAGTAATGCCGCCGGTGACGGAATAGGCGTGAAACGGCGGATCATCGAGACGAACCGCCCAGTTGGTCTTTTCGATATCCAGACCCTGGGTCGACAGCCCGTCTTTTTGGCTGGGGTCAAAACCGCCGGGATCGCAGGCGGAAGCGTTGTATTGATTAAGAGTCTTAAGCGCCTGGTCCTTGTCGTCGATGTCGAGCTTGCCGATCAGGTCTTCCAGGGTGCCGGCGACGATTGGCTCACTGGTGGAATAGCGGGGTTCCAGCAGATCCACCGTCTTTTGATCGAAGAACTGAAAGGCCATGCCGCCGGGCTGGTTGAGAATAATCCTTCCGTATTTGGCATAGGTTAGAAACTGTACGTCGAAGCCTTCATCCAGGAAGCGCAGACCCAAACGGTTGATCATGACCCCGTAAAGATAGGAAAGCCGGTTGCTTTTGTCGGTCAGTTCACGCGGTGCGAATTGGCCCCAATCGGCACTGATCGGCGTCGAGTGGCAGCCGCTCCACTGTCCCCACGGCATGGCGCCGATGTCCAACGCCATGCGCAGGCCATCGCCCTGGTTATGCGGCGTGCCCCGGACCTTGGCCTGGTCCCAAGGCGCGCCCAGGTGTTGCGCCCGCATCTGGGTGTTGGCTTCGAAACCGCCGGCGCCCAGCACCACTGCCTTGGCGGTAATCTCTTCAACCCCGTCGGGACCCCGCACCTTGACCCCCGATACCCGGCCCTTGGAATCCTGAATCAATTCGATGGCGGCGGCCTCATAGCGGATTTCGACACCCACGGCTTCGGCGGTGGTGAACCAGGCCGTGGACAGCCCGACGCCTTCGTGTTCGGCGCGCACCACCAGTCCCCGCTGCCACTGGATGACACCGTCCTTGTCGACGCCGGAGAGACCGACGGCGGGTTCCATGGGAATTTTACCGGTCCCGTGCATCCACATCACCGTGTCGCGGGAATTGGAGACCAGGATATCCGAAAGCTCCGGATCGGTTTGGCCGCCGGTCACGCGCATCAAGTCGCCCATGAAATCATCATAAGGGTAAGGCGTGACGCCGTCGTAGAAGTTCGGGTATTGATCCTCGATGCCCGGAAGCAGGGGTTCCAGGTCGCGGGGATCATCGAAGGCAAAGCGGAAGACGCCGCCGCTCCAATGGGTGTTGCCGCCGCGCATCTTCTTGGGCGCCTTTTCCAGCACCAGGACCTTGTCCGCGCCGTTCTCGCAAGCCGATACGCTGGCCGCCAGCGCTGCGTTCCCCGCACCGACCACGATGACGTCGTAGTCAGCCAACTTTTTCTTCCTTCCTTGGCGGGGTCATGGCGGTGGTGAGATCGGAAAGGGATGAAATATCCTCCAGATTTTCCAGCATCTCGAACAGAGGCAAAACGCTGTCAGCCGGCAGCGCCCTTTGAGCGCAATCGTCAAACTTGGCCCACAGCTCATCACGGCTCATGGGGTTATCTGGGCCACGCCCGAGCTCATGATCACGGCGGACGGACAGTTTATCGCCGCCGGTGGTGGTAACGATGACCTCGGCCCCGAACTGATTGTCGGATTCCGCCGGCATGTCGGGGTGCGCGCCGACGCGGACCACCGACATCAGCTTGCGTGCTTCTTTATCGGCATAAGCGTCACCTTCGAAATGATCGAGGCCGACACGACCGTCCAAAAGTGCGCGGGCGACGATGTAGTGCATGGAAAACTTGGCCTTAAGTCCGCTTTCCGGGTCCGGGTTGTCGGTATGGGGAAGACGGCGGGGATTAGCCAGAACTTCAATGTCGGCGGCGTCCCCGGGCGTCAGCCCGTTGTCGCGGACCAATTCCAGCATGCAATTGATCGCCGTGTGGGTGGAGCCGCAGCACGGGAACTGCTTGAGGCCCAAACCGGGATCGATGATATCCAAGGGGTCTGCCCAGTTCTCGAAAATCCGCTCCGCATCGAAGTTTCCGGGTCCGTTGAAGACGTTGAAAAAGCCTTGTTCATGCTCGAACGCCTCCGGGTTGGCGGTGAAGCCTTCCTTCGCCATCAGCGCCGCCTGCATTCCGTTCCTGACCGAATGGCCGACATGCAGCGGCTTGGTCATGGTGCCGAAGTTGGCCTTGACCCCCGACGCCAGGGATACCGCCAGGCATAGCGCCAATGCCGTTTCCTCCTCGCTCAAATCCAGAAGCAACGCCGAGGCGGCGACGGTGCCGAAGATGCCCAGCGTCGCCGTCGGGTGCCAGCCCTTTTCGTAATGATGAAAATTGACGCCGTGGGCGATGCGGCTTTCGGTCTCGAACCCGGCGACATAGGCGGTGATCGCGTCGCGGCCCCCGACGGCCCTCGACTCGCCGGTCATTTCCCCCAAGGCGATAATCGCCGGCACCAGGGGCACCGACGGGTGGCCGCCAATGGAACCGGCGAAATCGTCAAAGTCCAACGCATGCGACGCGGTGCCGTTGATCAAGGCCGCATCGAGAGGCCCGGCGCGGCCGCCGCCGATGATCAGGCACGGGCCGTCGTTGGCACGCTCACTTATCCCTTGGCCGATACCCTGGACGCGCTTGACGATGCTGACACAGTCTTCGCCCGCCCCCGCCAGGGTAACGCCGACGGTATCCAGAATCCCGACTTTCGCCCAGGTGACGGCGGTGTCCGGCAAATCGTCATACCGAAATGCCTTAATCCCGCGGGCCAGTTCGCCGGCGATGGTCATGGATGCGGCCTCCCTTAAAGCGAACGATCCCGGATTGTATACAATTTGACAGGGCAGATCGAGTCCTTGGCGGCTTATTCGTCACCTGCCAACGCCTTGGGGTTGCTTTCCCGCACCCGTTCCCGCGCTGTTTGCCATAGAAGCTCGCGGACGGCATCGTGGCCGGGGGTGCCGGGGTCATAATCGCCGCCACGGACCGCCGCCGCCAAGACTTGGTTGAGGTCCGCCAATGCCCCCCCCTTTCCAAGAATTCGGGTCAGCGACTGTAACTCTTCCACTTCCGGTGCATCGCCGGTGGTTTCCTGGCGCTCGGCGATGGCCAGCGCACTGGCCAGCATCAATTCCCTATACCGCTGATCATCGGGAACCTCGACGCCGAGATCGCCCCCCTTGATCCGGCGGACCAGTTCGGCAAGCTCAATTCCGGTCGGGCGGTCACGCATCCGGGCGCCCTCCGGATTGACGCAAAACCTCTAGTTCCAATTCCGGCACCAGATGCTGAGTGAGCGCCAGCTCCAAGGATAATTGTTCGCCCGACACATGGCGGGCGGCCTGTTGGCAGGCGATAACCGCCCAACGCACGTGCGCCATGACTTCCCAATAGGCGACGCGCCCGGCATCGATACGGCGTCCGGATTCCTGTTCGTAAGCCTCATAAAATGGCTTTCGATCGGCGATGCCGCCGGCTTCACGCTCGACCGCGCCGAACCGCCAGCATTTGGCGCAGAACCAGGCGATGTCTTCTTCCGCCTCCCCCCAACCGGCGAATTCCCAATCCAGGATGCCGGTCAACGTACCGTCATCCGTGACCATGTAATTGCCGGTGCGATAATCCCGATGGCAAAGCACGATGTCGGCGGCTTCCGGCGCATTTCTCTCAAGCCACCGAAGTCCCCATTCCAGGGCCGGACGAGCCTGTCCCAAATCATCCAAATAACGGCGATACAGGGAAACGGCGGCCAGCGCCGGGGAACCGTCCGGCGATGCCAGGAAATCCAGGGCGTCGGCGTCGGCCGTTTCCGGCGTGATCGCATGAATGCGCGCCAATTGGCGGCCCAGGGATGCCGCCAGCGCATCGTCGGGCGGGCGCTTGACCAACTTATGCCCCTGGGCGATGCCTTCGATGCGGTTCATGATGAAAAAAGGGCCACCCAGAATAGCCGCATCTGTAGCCAACAAATACGGCTTCGGCACCGTGATGCCGGCCCGATGGGCGATTTTCAATAACGCACATTCCTGCGCCCGGCTATGGCTGGCGGCGACCGACGACAGCGCATCCAAGCGCAACACCAATGCATAGTCGCCGGTCCTGTCGCCGCCTTCCAACACCGAAATATCCAACAGCCAATTTTCCTGAATGGCGCCGCCCGGCAGTCTGTGCAAGGCCTTGATCTCGACCGGGGCCTCGGCGGCGTCGCTGATAAATTTCCGAAGCCGCGCTTGGGCGTCTTCCGGCATCACCCCCATTGCCAGAAGTCCAGTCCCTGTTCCCGGAAGAATTTTGCCAGCACCATTTCATGGACTTCCGAGGCGCCGTCCACCAGCCGCGCCTGACGGGCATAGCGGTACATCCATTCCAACAGCGTGTCCTTGGAATAACCCTTGGCGCCGCACAACTGGATGGCCGTATCGACGGCGTGATGAAGAGTGTCGGCGACCGCGACCTTGGCCATGGAGACTTCCTTGCGGGCGAAATCACCCTGGTCCAGTTTCCACGCCGCGTTCATCACCAAAAGCCGCCCGGTGTGGATGTTCATGGCGGCTTGGCCCAGCTTCATTTGCACGCTTTCGCGCTCAATCAGCTTCTCCCCGAAGGCTTCGCGTTCTTCCACGTATACGCCGGCGATCTCCAACGCCCGCTTGGCCATGCCGAGCCAGCGCATGCAATGGGTCAGCCGCGCCGTGCCCAGCCTGATCTGCACCACCTTGAGACCGTCGCCGACCTCTAACAATCTGTTCTCGTCGGGGATTTCGAGCCCTGAGAATTTTAACTCACAATGGCCGCCGTGTTCTTCCGGACCCATGATCGGAATCCGCCGGGTGATTTCCCAGCCCGCCTGGTCGCCATGGAACACAAATGCCGTCAGCCCCTTACGCGGATCATCGCTGGTCCGCGCGACGATGATAAAATGACTGGCCGCCTCAGCCCCGGTGATGAACCATTTATCACCATTAACGGTCCAGGTATCGCCGTCGCGGTTCGCCGTCGTCAACATCATCCCGGCCGGGTCGGAGCCGGCGCCGGGATGGGGTTCGGTCATGACGATGGAGGAACGCACCTTGCCGTCGATGATCGGCTGCAGCCATTTATCCTTCTGCGCCTCGGTGCCGACCTTGTTCAGCACCACCATGTTGCCGTCGTCCGGCGCAGCGGCGTTAAAGACCGCCGGGCCGAAGATGGATCGGTTCATTTCCTCGTAACACGCCGCCATGCCGACCGTGTCCAGCCCCTGCCCGCCCCGGTCCTTGGGCATGGCCAACGCCCAAAGCCCTTCGGCCTTGGCTTTAGTCCGCAAGGACTGCAACAGGTCTTCGTTGATGTTTTCGCCCTCGTCGAAGGTCGCCGGGTCGGATTCCAGCGGCAATAATTTATCCTCGACGAAGGCGCGGATGCGGCTGCGGAAATCATCGGTCTCGGGGGAAAGGGTAAAATCCATGCTTGGTCTCCCTAAAGCGAACTGACCAAATGGCCGCCGTCGACGGCGAGGACGGCGCCGGTCATGTAGCTGGATGCGTCTGAGCACAGCAACAGCAACGGTCCGTCCAGTTCAGTCATGTCGGCCGGGCGGCGTTGCGGAATGCGTTTCAATAAGGCTTTGCCGGCGTCGCCGGCCAGATAATCGTGGGTCAGGTCGGTTTCCACATAACCCGGCGCCAGGGCGTTGACGCGGATATCGTGGACCGCCAGTTCCAACGCCAACGCCTTGGTCATCTGGATCAAGCCGGCCTTGGACACCGCATAGGGAACCACCCCCTTGGATACCCTTAAGCCCAGGACCGAGGCGATATTAACGATGACGCCGCCGGTTTCGGCCGCCGCCATCCGCTTGGCGGCTTCTTGGGCGACCGTCCAGGCGCCTTTCAAATTCGTGTCCATGACCTGGTTCCAGTCGTCCTCGGACAAATCCAGCGCCAGACCGCCCGCGGCCATGCCGGCGTTGTTGATGAGCACCGTCACCGGCCCGGCCCGTTCCTCGACGGTAGCGAACCCATCCTCGACGCTGTCCTTGCTGGTCACGTCCATCTCCACGGCGACGGCCTTGCCGCCGGCGGCCTCGATTCCGGTGACGGTGACGGCGATCTCATCGGTGCGGCGCGCGCAAACGCCCACCGTCGCCCCGGCCTGGGCCAGGACACCGGCAAAATAACGGCCCAACCCGCCCGACGCGCCGGTGACGAGGGCGACTTTGCCGCTGAGGTCAAATGAAACGGTCATTGGTGTATTCTATAGCTCCAAGGCCCGTTCGCGCAGGACGAATTTTTGAATCTTGCCGGTCGAGGTTTTAGGCAGTGGCCCGAAGACGACCCAATGGGGCGCCTTGAAACGGGCCAGGTGATCCTTGCACCACTGGATAATTTCTTCGGCGGTGACCTCGCCCGCGTCCGCCGTCAGGGTGACGAAGGCGCACGGGCCTTCACCCCATTTTTCATGCGGCCGGCCGACGACGGCGGCTTCCATCACTTTTGGATGCTTGTAGAGCGCCTCTTCGACCTCCAGCGACGAGATGTTTTCGCCGCCGGACAGGATGATGTCCTTGGACCGGTCCTTGATTTCGACATAGCCGTCGGCATGGACGACGCCCAGGTCGCCGGTATGGAACCAGCCGTCGGCAAAGGCTTCGGCGGTGGTTTTCGGGTTCTTGAGATACCCCTTCATCACCGTATTGCCCTGCAACATCAATTCGCCGATGGTTTCCCCGTCGGCGGGCACCGGGGCCATGGTTTCCGGGTCCAGCACCATATGCCCGGATATGGTCGGATAGCGCACCCCTTGGCGTGCCATCAAGCGGGCCCTTTCCTCGGTTTCCAGGTCGGCCCAGTCCGGCTGCGGCGCCGCAAAGGTGGACGGCCCATAACATTCCGTCAGCCCGTACAGATGGGTAACGTTAAAGCCCATGGCCTCCATGGCTTCGATCACGGTGCTGGGCGGCGCGGCGCCGCCGGTGGCGACCTCAATGGGGGTATCGAAACGTTTTTTCACATCGTCGGGGGCGTGCGCCAGCATGTTCATGATGATTGGCGCGCCGCACATATGGGTAACGGCGTGGTCGTCGATCAACGGAAAAATCTGCGCCGGATCGGGATTGCGCAAACAGACGTGGGTGCCGCCGACCGCCGTCACTCCCCAGGTGTAGGACCAGCCGTTGCAATGGAACATCGGCAGCGTCCACAGATAAACGGATTTGGGGTTCAACCCGAATACCAGCGCGTTGCTGATGGCATTGAGAAAGGCGCCCCGGTGGTGATAGACGACGCCCTTGGGATTGCCGGTGGTGCCCGACGTATAGTTGAGCGAAATCGCCTGCCATTCGTCGGCGGGCGGGGCCCAGGCAAAATCCGGATCGCCTTCTTCCAGAAACGCTTCGTAATCCATTTCGCCGATCAGCGCCCCGCCTTCCCCAAGCGGATCATCGATATCGATGACGGTGATCGGGGTATCCAGGCTTTCCAGGGCCTCCTTGATCACGGAGGAATACTCCCGGTCGGTGATCAAAATCTTGGCCTCGCCGTGCCCTAAAATAAAGCCGATGCCGGCGGCATCGAGGCGATAGTTGAGCGCGTTCAGCACCGCGCCGGTCATGGGAACGCCGAAATGCGCTTCCAGCATCGGCGGGGAATTGGGCGCCATCACCGCCACCGTGTCGCCGAGTCCGATACCCCGCTTTGCCAACGCCGATGCCAAACGGCGGCAGCGTTCACCGAATTGGCGGTAGGTAAAGCGTTTATCCCCATGAATGACGGCGGCCTTTTCTGGGTATACCGATGCCGCCCAATCGAGGAAGGTCAGCGGCGTTTGCGGCTGGAAATTGGCCGGGTTGGCATCCAAGCCCGTCTCAAAGATGTTTTTTTCCTCGCCCATGGTTGTTCCCCGGCTACCCTTCCCGCCGCTCCGCGTTCAATCCTCGGCGTCCGTTTCGGTATTCGTCTCGGCAAAGGGGTCGTCTTCGCTCGAAACCACCGCGCGGTTGGTGACCACGGCGGGCATCGGTTTCTCGTTGACCATGAGCCGGAAGACGTCCGGACGGGCGTAATGCCCGACGACGTCGAAGTCGTACTTGCCGCGGGCGATATCTCCCATGTCGAGATCGGCGGTAAGGATGCACTCCTTGTCGAACTCGGGCCCGGCGAGAATCTGCCCCAGCGGGTCGACGATCAGGCTGCCGCCGCGCGAGATCACCGTCTCGGGATCGTCGCCCTGGATGGCGTCGTAATCCTCGGGAAAGTCCGAGCGTTTGGTGAACTGATTGCACGACAGCACGAAACACCGCCCTTCGAGGGCCACGTGCTGCATCGTCGAGGCCCAGGTGGGACGGTCGTCCGCCGTCGGCGCGCAGTAGAGTTGGATACCTTTGGAGTACATGGCCGTGCGCAACAGGGGCATATAGTTTTCCCAACAGATAACGGCGCCGAGCCGGCCCAGCGGCGTATCGAACACCGGCATGGTCGAGCCGTCGCCGAACCCCCATACCAGCCGCTCGAGAGCCGTCGGCATGAGCTTGCGGTGCTTGCCGAGATAGGCACCATCGGGGCTGAAGAACAGGATGGTGCAATAGAGCGTGCCGCCGTCGCGCTCGATTACGCCGATCACCAGATGGACGCCGGCTTCGCGGGCCGTGGCCGCCAGATGATCGACGGCGGGACCGGGAACCTCGACCGCGCTGTCATGGTAGCGGCGGAAGTCCTCCCGGCCCTCGGCCGTGCGCATGCCCACGCGGGCGCCGAAATCCAAGCCTTTCGGATAGGCGGAGACAAAGGCTTCGGGAAATACGACAAGCTCCGCGCCCTCGCGGGCCGCATCGGCGGCGAGGTCGCCAACCTTTTCCAGCGTCTTTTCCCGATCAAAGGCGACGGGCGCCGCCTGGACAACGGATGCGCGGACGTTTTTCATGGCTCCTCTTCCGATTGTTTCGCTAGCTTAAGCCCTCAACAAGGCTTTGCGCATGCGATTTTTCAGGACAACCCCGTCATTGGTCGGCAACACGAATTCCAATTCTTCGGCCTTAACCTTGATGCTGTAAAACACCGGCCCCGGAGCTTCCCGGATAACCGGCAACACCGTGTCCAGCTCCGCCTGATCCCTAACCATGCCGGTGACCGGCAATCCCACCGCCGCCGCCACCCCCGGCAGGTCGACGCCGAACGCGGTATGGGTCTGCTGCATGCCGGTTTCGCCGTAGCATTCGTTATCGATCACGACAACGGCCAGATTTTCAGGTTTCTGCAAGGCGATGGTCGCCAGCGAGCCCATACCCATCAGCATTTCACCATCGCCGGTCAGCACCAACACCCGGCGGTCCGGCTGCGCCAGGGCGATGCCAAGGCCGATGCTGGCGGCGCCCCCCATCGCCCCCCACAGGGGAAAATTGAGGTCATGGTCGCCGACCGCCGTGATGTCCCAGGCGCACGCGCCAAGCCCGGCGACAACGACAAGCCCATCACGATCCGCCAGCAACGCCTTTGCTACGGCGCGGCGATCGAGGGGATAGGTTTCGCTGTCGGCCATGATCTTTACCCTATTTTCCAAACGTCTTAACCGGCATCAGTTGTTGGTGCACCATCACCGCGATGCGGGCGTTGGTGGCGAATACCTCTTCGGCGGCGGCGACGGCGGGGGCGACGGCGTCGGATTCATCGATCATGTGCGCGGTGACGCCGGCGGTTTCCAGTATCTCTTGCGCGCTTTGGCCCATCGGCATTTGCCAGGAATTGAACTCCTTGTACTGGCCGCGCATGGTGACGATCAGCAGCAGCGGAAATTCGCAGGACCGGGTCAGCGACAACATATTGATGCAATTGCCGACGCCGGAGGACTGCATCAACAACACCCCCCTGTCGCCCCCCATCCAGGCCCCGCCAAGCACCCCTAAGCCTTCTTCTTCGGTGGTCAGAGAAATGGCGGTGATGGCATCGTCGGCGATGCACATCTCGATCAGCTTTTTCAAACCCATGTCGGGAACATAGGCGGCCTGGCGCACCCGCGCCGAAATCAGCGTTTCAATGACGCCTTCGGCCCAGTCGCTCATGGGGTGGTATCTTCTGCATCAAACCGCCAGCCGTTTTGCCGGCGCCGCCATAACTGATACGCGCCGAAGCCGATCAAGACCGTCGCCAGCACCGGCCGGGTGATGCCGCCCATCATGAACAGTGGGACGGGTAAAATGAAACACGCCGCTGGCAGGTAGAACAGGGTCCAAAACTTCGCCTCTTTCCGATGCCCTTGGAACATCGGGAAAAAGGCGGAAAACACCGCGACAATCATGAAGAACAACGACCATGGCCGGGTAAAGAAGGGGGTGAGGTCAGGGGTAATCGCCAAGGCCCGGGCCAGATTGAGTTCGGCGATGTTACCAAGCACGACTCCCAGGATCATCGGCGCCAGCGGGAAGCCGAAATGGCGCATGGCGAAACCGAGAATCCCGAACCACAGCAAGGTCCAGAGGTCAAAGGTGACGTTTTGCAGCGCGAACACGCCGATGCCGCAGAAGCCTAAGATGATGCTCGCCAACACATACATGGGGATTCGGGTGACCCGGACAAATACCCTGAGCATGAACGATTGCAGCGCCAGCATCATGAAGGTAGCGATGAAAAATGAGATGAAGATGGAATACGACAACACCGGTTCATCGGTAATGAACGACGGACTGGGGACAACGTCGTGAATCAACAGCGCGCCCAGCATAATCGCCGCGGTGACGTCACCGGGAATGCCCAGGGCCATCAGGATAATCAAGGCGCCGCCTTCGACCGCGTTGTTGGAACTTTCCGGCGCGATGATGCCGTCGGGAATGCCGGTGCCGAATTTTTCGGGATGCTTCGACGCCTTCTTGGCTTGGTCGTAGGCGAGAATGTTGGCGATGGAGCCGCCGGCGCCCGGCAAAATGCCGGTGAATACGCCGATCAGCGAAGACCGGATGACGATCTGCCAGCGCTTTAAAATCTCGGCGATGGCGCGGCGATGTTCGATTTTGACGTGGACGGTGCCCCGTTGGGTCAGCGACTTTTTCGCCGCTTCCGGGTCGCGGACATCGTTCAACAACTGGCTGAAGGCGAACAGCCCGATCAACACGGCGATAAAGTCGAAACCACTTAACAGCATATCGGTGCCGAAGTCGAAGCGCGCCATGCCGGCGGCTTCATCCTCGCCGACGGTCCTGACCAACAATCCCAAGGCACCGGCGATCAGGCCCTTGATCATATTCTTGCCGGCCAGGCTGGCGGTAATGGTGAGGGCAAACATTACCAGCATAAAGTAACCCCATGGGTTGAATTCCAGCCCGATCTTTGCAAGTTGGGGTGCCATGGTCATCAATAGAACGGCGCTGATGATGCCGCCGCAAAACGACGACCATACGCCGATGCCCAAGGCCAGGCCCGGCTCGCCATTTCTGGCCATGGGAAAACCGTCGAAGGTCGTCGCCACCGATGACGGTGTGCCGGGAATGCCGGTCAAGATCCCCGCCATCAAGCCACCCGACAAGCCGCCAACGAGGACGCTGACCATGGTCGCCAATCCCAAATGCGCCGGCATGCTGAAGGTGAACGGCAGGGTCAGCACCACCGCCATGGCGATGGTGAAACCGGGAATGGCGCCGGCGATCAGACCGCCGGCGACGCCTACCGCCATCAGTAATAGGGCATGGCTGTTAGCCAGCACATCGATGGCGGCCATGACGTTGTCGATAACCACTGCCGCCCCCTAAATTGGATCCATGAAGATGCCCGGCGGCAGCATCACGTCGAGACCGAAGGTGAACAGGCTCCACATGGAGCCAATGGTCAGCACGGCAATATAGGCATGAGTGAGGGGCTTTTTACCTTCCCAGCCGCCGAGAACGCCCATCAGCACATAGACGAAGAGAATCCCGTCAATCAGCATGCCCAATACCGGGAGCATCGCCAAATAGATAAAAAACAACCCAAAACACCATAGCGGGTTGCGCCAGTGATCGATCCAACCCTTCAATCCCGGTTCGCGATCAGCCTTTCCCGCCGTGGCGATTTCCGGATTACCCCGAAGTGACTGGATCAGGTAAATCAAGGACAGGAACGACATGATGCCGATAATCACCCGCGGCCAAGTGGATGGCTTGAGAACGCCATAATTTGGCGTACGGATATCGAAGCTGGCCCAGAAAAAAACGCCGCAAAACACTAGCAACGCGATGGCGATTACGGCGTCACGGTTAAGACGGTCCATGAACATCCCCTTGGAATTGAAAACGGCCCGGACCCTTACATGACGGCCCGGGCCGAATTCAAACGGATTTATATCTTGTCGTTATTTTCTCTTCCACAAGCCGATCTGGACGGCGATATCTTCATGCTCCTTGAACATTTTATTCGCCCACTTGCGGTAACCATCGGGCCCGACGTAATTGACGCCGGTGCCCTTGGCATCCATCGCCTTCAAAAATTCTGGATCCGCGGCGGCCTTTTTAAACACATCGGCCCAATAATCGACGATGTCCCGAGGCGTGCCCTTCGGCGCAACGATGCCACGGTCGAGGGCATAGATCATGTCAACACCCAGTTCCTTCAGGGTCGGCATGTTCGGCAAGTGCTTGGAGCGTTTTGCCGACGCAATGGCAAACCCCTTGAGATCGCCTTTTTCGAGATATTTGCGACCCGAAGCGACATTCAACCCACCCATATCAATGGCGCCGGAAAGGATAGCCGTCATCCGCTCGCGGGTGCCGTCATAAGGAACGAACTTGAACTTCATCCCGGTCTTGGATTCCAGGACCAGCCAATAGAACTGGCTGGTGGAACCAAACGTCGCGCCGACCTTGACGGTGCCCGGCGCAGCCAGCGTCGCTTTTTTGAACTCGGCGAAGTTTTTCCACGGAACATTTTTGCTGGCGCCGACAATATCGGGCGTCGAAGTCAACAGCGCAATGGTCTCGAAGTTGTCATAGTGGTAAGGGATGCGGCCGTTGAGATAGCTGGTGACGGCGCTCTGGTGGATGGCGAACAGCGTGCAGCCGTCGGGCTTGGCCTTGGCCGCTTCCTTGGCGCCCTTGTTGCCGCCCTGGCCGGGAATCATCTGCAGTTTGATTTTGGATTTGATATTCATCTTCTGAACGACTTTTTCGAAGATGGCAAAGATCACCTGGGTGCCGCCGCCGGCCTTCCACGGCACGATCAACCTGGCGTTCGAACACTTCGGCGCTTGGGCCGCTTCGGCGACTGTTGGGGTGTACGCAGCAACCGCCGCAATGACGGCAATACCCGCGGTCAAGCCGCGGAAAAAGTTCTTCTTCATTGGGTCCTCCCTAGAGAAACAGTTTTGTTTTCAAGGGAGAATTGGAGAAATCCCCTGGGGAGTGGACTTTTTAAACAAATCCTTTCCCCCCTCCCTTGCACTCGAAAACAGAATACCCCTATCACTCAAATGTGGCTAGTACCCAGTAAGAATTCCGCTATGATCGCAGGGAATAAACCAATAGGGAATACATGAGAAACTTAGAATTACCCGGCCGGTCGCCGGTTCATGCGGCGGGCGGAATGGCGGCGACGTCCCATCCGCTGGCGACGTCGGCAGCCATTGATGTGCTTAGGTCCGGCGGCAACGCCATGGACGCGGCGGTGGCGGCGTGTGCCACCCAATGCGTCGTCGAGCCGCAATCGACGGGTATCGGCGGCGATTGTTTCGTCCTCTACGCGCCGGAAGGCAGCGGCGAAATCATCGCCTATAATGGGTCCGGGCGGGCGCCGGGACAGGCAACGCCGGCGTGGTTCGCAGACCAAGGCGTTAGCGAAATCACCGAACATTCCCCCCACGCGGTAACCGTGCCCGGCGCGGTCGATGCCTGGTGCCGGTTGCTGGACGATCACGGCACCCGTTCGATCGCAGACGCGCTTCAATACGCCATTCATTACGCCCGCGAGGGATATCCCATCCACGACCGGGTCGCGTCCGACTGGAAACGGTGTGAGACCATGCTGGCCCAGGACCCAACGGCGAAACGGATTTACTTGGCCGACGGCGCCGCCCCCAAACCCGGAAGCCTTCACCGGCAGAAGGAACTGGCGGTGACCCTGGAAGTGATCGCGGCGGAAGGCCGCGACGGGTTCTATCAGGGCGCCGTCGCCGAAGATATCGTCGGCCACCTGCAAAGCCTCGGCGGCGCCCATGTAATAGACGATTTCACCAACGCCGCCGGTCAATACGTCGATCCCATCAAGACTTCTTATCGCGGCCATGAGGTTTACGAATGCCCCCCCAACGGGCAAGGGATCGCGGCCCTTATGATGTTGAATATCCTGGCCGAGATGGGCCTGGACAAGCTTGACCCGTTATCGCCGGAACGCCTGCACCTGTTTATCGAGGCCGGGCGACTGGCCTATGCGGAACGTAATGCACTGGTCAGCGACCCCGATCAAGTCGATGTCCCGGTGGATATGCTGCTGTCCGCGGACCATGCGGCCCAGTTGCGCGACCAGATCGACCCCGGCAAGGCGACGGTCAACCCTGCGTCCACCGGTTTGCCGGGCGGGGACACCGTTTATCTTTGCGTCGTCGACAAGGATCGCAACGCCGTTAGCTTCATCAATTCCCTGTTCCAGCCCTTCGGGTCCGGATTGGTGGCGCCCAAAACCGGCGTTGTCCTTCAAAACCGGGGGTACAGCTTCAACCTGGATTCCGCCCATCCGAATTGCATTCAGCCCGGCAAACGGCCCATGCACACCATCATCCCCGGCATGCTGGTCAAAGACGGTCGTGCGGTGATGCCGTTCGGGGTCATGGGCGGCCAATACCAGGCCGTCGGCCACGCCTATTTCCTGACCAATCTTTTTGAGCACGGCCTCGACCTCCAAGAAGCCATGGACCTGCCCCGGCTGTTCCCGAATGTGGGCGGCCCGGTGGATTTGGAAAGCGGCCTTCCCGCCGACACGGTCAAGGCCTTGCAGGCCATGGGCCACGAAACCACCTCGCCGTCAAAGCCCATCGGTGGCGCCCAGGCGATCCGGATCGATTGGGACGAAGGCGTACTGACCGGCGCCTCGGAGCCCCGCAAGGACGGCTGCGCTATCGGTTATTAGCAAATCCCGAGCAAATGGACTCATTTGCGACGACGTATTTGCGGTTAAAAAAATGCCCTAGAACAGGCCTTCGATTACCCCGTCTTTGTTAAGGTGAATGGCGTGGGCCGACGGTACCCGGGGCAGCCCCGGCATGGTCATGATCTCACCGCAGATGACAACGACGAATCCGGCGCCGGCAGACAGCCGCACCTCGCGGACCGGCACCACGTGGCCGGACGGCGCGCCCTTGAGGTTGGGGTCCGTGGAAAAACTGTACTGGGTCTTGGCCATGCAAACCGGCAGATGGCCATACCCGCCGTCCTGTAAATCGGCGAACTGATTGCGAACCTTCTTGTCGGCGATAATATCATCGGCGCCATAAAGCTTGGTCGCCACCGTCTTGACCTTGTCCCAGAGCGGCATGTCATCGTCGTAAAGTGGGACGAACTGGCTGGCATCGGCATCGGCCATAGCCGCCACATGGGTTGCCAGTTTCTCGGTGCCTTTTGAACCGTCAGCCCAGTGGGTACAATCGATGACTTCAACGCCTAAGCCTTCAACGCCGTCATGAACAGCGGCGACTTCGGCATCGGTGTCGGCGGAGAAACGGTTGACGGCGACAACGGCGGGGACACCAAAGGATTTAACGTTACGGATGTGACGACGAAGATTTTCGCAGCCATTGGTGACCGCTTCGACGTTTTCGTCGCCAAGATCATCCTTGCCGATGCCGCCATGCATCTTAAGCGCGCGAACGGTGGCGACGACGACGGTGGCGCTGGGGCTCAGCCCGGCCAGACGGCATTTGATGTCGAAGAATTTTTCCGCGCCTAAGTCGGCGCCGAACCCGGCCTCGGTAACCACATAATCGGCCAGCCGCAACGCCGTTTTCGTCGCCATCACCGAATTACAACCGTGGGCGATATTGGCGAACGGGCCGCCGTGGATGAAGGCCGGATTGTTTTCCAGGGTTTGGACCAGATTAGGTTGCAGGGCTTCCTTCAACAGCACCGTCATCGGCCCCGGCGCCTTCACGTCAATGGCATGAATCGGTTCGCGCTTGCGGGTATGCCCAATAACGATCCGCCCGATCCTTTCTTCCAGGTCGGCCAAGTCCGTGGCTAAGCAGAAAATCGCCATGATCTCGGACGCCACCGTGATATCGAAACCGGATTCCCGGGGAAAACTATTGGCCACGCCGCCCAAGGAAGTAACAATTTCCCGCAAGGCCCTGTCATTCATATCAACGACCCGACGCCAGGTGACGCGGCGTTCGTCAAACCCCAATTCATTGCCCCAATAGATGTGGTTGTCGATTAACGCCGACATCAGGTTATGGGCGACGCCGATGGCGTGAAAATCACCGGTGAAATGAAGGTTGATATCCTCCATGGGAACGACCTGGGCGTAACCACCGCCGGCGGCCCCGCCTTTCATGCCAAAACACGGGCCCAAGGACGGCTCGCGGATGCAGATGGTCGCCTTCTTGCCGATGGCGTTGAGGGCATCACCTAAACCGACGGTGGTCGTCGTCTTTCCCTCGCCGGCAGGGGTCGGCGTGATCGCAGTGACCAGGATCAACTTGCCTTCCGGCCGGTCCTCCAGGGATCGGGTGAAATCAAACGAAACCTTGGCTTTGGTGGGGCCGAAGTGTTGCAGGTGCTCGACCGGAATACCCAGCTTTTCGCCGACTTCGGCGATCGGCTGCATGTTGGCTTCACGGGCTATTTCAATGTCGCTTTTGGCCATTGGATGTTTCCTATATTGGAGATTCAAATTCCACGCCGGTCGGATCTCTTAACGGACCACCGTCCGGAAACTGCGTCTTTCGAATCAAAACGTAATGATGGTGCTCAGCCTCCCAACCGAGCGCCCTTGGCAAGGCCGCTTTTCTCAATGTAGTCAGCAGCCCCTATTTTCTTGTCGTCGTGGGGGCGCACACGTTTGATCGCAATGCCGCCGCCATTTGCCGCAATGGTAAAGCCGTCGGCGTTCACGTCTGTCACTTCGCCAGGCTCACCAGCGGTATCAACCTTGGCGCAGTCGAAGATCTTCAGCTCGTTGCCGTCATGGATGGTCCAGGCGCCCGGTTGCGGGTTGGTCCCCCGGATCAAGTTGTAAACATCGTCGACCGGCTTCGACCAGTCGATTTCAGCGTCCGCCTTCTTGCACCAGCTTTCGTAGGTGGCATCGGCCTCGTCCTGTTTGATGTGCGGCGGGTCACCGGCCTTAACCAGGTCCACGGCCTCCAGAACCGCTTCCACGCCAAGCGGGAAAATCTTGTCAAAATAAACCGATCCCAGGGTATCGTCGGGACCGATATCGATATTTTTCTGCAAGAGAATATCGCCTTCATCGAGGCCATCGTCGGGCCAGAAAATGGTCAGTCCCGATTTGGTCGCACCGCCGATGATCGGCCAGTTGATGGAACTCGGCCCCCGGTGCTTGGGCAATAGCGACGGGTGAAAACAGATCGAGCCATGGGTCGGAATGTCGCGCGCTTCTTCGGGCACGAAGATAATCATAAAGGCCATCACCATCAGGTCGGCATTGAGCGCCCGCATTTCGTCCAACACGTCTTGGTCCGTGTAATTGGCGGGCTGGATCAGGTTGAGCCCTTTTTCCACCGCAAATTCCTTGATCGGATCGACGGGCTTGCCTTCTTTGTCCGGCGCACAATAGACGGCGACGACATCGTCGCCGCGTTCCAGCATCGCTTCCAGGCATGCCTTGCCGAACGCCTGTTGGCCGTTGACGATAATTCGCATGTTTTCGTCCTCCCCTGTGTGAATTCGGCGCTCTAAACGGCGCCTTCGTCCTTGGCGGTTTTGATTTCGTCGTCGCTGAAGCCGACGACGTCTTTCAGAATTTCATCGGTGTGTTCGCCCAGCAGCGGTGAGCGTTGAACATCGGAAGGTGAATCGGACAGCTTGACCGGGTTGCCGACGGTAAGGTACTTGCCGCGTTCCGGGTGATCGACCTCAACGACAGTCCCCGTCTCGCGCAGGCTCATATCTTCCGCAATTTCCTTCATACTGAGGATTGGCCCAACCGGAATGTTGAGCGGATTGCAAATTTCCATGACCTCGAATTTGCCCTTGGTCATGGTCCAGGATTCGATGGCCTCGAACACTTCGTCCAGGCGTGGTAACCGGGCTTTCGGGGTTGCGTAATCAGGATCCTCTTTCCATTCCGGCTTGCCGATGACATCGCAGATATTTTTCCAAACGGCGGCCTGGGTGATGAAATACGTGTAGGCATCCGGATCCGTTTCCCAGCCCTTGCATTTGAGGATACGGCCAGGCTGGCCGCCACCGGAATCGTTGCCCGCCCTGGGCGTCGCATCACCGAAGGGAATGCTACTGCCGGCCTGCGAGTATTCATTCAAAGGACCATGGGACAAGCGTTGTTGGTCGCGCAATTTGACTCGGCACAGGTTCAACACGCCGTCCTGCATGGCGCACTCGACCCGTTGACCCTTGCCGGAATTTGTCCGGTGAAAAAGCGCCGTTACAATCCCGAACGCCAGATGCAAACCCGTGCCGCTGTCACCAATCTGGGCGCCGGTGACCAGAGGCACTTCACCTAACATGCCGGTCGTCGAAGCCGATCCGCCGGCGCATTGGGCAACGTTCTCATAGACCTTGCAATCAGCGTAGGGGCCGGGGCCGAAGCCCTTGACCGAAGCGTAAATCATACGCGGATTGATCTCCTGAATGCGTTCCCAGGAGAAGCCCATCCGGTCGAGCGCGCCTGGCGCGAAGTTTTCGACCATGACGTCACATTCCTCGATCAGGCGGGTGAAGATTTCCTTGCCCTTATCGGACTTGGTATTAAGCGTGATGGAGCGCTTATTGTGATTCAGCATGGTAAAATAGAGGCTGTCCACATCGGGGATATCTTGCAACTGTCCACGCGTCGCGTCGCCGACGCCGGGCCGTTCCACCTTGAGGACATCGGCGCCGAACCACGCCAGCAACTGTGTGCAGGTGGGGCCCGATTGAACATGGGTCATGTCCAGTATTTTTACGCCTTCTAGAGCTTTCATTGTGCGTTCCAGTTAGTGAGAGTTGATTTTATGCCGCTTCGTTATTTCTTGGACACGACGCTTTGCGGGTTGAGGTTGCCGATGCGGCCGCTTTCGGTGCCGGCCTTCTCGTCAATCACCGCGTTCACGAGGGTCGGCTTGCCGGAATCCATGGCCTCATTCACGGCGCGGCTCAAATCATCGGGCGATGTCGCATAGACACCGACGCCGCCGAACGCTTCCATCATCTTTTCGTAGCGAGCATCTTTGACGAAGACGGTCGGCGCCACGTCCGACCCACCGGTGGGATTGACATCCGTTCCCCGGTAGATGCCGCCGTTGTTGAAGACGACCACGCAGACGGGCAGGTTGTACCGGCAGATCGTTTCGATCTCCATGCCGGAGAAACCAAAGGCGCTGTCGCCTTCGACCGCCAGTACGGGGTGGCCTGTTTCAACGGCCGCCGCGATGGCTTGGCCCATGCCGATACCCATAACGCCCCAGGTCCCGACGTCCAGCCGTTTGCGGGGCTTGTACATATCGATGACACTGCGAGCGAAATCGAGGGTGTTGGCGCCTTCATTGACAAGGATGGCGTCCGGCCGCTCTTTGATAATGGTCCGTAGCGCACCAAGCGCGCCGTGGTAATCCATCGGCACGTTGTTGTTCTGCAGTTTCGGCGCCATCCGTTCGACGTTGGTGTTTTTCTTCTCAGCTACCGCCTCGGTCCACTCAGCGGGCGGCGTGGCCCAATCGTCGCCCATGCCGTCCAGAAGGGCCGAAACGCAGGAACCGATATCGCCGACCACGGGGGCCGCGATCTCGACATTGCTGTCCATTTCCCTGGGTTCGATGTCGATATGCACAAATTTCTTGGGTTTATCACCCCAAGACTTACCCTTGCCGTGCGACAGCAGCCAGTTAAGGCGGGCGCCGATCATCATGACAACATCGGCTTCTTTCAACACCAGCGAGCGCGCCGGGCCAGCCGAGAGCGGGTGGTCATCGGGTAATAGCCCTTTGGCCATGCTCATGGGCAGATAGGGAATGCCGCTTTTCTCCACCAGCGCGCGGATGTCGTCATCGGCCTGGGCGTAGGCGGCACCCTTGCCGAGGATGATCAGGGGCCGCTTGGCGTCCTTCAGCACCTTGAGCGCGCGCGCGACCGCTTCCGGCGCGGGCAGCTGACGCGGCGCGGCATCGATGACCTTGACGAGTGATTTGGCACCGGCTTCGGCATCCATGGTCTGACCCAGTAGCTGCGCCGGCAAATCAAGATAAACGCCGCCCGGTCGGCCGGAAACGGCGGCGCGGATGGCGCGGGCAATGCCGATGCCGATGTCTTCGGCATGCAGCACGCGGTAGGCCGCTTTACACAACGGCTTGGCGACGGCCAGTTGGTCCATTTCTTCGTAATCGCCCTTCTGCAGGTCGACGATCTCGCGCTCGGACGAGCCGCTGATCAGGATCATCGGAAAGCAGTTGGTCGTGGCGTGGGCCAATGATGTCAGGCCGTTGAGGAAACCAGGCGCCGACACCGTCATGCAGACGCCGGGCTTTTTCGTCAGGAAGCCTGCGATCGCGGCCGCATAACCCGCGTGCTGCTCGTGCCGGAACGAAAGAACGCGCATGCCTTCGGCCTGCATAAAACGGCCCAAATCCGTGATCGGAATGCCGGGGACGTTATAGATCGTGTTGATATCGTTGAGCTTGAGCGCGTCGATGACAAGATGAAAACCGTCCGTCAGGGTCCCGGCCTCGGGACCATCGGATGTTTCTTGAGCCATTGTATCAATTGCCGTGCTCGATCCTTTGCTCGACATGGGGTTACCTCCCTAGGTGAGGGACCGTACCGGCCTTCTCCGGCCGGATCGGTCTCTTATTCTAAATAATCAACGTATTTTTCAATGTGCCGGGCCAAATTCATGGAATGCTCACGCACCAATTTGGCGGCCAAATCAGAATCCCGACTTTCCAGGGCTTCAATGATATGCATGTGATCAATGATCGAACGGTTCGCACGGTCTTGATCGGCGATGGTCCTAGCCCGAATTGACCGCATGTGAATAAACAGGTTTTCGGCGAGGTCGCACAATAAATCGCATTGGCTCAATTTCAGGATCGCCTGGTGAAATTCGATATTGGTTTCAGAATATTCGTCGATATGGGCCTGAACTTGTTCGTCTTCGTACGTCGTAAATAATGTCCTCAGAGACGAGATATCGCTGTCGGTGGCTTTCTCGATCACTAACCGCGCCGCGGTGCTTTCCAAGGCCGCCCAGACGGTAACGACTTCAAGGATTTCGGATTTGGTTTTGCGCACGATATAGACGCCCCGGCGGGGCACGATATGAACAAGACCTTCCTGCTCCAGGCGGGCGAGAGCTTCTCGCACCGGCGTGCGGCTGATTTCAAGCTGCTCGGAAAGCCGGCGTTCATCCAGGCGCAATTCGGCGTCTTCAGCGTAGATGTTCATCGACGTAATAGCCTGTTTCAAGGACCCGTAGATTTTGTCCTTGAGGCTGAAATTAGAGTCGATGGGTTCAACGTTTAATTCGACTAGGGCCAATGTCTTTTTCCGGCAATTCAAATATCTTCACGAACGACGCCCCTAAACGGACGGGCGGCAAAAAGGCTAAATCGGTAATAATTTCTTCTGTGGTATACTGTACACCAGAGGCCGGACATGGCAAGCATCAAACGCCTAAACACACCTTTTTAAGGACTGCAGAAACGGCGTTTAAAACGCCTGTTTTCTTTGTTGGGCCTTATTAGGGCCTAATTGACGGCGGCGGGTTTCTTGATTTTATCGTAAAGAATTTTCAGCAGCGGCAGCAGCAACAAGATCAGGGCGATAACCATAATCACGCCGGCAAAAGGCCGGGTGAAGAATATTGAGAACGAACCACCCGAAATCAGCAGTGATTGCCTAAGCGCCGGTTCGGCTAGGGGACCAAGCACAATGGCCAGCACCGCCGGGGCCATTGGATAATCCAGTTTGCGCATCAAATAACCGACGATGCCAAATACCAGCATTAGCCAAACATCATGCATATCCAGTGTCGGCACGAACCCACCGACGATGCAGAGGATGAAAATGACCGGCGCCAGGATCGTGAACGGCAGCCGCAATACCCAGATGAAGGCCGGGATAAAGGCGATATTGATCAACAGCGCGAACAGGTTGGCGGCATAGAGGCTGGCGATGAACCCCCAGACAAAATCGGGATGATCCGTAAACACCAGGGGGCCCGGCTCAAGGCCCCAGATCACCATGCCGCCCAGCAGGATTGCCGTCGTCGGGGAACCGGGGATGCCCAGCGTCAGCATCGGCAACATGGCACCGGTGGATGCCGCGTTGTTGGCTGATTCCGGGGCGACCACGCCGTTGATGTTGCCCTTGCCGTAACTGCCCGGATCTTTCGCCGTGGTCTTGGCGACGCCGTAGGCCATCAATGCGCCAGGGGTGGCACCGGCGGCGGGAAGGATGCCGACGAAGTAGCCAAGGAACGAGCCCATCAACATCGTCTTCCAGGTCCTTACCAATTCCCGAAGGGTCTCCATGATTCTCTTTGCGTTGACGTTGGCCTGCGAAATCATCACTTCGCCTTGGGAAACCTCAATCGTCCACAGCATCTCGGCGATACCATAGATGCCGATCGCCAGCACCAGGAAGTTGATGCCGTGAAAGAAACCAGGAATATCGCCAAAGATAAGCCGCGGCTGGCCGGAGACGATGTCGAGGCCGACGGCGCCAAACACCAGGCCGATGAAGATGGAAAAGAGCGTCTTCGGAATATCGTCACCGCCGAGCCCGACGAAGGTGGCGAACGCCATCAGCATTAAGGCAAAAATTTCAGGGGCGCCGAAGGTCAGCGCGACTTCGGCCAGGGGCGGCGCGAACAAGGTGAACAAAATGACTCCGACGCTGCCGCCGATGAACGATGCCGTCGCCGCCGCTACCAACGCCTTGTCGGCCTTGCCCTGCAAGGCCAAGGGCCGGCCATCGAAGGTCGTCGCCACCGCCGTCGAGGCGCCCGGTATACCCAGCATGATCGAACTGATAGCGCCGCCGTACATGGCGCCGTAATAGATCGCACCCAGGAAGATGATCGCCCCCGTAGGCGGCACCAGGAAGGTCATCGGCAACAGAATGGCGACGCCGTTGACGGAACCCAGGCCCGGCATGGCGCCAATAAACAGCCCGACGGCGCAACCGATGACGATCAACATCAAATTCAGCGGCTCAAAGGCAACGGCAAAGCCGTGAAGAAGGAGTGAAAGAATTTCCATGTTGAGTAGGGTTCAAATAAGCGATTAATGGATTAATAGAAAAAGTCAAAAATCGGCAGGAACAGCGGTTCGGTATACCCTTTGGGCAGGGTCTTTTGCAGCGCGATTTCAAAAAACAGAAACGTAACCACTGGCGTGACCGCCGCAAAAATCCCCGTCAACCGCCGCGAATGGCCACCCATGAACCGCAAATAAAAAATCAGGAAAACCGGGATCGCCCCGTAGGCGCCGACAATATGAAACAAGCCGATCATCACGGTCAGCGCGCCGGCATTCAAAACGAACAGCTTTATTGTTCGGCTGTCCATAAAAACTTCTTCGGAGCGGGATTCCGGGGTCAGGCGTTTTGCCCACCGGATGACGATGGCGATACAACAAACCAGCATTCCGGCTGCCAGCCAAAACGGCCACGCGCCGCCGCCGGGACCTTCGCCGGTAATCCAGCCGACCGGCAGTTCGGCGCTTTTCCACATCAGATAAAGGGAGAAGACCCCCATTACGAGTCCCATGACGAGTTCAGCCATGCGCATAACGGTGTCCCCTCCCCTTTATATCTGCGTGCCGTAGCTAAATCGTCAGGCTACTTGATGGCGCCCATTTTCATCAGGATGTCCTTCTGGACCGCATTTTCTCTCATCCAATAACTGGTGAGGGGGACGCCGGAGAGGAAACCACCTTGCAGGCTCTTTTTCTTCATGTAGCCCTGCCATTCCTTGGAGTCGAAGACTTTCTTGAAGAGACCCTGGTAGTAGGCCTTGGCGTCTGAGCTCATGCCGGGCGCACCAGCGACGGTACGTTGCATGAAGTAGACGAAGTCCTTGCCCAGTTCCTTGAATGTCGGCGCGTTGGGGAACAGCGGCAGGCGTTTCGGCGTGAACGCACCAATGGGCACGGTCTTGCCGGCCTGATAGAAGCCGAGTTGTTCGGACGGGTTGTTGACGGTCGAATTGGCGTTGTTGCCCGCCAGTTCCTTGGCCACGCGTCCGCCGCCCTTATAGGGCACGTACTTCATGTTGAGACCATAGGCCTTGTTCAGGAAGTCGGTCAGGATGTTGTCTTCGGAGTTCTTGCCGGTGCCGGCCATGATCCACTTGTTGCCGGCTTTCTTGGCCGCGGCGACGAACTGATCGACGTTGGTGATACCGGAATCCTTGTTGACCCACAGCAGGAACGTGTCTTCGGCCATCCGCCCGACAGGGGCAAATTGCATAGTGTTGACGCCCAGGCCCGGTTGCAGCATCGGCGTGGTGTAGAAGCTGTTCAGGGTGAACATGAGAGTATGATTCGGATCCTTGGCATTCTTGACGTGAACCAAGGCTTCGGCGCCGGAACCGCCCGGCTTGTTGACGGGTCTAAACGGCTTTGACGCCAATTTATTCTTAGAGATGATGGTCTGAATAAAACGCACCGCCTTATCGGCGCCCCCACCCTTACCGGCCATGACGATGAATTCGACCGGCTTTTTGGGCTCCCATGCCTTCGCGGAATCGATGGTCGCGGCGGAGAAGCCGAGACCGAGGCCGAGCGTGAGGCCCAGACTTAAAACTTTAGTTCCAAAATGTCGCATTGTTTTCTCCCTAGTTTGAAAAGCCCGCCGTTTATCGAATCTATTTCGACCTCAGCGAACGCTTTAGTACCTATCACCTGAACTTAACCCCGATCTGTCCCCAGACGGCGCCAGGCTTCTTGTATTATCGGTACCCCTCCTAATAGACGCAAACCAAAGGACTTGGTATTTGGTATACCAGAGGACTATAACCATACTAAGATAAACCATACAATAAGTTTTCGGCGCGCATGGTTAAAAAAATATTTTAAGACGAAAATTCACCCAAGAAGATTCTAGATCGGGTATCTTAGGCGAAATATGCCGGACACCGGGAGGAGCCATCAATGAACCTGCATGAATATCAGGCCAAGGAACTGCTGAAGACCTACGGCATGCCGGTGCCGGCGGGGATCGCCGCCGCAACGCCGGACGAAGCCGACAAAGCCGCCGCCACCCTTGGCGGATCGGCCTGGGTGGTCAAGGCCCAGGTCCATGCCGGCGGCCGCGGCAGAGCCGGCGGCGTCAAGATCGTCAAGTCGTCGAAGGCCGCCGGCGAAGCCGCCCAGGGCATGTTGGGGACGCGACTGGTGACGGCGCAAACCGGGGCGCTCGGCAAACAGGTCAAACGGGTTTACGTCGAACAAGCCTGTGAGGTGGCCAAGGAAATTTATTTGGCCGCTCTGGTCGACCGGTCGCTGGGCCGCGTCGCCTTCCTGGCATCCAGCGAAGGCGGCGAGGATTTCGAGGAAGCCGCCGCCGCGGCGCCCGACAAAATCCATAAACTGGTAATCGACTCCAAAACCGGGCTCGACGACGCCGACGCCCTGGCGCTGGCCGCCGATCTCGGCCTTTCCGGCGAGCAAGCGATTGCTGTGGCGAAAGCCATGGCCTCGGTCTACAAGGCGTTTCTCGAAAACGACGCCAGCCTTATTGAAATCAACCCGCTGGCGGTCACGGCGGAGGGCGATCTTTTTGCCCTCGACGTTAAGATGATCGTCGACGACAACGCCGTCTTCCGGCATCCGGAATTCGAAAAACTGTGGGACGAGGCCGAGGTCTCGGCCGAAGAGATCGAAGCCCGCCGCCATGAGCTCAACTACGTTCCCATGGACGGCAACATCGGCGTCATGGTCACCGGCGCCGGCCTGGCGCTGGCCATTCTCGACATGCTCAAGGATCTCGGCGGAGACGCCGCCGACTTCATGGACGTGCGTCCCGTCGCCACCCGCGAACAGGTCGCCGCCGGCATCACCATGCTGCTCGCCGACGCCAACGTTAAGGCGATCCTGGTGGTCACCATGGGCGGCGGGGTGTTGCGTTGCGACACCATCGCCGAGGGCATCGCCATCGCCTGCAAGGAAGCCGGCAGCCACGTGCCGGTAATCGTCCGCGCCGCCGGCACCGCCAAGGAACTGGCCGAACTGGCACTCAATAACCAGGGCATCCAAGTCACCTTCGCCGATACGCTGGCCGACGCCGCCGAAAAGGCCGTAACTGCCGCCGGGTCCGCGGCGGGAGGGAGCTAAGTCATGGGTATTCTGATTGACGGCGACACCAAGGTACTCTGCCAAGGGCTGACCGGCGCCACCGCGACGCGGCTTTCTGAGCGCGCCATCGCCTACGGCACCAAGATGGTCGGCGGCGTGGTGCCGGGCAAAGGCGGCCAAAGCCACCTGCATCTGCCGGTGTTCGACACCGTCGCCGAGGCCGCCCAAGAGACCCAGCCGGACGCCTCGGCCATCTTCGTGCCGCCGGCATCCGCTGGGGCGGCGATGATCGAAGCCATCGAGGCGGAAATCCCGCTCGCCATCTGTGTCACCGAACGGGTGCCGGTGCTCGACATGGTCCGCGTCAAAAGCGCGCTTGAAGGCTCCAACACCCGCCTCATCGGCCCCAACAGCCAGGGCGTGATCACGCCGGACGTCTGCAAGATCGGGGTCATGCCCGAAAGGCCGCATACACCGGGCCGGATCGGCATCGTGTCGCGCTCGGCGACCTTGAACTACGAAGCCGTCGACCAGACGACGGTGTTGCATCTGGGCCAATCCACATCGGTGGGCATCGGCGGCGACCCCGTCTACGGCATGAGTTTTATCGACTGCCTGGAACTGTTTTTCGCCGATGACGCGACCGAGGGCATCATCCTGATCGGCGAGATCGGCGGCACCGCCGAAGAAGAAGCGGCGGCGTTTCTGAAAACCGCCAGTTCGAAAAAACCCGTGGTCGCCTATGTCGCCGGCATCAACGCGCCGACCGACCGACGCATGGGTCACGCCGGCACCGTCGATGTCTTCGGCGAGGGCAACGTCACCGCCAAGATCGAGGCGCTGGAAGCGGCCGGCGCCATCATCGCGCCGAACGCGGCGGAAATGGGCACGACCATGCGGAAGGCGCTCGGCGGGCGTTAGAGTCGCGGCGGTTAGAAATGCGGGCGTTTGCGGGTGCCCAACCCTTCGAGACGGACCTACGGTCCTCCTCAGGGTGAGGGGAAAATATAACCATTCCTCATCCTGAGCCGTGAGCGAACGCGAGCGTGACAAAGGATTGTCGCCGCAAATCATGTCCGCCCCGGCGTTATGGCAAATCTCAAAAAAATTATCAGCATTGGTCAGCATCCGTCTACATTTGTCTCCATTATGTCTACATTTTCCTAACATGCCTTGATCGCGCCTCGCTTGCCTTAACATCGCTTAACCTGTTGTTATAAAGTTAATAATATTCCATTTCGGCGTGCCGGATGCGGCCATATGGGGCTAAGCCACCGAACGCATCCAGACCTAATTCCTTTAAATAGTCTGTTTACGGAATATAGTCCGTTTAAGGGCCGGAGTCAAGGTGATGTGGAGTAAGAGAACTGCCATTTGAAATTGTTGGATTTTTGGAAACTACCGCCACTTGTTTGCGGTTCTAAAACACGCACCAATGTCCGCTTACCACCCGAAAGCGGACATTTTGAGGGCAATCGAAAAGAGTCCGTTAATGACCCAAAGCAGATGGGGTGGATGGCTCCCGCTCCCGGCATCGCAATGTGCCAAAGTGTGGTTGTCATTATGCAACCACGAGCAAAAGGAGCCATCCGCCATGAATGTTACCACTGTCGGCCTCGATCTGGCCAAGAACG